>ERZ772993.1079-NODE-1079-length-11028-cov-7.318236_pt1 | contig 11028 bp, 9 predicted proteins | sample MGYA00580670_ERZ772993 | MGnify/ENA primary metagenome ERZ772993 (study PRJEB29015, sample SAMEA2737936) | human oral metagenome | biome: human oral; feature: human-associated habitat; material: dental | place: China | collected 2136 ...
TGCGCGCGTGCAGCCTGCCCATCCACCCGAGGCTGATGACCCCCACACCGATCCGCTTGCTCATGTTGTTCTCCCGACATCCGGGGCCGGCCCCTACGGTGACCCACATGTATGAACATACCAAGGGTCTCCTGTTGCGGATCCTTTGCCAAACCCAAACCCCGGCCACGGCAGGAAGCCAACCGCCTCGTTGGTTCCCGTGCCGACCGGGCGAGGACGGACGACCGCCACGTTGATGTATGCGTACGCCGACATCGCCGGTAGGGTGGGTGGTGTGACCTCCACCATCGACGACGCCGACGCCCTGGCCCGCATCGTGCGTGCCACCCGCACGCGGCGCCGGCTCACCCAGGCCCAGCTCGCCGAGGCGGCCGGGGTGAGCAGGTTGTTCGTCATCGAGATCGAAAAGGGACACCCCAGGGCGGAGATCGGCAAGGTGCTCACCCTGCTGGGCGCGCTGGGACTGAGCACCCAGGTCACCACGCGAACCCGGTCCCTGGACGAGGCCGAGGTCGACGCGCTGCTCACCAGCCTGCTCGACCACGGATTGGAGCGGGTGGCGGCCGAACACCGGCCGGCCGTGACCGCGGCGCTGCGTCGGATGCTGAACAGCGACCAGCCGGGCGTGGTGGCCCAGCACCTCACCCGCGGCAGCCGCCCCGAACGGTTCGGACAGCACTGGGACCACAAGCCGACCCTGCTGCGTGCCTTCGCCCGCGGGGGCCGGGTGGCCGACGAACACGCCCGCGACCGCCTGCGCCACCTGGGATCCGCCACCAGCCTGACCCGCACTCAGGTCGCCCGCCGGCTTCGCGACATGATGGAGGTCCTCGGCCTGGATGCGGCGGCCCTGGCCGAGGAGGCAGAACGACTGCGCGTGGCGGATCATGATGACCTGTTCGACCAGCCGAGTGCGCAGGATCGGATCACGCCCGCCAGTGTGAACCGGGTGCTGGAGGGCACGCCGCCCCCGCGGCCGGGACAGCTGGCCTTCATCCTCAGGGCCGCACACATGGACGTGGGCCGGGTGCAAGGTGGTGGGGATGCCTGAGGTCCTCGAGTGTTGGCTGCACGGCGATCACGTCGGACGCTTCGAAAGGCAGACCGGTCGCGCTGCCCGGCTGGTCTACGACGCCGACGCCACCCGGGTCGTCTCGCTGTCATTGCCGATCGACGCTCCGGCCCCGGACGGCGCGGCCGAGCACTACCTGCGTGGCTTGCTGCCCGAGGATCTGGTGGCGCTGCGCGACATGATGAGGGCCTCGGGTGCCGCCAGCACCGACACCTTCGAGTTGTTGCGCCAGGTCGGCGGTGACGTCGCCGGGGCCGTGCAGCTCACCGCACCGGGCAGCGAGCCCGGAAGCGATCCGGACCACGAACCGTTGATCGCCTCCACGGCCGATATCGGGGCACGGATCGCCGGAATCAAGGCCAGGCCCACGGCCTCGGCCTTCGCCGGCGACTGGCCCCTGCGGTTCTCGCTGGCCGGCGTCCAGGCCAAGTTCGTCCTGGCCCGCATCGGCGGCAGCTGGTACCGGCCCGACGCGCAAACCCCGTCCACCCACATCGTCAAACCCGGTGCCGCCCGGAACAAACACATCGAGGCATTCGAGGCCCGGGCAATGGACCTGGTCCGGCGGGCCGGGTTCGCAGTCCCGCGAGCCCGCGTGGCGCACTTCGATGACCAGAGCGCCTATGTGGTCGAGCGTTTCGACCGCGAGCTCATGCCCTCAGGGTTCAGCCGCCGCCTCCACGTCGAGGATCTGCAACAGGCCCTGGGCCGCGACCCCGAGGGCAAGTACCTCACGAGCCCCGCCGACGCCATCGCCCTGCTGCGCCGCCACGACTCGGAACTGGCATACTGTTTCGTCGAGCAACTGGCCATCAACACCGCCATCGGCAACGCTGATGCCCACGCCAAGAACTACAGCATCATGCTTGAACACGAACCCCGCTTGTCGCCTTTGTACGACCTGGTTCCCCTGGGGGCCTACCCCCAGTACAGCCAACTGCTGACCATGCCGATCGGGTCGCGGCGGCACACCGGCAACATCACCTTGAAGGACTGGAACGCTCTGGCCGTCGACTGCGACCTGGAGCCGGACCACGTGGTGAACATCGTCAGCGATGTCAACCAGCGCCTGTCCTCCCAGCTCGAACCGGCCTTCGGAGAGTTTGCCGCCCGGCACTCGAACCTGGGCAAGGCCGTGAGGCAGATGCAGCGCTACATGGCGAGGAACATCTGAGCCGCACCAACCCGGCGGACGGGGTGCCGTCGTCGAGGTCGTCGGCCGGCCCCTCCTGCCGGGCGGCGGTCAACCACTCGGCGGTGCAGGAGGGGCAGGCCATGACTTCACCTCATAGCCTCATCGCCTCAGGGCAGTCGAACAGGTCCACGCGCGCCGGGGCCGTCACCCGCAGGATGCGCGCCGGCAGGCCGTGCCAGTTCGCGTTGCCGTCGTCGCTGCGGAAGAACCGCTTGTCGCGGTGCAGCGACGGCAGGGTTCCCTCCCCGGGCGAGCCGAGCACATCGACGGTGGCCGGCTTCCAGTCGTCGCCGGGCGTGACGTCGGCGCGGCGCAGCCACAGGCCGGCGCACCGGTCGGTCTCCTCCCGCCACGCCGCCCAGTCGTTCCCGCCCCAGGCCCAGACGTGGCCGGTCGGGATGACGTGTTCGGGCGGTTCGGGCGCGAAATGCCAGCCGGTGTGATCGGCCCAGGCGTAGGCGGTGAACTCCCCTTCCGGGCGTGCCGTGAGGGGGCGCGCAAACCAGTCAGCCATTGTCGGTGTCCTTCCGCTTGAGGGAGCCGAAACCGCGGGTGGTGCCGCCGCCGATTCCGATGATCTGCTCGTCGAGGTCACGGGCGACGGCCTCGAGGAGGTCGCGTTCCTCGTCGGTGAGCGGCTGCAGCTCGTGGATGCGCAGGCTCAGGGTGGAGCCGGGCGGCAGGTACTGCACCGAGTACAGCGACCCGTGCGATGCCTCCGCCGTCATCTGCGAGTTCATCAGGCTGCCGCCGGAGATGCGGTCGATCGCGACCTGCGTCAGGCACGGCAGCCCCTTCGGTTCGGGGGTGGTGCCGTCGGGCAGCTGCACCGGCGACGACTCGAACCGCAGGATCCCGCGCGTCCCGCCGTCGAGGGATTCCCCCTCCGTCCGCGCCGACCCGAACAGCCGCTCGTCGATCTCCTTCACCTCCCGGCCGGTGACCTTCAGGATGTGTGCGATGCGGTGCCGGAAGATGCCGCGCCACGAGTCGGCGGGCATCTCGGTCCTGGTGCGCAGCACGTTGTTCTTGTCCGGGTCCGCATCCTGCGGGGGTTTGCCGTCGCCGATGTGCAGCGGGTCGACCGCCTCGAAGCGGTACTCGATCGAGGGCTTCGGCGACGGGGATTCGCCCTGCCGTATCTCCCAGCCGGTCAGTTCGGCATCGGGCGCGAGGCAGGCGCGTCGTTCCTGGAGCCACCAGGTCAGGCCGGTGGGATCGCGGCGGTCGATGGTGCGGTGATGGATGGTGTGGAGGGTGCCCCAGCCCTGGTTCGATGTCCGTCGCCGACCAACGACCGGCCGCCACGTGGCCGCCAGGTCCAGGAAGGCGCTGAGCGTGGCGGTCTCGGCGTCGTCGCGGTCCCACAGCAGCCACCACTGCACCCGCGTGCCGCCGGGAATCGCCTCGCGGGTGAACAGGTGGCCCCCTTTGGCGGCGCGTCGGTGGCCGTCGATGGTGACTCCCGTGACCTCTTCGGGCGCCTTCGTCTCGACGATGTTCGCGCCCAGGACCCGGAGCTGCGACGGCGACGTCTCCCCGCTCTTCTCGGCCCCCAGATAGCGGGAGGCCGCCTCGCCGAGGTGGTCGCGCAGCCCGCCGACGAGGGAGGTCGCCGGCAGGTACACCGACCCGTCGGGTCGGCGTTGGATGGGCGCCTGGACCGCGTCTTCGCCTGTGCTCCCGGAGCGCGTGAACGCGCCGATCGCCCAGGGGGTGTCGATGGTGAGGTCGAACCGCATCAAGGTCGCGTAGCGGGGCATCACTTCCTCCTCCCTTTCTTGTTCCTGCTCTTCTTTTTGCTGCCCGACTGCAACAACTCGGCCAGTTGCCCCAGCTGCCGTGGCTCCAGGGCCAGGAGCTCCCGGAGCTTGTCGTGGAACTGGGGCGGGGTTTTGGCGAGCACCAGGTCGAGGTTGCGCTGGGTTTTTTCCTCAGATACTTCGCTGGTGTCCGAGAGGTTGATGCAGGCCACGCACAGCGCCCCCTTGATGTCGCTCCATCGTTTGTGTTTCCGCAGCTCGGCGCTCTCCTGGTCCCACCATTCGGCCGTGACCTCGAACGGCGGCTTGTGGGTCGGCTCCCAGCCGGTGAGCGCAAGCTGGCCGTAGCCGTCGATGCGGCGCCAGCCGATGCCGCGCCGCAGCCGCCGCCAGCCGTCGGCGGTGAGGCCGTCTACGACGAAACTGGTTCCTGGTGCGAATGCCCAGTCCGGCACCTTCGGCAGGTTGCTGCGCCCGTGCCAGCCGGTCACCAGTTCGCTGCGCACCCACTCGGGGCGACGGTTGAGAGTCAGGTTCTCGTCGCCGCTGACCCGCTGCAGCTCGCTTTTGACGTCGTCGAGGTCCAGGCTCGGCGCGCCCCACTGGTTGGTGATGATCGCGGGGCTGGTCAGGTGGATGGCGACGGGGCGGTCGTGCCACGTCAACGGTTTCTCTTCCAGCGGCGCGACGGTGGCGAGGGCGCGGCCCCGGTCCTGGGACCGGCCCTGACCGATCCGGACGGTGGCGTCGTGGAGCCAGGAGAGGTCGGCGCTGGTCTCGATCTCGGCGATGTAGCGCGTGCCCTTTCCGACATAGTCGCGGGAGTACAGCCGCCCGTCCTCGGCGGTTTCGTCAGCGCGGAGCTGGACGCGGCCGCGCCGCACCGGGTCGGGCAGGTCGATCCAGCCGGGCTTGGCCGTCAGCGGGCCCTCGCAGCGCGGGCACACCCCGGCGTCCGGGGTCTCACCCGAGGCGACGAACAGCGCACGGTCGTAGACGACCTCCCCGCATTCGGTCGTGGCGCGGTACTTGCAGGTGACCTCGGAGGTGGTCCGCAGTACCGCTCCTTCGGGGACGGCCTGGGTGACGAGGAGGTCGTCGTCGAACAGAGCGGCGAAGTCGTCGGCGGAATCGAACTTGCGCCACCACAGCGCTGCCAGGGCGCCCCGCAGCGTGGCTCCGGGAATCACCCGCTGGGTGGTGGTGTGGAACAACGCCTCGTTGCCGATCCCGACGCTGAACGGCGTTTCGAAGCGCAGTGTCAGCTGGTATCTCACGACTCCTCCTTCATGGCCAGCAGAGTGCGACTGTCGTCGTCGGTCCAGGGCTCGGCGTCGCGGATCGTGACCCAGCCGAAACCGCGACGCCGGTTCAGCCCGATGCTCACGACGTCGCGGGCCGCGGCCCGCAGCACCAGGACGTGCAGCTTCGGGGAATCGCCCCGGCCGTCCCAGGCGATGGTGAACTCGCCCCTGGCGGCCCAGCACTGTTGGCCCGCAACGAGGGCGCGTTCCTCGGCGCGGCCGTTCTCGTCGACGCGCACCCGGTTCCACAGCGACGGCTCGACGCCGTGCTTCAGCGACCCGGTGCCGACGCGCTCCACGGCGACGTCGGAGAAGATCCAGTCACTGCCTTTGCGAGCCGTCCCGAACACTTCGCCCACGAGGGTTTTCGGCAGGCCGAGCCAGTGCAGCGCGTGGGCGCGCAGCAGCCCCTTGACCGCGGAGCTGGGGAACGGGGTTTCCTCGTCGATCGTGTGGTCCAGGCCGTCGAGGGCCTTGCCGGAGCTGATCACGAACGGTGTTAGGAACTCCACTTCGAATTTCAGGCTCATTCCTGACCCTCCTTGGTCTTCTCGACGACCGGCCACCAGCGGGCGCGATCCAGGTCGGCGCGGATCTGGTCCTCGGAGCTCTGCCCCAGGTATTCGACGATGTCCCGCTTGGTGCGCCTGGCCCAGGCGACGGCGTCCCGCCCCGCATCGAGTTCCTGCTTCAGGGCACCGCGGGCGCTGGGGCCGAGGCCTCGCAGGACGTGGCCCTCGCGCAGTTCTCGGGAGGCCCGTTCGGTGTCGATGACGTTGCGTTCCAGCGCCTTGTGGTCGGCGGTGGTGTCGGCCCAGGCGATGTACGATTTCTCGCCCTTGCCCGTCTTCTTGGCGATCTTCTCCATCTCCTCGGCCAGCTCCCGGGCCCCCGCGAACGGCGCCTTGTAGTGGGTGAAGACGATGCCGACTCCGAGGCTCGCCCGTCCCGCCGCCGTCCTGACGGCCTGGAACTGTGGGCCGCGGTTGGCGCACACCTCGTCGACGCGACTTCGGAACTCGGACTCGAATGCCTCGGCGAGGGTTACCGCCCACAGCCAGGCGAACCTGCCGGCGACGCTGGCCATGACGTCGTCGCCTCCGATGTAGTGCAGGACATCGGGACAGAATTTGGGGTTCGCCATCTTGGCGATGACGGCCTCGCGGGCCCGCTCGGCGGCCTTCTGGGTGGCGTCGTCGAGGGCCTTTGACAAGGCCTTGTGTGCCTGCGGATCCTTCAGCTGGGCGACCTTCTTGAAGAAGTCGCCCATGCGGTTGCCGTCGGCGAGGATCAACGCCAGGTGGTTGTCGGCGTCGCGGCGACCCATCGCGCGGACGGGGTGGGCGTCTTCTCCCGGCTCTTCGATCTTCGTGAGATGCTCGAACATCTCAGGCTCCGCAACGCCATCTTCGCGAGGTTTCAGCGTGTCCTTCCACTGCTTGAAAGCCTCCCGCCGCACGACGCAGTCGGCGCCGTAGCTGTCCTTGCCTTCGGGAACTGCCACCACGACCTCGGCGGACTCCTCGTGGCAGCCGGCGCACTCGGCGAGCATCGGCAGCCGGCGCGCCGACGGCACCCGGTGCCGCACCCGCGTACAGCGCTGCCCACCGCCCGTGGCCTGGTAGGCCTCGACGTAGCTGTCGGCCTTGTACACCCAGGCGTTCCACTCCAGCCCGGGAAGGCCCTCGGCGACCACCATCAGGGCCGCGTCAACGACGTCATCGGCTACCGGTTCGTCGGATTCCAGGACGACGACACCGGCGATGTCGGGCGCCTCGTCGCTCAGGCGAAGTTCCTCGGGGAGTCTGCCGCTGAGATGGTCTCGGGAGGTGCGGGTGGTGAGGGCCTGGGAAGCGCCCTTGGTCAGAGCCAGGCGCGGGGTACGGGCGATCCACTGCTGGATTCGTTTCGCCCCGATCACGACGTAGGTTGTCACTTCGCGCTCCAATCGCTCTGGTCGTCGGCGGTGATCTCCGGCATCGGTCTCCAGGCTCCGGGCTTCCAGCTCACCTTCTGATTCTTGGATTGGGCCGGGCCGCCGAAGTCCTTGAAGAATTTGAAGGACTCGTCGAACTCCTTGGAACCGAACTGCTTCCATGGCTGGGTGGTCGGGTAGGTGACCTTCCACCAGTTCTCGCCCAGCCCGTCGAGACGGAGCACCTTCCGGGCACCCTTGTGTACGGCGTCGAGGTCGCCGCAGCGGGTCCTCACCTCCGCGGGATCGATGGCGAACGTCTCCAGCGGGGTCTCTGCTTTGTCGCCTTTGTCGCCGTAACGGGCGGCCACCGTCGTGATCCTCGCGGCGGTGATCTCGGCGGTGACCGACCCCAGGCCGAGCGGTTTGCCGCGCCCAAGGTGCAGGGCGAACTCGCCGTCGCCGAGGAGGCGTCCGGGCTGGAGCGCCGCGAGCAGCGATGCGACGCCGAACCTGTCCAGACCGTCGAACGTGATCGTCTGCCGGAACGTGCCGCCCGTGACCAGCTGGGCCTTGGTGCACATGTCGGCGCTGTGGTGCTCACGCTTCAGGTGCCGGCCGGGAACGTCCCCGACACCCTGGGTGTGTTGCAGGTGATCGAGCTGGCGTTCCGGGTCGGAGTGCCAGTAGAACTTGCGGCCCCGCAGCTGGCGCTTCTGCTTGCCGTCGCTGTCCCAGCGGCTCCAGCGTTCATCGCGCGAGGCCGGGGCGGCCTCCGGCGGTGTGGGTTCGAGGTAGGTCAGGCCGGCACCCAGGTGCGGCTGGCCGAGCGGGGCCAAGGTCACCTCGTCGCCCTGCAGGTCGACGCCGACCGCCGACCCGAAACGGACGTGCGCGGCGTAGGAGCGCTGGTCGCCATCGCGGCGACGCTCATCGGTGATGGCCTTGTCGTTGAGGGTGTCGGCCGACCCGAACACCGAACACGACGGGCAAAGCCGCAGATTATCGCCAGAGCACGGGTGGGTCTCCTTCGGGATCCGGTCTCCCCGGCACTCCTCGGACCGCTCGCGCCAGAACTGGCTCAGCTTGATGGCGGTGACCTTGCCGTCGCGCACCTTCACCCAGATGACGCTGCCGGGCTCGAGGGCGTGCTCATTGCCGCGCGCCTGCCCAAGCTTCGTCTTCCCGCGGAACACATTGATCCACCGCTCACCGTCGGGGCGGGCCTCCATCATCGCCCAACTGAAGTCGCGTTTGGCCTGCGGCGAGATGGTCGCGCGCTCCCGGGTCAGCTTTCCCAGCGACCAGTACCACTTGGTGCGCACCTTCTTGTCCTTGACCATGGCCGTCTCGTGACGCGCACCTTCCTTGGTGATCAGCACGACGTAGCAGCCGGCCAGGTCCTCGTAACCGCTCGCGTCGGCGGGACGGTCACGGACCTGGAACCGCTCCGCCACCCGCCGCTCCGGTTTGATCTTCCAATCGTTCTTGGAGTGGACGGCGATGACGTCACCGGTCCTGGCGCGGTCTCCAACGTGCTCGCAGAGGGCCTTCGAATCGATCGAGGAGCGTCGCTTCGGGTCCTCCTTCTCGCACAGCAGGACCTCGTCTTCACTGAGGACGACGGCCATCCGCCAGTCTTTGAGAGCGTCCATGTTGGGCAGCTGCCGGTAGGTGGGGCGGTAGCCGAGGTCGACCTGACGCAGACAGCCGCCGAACAGCATCTCGTGGGTACTGCGGACCGCGCCCTTGATGGAGCTGCCGGGGATGCGGACGTCGCCACCGATGCTGCCCCACTCTTCCGTTGGGATGGCGATCGGCGATTGGATGTGCCACGTGACTTCCAGCGCGCCGACGTAGCGTTCCCGTGCCTCGTCGGGGCCGGGGTCGTGCCCGGGTGGCTGTCCGCGCATCACCTTCCGGGGTAACGGCACGAACGTGTAGGGGTTGACGAAATCAGTCACGCGTTTCTCCTTCCACAGGTGTTGCTCTGCCGGGGCGGTCATTGGGTCGGTGTGACCTTGTCGAAGACCTCGATGATGGGGCCGTGTGGCATGCCCGCGGCCACACGCAGCACCTTCTGGTAGCGCTGCTTGGCCACGAGCTGATTCTGGGTCAGCTCGTAGAGCACGCAGTTGAGGGTGTTGGTTCGCCTCGCGACCAGCGGCGCCAGGGACACCGCTGCCGACCATGCGATGTGCAGTTCCCTGCCAGCGCCGCGTTTGCGCAGCTCGTTCGCGATCTCCGTGGCCAGGCGGGCGCCCTCGTTGGACGGGTAGAAGTGGTCGCCGCTGCCCTCGATGACGATCTCGAAGCTTTCGTCGCAGGTGGCCTTGAGTTCGTCGAAGGGCTGTTGGTTCTGGCCGTTCTGGTTGCGGATCAGGACGGCGACGCGGTGCAAGCGGTCGGCTTTCTGAAGTGAGGGATCCTGGGGTGTGTGCTCGGCGAACGACCCCGCGACCGCGTGGAACGTCTTCTGGTCGTCGCCGCGGCTGGCGTCGGTCCACTCGTGGCCCTGCAGGTCGATGACGCGCAGGCCGCCCTGACGGGTGATCGGCAGGGCGGCGCCGAGCGCCCAGCCGAGGCTGAAGTGACCGCCACCGGTCAGCGTCACGCCACTCACGCCGTGCGTGTAGAGGGCGTCGACCATGATCGGCAGCGTCTCTTTCAGATACCGGTAGTCCTCGACGGCGGGGATACCGGTCCTCGGATCCTGGCGCAGCCGGATGGCGAGGTCGTGCTCGCGACCGAGACGGGTGGTACCGGAACGGCGCGTGTAGGCGTCGGGGATCGGGCGGGTCTGTGTCTGGATGGTGACCTCGCCGTCGCCGATCCCCCAGTCGCCGAACAACCACCCGAGGGCACTGGAGATCGCCGCGACGACACCCGTGGGCAGGCCGATCGGCAGGCACCGCTCCGCCGGCCTCATGAGATGCCCGAGCCTGCGGTGGAGGAGGTCCCGGTACAGCTGACGGCACTCACCGAGACCGTACTGCTTCAGATTCTTCAGCGGCTGGCCGGTGGTGTTCAGCAGCCGGTCGGGAGCCGACACGTCGATGGCCTCATCCGATCGCCCACACCCGCCGAGCGGGCGATCGGCAGGAGCATCGTCGGTTGAGGGTTGCCCGGCATCCACGCCATCTCCCTGCAACCGGCCGTCGTTGGAAGCCGTCTCGTCCTGTTTGGGGATGGTGTTGAGGACGAGAAGGCTGAAGTCGTGGGGTTCCTGCTCGAGTGTGAGCAGTTCCGGAAGCTCCTCGGCGAGGACGAACTGGCTGTCCTGGATCTCGGGCGTGACGATGAGAACGGCGGCAGCGATACCCTCTTCGAAGGCCTCGTGAACGCGGCGGGCGGTCTCACCGGGAGGCAGATCAACGAGGTCACGCCAGGGCACGAGACCGCCGGCACGCAGGAAACGGTCCAAGCGCTTGGCAAGCTCGGCACCGTCGCTCTGCCGGTACGAGATGAAAACCGGCCCGGTCGGGTCGTAGCGATTCCCGTGGTCGGTGCCGCATCTGTCTCCCATGATTCCTCCAAACCCGGCCCAGGACTCCGAAAGGCCGTCGTGAAGTACTGACGGACAGCCGACGACCACATCGTCCCGCTCCCGCGGTCGCGCCCCTCCCCACGCACGAAACGCCAATCGGACACGCCAAGAGACTTGATTCACAGAGTGGGGCCGAGCTGACCCGTTGTCCTGGTGGTTCGCTGGCCTTACCGATGTTTTGCTGGGCTTGTTCACGTTTGCTGGCCTCACAGCGCAGGCAAACGTGAACAAG
>ERZ772993.1080-NODE-1080-length-11022-cov-4.532689_pt1 | contig 11022 bp, 10 predicted proteins | sample MGYA00580670_ERZ772993 | MGnify/ENA primary metagenome ERZ772993 (study PRJEB29015, sample SAMEA2737936) | human oral metagenome | biome: human oral; feature: human-associated habitat; material: dental | place: China | collected 2136 ...
TTGACCTGATCTTCCTTCGCCATGGCTTTGGCGACCATCTGCGCCATCTCGTAGCGCGTGATTTCATTTTGGCCGCGGTAAGTGCCGTCGCCGTACCCTTCGATGACGCCGTCGTCGGCAAGCTGTGCGACAGCGTCATACGCCCAGTGATCGGCGGGCACGTCGCTGAAGGGGTTCGCCGCCGCAGAGGCGAGGGCGGAGGATGTGAGGAGGGTGGCGCTGAGAGCCGCGCCGCATATATATTTTTTCATGAACGACAACCTTTCATTTTCTTTTGTTTCTGGCTCATTCCACCGTGATATCCTTCGTCAGCAGGTAGTAGTCGAGCGGGAAGATCTTGACGTTCTTGACGTTCGACTTGCCCACGACGGTCGTCGTCGGCACGATGAGGAATATTGAGGGCTGATCTTCCATGATCTGCTGTGCCGCCTTCATGACGAGCGCATCTTTCTGTGCGGGGTCGAGCGCCGTGGCCATCTCGTCTATGATGGCGTCGAAGGCGGGGCTGGCGTAGCGGCTGTGGTTCGTGTTTTTGCCGCTCTTCGAGTAGAGCATGCCGCGCAGCCACGGGTACGGATCGTTCGTCGTCGCGACGGACCAATCTTCTTCGAGCAGGTCGAAGCCGCCGACTTCATCGACCTTGTCCGGCTCCTGCACATGAACCATCTTCACATCGATGCCGCCGGCACGAAGCTGCGATTCGATGGCTTCATAGAGCGTCGTCTTCGTGCCCCAGGTTGCGAAGCGGAGCGTCAGGGGCTTGCCGTCCTTTTCGTACATGCCCTGCGCGTTCTTCTTCCAGCCTGCCGCCGCAAAGAGCGCCTCGGATTTCGCCGGATCGTACGTGACCTTCTGTCCCGTGTGCCCGTAGGGGACGCTCGGCGGGAATGGCTCTCCCGCTGCTACGGAATTGCCGTAGGACTTGGCGAGAGCGTCGTTGTCGAGCATGTAGGCGAGCGCCTTTCTGAGGTTCTTGTCCGTGAAAATGCCATCGCCTTGGTATGGCGTGACCATGAAGACGCGCACGCCTGTCGTCTCGTAGATGGTATAATCGGGCTTGTCTGCGAAGAGGCTGCGGTTTGCCTCCGTCATGCGCTGCATGAGGTCGATCTCGCCCGACTGCAGCGCCATGGCGCGCGAGGTGTCGTCCTCGAAGAGCTTGACCGTGACCGTGTCAAGCCCGGGCTTGCCGTCCCAATAGTGCTCGTTGCGCTTCATCTGGATCTCCGATCCCTTTGTCCAGCCTGTGATGGTATAAGGTCCGGTGAGAACGGGCGTGGAGGCGACCTTCGACATGTCCGCCTGCGTGTTGACGATGATGAAGAGCGGGTCGGAAAGCGCCGAGATCAAGGAGGCGTTGGGCGCTTCCGTCTCGATGACGATGTTTTCCCCGTCTACGCGGATTTCTTTGGCGTGCAGAGCTTTCTTCGCACGGTCGTTTTCCTGCATCGTGCGTTCGAGCGACGCCTTGACCAGCTCGGGCGTCATCGGCGTGCCGTCCTGGAACTTCACGTTCGGGCGGATGTGGAAGCGCCACGTCGTCGGATTGACGTTCTCCCACTTGTCGGCGAGCTGCGGCACGAACTCCATGTGCTCGTTGACGGCGACGAGCGTTTCGCCCGCGCCGATGCGCGTCAGCGTCCAGCCGTCCCAGGCGTGCGCGGGGTCGAGCGTCTCGCCGAACCACCAAAGGGCGAGATTGAGATGCCCTGCCTTGCTCTTCATGCCGCCCCCGCCGCAGCCTGTGAAGGCCAGGAGGGAGCAGATGAGGAAGATCGCGGTAAAGATACGTTTCATGAATAAACCTCCCCGTGGAAAATACAGCAGCATTTTCCTCAAATAAATCTCAGACGCTTCCGCGTCCGTCTCCTTGCAGGAACGGCTAAAAGACAAGGAATTGCGTACAGCCCCTTACTCTTGGCCGCACAGTCTTGTCGTTCTGCGTCCCTGCAATCTATGATACAAGCGGGGTGATGCCGCTTGGCAGACTTCGGTAAGATCGTGTGCCCTCAGCCGAGAAGCTCGCTCGCGTGCAGCAGTGCGAGCGTCGCTTCGTGCTTGGCATGCGCGAGGTCTTTTGCCGCGAGCGTCTCGACGAAGCGGCCGTCCGCGAGCACATAGATGCGTTCCGCCACATGCTGCACGGCACCGAGTTCGTGCCCGACGAAGAGTCCTGCGAAGCGGAAGCGTCGGCGCAGCGCGGCGATGAGGTCGAGGATTTCCTTCTGCGTGATGACGTCGAGTGCGCTCGTCGGCTCGTCGAAGAGCACGATGTCCGGCTCTTGGAGCAGCGTTCGCGCGATGATGACGCGCTGCAGCTCGCCGCCCGAAAGCTGGTGCGGCAGGGCGGCGAGGACGGCGGGCGCGAGATGCACCTCGGCGAGCATGGCGAGGATGCGGCTTTCGAGCGCGGCTTTCGTCTCGTCTGGCTTTTCGAGCGCCGTGCGGAAGAAGTCGCGCATCTGCATGCGCGGCGAAAAGGCCTCGCGCGGATCTTGAAAGACCATGCGCACGACGCCCCTTTTTTGTACCGTGCCCTCGTCGGGCAGCTCTGAGCCCGCGATGATGCGAAAGAGCGTCGATTTTCCCGAGCCGCTCGCGCCGACGATGCCGCAGACTTCGCCGGGCGCGAGGCGAAGCGATACGCCGCGCAGGACTTCTTGCCTGCCGCGCGGCGTATCGAAGGACTTCTTTACGTCCGTGACCTCAAGGAGCGCGCGCATATCTTCGTGCACGTCGGGCATTTCGCCTGCCCTCTTTTCTGCCGTCATGACTTCACCTCCAAGATTGCCGCCAAGAGTTCCTTCGTGTAGGCTTCCTGCGGCGCTTCCATGACTTCCTGCGTCGGGCCGGTTTCTACGACGCGTCCGTCCTTCAAGATCAGCAGGCGGTCGCCGAGGTAGGCGCCCGCGCGGATGTTGTGCGTGACGAAGATGAGAGCCGCGCCGCGCGACTGGTGGAGCTTCATGCGGTCGAGGAATTCGAGCGAAGCGATGGGGTCGAGCGCACTCGTCGGCTCGTCGAGCAGGAGGAGCTTCGGCGAGAGCGAGAGCGTGATCGCCGTCGCCGTGCGCTGGCGCTCGCCGCCCGACAGCTGGAACGGGTAGGCGCTGAGCACGCGCTTCGGGTCGGTGAAGCCGACGGCTCTGAGGCGGTCTTCCATCAGGGCCGGCCACTCCTTCTTGAGAACGCCGTGTGTACGCAGAAAGTCCTCGTATTGGCGGCGCACGCGCAGGTTTTGGTTCAGGTAGTTGCCGGGATTCTGGAAGACCATGGCGAAGTCGCGCCCTGCCAGTTCCTTTTGCAGCGCGGCATTCTTCAAAAGCGGTGCGCCGTGGTAGAGGATGTCGCCCGCGATCGCCTTGCCCTCGTGCGGCAGAAGCCCGAGGATGGCGCGCAGGAGCGTCGATTTGCCCGAGCCGCTTGCACCGATGATGGAAAGCGCCTCGCCTGCCTCCAATGCGAGCGACACGTCGTCGAGGACGCGCTTTTTCGCCACATCAATGGAAAGGTGATCGACGGCGAGGAAGGGCAGATGCGGCGAGGATTTCGCGCTGTGCGCGGCTGTGTTCTTTTCGCTCATGATTTCTCCCCCCTCCGTTCCCAGCGCGGCTCGAAGATGTCGCGCAGTTCGTCGCCCATGAGGCTGAAGAGGATGACCGTGATGAAGATGGCAAGTCCGGGGAACATCAAGAGCCACGGCGCCGTCTGCATGTAGTCCTTCGATCCCATGAGGAGCATGCCCCATTCGGGCGTCGGCGGCTGGATGCCGATGCCGATGAGCGACAGTCCCGCGACGACGAGCACGATGTCGCTCAAGTGCTGGAAGAAGAAGACGAACATCTGCGGCACGACGTTCGGCAGCACATAGCGAAAGAGCCGCCGCGAAAACGGGATGCCCGACGCGTCAGCGTAGCGCACGTAAGGCTTCTCGCGCTCCGTGCGAACGATCGTGCGCACGATGCGCGCATACTCCGCCCACGTCGTGATGAAGACGGCGAGGATGACGTTGCCGACGTTCGGCCCCAGGAAGCCGAGGAGCGCGACGAGGAAGACGCGGCTCGGAAAGGCGAGGAAGAAGTCGACGATTCCCGTCGAGATGAGCTGCATGCGGCCGCGCGTCAGAGCCATCGCCGCGCCGACGCCGATGCCGAAGACGGCAGAGAGGATGCCGCTCACAAGGGACGCCGAAAGGCTCGCCTGGCCGCCGACGAGGACGCGCGAGAGAAGGTCGCGCCCGAGCTGGTCCGTACCGAGGATGTGCTCTGCCGACGGCGGCAGGAGGCGTGCGCCCATGTCGTTCGTATAGGCGTCGTAGGGGAGGAAAGGCGGCACGGCGAACATCGCGGCGATCCACAGGAGAAGGAGCGCTGCGAGCACGCAGAAGAGCGGGTCGCGCCTCATGCGCGAGAAGAAGAGTCCCATGTCAGCCCACCTCCTGTTCGCGCACCTTGGGATTGAGCCACAGGCAGAGGATGTCCGCCGCGAGGTTGACGAGGATGAAGATGCCCGCGCCCCAGAGGACGTAGGCCTGCATGAGCGTGAAGTCGTTGTTCTTTATGGCCTCGACCATCAGAAAGCCCATGCCGCGCCAGCCGAAGATCGCCTCGATGACGACCGTGCCGCCCAAGAGACTGCCGAAGGACAGGCCGAACATCGTGATGATGTTCGGCAGCGCGTTCGGCATGATGTAGCGCCAGAGGATGCGCGAATCGGAAAGCCCGAGGGCGCGCGCGCCCGTCACATAGTCCTTTTGATGCTCTTCGAGGAGCGCACCGCGCAGGCGGCGCACATACAGCCCCATGTAGTAGAAGGAGAGCACGAGAGACGGCAGGATCAGCCCCGTGAGTCCCGTCGTATGGATCGGTATCAGAGACAGCTTGACCGAGAAGATGTAGATGAAGATCAAGGACAGCCAGATCGTCGGTATCGTGATACCAAAGAACGAGCCGAAGCGAATGACAAGATCGAGCGGCCGCGCATAGAAGCGAAATGCGAGAACTGCGAGCGGCACGGAGATGAGGATCGAAAGCCCCATCGCCGAAACCGCCAGAAGAATCGTGTTTGGTATCGCGTCCTTTAAGAGCGTCGCCACGGGCATGGAGAAGAGCAGCGAGTAGCCGAGATCGCCTGAGAGGAGGTCGCGCAGCCATACGAAATACTGCACCCAGATCGGCTCGTCGAGTCCGTAGCGTGCGCGCACCTCCGCGATCAGCTCGGGCGTCGGGATGATTCCCGAGCGAATCATGTAGAGCTTCACGGGATCGGAGTCCGACGTGTGCATGAGGAGGAACGTGATGACCGAGAGCAAAAAGAGGATGACGAGCATCATCAAGAGACGACGCAGGAGGATTTGTGCCATAGATCTTTCCTTTCTGTTCGATTGCGCTGCCTTACGGACGCTTGGCGAAAAGCCATGCAGCAAGGCTTACGGCGAGGACAAGAAGCCAGGCAAGGGAGCCGCTCGTGTTGCCGAGGAAGGTGTCCGAGAGCGGCGCCGTCATGCCGATGAGGGAAAGCCCCGCGAGGAGCGCCGGCAGTTTCCAGACGGACGCCATGAGGGAGCGGCCTCTGCCGTCGGCAAAGACGGGACGGCGCTCCTTCTGCCTGTGGCAGCGACGCCACCAGCCGAGGAAGCCCGTGACAATGACGGTGATTGTCAAAATGTCGAGCAGCGCCCAAAAGAGCTTCAGGAGAATCGTCGAATGGTTGTGGATGTGGAGGTCGAGCAGCGAGGCGCAGACGGCCAAGTAGCGCGGCAGCGGCTCTGTGAAGTGCAGGAGCTCGCCGTCTGCCGTGCGGGAAAAGAGCACCTTCTGCCCCATGAACATCGCGGGGTGTGCCGCATCCGTCAGGTAGAGCGTCGCAGGGAGTTTGCCCGTCGCGGCCTCCATGCTCAGGACATCCTGCTCGGGGAAGGCTTCTTTCGCATAGGCGAGCATATCCTCGTAGCGGACGCTCGCAGCATCCCCCTGCGGCGCGTGGGCGTCGACATCCGCGAGGTAAGCGCCGTAGCCCACGGAGAAGATGACGATGGCAACGCCGCTCAAGGTCAGAAGCCCCGCCCAGACCGCCGTGACGACGCCGAGGAAGTTGTGCCAGTCGAAGGAGCTGCCCGCCGAGACGCCGCCGCGCGTGCCGCCGAAAAGGCGGCGGCGCATGAAGGTCGGATAGAGCAGCAGGCCGCCGAGAATGGAGAGGAAGCTGAGGAAACACATAATGCCGAGGAAGATCATACCGCCCTGCCCCATGGCGAGCCGCAGGTGCAGGATGTGCAGCGTGTGCATGAGGCTCGCGACGGCAGGCGACTTCACTGCGCCGCTGCGCCACGGAACGGCCTGCTCCGTCATGGGCGAATAGGCGATCTGCGTGCCGCCCATGCTCATGCGTCCCGTGCGCCCGTGGCTGTCCTTGGCGGCGATTCGGTAGAGCAGAAGACCGTGCTCGGGCATGGCGGAGATGGCCTGCACCTTCTTGTCGGGATTCTCTTCCAGAACCTTGTCGAGACCGGAAGAAGTTCCCTGCCAGAGCGCATGGTAGGAGGAGGATCCCGCATGAGGCAGAGGCTCGACGCGATTCCACTGCGTGATCTCCTCCTTGAAGAGAAGAGGCAGTCCCGTGAGGCAAAGCAGGAGGAAAAATACTGCACAGATCGCACTGATCCAGCGGTGCAGACGATAGAGAAGCAACATGAAAAAGAGTCCTTTCTTTTCAGAAGTGCAAAGGGCGAACCAATGACGACATTCGCAAAATAAAAGCAGCCCCTTTCTGCAAATGAGAGAAGAGACTGCAAAATATCCTTGCCTTGCCGCGTATCGTGCTGTATATGCGCACGAAACCATCGCTGGAACAGCATCCAAAAGACGTGAACCAATCGCAAGGCGCAGATCCCCTCCCCATCGCTCGCAGGTCAGACGGTGATCGTCGATCAGGCAGTTCTCCTGGCTCCAGTTCATCGCTCCTCTGCGCCTTCCCGAGGTTACTCAGTGACGTTTCCTGCGGATTCGCTCGCTGTTACAGTGGCGGGACCGCGCCGGCTTCTACCGGCTTCCCTATTGAGTCTTGCGACACCTGATCCGTCAATATGCTGTTTGTCGTGATGATGGCTTCCAAGAGGAAGAATATCATTGCTTTCGGTTATTGTCAAGAGATGGCGGCAAGCGTATCACAACCAGCATCGGATTCCATCTTTTCACTCTGAAGCTGTCTTCTTGACAATAGTCAAATTCAGATATAATATGACTATATCAATGGGAGGGATTTTTATGTCGTCATTAGCGGAAACGATTCGCCCTTCGGCAGACCTGCGCGGCAGATACAGCGAGATTTCGCGGCAGTGCCGGGAGGATCGCAAGGCCGTGATCATCACGGTGAACGGGCGCGGAGACACGGTGTCTCTCGGATATGAACAGTATCAGCAGATGAAAGCGCAGATCGAGCTTCTTGAAATCCTCGGGGAAGCGGAAGAAGATGTCCGAAACGGACGGGTCGCCCCGATGCAGGAGAGCTTCGATTCGCTCCGCGCGGAACTCCTTTCGAGGGAATAGCGATGGCATATCAGATTGTGCGCACGGCAAAGGCTGACGAACAGCTGCGGGACATCGTCCTCTATCGTGCGGAGGTTGCGGGAAACGCTGAGGCTGCCTTGGAGTTTCTTGATCGCTTAAAGCAGAAGATCGACCGTCTGGCGGACTTCCCGGAAAGCGGCTCTTTCCCCCGCTATGGCGCTCTTCGAGCGAGAGGGTATCGCGTGCTGATTGCCGAGAAGCATCTCGTGTTTTACAAAGTCGACAAGGAGCGCAAGATGGTCATTGTTTATGCCATCGTAGATGGACGAAGGGATTACTTGAACTTGATCTGACGCGTCGCCGGTCAGCCGTTTTCGTAGCCCGAGGGAAGATGTCCCTTCAATACTGCTGCATCTCGTTCAGGAGTGCGAGCTTCATCTCGTAGTAGGCGGGGCTCATGTCGAGGTAGTGCGTGTGCGGGTTCTCGAAGCGCTGCTCCTCCTGCCAGATCTCGCGGTCGAGCTGCGCCTTGACGTAGGCGCGGATTTCTTCGAGCGGGGGCTGCTTCGACACGAATTTGCCGTTCTTGATGACGTCTTCCTGCAGCTCGCGCGCCGTGCAGTTCGTGAAGAAGCGGTGCTTCCACGGCTTCTTGGGGTCGATGTAGCGATAGGGCTTCGTCATGTCGGGCGTTTCGTCGGCGAGCGTCAGGAGGTCGGCGATGGCGTGGCCTTCGGCATCGTAGATGCGGTAGACCTTTTTCCTGCCGGGGTTCGTGATCTTCTCGACCGTTTCGGAAACTTTGATTTTCGCGAGAATCTCGCCGTCCTTTTCGACGGCGGCGAGCTTGTAGACCGCGCCGAAGACCGGCTCGCTCTTCGACGTGATCAGGCGTTCGCCTACGCCGAAGGCATCGATCTTGCCCCCCTGCGCGTTGAGGATCGAGGAGATCGTATACTCGTCGAGACTGTTCGAGGCGATGATCTTGCAGTCGGAAAGCCCCGCTGCGTCGAGCATGGTGCGCACGCGCTTGGAGAGGTAGGCGAGGTCGCCCGAGTCGATGCGCACGCCCTTGAGCCTTTTGCCCAGCGGATCGAGCACGTCCTTGGCGGCGCGAATGGCGTTCGGAATGCCCGAATGTATGACGTCGTAGGTATCGACGAGGAAGACGGCGTTGTCGGGGTACGTCTCGGCATACTTCTTGAATGCCGTGTATTCGTCGTCATAGTACATGACCCAGCTGTGCGCCATCGTGCCGCTGACGGGGATGCCGAAGAGCTGCCCCGCGAGCACCGTCGCCGTCGAGGCCGCGCCGCCGATGTAGGCGGCGCGTGCGCCGTAGACGGCGGCGTCGACGTTGTGTGCGCGGCGTGCGCCGAAGTCGGAGACGATGCGCCCGCCTGCCGCTCGCACGATGCGGCGCGTCTTCGTCGCGATGAGCGACTGGTGGTTGATCTCGGCGAGGAGCGCCGTCTCGACGAGCTGCGCGTCGATGATGGGCGCGGTCACGGTGAGGATCGGCTCTTCGGGGTACATGATCGTGCCCTCGCGAAACGCGCGGATGTCGCCCGTGAAGCGGTAGCGCGCGAGGTAGTCGAGGAAGTCCTCGTCGAAGAGCGAGAGCGAGCGCAGGTAGTCGATGTCAGCAGGCGAGAAGTGCATCGCCTCGATGTATTCGACGATCTGCTCAAGCCCCGCGAAGATGGAAAAGCCGCCGCCGTCGGGGTGGCGGCGGAAGAAGACGTCGAAGGAGGCGCGTGTTTTCCTAGCCTCCTCGCCCTCGCGGAAATAGCCGTAGGCCATCGTCAGCTCATAGAGATCCATCATCATCGTGATGTTGCGCGATTCAAACTGTGCCATCGAGATCGTCCTTTCTGGCGGCCGCCGCAAAAGCGGCAATCGGTCGTCCCCGTCAATGGAAAATGCAGGAAGTGCTGAGAAAGAGCGATTCCTGCCTGGGCTCTTAAGAAAGCACTGATAAATTCAGCCTTTCCTTAGGAGCACGGATAAATCCAATGCCGCCATTCTGGGCGGCGTTTATTTTCTTCGTGCCTCTTCAGCGTCTCGTATCTATGCCGCCAATCTTCCTTTCGCCGACGGAAAAGCCTGCGCCCGTCTCGTTGCCCACATGCGCGAGGAGGTCGACGAGCTGCGGCAACTCTTCCTTGCCCGAAGTCTTGTAGGAATCCGCCAGCGAAAGGAGCGCATCCGCGCTGCCCCATCTGCCGTAGTCGCCCGCTGCGCCGTGCTTGCCGCGCAGCTTCGCCTCGCGCTCATTCTCGGGAAGCTTCTCCCACGCCTTCGAGGAAGTGAATTCGCGCCATTCGTCGGCGAGTGCGCGAAGGACGATGATGTAGGTGTCGTCGAGGTCGAATTTCGCATTTTTCGCGTTTTCCAGCTCGTCCATCGCGCGGCTGTAGCTTGCCTTGAGCTGGGCGACGCGCTCTTCGAGAAACGACGGCTTCTTCTCGCCGGCATCATGCGCCTTACCGTCGTGCGCCGCGCCCTTTTCCGCCGCGCCGCTCTGTGCGGCTTCTGTACTGCCATTTGTGCTCGCCGCGCCGCCGTTCGCACTCGCCGCACTGCCGTTTGTGCTCGCCGCGCCGCCTTGCACCTCCTGCCCTGCCTGTGCAGCAGGAGCGGTCTTTGCTGCCGCTGCCTCGCCTGCACCGGCCAGGGCGGGGGCAGCTCCGTCGCCAAAGCCCGAGGCTCCTCCTTCGGGCGCGGCGGCAGAGTCGTTGGCGGCGGCTCTGCCGGCTTCAGCCGACGATGCACCGCCCGCACCGCTCGCAGAGGCGGCGGGCAGGCTTCCTGCGCCGCTCTTTGCAGCCTCCATCGCCTCGATCGCGACCTTGAGCTGCGCGTCCATGAGGATGCGGCGTGCGGCTTCTTTCGTCTTGGCACGCTTCAAGGCAGCCTTCAGTTCCTCGCGTGCGTCGTCCGCTTTCTTCGCCTTCTGGTAGAGCGCCTCGTCATTTTCCTTCAGGAGGCGAAGCTCCTCGGGCGTGAGTTTCTTGCCGCCGCGCGCTTTCTGCGAGATGATGGCGAGCCGCGTCGCATCCGTGACCTTGGCGAGCGTGCCGACGGTCTGCGGCTTCCTTTGACGTGCCTCCTCCGCAAAGTCCTTCTTGCTGTCCGTGAGCGAGATTGACTGTCCGGTCTTGATGCGCCAGTTCGCTTCCTTCTTCAGTCTCCACGTCGCCGTGTAGTCGCTGATCTTGCCAACCCATTCAAACATCGTGTCCCCTCCTTGGGTATGCGTCTGCTTCCTTGGGCAAAAATCCCTTGTCTTGTTATCGTCAAAGGGGCAAAGCTCCTTAAAAGCGCAGCGCTACTCCTCTTCTTCAAGGAACTTGCCGAGCACGTAGAACGTGCCGTGTCCCTTGGCGTAGATCTTGCCGTCCTCGTCCTTGATCTCGCTCTCCAAGGTCATCGCGTGCTTGCCGTCGTGCAGACAGATGCCCGTCGCGATGATCGTCTTGGCGAGCGGCACGGCGTGCATGAAGTCCATCGA
>ERZ772993.1086-NODE-1086-length-10971-cov-7.015024_pt1 | contig 10971 bp, 7 predicted proteins | sample MGYA00580670_ERZ772993 | MGnify/ENA primary metagenome ERZ772993 (study PRJEB29015, sample SAMEA2737936) | human oral metagenome | biome: human oral; feature: human-associated habitat; material: dental | place: China | collected 2136 ...
GGGCATCGGCTGGCCGACGGTGCCGACGGGGTTGTCGCCGATGCGCTGGACGGCGATCGGCCCCGTCGTCTCGGACAGGCCGTAGCCCTGCAGGAGCGTGAGCCCCAGGCCCGTGTAGAACTGGGCGAGGTCGCTGGCCAGGGGGGCTCCCCCCGACACGATGTAGCGCATGTTGGGGCCCAGCACGGCGCGTATCCTCTTGAGCACCAGGGCGTCGGCCACGCGCCGGCGGGCGCGCCGCAGGGGCGAGGGTCGGCGCCTGCCCGAGGCGCCGTAGGCGCGCGCCTGCTTGGCCGACCAGGCGAACAGGCGGCCCTTGAAGCCGCCGCCGGCCTTGGCGGAGGCCGAGTTGTACACCTTCTCCAGCACGCGCGGCACCACCAGCAGCACGGAGGGCTTGAAGGACTGGATGTCGGGCAGCAGGTTCTTGATGGAGGGGGAGAACCCCAGGACGCCCTGGCCGGCCAGGACGACGTGCATGACGAGGCGGGCCAGCACGTGGGCGACGGGCAGGAAGAGCAGCAGCCGCGTGCTGGGGGAGTCGATGACACTGCCGAGGATCTGGCGGGCCGACAGGCACGTGCCGACGAAGTTCGCGTGGGTGAGCGCCACGCCCTTGGGCGCGCCCGTCGTGCCGGAGGTGTAGATGATGGTGGCCGTGGACGAGCTGGTGACCTGGGCGCGCCGCCGGTGGGCCTCCTCGACGGGGATCGGGCGGGCCCTCTTGGCCAGCAGGCGCATCGCGCCCCGGTCGAAGGAGTGGACGGGGCAGTGCTCGGGGGCGCTGAGCGACACGAGCTCGGCCTGCTGGGCGGTGGCGGTGAACACCAGCGTCACATGGGCGTCGGCGAGGATGTGGGTGATCTGCTGGGCGGAGTCGGACTCGTAGATGGGCACGGACACGGCGCCGACCGAGGCGAGCGCCAGATCCAGGATCATCCACTCGTAGCAGGTGGGGGCCAGGATGGCGACCGCGTCCCCGGGGTCCACGCCCATGCCGATCAGGCCGCGCGCCGCGTCGTCGACCTGCCTGACGAGCTCACTGGCGGTGATGGGGCGCGCCGAGCCCACGGCGGTGCGCTGCTCGACGACCACCTGGTCGGGGTGGGCGTCGGCGCGGGCCAGCAGCATCGTCGAGAGCGAGTCGCCGGGGCGCACGGTGAACGCAGGGGGGACGGTGTAGGAGCCGTCGCGCATCCGTTTCATCGGGTCCTCCTTCGGCCGCCGCGGGGCGGCCCGTCGCGGTGCGGACAAGGGTGAGTCTACAGACAAAGGACGCGGCCCCCGGCCGGAACGGCTGTGCCGGGGACCACGATCACACCGAGTGCCTCACAGGTCGTAGTAGAGCTGGTACTCGTAGGGGTGGGGGTAGGCGCGCATGGGGGCGACCTCGTTGGCCTCCTTGTAGTCCAGCCACGTGTCGATGAGGTCCTGGGTGAACACGTCGCCCTCGGTGAGGAAGTCGTGGTCCTCGCGCAGGGCCTCCAGCGCGGCCTCAAGGGACGACGGCAGCTTCGCGATGTCGCGGTACTCGGCGGGGGGCAGCTCGTACAGGTCCTTGTCGATGGGGGCGGCGGGCTCGGAGCGCCGCCTGATGCCGTCGATGCCCGCCATGAGGCACGCGGAGAACGCCAGGTAGGGGTTCGCGCTGGGGTCGGGGACGCGGTACTCGACGCGCTTGGCCTTGGGGGAGGTGCCGGTGACGGGGATGCGGATGCACGCCGAGCGGTTGCGCGCCGAGTACACGAGGTTGATGGGCGCCTCGAACCCGGGGACCAGGCGGCGGAACGAGTTGACGGAGGGGTTCGTGAAGGCCAGCAGCGCCGGGGCGTGCTCCAGCAGGCCCCCGATGAACCAGCGCGCCGTGTCCGACAGGGCGCCGTAGCCGCGCTCGTCGTAGAACAGGGGCTCGCCGTCCTTCCACAGCGACATGTGCGTGTGCATGCCCGAGCCGTTGTCCCCGAAGAGGGGCTTGGGCATGAAGGTCGCGGAGTGCCCGAAGGCCAGGGCGGCGTTCTTCACCACGTACTTGAACTTCATCATGTCGTCGGCGGCGGCCCGCAGCGTCGCGAAACGGTAGTTGATCTCCTGCTGGCCGCCCGAGCCGACCTCGTGGTGGGCGCGCTCGACGGTCAGGCCCACCCCCTCGAGCAGGCGCACCATCTCGTCGCGGACGTCGGCGTACCTGTCGGTGGGGGGGACCGGGAAGTACCCGCCCTTGAGGGGGACCTTGTAGCCCCGGTTGCCGCCCTCCTCGGCGCGCCCGGTGTTCCAGTGCGCCTCGGGGGAGTCCACGGAGAAGAACGTGCTGTTCGGACTCACCTGGTAGCGCACGTCGTCGAAGAGGTAGAACTCCGCCTCGGCGCCCACGAAGCACTGGTCGGCGATGCCGGTCGAGCGCAGGTGCGCCTCGGCCTTGGCCGCCACCTGGCGGGGGTCGCGCGAGAACGGCTCGTCCGTGAAGGGGTCGACGATGGAGAAGTCCACGACCAGGGTCGCCCGGGCCCGGAAGGGGTCGACGAACGCCGAGGACAGGTCGGGGACCAGCTTCATGTCGGACTCGTGGATCGCGGTGAAGCCCCTGACGGAGGAGCCGTCGAACATGAGGCCGTCGTCGATTGCCCCGCCCAGGAACTCGCCGACGGGGATCGTGAAGTGCTGCTGGACCCCGGGGACGTCGCAGAAGCGCACGTCGACGAGTTCGATGCTCTCTTTGTCGATGAAGGACGCGACCTCATCGGAGGAGGTGAACATTGGTTTCCTTCCGGTCTGGGACAAACCCTTCGGTCAAGGCTCCGTAAACCCTGCGCCAAGGCAAGTGTATTCCGCAACGGTGCCGCTCACGCCAGGCGCGCCCGCATGGTGGCCTGTCGCACCCTCGGACGCCGGCGGCCGCAAGCGCCCGCCCTGCCCCGCCCGCCCGGTCGCGCCGCCGCCCGCCCGCCTCTAGTCTGGGGGCTGTGGCAGACCCCTCGACCTACCGTCCGCCCGCGGGCGACATCCCCACCTCCCCCGGCGTCTACCGCTTCTCGGACGCGCACGGCCGCGTCATCTACGTGGGCAAGGCCAAGAACCTGCGCAACCGCCTCGCCAACTACTTCCAGGACCTGGCGAACCTGCACCCGCGCACCCAGCAGATGGTCACCACCGCCGCCCGCGTGCAGTGGACCGTGGTGGGCAACGAGGTCGAGGCCCTCACCCTCGAGTTCACGTGGATCAAAGAGTTCAACCCCCGCTTCAACGTCATGTTCAAGGACGACAAGTCCTACCCCTACCTGGCGGTGACGATGGGGGAGGCCTACCCCCGCCTCCACGCGGTCCGGGGCGCCCGCAAGCCCGGCGCCCGCTACTTCGGGCCCTTCGTCCAGGCCTGGTCCATCCGCGAGACCATCGACCAGCTGGTGCGGGTCTTCCCCGTGCGCACATGCTCGCCCGGCGTGTTCCGCCGCGCCAGGGCCCAGGGCCGCCCCTGCCTGCTGGGCTACATCGACAAGTGCTCGGCCCCCTGCGTGGGCAGGATCAGCGAGGAGGACCACCGCGCGATGGCCCTGGAGCTGTGCTCCTTCATGCAGGGGCGCGCCGGGCCCGTCATCGCCGACCTCGAGCAGCAGATGCGCAGCGCCTCCGCCGCCCTCGACTTCGAGACCGCCGCCCGGCTGCGCGACGACGTCGCCGCCCTGCGCGCCGTCCTCGAGCGCAACGCCGTCGTCCTGGCCGACGGCACCGACGCCGACGTCTTCGCCCTGGCCACCGACGAGCTCGACGCCGCCGTCCACGTCTTCCACGTGCGCGGCGGGCGCGTGCGCGGCACCCGCGGATGGGTCGTCGAGCGCTCCGACGACGCCGACGAGCCCGCGCTCATCGCCCGCCTCCTCGAACAGGTCTACTCCCAGGCCACGCCCGACGACCCCCCCGCCCCGGGCGAACGCGCCCAGAAGGCCGAGGCCGTCAGCGTCGACGACGTCGCCCACACCCCGACCTCCGCGATCCCCCGCGAGGTCCTCGTCTCCACCGCGCCCGCCGACCGGGCCACCATCGAGGAATGGCTCACCGGACTGCGCGGGGGCCGCGTGCGTGTGCGCGTCCCCCAGCGCGGCGAGAAGGCCCACCTGATGGGCACCGTCATGGAGAACGCCCGGCAGGGCCTCGCCCTGCACCACTCCAAACGCGCCGGCGACATCACCGCCCGCGCCCAGGCCCTCGAGGAGCTCGCCGCCCAACTCGACCTGCCCGGCGCCCCCCTGCGCATCGAGTGCTACGACGTGTCCCACACGATGGGGACGCTCCAAGTCGCCTCGATGGTCGTCTTCGAGGACGGCGCGCCCCGCAAGGACGCCTACCGCAGCTTCAACATCCGCGGCGCCGATGGCGGCGGCGCCCCCGACGACACGGCCGCCATGGACGAGGTCCTCACCCGCCGCTTCTCGCGCCTGCTCGCCGAGGAATCGGGGGAACAGGGGGAGGACGAGGAGGGCGTCCCCCTCGAGTCCGGCCCCGTCGACGCCACCGGGCGCCCCCGCCGCTTCTCCTACCGCCCCGACCTGGTCGTCGTCGACGGCGGCCCCGCCCAGGCAGCGGCCGCGCGCGCCGCCCTGGACGGAGTCGGCGCGGACGTCCCCGTCATCGGACTGGCCAAGCGCCTCGAGGAGGTGTGGGTGCCCGGCGAGGAGTTCCCCATCATCCTGCCCAGGACGTCCCCCGCCCTCTACATGCTCCAGCACCTGCGCGACGAATCGCACCGCTTCGCCATCACCAAGCACCGCAAGCGCCGCTCGAAGGCCCAGACCCGCTCCGCCCTCGACAAGATCCCCGGCCTGGGCCCCAGCAGGCAGACCGCCCTGCTCAAGCACTTCGGATCCGTGCGCCGCCTGCGCGCGGCCAGCGCCGAGCAGATCGCCCAGGTCAGCGGGATCGGACCCGTGCTCGCCGCCGCCATACGCGATAGTCTGTCCGAGTCGGGGACCGCGGACACCCCCGGGCCCGGGCCCGCCTCGTGAAATCGGAGAGACCATGATCGCCTACGCACCCTCCTCCCTCCCCGCGCGCGTCCTGCTGCTCGGCGCGGGGGAACTGGGCAAGGAGCTCACGATCTCCCTCAAAAGGCTCGGCTGCCTCGTCGTCGCCTGCGACTCCTACGTGGGCGCCCCCGCGATGCAAGTCGCGGACGAGGCCAGGATCTTCGACATGACCGACCCCCGCGCGCTCGCGGAGGTCCTCGAGGCCGTCGAAGTCGACCTCATCGTCCCCGAGGTCGAGGCCATCGCCACCGAGCTGCTCCTCGCCGCCGAGGACGCCGGCCGCGCCCGCGTGGTCCCCAACGCCCACGCGGTGCGCACCACCATGGACCGCCAGGCCATCCGCGCCCTCGCCGACTGCCTGCCCGACGTGCGCGTCGGCGCCCACCGCTTCGCCTCCTCCGCCGACCAGTTGCGCGCCGCCCTGGACGAACTGCGCCTGCCCGTCTTCGTCAAACCCACCATGTCCTCCTCCGGGCACGGCCAGACCCTGGTGCGCACACGCGCGGACGCCCGGAGGGCCTGGGACACGGCCGCCCGCGGGGCCAGGGCGGCCACCGGGCGCGTCATCGTCGAGGAGCGCATCGACTTCGACTACGAGATCACCCTGCTCACCGTGCGCTGGTGGAGCCACCGGGAAGGGCGCGTGCGCACCAGCTTCTGCGAGCCGATCGGGCACCGCCAGTGCGACGGCGACTACGTGGAGTCCTGGCAGCCCGCGGACATGAGCCCCGCGGCCCTGGCCTCCGCCCAGCGGATGGCCGCCGCCATGACCGGCGCCCTGGCCGACGCGGGCCCCGGTCCCGGCCTGGGCCTGTTCGGCGCCGAGTTCTTCGTGCGCGGCGACCGGGTGTGGTTCTCCGAGCTGTCCCCGCGCCCCCACGACACGGGAATGGTGACCATGGCCACCCAGGACCTCAACGAGTTCGACCTGCACGCCCGCGCCATCCTGGGCCTGCCCGTGGACGCCTCCCTGCGCTGCCCCGGCGCCTCCGCCGTCATCAAATCCACCGCGCCCGCGCCCGCGCCCCGCTACGTCGGCGTCGGCGACGCCCTCGACCTGGGCGCGGATGTGAGGATCTTCGGCAAACCCGTCTCCCGCGCCGGCCGTCGTGTGGGGGTCGTCACCGTCCGCGGCGCCACCGTCGACGAGGCCCGCGCCACCGCGCGGAAAGCCGCCGCGGGCGTCCGAATCGAGAACTACCCCTCGCTTCAACGGGACCCGCGCGGGCGGGAAATGGCATCCTTGTAACATGAGCGAGCGTGACCGGGCCCAATCGCCCACCGACCTGGGGGAGGCGGAGAACCCGCCGACCTTCCCCCGTGGAATCGACCTGCGCGACGAGACCGCGCCCAAGCGGGAACCCGCGCCCACCAACGAGGTCCTCATCATCACCGGCTACTCCGGAGCGGGCCGCACCGGGGCCGCCCGCGCCCTGGAGGACCTCGACTGGTACGTCGTCGACAACCTGCCCCCCACGATGCTGCCCGCCCTGGTCGGGATGATGTCGAACGACCCCACCGCGGGCGTCCACCGCCTGGCCGTCGGCGTCGACGTGCGCTCGAGGACCTTCTTCACGTCCCTGGCCACCACCCTCGAGCAGCTCAAGGCCTCGGGGATCGCCTACCGCGTGATCTTCCTGGAGGCCACGCGCGAGGCCCTGGTCAAGCGCTACGAGTCGAACCGCCGGCCCCACCCCCTGCAGGGCAGCGGGACCCTCATCGACGGGATCGCCGCCGAGGAGAGGCTGCTGGCGCCCCTGCGCGCCACGGCCGACCAGGTCATCGACACCTCCGGCATGAGCGTCCACGACCTCACGCGCCACATCCGCGACTACGTGGCGGGCGAGGCGGCCCGCCCCCTGCAGGTCACCGTCGAGTCCTTCGGCTTCAAGCACGGACTGCCCCTGGACGCGGACCACGTCGTCGACGTGCGGTTCTTGAAGAACCCGTACTGGGTGGACGAGCTGCGCCACCTGACCGGGCGCGACCAGGCCGTCGCCGACTACGTCCTCGACCAACCCGGCGCCCGCGACTTCGCGCTCGGCTACGCTGATCTCCTGGCCCCCATGCTCGACGGGTACCTGGTCGAGCTCAAGCCCTTCGTCACCATCGCCGTGGGGTGCACCGGGGGCAAGCACCGCTCCGTCGCGTGCGCCGAGCTCATCGCGCAGCGCCTGCGCGAGCGGGGGCACACCGTGCGCGCGCGCCATCGAGACATCGGGAGGGACTAATGGCGTACCTCGACGCCGCTGGCTGGGTCCAGCGCGGCGACAACGGGCAGTCGATCGTCGCCCTCGGCGGCGGGCACGGCCTGTCCGCCACGCTGCGCGCCCTGCGCCACATCACCCGCCAGCTGACGGCGGTCGTCACCGTCGCCGACGACGGCGGCTCGTCGGGCAGGCTCCGCAAGGAGATGCCGATCCTGCCCCCCGGCGACCTGCGCATGGCCCTGGCGAGCCTGTGCGAGGAGTCCGAATGGGGCCTGACGTGGCGCGACGTCATGCAACTGCGCCTGAGGACCACGGGCCCGCTGGACGGCCACGCGCTGGGCAACCTGCTGATCTCGGGACTGTGGCAGCTCCTCGACGACCCTGTCGAGGGCCTCGACTGGGTGGGCCGGCTGCTCGGCGCCCAGGGGCGCGTGCTGCCGATGTCCACCACCCCCATCGACATCGAGGCCGACATGGACGACGACGGCACCCGCTACGTCGTCTCCGGGCAGTCGAAGGTCGCCATCGCGCCGGGCACCGTCGAGCACGTGCGCATCACCCCGGCCGCCCCGGACGTGCCCGCCGCGGTCACCGAGGCGATCTCGGAGGCGGACTGGGTGGTCCTGGGGCCGGGGTCGTGGTACACCTCCGTCATCCCGCACCTGCTGGTCCCCGGGGTCCACCGCGCCCTGGCCACCACCGACGCCCACCGCGCCCTCGTGCTCAACCTGGCGCGCCAGAGGGGCGAGACCGACCGCATGTCCACGGCGGACCACGTGCGCGTGCTCCGCGACTACGCCCCCGACCTCAAACTCGACGTCGTGATCGCCGACCCCACCGCCTGCGACGACGTCGACGACCTCATCAGGGCCGCCCAGGACCTGGGCGCGCGCGTCGTCCTGCGCCAGGTCCGCACGGGGGACGGGGCGCCCCACCACGACCCGCTGCGCCTGGCGGCGGCGCTGCGCGACGCATTCGACGGCTTCCTGGGCGAGGTCGGCCAGCCCGAGATGTGGCTCCCCTAGGCCGTCCCCCGCTCCTGCTGTGACCCGAAGGAACAACGTGTCTCTCACTTCCGATATGAAGGACGAGCTGGCCCGCACCAGCGTCGCCACCCAGTCCGAGATGGCGGCCGAGGTCTGCTCCGTGCTGCGCTTCGCGGGCGGCCTCCACCTGGTGGGCGGGCGGATCCTCATCGAGGCGGAACTCGATTCCCCCGTGGCAGCCAGGCGCCTGCGCGCGTTCCTGCAGGCCCTGTACAACGCGCAGTCCTCGGTGGTCGTCGTCTCCGGCGGCTCGCTGCGGCGCGGCAAGCGCTACGTCGTGCGCGTCGTCCACGGCGCGGACGACCTCGCGCGCCTGACGGGGCTCGTGGACTCGATGCGGCGCCCGGTGCGGGGCCTGCCGCCCTTCCTGGTCGGGGCCGGGCGCGCCGAGGCGGCCGCCGTGTGGAGGGGCGCCTTCCTGGCGAGGGGCTCGCTCATGGAGCCGGGGCGCTCCTCGTCCCTGGAGATCACCTGCCCGGGGCCCGAGGCGGCGCTCGCCATGGTGGGGTGCGCCCGGAAGCTGGGGGCCTCCGCCCGCTCGAAGGAGGTGCGCGGCGCCGACCGCGTGTCCGTGCGCGACTCCGAGGCGATCGGCGCCCTCATCAGCGCGATGGGGGCGAAGGAGACCTTCGGGGTGTGGCAGGAGAGGCGCGAGCGGCGCGAGGCGCGCGGCAGCGCCAACCGCCTGGCGAACTTCGACGACGCGAACCTGCGCAGGTCCGCCAGGGCGGCGGTCGCGGCGGGCGCGCGCGTGGAGCGCGCCTTCGAGATCCTCGGCGACGACATCCCCGAGCACCTGCTCGAGGCGGGGCGGCTGCGCCTGGAGTACAAGCAGGCGTCGCTGGAGGAGCTCGGCAAGCACACGGACCCGCCGCTGACCAAGGACGCCGTGGCGGGGCGCATCCGGCGCCTGCTCACCATGGCGGACAAGGCGGCGCACGAGCGGGGCATCCCGGACACCGAGGCGGCGCTGACCCTCGAGATGCTCGAAGAGGACTGAAGTCCCCCGATCGGCGCCGCGGAACGGCTGGTTCCCTGATAACGAGAATTACGCCACGGGCCGATTCGCAAAATGGGATGTGCTTCCGGCCTCACCGGGGTGTAGATTAGCAGTGCTGGAACCGCAGTGATCTGCGGGCCGGGCCTGCAAACCCGCGGGCCCGGTCGCAACTGGAACCGTGCCCGGCCCGGGCACGAGCAGGAGGAACATAGTGACCACCCGCGTTGGCATCAACGGCTTCGGCCGCATCGGCCGCAACTTCTTCCGCGCCTTCCTCGAGCAGATGTTCTACGCACGTCCGCGTACAAAAGAGCTGATGATTGGACATCCAGCATTTATGCTGGCCGTTATGGCATTTTACCGCAAGTGGCCGACGATGCTCTTCTTCATCCTCGTGCTTCTCGCAGCGATTGGACAGGGCTCGATGGTCGAGACATTCGCGCATATGCGGACGCCGATCTATATGTCGTTTATCCGCGGCGTAGACGGAGCGATCCTCGGCGGTATCATCGGTGCTGTCCTCATGGCACTGGTCGCTTTTTGGCAGACGATTCTCATGCGTGCCCAAAAGTATATGGCAAAAGAAAAAAAGTAGACGCTTTCCATCTAGAAAATTGAAAGCTATTTACAGGGGAAAGTTCAAAACAAAGGCGAAAGACAGTAGGAATCCGAACATCACAGTAGTAGGTGGAAATAATCGAAAGCAAAGGAGCGTAGAGGGACGGATGGAGAAAAGGATCGTCATATCGGGCTACTACGGCTCAAAAAATGCCGGCGATGAAGCAATGCTTGCCGCTATGCTCGAAGTTCTCAAAGACCGCTCCCAAAAACTTCATATTACGGTCATTTCCTCCAATCCGAAGGATACGGAAGAACGTCATGGTGTCCAAGCGATTTCTTGGCTTTCCGGAAAGAAGATATTCTCTGCTATTTGGAAGGCGGATCTTCTCATCAGCGGCGGAGGAAGCCTGTTGCAAAACGTGACGAGTCGGCGAAGTCTTTATTACTATCTCGCTATCATATCGCTCGCGCTGCTACTTCGAAAGCGCGTCATGCTTTATGCACAGGGCATTGGACCCATTCTCGGCCGATGTGCCAATATGGTCATGCGCCTTGTCTTGAATCATGTTGATGGCATTACCGTTCGCGATGCCGGCTCATTGGATGAATTGAAGCGTCTCGGTATCAAAGGACCTGAAATCCTTCAGACTGCCGATCCCGTCTTGGCGATGCATCCTTCCAAGCTCGTGCATGGCAAAAAAATATTGCAGAGCTTTCATGTGAATGATACTGCGCCTATTATTGGTATATCCGTTCGCGATTGGCAGCAGGAGGGAGATTTTAAACAGTCGATGGCAACGGCCGCAGATACATTAAAGCGGGATCTTGGTGCTTTAATTGTCTACCTTCCGATGAAGTTTCCCGAAGACATTGAATCCGCGCGCTCGATTGTAAAGCTGATGGAGGAAGATGCCGTCGTTCTAGACGGTGAGTACACGACAGAAGAGTTCCTCTCTATCGTTGGATCGATGGATTTCATGATTGGCATTCGGCTGCATGCCCTGATCTTTGCCTGTGTTATGCAGGTGCCGATGCTCGGCGTGAGCTATGATCCAAAGGTCGATCGCTTTCTGGAGACTCTCGGCGAAGAGACCGTCGGCGAACTTGAGAACGTAACATCGGATGCGATTGTCAAA
>ERZ772993.1094-NODE-1094-length-10894-cov-50.168373_pt1 | contig 10894 bp, 7 predicted proteins | sample MGYA00580670_ERZ772993 | MGnify/ENA primary metagenome ERZ772993 (study PRJEB29015, sample SAMEA2737936) | human oral metagenome | biome: human oral; feature: human-associated habitat; material: dental | place: China | collected 2136 ...
GCCACCCGGGTGGTCTGACCGCCGTCTCCTACCGCGAGCTGCTGGCCACCCGCCCGGAGCGCGCCGTCGAGAAGGCCATCAAGGGCATGGTTCCCCACACCAAGCTCGGTCGCGCCCAGCTCAAGAAGCTCAAGGTCTACGCAGGTGCCGAGCACCCGCACGCCTCCCAGAGCCCGAAGACGTTCGAGATCACCCAGGTCGCCCAGTAAGCGCTCCAGCGCTCGGCACCCCGCGACAAGCAAAGGACATATCGTGGCTGAGACCACTGTCGACATTGACGCGCTGGACGAGGAGAACGCCCCCTCCAGCTACACCACCGAGACCGAGGAGTCCGCTCCGGGTCGCGGCCAGTCCATCACCGCCCCCGGCTCCGGTCTGGGTCGCCGCAAGGAGGCCGTCGCTCGCGTGCGCCTCGTTCCCGGCACCGGCCAGTGGACGCTGAACGGCCGCTCCCTGGAGGACTACTTCCCCAACAAGCTGCACCAGCAGCTCGTGCGCGCCCCCTTCACCATCCTGGACCTCGAGGGCCGCTTCGACGTCGTCGCCCGTATCAACGGCGGTGGCGTCTCCGGCCAGGCCGGCGCCCTGCGCCTGGGCATCGCCCGCGCGCTCAACGAGATCGACCGTGAGGCCAACCGCGCCACCCTGAAGAAGGCCGGTTTCCTCACTCGCGACTCGCGCATCGTGGAGCGCAAGAAGGCCGGTCTGCACAAGGCCCGCCGCGCCCCCCAGTACTCCAAGCGCTGATTGGGTCAGGTCCTGGCCGAGCCGGCCGGACCTCCCCTCCGCTACGACGGCGGTCGTCCCCTTCCCGGGGCGGCCGCCGTCGTCATGTGTCAGGGGTGGCGGGGAGCCTCACGGGTGGCGGCGCATCAGTCGATATGCAGCCGACAGGCGTCTGAGGCATGCCGGTGAGGGGCGCGATCTCGGGCGCGAGCCGCCGGGCCGGGGTCGGCGCAGGACATCAGACCTTGCGCGCTGGCCGAAGGTTGGGCCCCGATGTTCGGCGCCCCGTGGCAGGATGGTGCTGTTTCGTCACCCTTCAGGAGGATTTCCATGGCTCGTCTCTTCGGAACCGACGGCGTACGCGGCCTGGCCAACGACCTGCTCACGCCCACCCTGGCCGTACAGCTCGGTGAGGCCGCGGCCCGCGTCCTGACCAAGGACACGTCCGCCGCACGGAGCTCACGCAGCGGCCGCCCCCGCGCCATCGTGGGCCGCGACACCCGCGCCTCCGGAGAGTTCCTCGACCACGCCATCAGTGCGGGCCTGGCCTCTTCCGGCATCGACGTCACCCGCGTGGGCGTCCTGCCCACCCCGGCGATCGCTCACCTGACGGCCACCCAGGACATCGAGCTGGGCGTCATGATCTCCGCCTCTCACAACCCCTTCCCGGACAACGGCATCAAGTTCATCGCCCGCGGCGGTTACAAGCTCGCCGACGCCGTCGAGGACGAGATCGAGGCCCTTCTGGGCACGGTCAACGACCGCCCCACCGGCGCCGACGTCGGCCGCGTCATCAAGGGGGAGACCGTCGCCGACCAGAACTACATCAACCACCTCGTCGACTCCGTCGCCACCGACCTGTCCGGGCTGCGCATCGTCGTCGACGCCTCCAACGGCGCCGCCTCCGTCGTGGGTCCTGCCGCGCTGCGGGCCGCCGGCGCCGAGGTCATCGTCATCAACGCCTCCCCGGACGGCCTCAACATCAACGACAACTGCGGCTCCACCCACCCCGAGCAGCTGCAGAACTACGTCAAAGCGGTCGGGGCGGACATGGGCGTGGCCTACGACGGCGACGCCGACCGCTGCCTGGCCGTGGACGCCGACGGCAAGCTCGTCGACGGCGATCAGATCATGGGCATGCTCGCCATCGGCATGAAGGCCGACGGAACCCTCGGCTCCGACACACTCGTCGTGACCGTCATGAGCAACCTCGGCCTCATCCTGGCCATGCGTGAGCACGGCATCCGCACCGTTCAGACCGGCGTGGGCGACCGCTACGTGCTCGAGCGGATGCTCCAGGGCGGCTACACCCTGGGCGGCGAGCAGTCCGGGCACGTTATCGACACCGTCCACGCCACCACCGGTGACGGCGTCCTCACCTCCCTGCACGTGGCCGCGCGGGTCAAGCGCACCGGCAAGACGCTGGCCGAGCTCGCCAGCGTCGTCACCCGCCTGCCCCAGACCCTCATCAACGTCAAGAACGTCGACAAGGGCGCCGCCAGCACCAACAAGGCCGTGCAGGACGCCGTGACCTCCGCGGAGAAGGACCTGGGCGAGACCGGCCGGGTCCTGCTGCGCCCCTCGGGCACCGAGCCGCTCGTGCGCGTCATGGTCGAGGCCGCCACCCAGGAGGAGGCCGACCGCGTCGCGAACCACCTGGCCGGTGTCGTCAAGGACAACCTCTCGCTATGAGCTCCTCCGGGCCCGGGGCGGCCGCAGATGGCTCCGGACGCCCCGGGCCCGCAGCTCGCCGGGGACCGCGGGACAGTCGGGCGGAACTCCCCCGGCTCTCATCACCCGCCTATCCCCTGGCTGTGCTGGAGCCGGTGCCGACCTGGCGCGGCATCGGCCTGAGCGGCAGGCCCCTCGACCTGCTCGCCGTCCTGGCCGGACGGCAGGACGCGAGCGATCAGGAGATCATTGAGGCCCTGTGGCCGGAGAACGCCCCCGCCCGCCCGCTGCGCGCCCTGCACGTCGTCGTCTCCAGAACCCGCGCCCTGACGGGCGAGGACGTCATTGAGCGCGTCGGCCGCGGGTACCGGCTGGCGCTGCCCGCCTCAGACATTGACGCCCGAGACCTGGCTGCTCGCACGGAGCAGGCGCACATCTGCGCGCAGGCGGGCCAGTGGAGCCGGGTGCTGGAGCTGACCGCCGGCCTGCCCCGACCGCCCGAGGCGGGCGATCAGGTCTCCGGCCCCCTGGCCCAGCTTCTCGGACGGGCCGCCGCCCATGCGAGCACGGCCCGGCGCGACCGGGCCCTCGCCCTGGAGGCCGCCGGCGAGTACGAGCAGGCCGTACCCATGCTGCGCGCCGCGGCGGACGGCGACCCCGGCGACGAGGCCGTCCTGGCCGCGCTCATGCGCGCCGAGGCCTGGGTGCGCTCGCCCGCGGCCGCCCTGGAGATCTACGAGGGGCACCGCCGTCGGCTGCGCGAGCGCGGAGCCGTGCCCGGACCGGCCATGCGCGCCGCCCACGAGGCCGTCCTGGCCGCCGAGAACCCGGTGCGCCGCGGCCTGGAGCCGGTCCCCGAGCACTTCCTGGGCCGCGGGGCGGATGTGGCCGGCGTCCTGGGGGCCCTGAGCTCCCACCGGCTGGTGACGATCACCGGGCCGGGGGGAGTGGGCAAGACGACCCTGGCCCGGGCGGTGGCCGAGCGCAGCCGCCGCCCCGCCGTCTACGTCGCCGCCCTGGCCGAGGTGGCGCCCGGCGCCGACCTGACCAGGGTGGTGCTCGACGCCGTCGGCAATCCCGGGGCGGGCGCCGGGGAGCCGCGCGCGCTCCTGCGCGCCGCCCTGGCCGGCCCGGGGACCCTCCTGGTCCTGGACAATTGCGAGCACCTGGCCGACGGGGTCGCCGACCTCGTCGGGGCGCTGCTGGCCGCCTGCCCGGACCTGCGCGTCCTGGCGACCTCGCGACGGCCCCTGGACCTGGGCGCGGAGCGCGTCCACCGCCTGGAGCCGCTGGACGGCGCCGCGGCGGCCGAGCTGTTCCGCGCCCGCGCCCTGGCGGCCCGCCCCGGCCAGGTCATCGACGACGCGGACCTGGACGATCTTCTCGCCCGGTTGGAGGGCATCCCCCTGGCCATTGAGCTGGCGGCCGCCCGCACCCGCACCCTGTCGGCGGGGCAGATCGCCGAGCGGCTGCCCGGCCGGCCCGGGCTGCTCACGGGCTCGCGCGACGCGCCGGCCCGTCAGCGCACCCTGAGCGCGGTCATCGAGTGGTCGTGGAACCTGCTCGACGCCGCCGAGCGCCGCGCCCTGGCGCGTCTGGCGCTGCTGGCCGACGGCTTCACCCTGGCGGCCGCGGAGGCCCTCGTCGGACCCGGGGCCGCCGACATCCTCGACGCCCTGGTGTCCCACTGCCTGCTGGCGGTGCGCGAGCGCGGTCTGCCCCGCTTCCACATGCTCGTCATCGTGCGCGACTTCGCCCTGGGGCGGCTGGCCGCCTCCGGCGACGAGGCGGCGGCCCGGGCGGCCCTGCACGAGTGGGCGGTGGGCCTGTGCTCCCGGATCCGCTACCCCGTCAACGCCGGGGACTTCGGCGACGCCGGCCACCCGCGGGCGCGCCTGCACGACCGCCTCTTCCGGCGGGTCGCCGACGAGGAGGCCGTCATCGTCCAGGAGCTCGACCGGCTCCTGGCGCGGGCCGAGGACCGGGGCGCGGACCTCCCGCCGGGGGACCTGCGCGACGAGATCTGCCTCATCGGCGCCGCCCTCATGCGGCTGTGGAGCGTCACCTGGAGCTATGAGCGCATTGCTCACTACGGCCCGCGCCTCATGGGGCCCGCCGCCCGCCCGGCCGGGAGCCCGCGCGGCAACGAGGCGGGGCTGAGCGTCCTGGCCCTGTGCGTCGCCCTGCTCGGGCTCCTGGGCCGCATGCCCGCCCAGGTCCGCTCCCTGCTGTCGGAGCCCTTCGACGGCGAGGGGGAGTTCCGCCGGGTGCGGCGCTTCCTGTGCGCCGGCGAGGAGCGCTGGCCCGAACTGGCCGGCGACGCCGACCCCTGGGTCGCCTGGGCGGCGACCCGCGCCCTGGCCGCCCGGCAGGAGGACGAGGGCGACCCCCGCGCCTCCCTGGAGACCATCGAGACCCTCCTGGGGCGGCTCCGCGGCGCCGACCTGGCCGGCGTCCATCTCCTCGAGCTGCACCTGCACCGCCTGCAGGTGCTCATGTCCCTGGGCCGCTACGACCGGGTCGTCGAGGCGTGCGCCCGCGCCGAGGCGCTCCTGGACCGGATCCTGCCCAGCTGGGGCGGGTTCTTCCGCACGACGCTGCGACTGGAGGGGGCCTACTGCGCGGTCTACCTCGATCCGCGGCCGCAGACGGCCGACGAGCTGCTCAAGGCCCTGGAGCCCGTCGATCTGCCCGGAACCATGCGCTTCATCGCCCGCTCCGTGCGCGGAGAGCTGGAGCTCACCCGCGGGAACGCGCGCACCGCCGCCCTCATCCAGCGCATGAGCCTGCGCTGCGCCGGGCACTGGCGCTCCCTCCTGGGGGCGGGGTCGCAGTGGGAGCTCTACATCCTGAGCATGTGCCTGGTCACCGACGTCGAGCTCGACGCCGACGACGCCGCCGAGCTCGACGCCGCGGCCGTCCGCGCCCGGGCGGTGCCCCTGCTGCGCGACATCCTGTCCGACCCCGCCCCCCGGCAGCGCGACATCCCCGCGATCATGGCCTTCGCGGCGGCCGTCGGCCTGTCCGTCGCGGCCGCCGCCCCGGCGGGCTCGGCGCGGCGGGGCGCGGGCGTCGAGCTGGTCGCCACCGCCCTGGCCGTGGGCACCAACCAGACCTGCCGCCTGCTGTCCCGCGACTACCTGCGCGCCCGCACCGAGCGGGTGGACGCCCGGGCGCTGGCGCGGGCCGAGGAGAGGATCGGGGCCCTGGACCGCGCCCGGCTCATTGCGCGCGCGACCGGCCTCGCCCGCGACCTGGCGGGCGGGACCGGCCGGGACCGCGGATAGTCCGGTCAGGCGTTGCGCCGCTGGTAGCGCAGGATCGTCAGCGGGGCCATGACGGCCAGGACCAGGAGGGATCCGATGATGGCGGCGCGCACGTCCCCGGCCGAGCCGGTGGTCCCGTCCAGCAGGTAGCGGCCGCCGTCGACGATGTGGGAGACCGGGTTGTTGCGCACGAAGACCTTGAGCCAGCCCGGCAGCGTGGAGGTGGGCACCATGGCGTTGGACAGGAAGGTCAGGGGGAACAGGACGATGACCGTGAAGGAGGTGACCGCCTGGGCCGAGGAGAAGACCGTCCCCAGCAGCAGGAAGGTCCAGGCGATCGCCCAGGCGCAGCCCGTGGCCAGGACGACGGCGCCGGCCGCCCCCGACCAGCCGTTGACGGGCCGGTAGCCCAGGGCCCAGCCGGTGAGCACGGTCAGGCAGGTGCACACGAGGTAGCGCAGCACGTCGGAGACCATGGGCCCCAGGACGGGGGCGATGCGCGACATGGGCATGGTGCGGAAGCGGTCGAAGACGCCCTTGTCCATGTCCTCGCGCAGGTCCACGCCCACGCTCTGGCTCGTGGTCAGGGCATTCATGATGATGAGCCCCGGGACGATCGTGGGCAGGTATGCCTTGACGTCGCCGGCAATGGCGCCTCCGAAGAGCTCGCCGAACAGGACGGTGAACATCACCGGCTGGATGAGGATGTCGTAGAACTCCCCGGGGTTGCGCACCATGGTGATGAGTGAGCGCCAGGCCATGGTCATGGTGTCCGGGACGAGCCGGGCCTCGCTGAAACGCCAGACGCCGGGGGAGAGGGAGGTACTGGTTGGTGCGGTCGCGGTGGTGGGGACGGTCATGACTGCTCCTGAGAGTCTGTGGGACGGGAGGACGAGGAAGCGGGCGATGGCGCCGACGGCGCGGCGGCGTTGGGCGAGGCCGCGTCATCGTGCTTCGTGGGCTGCCCGGTCAGGGCCATGAAGACCGAGTCCATGCTGGGGCGGTCCACCGAGACGGTTCTGGGGGACAGGCCGGCGTCGCGCAGGGCCACGAGCACCTCGGTGGCCACCGAGGCCTCGCTCAGCGGTGCCTGCAGGTGGGTGCCCTGGTCGACGGTCGCCGGGGCGTGACCGGTCACCCGCTCGATGATCGCCGCAGTGGCCTCCCGGTCCTCGGGAGTCGCCGGTGTCAGCACGAGGGAGCTGCTGCCCACTCGGTCCTTGAGCTCATCGGGGGTGCCCTCGGTGATGAGCCGTCCGGCATCGATGATGCCGACCCGGTGAGCCAGGCGGTCGGCCTCCTCCAGGTACTGAGTGGTCAGTAGGATCGTCGAGCCGCCCTCCACCAGGGAGCGGATGACGTCCCACATCTGCTCACGCGTACGCGGGTCCAGGCCGGTGGTGGGCTCGTCGAGGAAGATGAGCGGAGGACGGGAGATGAGCGAGACCGCCAGATCCAGTCGCCGCCGCATCCCACCGGAGTATCCGCTCACCCGCTTGCCGCCGGCCTCGGTGAGGCTGAAGGCGGCCAGCAGCTCCTCGGCCCGCTCACGTGCCCGACGTCGGCCAAGGCCCAGGAGGCGCCCGAAGAGCCGCAGGTTCTCCGAGCCGGTGAGCGTCTCATCGACGCTGGCGTACTGTCCCGTCACCCCGATGAGGCCGCGCACCGCGTGGCGCTCGCGGACGACGTCGTGCCCCAGGACCATCGCCCGGCCCCGGGTGGGGGCCAGCAGGGTGGTCATCATGCGCAGCGCCGTCGACTTGCCGGCACCGTTGGGGCCGAGCAGGCCGTAGACGATGCCGGTGGGGATCTCCAGGTCCAGGCGGTCGACGGCGGTGAAGGAGCCGAAGGTGCGGGTCAGGCCATCGGTCCTGATGGCCGGTGCCTCGCCCGGTGAGAGCGATTCGCTTGCTGTTCGTGTTGCCATGCCGCCAAGGCTGGACCCCGGCGGTTTCACAGCGGCTTCACCGCGACGCCATACGGTTTCACGCCGTTTCGTTCCGTTTACGGACCATGCCAGGTAGGTGCTGATCGTGGCGGGTGGCCTTGTCTCGGGCCGCTTCGTAGCTCTCGTAGAAGATGGGCGCAGAGACTCCGTTGGCCCGGCCCTGCTCGTAGACGGTCCGGCACACGAACAACAGGTCAGCGGTGTTGCCATGCAGCGTCATGATTCGTCGGGTGAGGAGATTCCTGGCGAACATCCGCTTCATGAGGGGAGCGGACACGGCGGTCGGCAGCCGGTAGACGAGCATCTCGCTGCGGTAGCGCCTCAGGTCAATACCGCGTGAGGCCACGATCCTCGATGCTTCCCGGATCGCCCTGACCACCCGGGTGAGCATCCTGGTAGAGCCCATGAGCTGCTCGGCGGCGCGCTGACCTAGGGGCTGGTAGGTCCGCTGCACCGGACTCTTCGGGGAATCGGCATGTTGGTGTCCCCATCGGTGACAATGGGACCTTCGAACCTCAGATCGTGTGAACGAGAACCTTGGAATCATGCGGTTTTGCTTCGTCGGCGCGAGAACGATCCCGACGTTTGCCGCCGATGTGGACATCCTTGGCTCCTCGTCGAGTTGCTGACGGCGCACACTTGATGTCGGTTCGGGCATGTTCCTCTTCTGAGGCGGTCTACTCCACGAGGACTGGGATCTACTGACCAGGGGATGTGCGCACTGCACGAAGGTCCCACCTACCGGGAGTGCACCCGACCCTCGTGCAGTGCACGCCCAAGGCCAGAGGGAGGCTGCGGGCGACCCGACTCGCCCCTTCCGGTGAACCGACTGTCGACTTCCCGCCCCAGGCGGCTCGTGCCCACGAGAGCCTCGCGCGCGAGGACGAGGAAGACGAGGAATCAGGACTTGCGCAGCAGGACCCGGCTCATGCGGTGCTCGGCGTCCTTGGTCAGGACCAGGGTGGCCCGCCCTCGGGTGGGGGCGATGTTCTCGCGCAGGTTGACCAGGTTGACGCTCTCCCAGATCTCATTCGCTCCAGCCAGGGCCACGTCGTCGGGGATCTCGGCGAAGCGGCGGAAGTAGGAGCCCGGCTGGGTGAAGGCCGTGTGCTTGAGGGTGAGGAACCGGTCCAGGTACCAGCGGCGGATGTCATCGGGGTCGGCGTCGACGTAGATCGAGAAGTCGATGAAGTCGCTCACCGCCAGCGCCGAGGCCCCCGGCCGCGACCCCCGCGGGGCGGGTTGGAGCACGTTGAGCCCCTCCAGCACGAGGATGTCGGGGCGCTCCACCGTTACGTGCCGGTCCGGGACGATGTCGTAGACCGTGTGGGAGTAGACGGGCGCCTGGACGTGCTCGCTGCCGGACTTCACTGCCGCGACGAACTCCAGCAGGGCGCGACGGTCGTAGGACTCGGGAAAGCCCTTGCGGGCCATGAGTCCGCGCTCCTCAAGGACCCGGTTGGGCAGCAAAAAGCCGTCGGTGGTCACCAGATCCACCCGGGGCGTGTCCGGGAAGCGGGCGAGCAGGTGGGCGATGAGACGTGCCGTCGTCGACTTGCCCACGGCGACCGACCCGGCCACCGCGACGATGAAGGGCGTGGGCGGCTCGCTTACCCCCAGGAAGGCGCCGGTGCGGTGCGCCCGCTCGCGCGAGGTGGCGATGTAGTCCTCCAGCAGAGCGGTCAGGGGCCGGTAGACGGCGTCGACCTCGGCCAGGTCGATGGGGTCGCCCAGCCCCCGCAGCTTCTCGACATCGGCCTGGGTCAGCGGCAGCGGCGCCGAGGACGCCAGGGCGGACCACTGGTCCCGGTCCAGCTCGATGTAGGGCGAGGCGTCCGGAATACCCAGGTCACTCGGGTCGCTCAGCTCGGATGTCACTGACACAGTGTCGCAAATGAAGGTGCCCGGCGGACAATCTCCGAGGGGTGAATGGGACTCGTCGGGGCGGCGGTGGAGCTCCGGCGGGGAATCGAGGTCACACTGAGATCACACCGAGATCACATCGACGTGTCCCGGCGCTCGTTGTCAACGCCGCGCCAGCATGATTCGATCGGAGCATGTGTGGAATTGTCGGCCACGTCGGCCCTCCGAGTGAAACTGGTTCCTCCCGTTCCCTGACCGTTCTCATGGATGGCCTCGGCCGTCTGGAGTACCGCGGCTACGACTCTGCGGGCGTCGCGCTGGTGGGGCCCTCCGGCCTGGATGTCATCAAGGAGGCTGGCAAGCTCTCCGGGCTGCGCGCCATCCTGGAGGCCACCCCGCCGGCTCCCGCCACCGCGGGCATCGGGCACACCCGCTGGGCCACTCACGGCGGCCCGACGACGGTCAACGCCCACCCCCACCGCGCCGGCCACCTCGCCGTGGTCCACAACGGCATCATTGAGAACTTCCGCCCGCTGCGCGAGGAGGTCGAGGCCGCTGGGCGCGAGCTCCTCTCCGACACCGACACCGAGGTTGTTGCCCACGTCCTGGACATCGACTTCACCTCCCGTCTGCGCCAGGACCCGGCCGCCGCCTCCGACCCGGCCCGGGTCGCCGACCTCCTGGTCGCCTCGATGCAGGCCGTCACCGCCCGCCTCGAGGGCGCCTTCGCGCTGCTGGCCGTCACCGACCTGGCCCCCGCGGCGATCGTCGCCGCCCGCCGCTCCAGCCCCCTGGTCATCGGCCTGGGCGAGGGAGAGAACTTCCTGGGCAGCGACGTCGCCGCCTTCGTCGCCTTCACCAAGAAGGCCGCCGAGGTCGACGACGACCAGGTCCTCCTGCTGACCGCCGACGCCGTCCACGTCTGGGACAAGGACGGTAACGCCGTCGAGCCCAAGACCTGGGAGGTCTCCTGGGACGCCTCCGCAGCCGTCAAGGGCGGCTACGACACCTTCATGGACAAGGAGATCCACGAGCAGCCCGCCGCCGTGGCCGACACCCTGCGCGGCCGCGTCGACGAGCGCGGTGAGCTCCAGCTCGACGAGATGCGCATCGACCCCGCCGTCCTGCGCAGCGTCGACAAGATCATCGTCATCGCCTGCGGCACCGCCGCCTACGCCGGGCACGTCGCCAAGTACGCCATCGAGCACTGGTGCCGCATCCCCGTGGAGGTCGAGCTCGCCCACGAGTTCCGCTACCGCGACCCGGTCGTCAGCGAGAAGACCCTGACCGTGGCCATCTCCCAGTCCGGCGAGACCATGGACACCATCCAGGCCGTGCGCCATGCCCGTGAGCAGGGCAGCAAGGTCCTGGCCATCGTCAACACCTACGGCTCGACCATCGCCCGCGAGGCCGACGCCGT
>ERZ772993.1101-NODE-1101-length-10835-cov-6.455195_pt1 | contig 10835 bp, 8 predicted proteins | sample MGYA00580670_ERZ772993 | MGnify/ENA primary metagenome ERZ772993 (study PRJEB29015, sample SAMEA2737936) | human oral metagenome | biome: human oral; feature: human-associated habitat; material: dental | place: China | collected 2136 ...
AACCGGAACCGGTGAGCCTGCCCGGGGTGATCGAGTCGCTGTCGCAGGAACTGACAGCCGCGTTGCGCTCCGCCGCACGGCTGGTCCAGTCCCCAGGAACTGAGACCCTGGAAGCAGAACTGCGTTCCCTCAAGGGAGCGCGGGCCCCCGGGGTTCCGCTGCTGCTGGCCGTACTTGTGGTGCTGTTGGTTCTGATGCTGGTGTTCTCCGTGACCTGGGTGCTCGGGCGTGCCCACCAGTCGGCACCCGTTCCGACGCTGGTCGAGTCACCGCAGTCCGTTGCACCACAGGCTCGGGTACTGCCGGCGCAGGTGCAGGCGGTGCCGGTGTACTACATCGGTCGCCAGGACGGGAAGCTGCACCGGGAATTCCGCAATCTGGCGGCCTCGGGGGACATGGTCTCGACGGTCGTGAACGCGATTCTGGCAGTGGCCCCTCTCGATCCGGACTACAGGTCCGCCTGGAATCCTGGGAGGGTCATCGGCGTCAGTCGCGAGGGATCAGTGGTGACCGTGAACCTGTCCGCCGACGCCTTCCCCGACGGCACCGACCAAGAACTGACGCAGCAGGCCATCGGCCAGGTCGTCCAGGCGGTCCACGAGGTCCTCGACGCCCCGGATCTGAAGGTCCGGTTCACGGCGAACGGAGAGGCTCCGCCGGCTGCGTTCGCGGGCGAGCACCAGCTGCCGGGGGTGGCGTCGCTGGCGAAGCTGTGGATCGATGCTCCCGGCAACGGCGTGCGGCTGGCCGCTGGGACCGTGACCTTTTCCGGCGTGGTGCAATCGGACGCGGGGCAGCCCCGGGTGCTCGTCACCGACGCCAACGACACCCTGCTGGCCTCGCAGTACGCCCAGACCGAAGTGACGACGGGCACCGAGGGCTGGCGTCACTGGTCGGTGTCGCTGACCCTGGAGGCGGGAAGTTACCTGGTGCGTGTGGAAACCAGCTGGACCGATGACATGGGGGTCGTGCAGACGTCGCTGGAGAGTCGCAGCATCACCGTCGAGTGATGCCCCACGCGAGCTCTCAACGAGAAGTGACCCAACCGGCCACCTTGGACGTCCAGCGTGCGGGCATCAAGCGGGTGGCCTCCGCCAGGAGCGTGTTGCCCACCCCGTCGACGACGTAGGGGCGGTGACGGCGCAACGCCCGGAACGTGCTGGTCACCACCTGATCGACGCTGCGGCGCTGCCGCATCACCTGGTCATTGCCGGCGGTGGCGAAGAAACCGGTCTCGGTGGGGCCGGGGCACACGGCCAACACCCGTACGCCGCTGTCGTGCAGCTCCGCCCACAACCCGATCGACAGGCGCAACACGTAGGCCTTCGTCGCTGCGTAGGTGGAGAACCCGGGAATCGGCTGGAAGGCGCCGGTGCTCGCGATGTTGACGACCGCCCCGCGGCCCCGCTGCTTCATGCCCGGCAGGGCGACGCGGGTCAGTTCGGTCAGGGCCACCACGTTCAGCTCCACCTCGGCGGCGATGCGCTCCGGCGGCAGGTCGGTGAAGTCACCGATCGACCCGAAGCCCGCGTTGTTGACCAGGGTGTGGATCTCGCGGGAGGCCAGGTCGGCGGCCAGCACGGCCCGGGCGCCGCGGTTGGTGAGGTCGCAGGGCCAGGTCTCCACCTGGACGCGCAGCGTTGTGCGTAATTCGGTCGCGAGCGCATCCAGTTTGTCGGTGCTGCGGGCCACCAGGATCAGGTTTGCCCCCTGCCTCGCGAGTTCTCGCGCAAAACCGGCCCCGAGCCCACCTGAGGCCCCTGTCACAACTGCCCAACCTGTCATGGGGGAAGTTTAGGCGTTCAAACATCGATCATCAGGTGCAGGCACCCCGGTTGCGCAACTCTGCTGCTGCTCGGAGGGACGAGATCGTCAGGGCCGGCCCTCGAATCTCTTTCCCGAAGCTGGCCGTGTCGAAACCATGGTGACCGTGGCCAGGGTCTTGTGGTCGGGTGGTTTCGACTCGGGTCGCTCGTTTCTCGCGGCCCGGCTCAACCGGTTTCGGGGAGGGCGGGCCGGTGGCGCGTGACAAGATGGGGTCATGCAGCATTTCGACATTGCCGTGATCGGATCCGGCTCGGGCAACTCCATCATCGACGAGCGTTTCTCCCACCTGGACGTCGCCCTGATCGAGGACGACCCGGTTTTCGGTGGAACCTGCCTGAACCGGGGCTGCATCCCCACCAAGATGTTCGTGGTGGCCTCCGAGAACGCCCGGACGCCCGGGCACGCTGCCCGGCTCGGGGTGGACCTGGAGTTCAAGGGCGCCGACTGGCCAGTCATCCGCGACCGCGTCTTCGGCCGCATCGACCCGATCTCGCGGGCCGGACGCGAGTGGCGTCGCAAGGGGAGCGGGGCGACCCTGTTCGAGGGCCACGCCAGTTTCGTCGACGCCCACACCCTCCTGGTCGGTGACGTGCAGATCAGCGCCGACCAGATCGTCATCGCCACCGGGTCGCGGCCCAGGCCGCTGCCGGTGGAGATCCCGGAGGAACTGCGGTCGCGGTTCCACACCTCCGACGACGTGATGCGCATGGACGAGCTGCCCCGGCGGCTCGTCGTGCTCGGCGGCGGGTTCGTGGCCTGCGAGTTCGCCCAGATCTTCGCGGGTCTCGGGTCGCAGGTGACCCAGATCAACCGTTCCGAGGTGGTGTTGCGCGGCGAGGACCGGGAGATCTCCGAGGAGTTCAAACAGGAACACGCCAAGCTGGTCAACCTGATCCTCAACCAGAGCATCGCCGAGGTCGCCACCGGTCCCGACGGCGAGGTGCTGGTCATCACCACCGACCGCAACGGCGTCGAGTACGAGTACCTGGCCGACGCGGTGCTGGTGGCCACGGGTCGCATCCGCAACTCCGACTCCCTCAACCTGGCCGCCGCCGGGGTCAAGGTGGGATCGGGTGGGCAGATCCGCGTCGACAAGCACCAGCGCACCAGCCAGCCGCACATCTGGGCGCTCGGCGACGTGTCCTCGGACCGGTTGCTCAAACACGTCGCGAACGCGGAGGCCCGCACCGTCGCCGCGAACCTCCTCATCGACGGAGGCGAACTGGCGGCCACCGATCACCGCTACATCCCCCACGCCGTGTTCACCGAACCGCAGATCGCCGCCGTCGGCGCCACCGAGGAGCAGCTGCAGGAATGGGGCACCCCATACGTGGCGTTCAAGCAGCGCTACGCGGATGTCGCGTTCGGGTGGGCGCTGGAGGACGAGGGACACTTCGTGAAACTGCTGGCCGACCCGCGCACCTGGCATCTCCTCGGCGCCCACATCATCGGTCCCCAGGCAGCCACCCTGATCCAGCCGATGATCCAGGCCATGAGCTTCGGCCAGACGGTGCAGGAACTGGCCCGCGGCCAGTACTGGATCCACCCCGCGCTGACCGAGGTATTGGAGAATGCTCTCCTCGGTCTGCTGAAGGCACCCCGGCCGAAGGAACTCAACGCCTGAAACCGCAATCAAGGCCAGCGAACCGTGAGTTGCTCCGGTATCACCCGAAGCGACCAGTGATGTAGTCCTCCGTGGCCTTCTTCTCCGGGTTGTGGAAGATGCGTTCCGTCGGGCCGATCTCCACCAGATGACCCGGTTCGCCCTGGGCTTTCAGGTTGAAGAAGGCCGTCTCGTCAGAAACCCGCGCCGCCTGCTGCATGTTGTGGGTGACGATGACTACGGTGTAGTGCTCCTTGAGTTCGTGGATGAGGTCCTCCACCGCCAGGGTGGAGATCGGGTCCAGGGCCGAGCAGGGTTCGTCCATCAGCAGCACATCGGGCTGCACCGCGATGGCCCGGGCGATGCACAGCCGCTGCTGCTGCCCACCCGAGAGCCCCACACCGGCCTTGCCGAGCCGGTCCTTGACCTCCTTCCACAGGTTTGCGCCCCGCAGCGCCTTCTCGACGGCCTCGTCCAGCACCGCGCGGTTCTTCTCCCCGTTGAGCCGCAACCCGGAGGCGACGTTCTCGTAGATCGACATCGACGGGAACGGGTTGGGTCGCTGGAAGACCATCCCGACCACTCGTCGCACCGCCACCGGGTCGACACCGGGGCCGTACAGGTCGGTGCCGTCCAGCAGCACCTCACCGGTGCAGCGGGCGCCGGGAATGACCTCGTGCATCCGGTTTAGGGTGCGCAACACCGTCGACTTGCCGCACCCCGACGGTCCGATGAAGGCCGTCACGCTGCGCGGTTCCACCACCAGGTTCACGTCCGAGACGGCGTGGAACTTGCCGTAGTAGATGTTGAGGTCCTTCACCTCGATGCGCTTCGACATGGATCCAGTATCCCTTTCGGGTCGCGTTGCGGTCACTTGAGCCTGTTGCGGCTGGCGATGCGCCGGGCGATCAGGTTCAGCACCATCACGATCAGCACCAGGGTCAGGGCGGCCGCCCACACCCGGTCGGCGCCCGGCTGCCCATCCGGCACGGAGATTCCCGAGTTGATCATGGTGGGCAGCGCCCCCATCGAGTTCCCGAACGGGTCGAGGAACAGGTTCTGGGTGTATCCGATCAGGATCAGCAGCGGCGCCGTCTCGCCCATCACCCGGGCGATGCCCAGCACCACGCCGGTCAGGATGCCGCTGTAGGAGGTCGGCACCACGATCCGCAGGATCGTCTTCCACTTCGGCACCCCCAGCGCGTAGGAGGCCTCCCGCAGCGAATCGGGGACCAGCTTCAGCATCTCCTCGGTGGATCTGAGCACCATCGGAAGCATCAGCAGCGCCAACGCCAGTACCGTCGCGAAGGGTGAGGGTCTCTGCTCGAAGGTGGTGATCAGCAGGGCGTAGATGAACAGGGCCGCGACGATCGAGGGCACACCCGTGAGCACGTCGACCATGAACGACACCACCCGGGCCGCTTTCGTTCCCCGCCCGTACTCGACGAGGAAGATCGCGCCCAGCATCCCGAGCGGCACCGCGATCACCGCGGTCAGCAGACCGAGCATCAGGGTGCCGTAGATGGCTTGGAGGGCCCCGCCCCTGGCGTCGGTGGCCTGCGCCGACCCGAGTGGTGTAGTCCACCACTGCAGCGACGGCGTGCGGGCGTCCCCCGAACCGGTGTCGGTGATCATGACGATGTCGTAGGGCCGTCCGGGGTCGGGGGAGACGGGGGCGGTGGTCCGGGTGCGGTAGGTGTTCACCCTCTCGCCCACCGCGACGTAACGCCCACCCGGCACGTAACGCCACTCGACGGCCTCGTCGGAGGGGTCGGTGTTCACGTCGCCCCCGCACGCGTCGGCGGCGAGCCGCACCTTCTCGGAGCGGTCCATGCAGATCACGTGGTAGTCGGCGCCGACGCTGTACAGCAGCGGCGCGCCCTTGACCGCCACCGAGATCAGGATCCACAGCAGGGGGATCGTGGCGGCGGCCACGGAGAACCACACGAAACCCGTCGCCAAGTTGTTCTTCACGGCCCGCCACCCGGTGGGGCGTTGCAGGTTCAGGGAGCCGGGGAACAGCGGAGCGGACATCAGGATTTCGCCTTTCCGCGTTCGGCGACGACGCGCGCCAGGGCGTTGACCGCGAACGTCAGGACGAACAGGACCAGACCGGCGGAGATGTAGATCCCGGCCTTGTAGGCGGTGTCGAACTCGGCGGCGTTGCGGGCGATGACGGAGGCGAAGGTCTCGCCGCCGCCGAAGATCGAGACGTCGAAGGAACTGGCCGACAGGATCAGCATCACCGCGATCGTCTCACCCAGCGCCCGGCCCAGCCCCAGCATGGCGGCCGCGGTGGCGCCGGAACGCCCGTAGGGCAGCACCGCCATGCGGATCGTCTCCCAGCGGGTTGCGCCGAGCGCCAGGGCCGCCTCGATCTGTTCCCGGGGGGTCTGGGCGAACACGTCGCGGGTGACGGCCGTGATGATCGGCAGGATCATCAGCGCCAGCACCAACGACGCCGTGAACACCGTGCCGGGGGAGGTCACCTGGGTGCTGCCGAACAGCGGGAACCAGCCCAGATGGGCCTGCATCCAGTGCGCGACGGGTTGCAGGGCCGGGCCGAGCACCTTGATCCCCCACAGCCCGAAGATCACCGACGGGACCGCCGCCAGCAGGTCGATGACGAACCCGATCCATCGGGAGAAGCGACCCCCCACGTACTGGGTCAACAGCAGCGCGATCCCGATCGCCACCGGTACCGCGACCAGCAGCGCGATCACCGAGGACAACACGGTGGTCCACAGCAGCGCCGCAACGCCGAAGTGCGGGGGGCGGGAGGAGGAATCGAAGGTGGTGGAGGTGAAGAAGTTCGCGGTGTTGTCCAGCAGCGGCTGCCAGGCGTTGCCGAGCAGGAACGCCCCGATGATGAGCACCACCACGACGATGACGAGGCCGGAGGCCCGCGCGGAGCCGCCGAACAGCAGGTCGCCGAGGTGAACGGTTCTGCGGCCCCGGCCGGCCAGGACATCGGGGGCGGTGGCGGGATCGGGCTTCCTGTTCCCGAGCGGGGTGCGTGTGTCGTTGCTCATCGGATCCCGGAGACGCTCCGGCTCACCTTCTCCCGCAACTCGCCGGGCAGGGGCGCGTAGCCGAGTTCCTCGAGGGAGGCCTGCGTGGTCTCGGATGCGAACAACCCCAGGAAGTCGCGCAGCAATTCCGGGTTGGAACCGCCCGCGGAGCAGACGACCTCGTAGCTGGCCATGACCAGCGGGTAGGCGTCGCCGCCCGGGGTGTAGTCGATGTCCAGGCGGATGCCGTCGTCGCCGGTCTCCGCCTCGGCCGCGGCGATGGCCCGGCCGGCCGTTTCCCCCGATAGCTCCACCCCGTCGATGCGGGCGACTTTCAGGTCGCGTTCCAGGGCGGCACCCCACTCCAGGTAGGTGATGGAGTTTCGGGTGCCGGCGACGGCGTCCGCGACACCCGCGGTCTTCTCCTTGCCCTCGCCCCGGGTGGCGGGCCACTTCTTCGACACGTCGTGACCCCAGGCGTCGTCGGCGGTCTTGGCCAGGTATTTCGTGAAGTTCTCGGTGGTGCCGGATTCGTCGGCCCGGTGGAACACCGCGATCCCGGCGTCGGGAAGGGGAACCCCGGGATTGGCCGCCGCTATCGCGGGATCGTTCCAGCGGGTGATGTCGCCGGTGAAGATCCGTGCGATCAGCTCGGCGGTCAGGTTCAGATCCGTGACGCCCTCGATGTTGTGGGCGACGGCGATGGGTCCGAGGACCATCGGAAGATTCAGGGCGGTGTTTCCCCGGCAGCGTTTCTCCGCCTTCTCGGTCTCGATCACCCCGTCGCGTTCCTTGCGGCTGAGCGGGGAGTCGGAGCCGGCCAGGTCGACGGTGCCGCCGAAGAACGCCTTGACCCCGGCGCCGGAACCGGAAGTGGTGTAGTCGATGACGGTTCCGGGGCAGGCTGCGGTGTAGTCCTGGATCAGTTTTTCCATCGCGGTTCGCTGCGAACTGGCCCCCTCCCCCCGGAGCGTTCCTCCCGGGCAGTCTGGCCGGTGAGGGCCCACCGACCCCGTGGCGACGGGATGAACGGCAACGCCCCCGCTCCAGCAGCCGGTCAGCAGCAGGGCGCTGCTCCCCAGAGCCGCGGTCAGGCGCAACTTCAGGTCACGAAACCTCACAGTCGATGAAGCTAGACACGCAAGATGACGGCACACCTACACCCGGGTTAACGCCTGGTGAACGCTGAATCGGCGCACCGTCCGGTCCGGTTAGGTTCAATTTGCTGGCCTTCTGGACAACTGCCTGCGCCGTAGCGCTGGCGTTTGACGCTTGGGCAGGCGGACGACGGAAAGGCCAGCGCACGGAGATCTGGTCGGCGTCCGGGAGGAACCGGGGCATTGATCTGCCGGCATCGCGTATCGGGGGTGATCGGTACCATGGTGGTACGCGGAAGAACGGAAGCGCCATGACCAAGGAAGAACTGGAAAAGCTCCAAGCCCTCAGCGAACCCCCAGCCCGTTCCCGGAAGTGGTGAGGAACAGACCCGGTGGGACGAGCAGGTACGAACCGCGATGGACGCCCGCCGCATGGGTGCGCAGCTTCGCAGGGGTAAACCCAAGAGTTTCCGACCTGTGGGGGGAAGGATCTGACGGCATTGCGCACCCCACTGTTTCAGGCTGAGCATTCGGGTCGGTACAAACGGCAGGCGCTCATAGGGGAGTACCAGCAGATCACCGGAGCCAATCTCATCGTCGTCATCGACCAGATCACGCCCACGAACATGACGGTTCTTGAGGAATTTCTCTTCGACTGCGATCCTCAAAAGGATCTGCACCTTCTCCTGTCCTAAACGGGAGGCGACGGGGAGACGGCGCTGCGCATGGTGCGTTCAATGCAGCTGCGGTGCAAGGAACTCACAGCGGTCGCACCTGACATGGCCAAGAGCGCGGCCACAATCCTCTGCCTTGGTGCCCATCACATCCTCATGGGTCCGGGAAGCGACCTGGGGCCGATAGATTTCCCCGGGGAGTGCTGGCCGGCTGGGCAGAAGGCCAGCTACGAGGGTATTCACGCTTCACACCCCGGTTGATCCGGTTTGCTGGCCTTGTTGAGGTTCGCTGGCTTCACAGCGCAGGCGAACCTCAACAAGGCCAGCAAACAGGGAACAAGGCCAGCAAACCGAAGGGTGGGGCAGGTGGTAGGACCTTCGACGCGATTCCTCAGCCGAGAAGGTCGAGTTCCGGGTGTTCGGAGGTGAGCCAGACGTGGTAGGCCTCGGCCCGCATCTCCAGGTCCGCATCGGTCAGGTTGAGGGTTCCGGCGGTGACGAAGGGTGCGACGAAGCGGGTCCCGACCATGTTGCTCATGGCCTGGAAGGGGCGCAGAAGCTCGTGCAGCTCGTAGTGGTATTCGCCGCTGCGGTCGTAGCTGGAGGCCGGTGCCCCGGGGGAGACGGCGAGGGCGATCTCCTTGCCGTGGAGGGCCTTGCCGGTTGAACCATAGGCCCAGCCGTAGGCGAGGACGTCGTCCTGCCACTGCTTGAGCAGGGCCGGGGAGGAGTACCAGTACAGGGGGAACTGCAGGACGATCCGGTCGGTGGCCTCGCAGACGGCCTGTTCGGCAGCGACATCGACGTGGAAATCCGGGTAGAGGGCGTACATGTCGCGGACCTCCACCGGGTTCTCCACGGTCCCGGCGCTGCGGGCCGCCCGCGCGAGGCGGGCATTGATCCGGGAAGCGGCCAGGTTGGGGTGGAAGAGCAGGACCGTGGTGTTCATGGGGACTCCTTGGAGAAGAACCGGCGGGAAACCGAGCGGCCAGCTGCCGCTGCTCCCGTCTTGTGCCGGGGACAGGACGCCCCGGTTCGCGTGGATGACGCCGCAAGTGTAGTGCGCAGGGAACGGAACCAGCGGATTCCTCGCAGGGCAGGTCACGTTCTGGGTGGCGCGGCCCGTGGGGCGCGCCGACAAGGTGACATCGTCCGAGCGCGCAGCGCCGAGGGGCCGGGGGTAAGGGGCAAGGGCCTCTCCTCGTCGCAAAATTATCATATGCATATGACGGAACTCGCCGCAAGGGCTTGAAACATTGACCAAGGATTATGCCACCTTGTTAAGATAATTGGTGAGCAGTGAAGGAGCGTGAGGAATGCACCGGAACCAAGAAGCCAGACCCCGGCGGTTCGCCCGGGCCGCGACCTGCCTGGCCCTCGGCCTTGCGACCGTCCTGTCCTTCGGCGGCACCGCGGTTGCGGATCAGGCGGGCCACGAGGAGAAGATCACGTCGAACGGGGAGCGACCACCCGCACCGGTGAACGTGCCGAACTACGGCACCACTACCAAGGGCGATACTCCGGTGGCGGTCGTCATCAGCGGGGGGCTGGGCGGCAAGCTCAACATCGTCGATCTCACCAGCGGAAAAGCCATCGTCCAGAAGGACTTCGCCGACGAGAGATACGATGTGCAGCCCTGGGGTTTCGCCACCCTCAGCGACAAGTCGGTCCTGATCGCGGCCGGGGCAAGCGGCCTGTGGCGTTACGACCCCAAGGATGACAGCGTTGAGAACCTCAGCGAGGGAAACGCCGAGGTGCAGAACAAGACCAACTTCTTCTGGGACGTCGTCGTCGACGAGAACGATACCGCCTACATCACCACCTTCGCCGGCAAAGGAAATGGCGGTGGTCGTGTGCTGACTTGGAACAAGGACAGCGGGTTGGGCTTCCTCAAGGGGGGCGACCCCGTCGATACGGAGCAGCCGCAGGCCCGGAGCATCGCCTACGACAACGGCAAGGTCTACGTGGCCGTCGGAGCGAGCGCTCCGACGGTCTACCAAATCGACCCGAGGACCGGGGCGAAGAGCCCCCTGCCGCTGCCTGCCGACGCATGCCCCGGTGGTTCGGGAGGACTGTTGCCTCATCTCGAGGCCAAGGCGGGCAAACTGTACGTCCAATCCTGCGATGGAGGAAAGAACGTCGTCCACGATCTTGCATCCGGCAGGTCCGAACTGTGGAAAGACGTCAGCGGCAAGGTCATTTCCCGTCCCGGAGAGGCCAAGAAGGTCTACTACGTCCGCAAGGGGCAGCTCGTGGAGTACGACCCCGACACCACCAAGCACGTGCCGCTGCCCGCCGGGAACAAGCTGCTCGGGCGGCTGAGCCCGAACAGCTGGGCCACCCACGACATGTTCGTCTCCTCGCAGATGTATGAAGGAAACCTGACCATCTACGACGCCACCAAACAGGGCGCGGAATCCCTCAAAATCGTCAACGGCAGTGATGCGATCAAGCCGTCAGGCCGTGCCATTCAGTCATTGGTGGCCGCGGACAACGGCAGACTGTTCGCATCCTGGTACATGACGGCGGACAAGCTGCTCAGCGTTACCCCTGGTGAGAAGGCAGACGACGCGACGTTCAAGCTGTTGGACTCCCCGAACGGGCAGGGAGAGGGAATGGCGGT
>ERZ772993.1102-NODE-1102-length-10831-cov-14.700445_pt1 | contig 10831 bp, 8 predicted proteins | sample MGYA00580670_ERZ772993 | MGnify/ENA primary metagenome ERZ772993 (study PRJEB29015, sample SAMEA2737936) | human oral metagenome | biome: human oral; feature: human-associated habitat; material: dental | place: China | collected 2136 ...
CGCCCATCTGGTGCTCGCGCAGGTAGATGTCGGGGGTGACGCCGATGGCCCTCAGACCGGTGCGCTCCAGGGCACCCTTGACGTCGGCGGTGGTGAGCTCGCCGGTGAAGGGGTAGTTGAGGTCGACGTAACTGATATCACCCACCTCGGCGGCGAGCTCGATCTGCTCGATGGTGGAGCGGGGCTCGCCGTAGCCGTCGACCGCGTAGCGGTCCACGTAGGTGGCGAAGTTCCACAGGCCGGCTCCGAAGACGGGTCCGTCGGACATTGTGCATCATCTCCGTAGATATCGATACTGATTGGGCGGGACAGGTACAAGCGGGGCGAGTCGGCCGGGGCCCGAGCCGGGCGCCTGAGTCGAACGGCGCCGCGCCCTCGTGAGCTCACCGGGGCGGGACGAATCGCGACCGGGCCAGGGCGCGCGCCCACTGGGAGCGGGCCGCGCCGCGCGCGGGATCGTCGAGCGCGGCGCGGTAGCGCCGGCCGCCCCCGCCGTCATCGTCCTCCGGCTCGGGCGGGTCCCATCCGAGCCGGGTGAATCCCATGAGGGCGGCGCCCAGGGCGGAGACCTCCGCGTTGGCCGACACGACGACGTCGCGCCCTAGCAGGTCCGCCTGGGTCTGCATGAGCAGGCGAGAGGCGGTGGCGCCGCCGTCGGCGTGCAGGACCGACAGTTCCCCGGACCCCAGGGCCTCGACGACATCGGCGATCTGATGGGCGACCGACTCCAGGGCCGCGCGGGCGAGATGGCCCCGCGTGCTCCCGGCGGTGATCCCCGAGACCAGGCCGACGGCCCGGCGGTCCCACCAGGGGGCGCCCAGGCCCGTGAAGGCCGGCACGAGACTGACCCCGCCGGAGTCCTCGACGGTGGCCGCGAGCTCGTCGAGCTCCCGGCCCGCTCCGACGCCCAGGAGCCGGGCCGTCCAGTCCATGGCGGTGCCGGAGGCGACGATGTTGCCCTCGTGCCCGTACGTGGGCTCGTCGGTCAGCCAGGCCAGCGTGGTGGACGCGCCCGGGCGCACGGAGCGGTCGGCCCCGGAGGGCACCATGACCGATGAGCCGGTCCCATAGGTCGCCTTGCCCTCCGACGCGGTGCGGCAGCCGTGGCCGAAGAGCGCGGCGTGGGAGTCGCCGAGGACCCCGACGATCGGCACGCCGTCGGGCAGAAGTCCCAGTCCCCGGGTGGCGCCGAAGTCGGCGTTGGAGGCCACGACCCGCGGCAGGCGCCCGACCGGGACTCCGAAGAGCGCGCACATCTCGTCCGACCACTGGAGTGTCGTCAGGTCCAGCAGGAGGGTGCGCGAGGCATTGCCCGCCTCGATGACGTAGGAGCTCTGACCGGTCAGGCGGGCCACGAGCCAGGAGTCGATCGTGCCGATGCGCACGCGCCGGGGGTCCGAGGACGCCTCGGCGCCGACCCGGTCGAGCAGGTAGCGCATCTTGGGAGCGGAGAACATGGGGTCCAGCGACAGACCGGTGGTCGTGGAGACGACGAACTCGCGCTCGGGCGAGCGCAGCCAGTCGCAGAACTCGGCCGTGCGCGAGTCCTGCCAGCCCAGCACGGGACCGAGCGCCCGGCCGCTGCGGGCGTCCCAGCACACGACGGACTCGCGCTGATTGGAGATGGCGATGCCCTCCGGCGCCCCCTCGACGCCTTCCAGACAGGCCACGATGGCGGCGCTCTGAGCGCTCCAGACGGCGTCGGCGTCCTGCTCGACCCAGCCGGATCGCGGATACGACACGGGCACCGGCGCGGAGCCGGAGGCGAGGACGGCGCCGTCGGGAGCGATGGCGAAGGCCTTGGCGTTGGTAGTGCCCTCGTCGAGGGCGAGCACGTAGGGAGTGGTCACAGAGCTCACTCCTCCAGCTCGAACAGGGTGTACTTATCGGCGTTGGACTTGTCGATGAGAATGCAGTCGACCAGCTGCTTCTCCTTCTTCCCCGTCTCGCCGGTCCTGATGTACGCGTCGGCCTGCTGGACGGCGAGCTCGGAGATGTGGACGGCGGGCTGCATGCCGGTGGCGAGCATGGAGCCGTCCTGGATCGCCTTGACGGCGTCCGGGGAGCCGTCGAAGCCGATGACGAGGATGTCTCCCGTCTTGCCGGCCTGCTGCACGGCCGCCACGGCGCCCACGGCCATGGTGTCGTTGCCGCAGATGATGGCCTGGACCTCGGCGTCGCGCTGCAGGAGCGTCTCGACCTTCTGGTAGCCGACCTGCTGGTCCCAGTTGGCCGTCTCCGTGGCGACCAGCTCGAGGCCCGGGTACTGATCGAGCACCGAGTGGAAGGCCGTCGAGCGGACCTGCGCGTTCGTGTCGGTCTCGCGCCCGAAGAGCTCGTAGTAGCGGCCCTTGCCCTGGAGCACATCGGCCAGCTTCTCGGCGACCAGGGCGGCGCCCTGGGAGTTGTTGGCGACGATCTGGGCCTGCGCAAGGCCCGAGGCGTTGATCTCGCGGTCGATGAGGAAGACGGGGATGCCGACCTCGACCGCCTTGCGGGCCGCGCCCTCGGTGGAGTCGGCGCCCGCGTTGTCGACGATGATGGCCGCGGCGTTCTTCGAGATCGCCGTATCGATGAGCTCGGACTGCTTGTTGACGTCGTCGTCGTGGGAGAAGGCGCTCGCGGTGTACCCCAGCTCCTGCGCCGCGGCGACGGCGGCCTCGGCCTCCGTCTTGAAGAAGGGGTTGTCATGGGAGGGGGTGATGACCGCGATGTAGTTGGAGCCGGACCCGCCCCTGGAGCAGGCTCCGGTGCCCGTCAGGGCGGTCAGTGCGAGCGCTCCGAGGGCTCCGGTGAGCAGCGCACTGCGGCGCGAGAGCACGGTGGTGGTGGTCATGATGCTTCTCCGATCCTGTCTGCTCGGGCCCGCCCGCCGGCCGACTCGGTCGTCGGTTCGGTCGTCGCCTCGGCTTCCGACTCAGTGCCCGGTCCTGCGCCCGGCTCCGCGAGCGGCTCGGCGCCCGACCCGGTGCCCGGCTCCACGAGCGGCTCGGCGCCCGAGTCGGCCGACGCAGGGCCGTCGGGGCCATCAGGGCCATCAGGGCCGTCGGGGCCGGAGGCGCCCTCGGGTCCCTGTCCCGCATTCGCCCGGGCGGCCTCCCGCTTGACGCTCTGGGCGGCCTGCGCGGCCGCACGGGAGCGCTCCAGGCGCTGCTGCCCCTGGTCGAGCATGACGGCCAGGACGATGACAAGGCCCTTGAGGAAGGTCTGCCAGAAGGAGGAGACCCCCACCAGCACGAGCCCGTCGTTGAGGAAGCCGATGACGAAGGCACCGATGAGCGCGCCCTTGACGTCGCCGCGCCCGCCGGCCAGTGAGGCGCCTCCGATGACGACGGCGGCGATCGCGTTCATCTCGTAGGTCTCGCCCGCCGCGGGGGCGGCGGCGGTCAGCTCGGAGGCGATGATGAGCCCGGCCAGGGCGGCGAAGAAGCCGGAGACCATGTAGACCCGCATCTTCACATGCCCGACCGGCACGCCGGAGAGCTCGGCCGCCCGCTCGTTGCCGCTCACCGCGTACAGCCAGCGGCCGAAGGGGGCGCGGGCGACGACGAGGGCCACGACGGTGGCGAAGATGATCATGAGCCACACCGACGTCGGCAGGCCCAGGGGACGGGCGACTCCGAGGAAGGAGAAGCCGGTGTTGCCGAAGGCCTCCTCACCGGCCAGGTCGGGGTAGGTGGCGCCCTTGGAGATGAGCAGGCCCGCGCCGCGGGCCATGTACATGGTGCCGAGGGTGGCGATGAAGGGGGCGACGCGGAACCGGGTGATGAGCAGGCCGTTGATCGCCCCCACGATCGTGCCGAGCAGCAGGGCCACGACGACGACCACCAGGACGGAGGGGTAGGCGTTGACGTTGAAGAGCGACAGGTGCATGCCCTTGAGCATCACGCCGGCGACGACGCCCGACAGTCCCACGATCGAACCGATGGACAGATCGATCCCCCCGGTGAGGATGACCAGCAGCATGCCCAGCGACAGCAGGGCGTTGTAGGCCACGTGCTTGGTCATGGTGACCAGGTTGGTGCCGGTCATGAAGGAGTCGGACAGGGACGCGAAGATGATGATGAGAACGAACAGGGCGATGAAGGCGCGCTGCGCCATGAGGAACTCGCCGATGCTCCGGTTCCCGATCCGCAGCCCGGATCCGGCGGTACTGGTGGTGGTCATGAGTGAGGGTCCTTACGTCGTCCGGAGTCTTCTGCGTCGTCTGCTGCGTCATCTGCGCTGCTCGCGCCGCCCGCGCTGTCCGCGCCGCCCGCGCTGTCCATGCCCCCCGCGTCGGCCCCGACGTCGTGCGGGTCCTGCGGGTCGCCCGCCGTGCCGACCTGCTCGCCGGTGGCGGCCATGACCCGATCGCGGGTGGTGGTGCGCGGATCGAGGTCCGCCACGATGCGTCCGCGGGCCATGACGATCAGCCGCGTGGAGGCCCCCAGGGCCTCGGCGAGCTCGGAGGTCGCGAAGAGGATGCCGACCCGGGTGCCCGCGACCTTCTCCATCGTGGAGAAGATGTCCGACTTGGCCCCGATGTCGATACCGCGTGTGGGCTCGTCGAGCAGCACCATCCGCGGCGCCGTCATCAGAGCCTTGGCGATCACGACCTTCTGCTGGTTCCCACCGGACAGCGAGGTGATGCCGATCCGCGCCGACTCGGTCTTGACGCGCACCTCCTCGATCCCCCTGGCCACCTCGTCGGCCTCCCGATCGCGTCTGACCCGCCCGGCCCGCGTGAGCACCCGCAGCGCCGCCAGCGACATGTTGCGGCCCACGCTCATGAGCTGGACCAGGCCGTCGGCCTGACGATCCTCCGGGGCGAGGATCATGCCCTCGGCGATGCGCTCGCCGATGGGGGCGTGCGACACGTCCCGCCCATCCAGGAGGATGCGCCCCGAGGCGGGCCGGTGACGGCCGGCGAGGGTCTCGAGGAGCTCGGTGCGGCCGGCTCCCATGAGTCCGTAGATGGCCACGACCTCTCCCTCGTGGATGGTCAGGGAGACGTCGTCCACGGCGATCCGCGCCGGGTTGGCGGGGTCGGGGACCACGAGGTGCTCGACCCGGAGGACGGGATCGCCGACCTCGGTGAGGATCTGCGGGAAGAGGTCCGACTGGTCCCGCCCGGCCATGGTCCTGACGATCCAGGGAAGGTCGACCCGACTCATCGGCTCGGTGGCGACCATGCGCCCGTCCCGCAGGACGACGGCGGTGTCGGCGATCTCGAGGCACTCGTCCATGTGATGGGAGATGTAGACGATGGCGACGCCATCGACCGCCAACTCGCGGATGATGCGGAAGAGGACCTCGACCTCGGAGGCCGACAGCGCGGAGGTGGGCTCGTCCATGATGAGGACGCGGGCCTCCTCGACCAGCGCCCGCGCGATCTCGACGAGCTGCTGCTGCCCCAGCCTCAGGTCGCCGACGAGGGCGTCGGGATCGATGGCCTCCTCCAGACGCTCCAGGACCGCCCGGGCGATGTCCCGCTCCTCCCCCTTGGCCACGCCCCGTGCGCCGGTGATCTCCCGGCCCAGGAAGATGTTGTCGACGACGGACAGGTTGGGGCAGAGGTTGAGCTCCTGGTGGATGATGGCCACGCCGTGGGCGACGGCCTCGGCGGGGGAGGCGAAGAGGACGGGCTCGCCGCGCAGCTCGATGGTTCCCGAGGTGGGGCCCTGAACACCGGAGAGGATCTTCATGAGGGTGGACTTGCCGGCGCCGTTCTCGCCGACGAGAGCGATCACCTCGCCCTCATGGATCTCGAAGTCGACGCCCCGCAGGGCGTGGGTCGCGCCGAAGGCCTTGGTGATGTCACGGCCGGCGAGCACGACGGGGGCGTTGTCGCGCACGGTCATGACGCGGCCTCGACCGACACCGGTGTGATGACGATGTGGGACGGATCGGAGTAGGCGAAGGCGCCGACGACCGTCACCCTCCTGCCGACCATGGACGCCAGGTCGTTCTCGGCGAGCACGCCGGTCTTGAGCGGCTCGTTCAGCGACAGGCCGACCTGGGCGTAGTCGATCTGATTCTCGAACATGTCGAAGGTGGTCTCGCCGGTGACGTCGCGCAGTGCGGTGCCGGTGAGTGCCGGACCGGTCTGCACGGAGACGACGACGCCGCCGGGCATGCCGTCAACGGCCATGTTGACCTGGCCGAATCCGCCCTTCTCAACGGTGCCGGTGACGGTGGCGGGGAAGGTGTAGGCGGCCTCGCCGTCGCGGGCGCCCCTGGACTGGGAGGTCCCCTCCTCGTCGGTCCGGAGGTCGGTGACGAGGCCTGTCAGATCGAGGGCGTTGTTCTTGACATAGGCGATGGTCGAGTCGTAAGCGCCCTCCGCGTAGGCCACCGGATCCGTGCTGCCCGCGTTGAGCACGGCCTCGGCGTCCTCGGGGGACATGAAGGTCGTGCCGAAGAAGCACACGGCGACGATCGCCACCGCTCCGACGGCCCTCACGATGATGCCCCGGGAGCGCCTGCGGCGCGCTGCAGGTGTCTGTGCCACTGCAAGAGCCTCCTTGCTCTGAGCGATTCCGAGTGATATGGTTAAGCGGAGCCCGCACGGCTGGCATATTTATTCAATGACGAATCTTGTGTCAGTCATCATCCTTGAGAGCCCGTCCCATGTCAAGGATTCGGAGAACATCAGCCGGAAGCGTCGGCAGCGGGAACGGTCGGCGAGGCACCCCGGCGGCTCCCCGCCCCGAGCGGTCTCGCAGAAGAGGCGGCAGCCGCGGACGAGGCTCGAAGCCCGGAGGACGGGGCGGACGAGGAGCCGACGACGACCTCTTCGCGCGGTCGGGCGTTGGGAGCGCGCCCGGGTCCAACGCCTTCGTGCGGGATCGGGGCACCAGCGTTCGCCGCCTCCTGATGCGCCTCCGGGACCTCCGCCTTCGTGCGGGATCGCGAGACGGCGCGACGGGCGCGGCGCCCGGGTTGCAGGGAGACGGCGCGAGAGGCCCGCTCGCGGTCGTACCCGGATGCCCGCGGTCGTACCCCAACTCGCCAGGTCGTACCCGGATGCCCGCGGTCGTACCTTGGACCTCCCCCAAGGTACGACCTGGCACAGGAAGGTACGACCGCGCGAGCCCACGTACGACCGCGCGAGCCCACGTACGACCGCGCGACGCTCTGGGCGACAGCCGAACTCGGCTCCAGCCGAGGGTCCTCCGACGCACGGCTCACGCGCCCCGGAAGCGACCCACCGCCGCGGGACGCGTCCCAGATCGTGACGCGCACGGCTCAGCGAAGGCGGGCCGATTTATCGGTGGCCCCCTCGCGCGAGGTCCCTGGGGGCGTCATGGTCGTGCACCGGGAGCGTCCCGTCGGTGGCTCCCCTCCCACGGGATCCCCGGCCCCGGGATGCGGAGGCGTGCCGGCCGGAGCGGCGATCGCCTCGCAGGCCCCACCCCGGCCCCGAGACGCGGAGGCGGGAGCAGGTCGTCATGCCCCCGATCGACGTCGGGCCCCGGCTCCCCGAGGCCCGGAGGCGGGACGCGGCTCCTTCCTGAGCAGCGCCCGAGCGGTGTGGACGTCGGTGATCAGGACGTTGACCCACTTCCCGAGCACGGCGCCGCGGATGGCCGCGTGCTTGCGCCTGCCGCCCGCGGCCGCCACACGACGGGGGATGGCGCGCAGCTGCTCGGCGCTCGCCCCCACGACGCGCGCGTCGTAGTCGCTGGCCACGGGCTCGCCCGCGGTGTCGAAGAAGCGCAGGCACACGTCCCCGACCGCACCCGCCGCACCGAGGTCGGCCATGTCCGCCGCAGCGGTCATGTTGCCCGACTCGCGCAGCAGCGCGGAGGGCTTCAGGCTGCCGATGCCGACCAGCGAGATCGTGACGGTCGGGAGCAGGTCCAGGAGGCGCTGCACCGAGGCGTCGTCGGCGAGCTGCTCGGCCGCCGACGCGGAGCCGAGCACCGCCGGTGAGGGGAAGAAGACCGCCTCCGCCCCCGTGGCGCGCGCGAGCAGGTCGATGAGGCGGGTCGCCTTGACCTGCACCCTGGGGTTGCCGACCCCTCCGAAGAGCTGGACGACCTTCTGGGCGACCGGCGCACGGAAGGCGGAGAGCTGCTGCGCGGCGGCCAACCAGGTGGCGCTCCACGACGACAGGCCGATGACGTCCCCACCGGTCAGCGTGGTCTCGAGATAGGTCGCGCAGGCGGAGGCCAGGGCCGCCTCGATCTCCGCCTCCTTCCTACCGGATTCGACGACGACGCACTCGTCGAGTCCGTAGCGCTGCTCGAGCGCCTCCTCCAGGCCGGTGTACGTGCCCTCGGGCGCGACGACCACGGTGCGCACCACCCCGTCCGCGACCGCCCGCTTGAGGAGACGGGAAACACGCGACTGGGAGACGTGGAGCTCGGAGGCGATGGTGGTCTGGCGCATGCCGAGCTCGTAGTACATCCGCGCGATCCTCACCATCAGGCGCAGTTGCGTCGTGTCGGCACGAGTCGGCATAGGCGGAGATCCTTCCGAGCGGGAATCTGGCGTCCCACGTCTATCAGGGGTCGCAGTAAGCCTAGACCGCCTCGTCCCGCGCTGGCCCGGGTTCGGCATCGACTCGGAGACCGGAGGGGATCAGCAGGGATCAACGGGGCCGGCGAGAGCGCCGACGCGACGACGTCGTGACGGGGCCGCCCTCAGGGCTCCCGTCGGGTCACGGCCGCGACGGCATCGGCCGCCCTCTCATAGGCGGCCCGTACCGCGGGTCGGGGCTCGGCCGTGAGGTGCTCGACGGGGCCGATCTCCCAAGCGGGGGGCTCCTCTCCCCCGGCCAGGACCCAGGCGGCCTGCTTGGCGGCGCCGTTGGCCACATACTCACCAGCCGAGGGCACGTCCACGGGCACGCCGAGAACCGCCGGGGACAGCTCCCTGGCGCTGGCCCACTTCACGCCGCCGCCCACGATGGCGACCGCGGAGACATCGACGCCCTGCGCGCGCACGGCGTCGATGCAGGCGCCCATGAGGCACAGCAGCCCCTCGACGCACGCACGCGCGTAATTGGCCGGGGTGAGCGAGGCCAGGGTCATACCGGTGAGCGCACCGGTGGCCTCGGGCAGGTTCGGGGTGCGCTCGCCCTCGAGGTAGGGCACGTGGACCAGTCCTCCGGCCCCGGGCTCGGCGGACAGGGCGAGGGCGTCGAACTCGTCGTAAGTGACGCCGAGGACTCCCTTGGCGGCGTCGAGCACGCGAGCGCCGTTGAGGGTGCAGGCCAGCGGCAGGAAGGCGCCGGTGGCGTCGGCGAAGCCGGTCACCAGTCCGGAGGGATCGTGGGTCGGCGTGGCCGACACGGAGGCGACCACGCCGGAGGTGCCCAGGGACACGCTCGTCCGGCCGGGGCGCAGGCCGAGCCCGAGGGCGGCGCCGGCGTTGTCGCCGCAACCGGGACCGAGAGCCAGGTGGGTCAGGTCGACGGCGGCGCCCGGGGCGAGGGCGCAGACGCCGCCGCGGGCGGCGACCTCGTGCGGGCCCGCGACACGCGGAAGGACGATCCGCTCCGCCTCCTCCTCGGTGATGCGCAGGGCGAGGGCGAGCAGATCACGACGGTAGGTGTTCGTGACGGCGTCGAAGTAGCCGGTGCCCGACGCGTCGGAGCGATCGGTGACGAGGTCCTCCAGGGAGCCCGCCCCCGACAGCCTCCAGGTGAGCCAGTCATGCGGGAGGCAGATGGCGGCGACGCGACGCGCGCGCTCAGGCTCGTGGTCCGCCAGCCAGCGCAGCTTGGTGACGGTCAGCGAGGCGACCGGGACGCTGCCGACGGCGTCGGCCCAGGTCCTGCGGCCGACCGCCTCGTCGCCGTCGCCGAGCTCGCGGATGAGGTCGCGGGCCGCGTCGGCCGAACGGGTGTCGTTCCACAGCAGGGCGGGGCGGATGACCTCGCCGTCGGCGTCGAGGACGACCATGCCGTGCTGCTGCCCGCCGACGCTCAGAGCGGCGACGTCGTCGAGGCCGCCGACGGCGCCGACCGCCTCCCCCAGCGCTCGCCACCAGTGGTCGGGGTGCACCTCGGTGCCGTCGGGGTGGGGGGCCCTGGCCTCGCGGACGAGGGCGCCGGTGGCGGCATCTCGGATGACGATCTTGCACGACTGCGTCGAGGAGTCGACGCCTGCGACGAGGGTCATGAGTTTCCTTCCGCATCGAAGGGGGGGGGTTGAGAGGAGCGATCGGGCAGGAGGGCACGCGGCGGGGGATGCGCGGAAGAACCGCTCTTGTCCGGGGCGGCACCGATGGACGCCGATGAGCGCCGACGGGCGCGGCCCCGAACGGCGAGCGTATCAGCCGATGAGATGCTGGACGGCCTTCTCGTAGAGGTCCACGTAGTGGTAGTCGCGGGCGGCCGCCGCCTCGGCGTCGAAGTCCTCGAACGCGGAGCGGTCGGCCAGGAAGTCGTCCAGGGACTCCCCCTCGGCCAGGGTCGGCTCGGCGAGCTCGTAGATGCCGGAGCGATCGAGGGCCGCCCGGATCTCCGGATCCGCGCGGAACACCCTGGCCTTCTCCGCCAGCTGGAGGTACATCTCCATGTTCGCGGCCGCCGACTCCCACACGCCGTCGATGCCGTCGGTGCGCGAGGGCTTGTAGTCGAAATGGATCGGCCCCTCGTAGCGCGGGCCGCCGCCCGGGAAGCCGTTGACGAGCAGGTCCACGGTGAAGAAGGCGGAGAGCAGGTCTCCGTGGCCGAAGACGAGGTCCTGATCGTACTTCAGGCCCTTCTGACCGTTGAGGTCGATGTGGAAGAGCTTGCCGGCGTTCAGCGCCTGGGCCAGGGCGTGGGTGTAGTTGAGGTTGGCCATCTGCTCGTGGCCGACCTCGGGGTTGAGCCCCACGACGTCGCCGTTGTCGA
>ERZ772993.1111-NODE-1111-length-10735-cov-8.164326_pt1 | contig 10735 bp, 2 predicted proteins | sample MGYA00580670_ERZ772993 | MGnify/ENA primary metagenome ERZ772993 (study PRJEB29015, sample SAMEA2737936) | human oral metagenome | biome: human oral; feature: human-associated habitat; material: dental | place: China | collected 2136 ...
GGATAGACTTGAGGGTCTTGTCGCCTTTGGTAACGATAATATCGGCCTTACCCTCCTCATCTACCACCAACTGGAGTTGGGTATCGTCCAGCACAAGGGTAGATTTCTCCATAATCTGTTGGGTTGCCTTGGCTTCCATCGCCCAGCTAAAGCGGATACTATCTTCATAACCTGCATTGCGGGAGAGGTTATCCAGACCTATTTCTACGGCATTCTTCTCACTCTCCTGACGCTGCTGACCGAACTGTTTACTTTCCTTGAGGAAGGTTTGCAAGAGGTTATAGCGGCTTACTAAGTCTTCTTCTACCTTTTTCTTATTGATAGGCACCAAACCTAAGGCCATTACATAATCCTTATCGCGCTTCTCGGTAATTTTCTTAATAGTCTCGGTGAGTTTGATTTCTCCTGTAAGCACGGCAGAATAGAGCTTCACACGGCGATAGCCCATACCGTCAGAAAGGTACTTGGCCGACTCTTGGATGAGTTTCCAGCCCTCTTTGCCTACGGCCTTATGTACACGTTGGTACCAATCCACATCTATAGCACCACGCCTGAAGTCGTCACGCGGTACGGTAGAGTATTGGGAGACAATCGTTTCTTTCTCTGCATCCATATAGTCGGTTGTATGGGCGATAAACCACCAAATAGCCTCACGGAAGCTCTTGATTTTGAGGTAGTCACCCAACCACTCTGTCCAGTGAGGGGCATAGCAGGCCGCTTCCACCAGGCGCTGCTTGCTGAGCTTCACCTCGTCCAAGTGTTTCTTGAAGGCCGCAAAGGTATCGGTAGCACTAGGGGCACTTACTTCCAAGATATGGCTAAAGGTATAGCGCTTGCCCACTCCACTGCCATAGCCCTTAGCAAAAGGTTCCTTGCCCATACGTTCCAAGGCTTCGAAGAAGTATTGGGCACCCTCTATCTCACTGAGCGAATTGATATATATAGAGGCATCGGTAGGTAGGTCGCCACGTTGTAATTCTACTTGGAGCATATGGGTTTTGACTTCCTCCAAGAGGGTTTCTGGGAAAGTAAGGGTATCCTTGATCCACTTAGGCAATCGTCGGCTAAAGTGATTTTCTGCTCCTTGTGCCATAGCAAAGAGCTCATTATTGAGCAAGCAGAAGAAAATAAGATCATCGGTAGTAAGTCTGCCCTTGTTATAAAGCATAAGGGTCAGTTGTAGCAAGCCTTCGTTGATGCGAGGCAGGCGCTCTTCTCGGCGTACAAAGTTGCGTACATAAGGAAGAACATCCTTTATCGTATTCTTCTGGGCATCTAAGTCCTTCTTTCCTTCTATATATAGGTAATAGAGAATTTGCCAAAGTCTAAAGAGCTGGTCATCGGTATAATAAGGGAAGTCTCCATCGTCCCCATAATAGACTACGGCGGCATAATCCGTCACTACATCGTCCCAATCCAAGGAAGAATAACCACGCTTGTAGATCTCCCCTCGCTTTTCCTTGGGGAAAGTCGCCAAAGCGTCTTCAAAAACAGAGAGCTTAAAGCTCGCCAAGAGGGCTTTGTCTTCACTATAAGCCTTCATCAGATACCCTAATAAGTCTTCTGCCTTACGAGCTTCTCCGCGGTAGCTATGAATTTGCCCTTCAAAATGTACCTTGAAATCAGGATAGTAGTTCGCCAAGAACGCATCTAAGCCTTTGGGCTTGGGATTTTCATAGTAGAGATGATCACAATAGCGCTTGGCAAAATAGTACTCTATCTCGGTAAACTGGTATTTTTCGTGCCAGCCTTTCCATAGGTCGGCCAGTGGCAGGTCATTCAATCTATCCATAGGGGTATCCTCCTCCTTTCTTTTGTGCATACACCTGATGTCATTGCCCAAGAGGGTCGTCTCGGTAGCTCCCTGATAGCCTTCGTATTGGTATTCGTAATCCTTGTTGGCTCGCCATAGGGCTAAGAGTTCGCTGATACCCTCCCCTACTTTTTGTACATTGACGAGCTTGTCAAAGAGGAAACCGCCGTTTTTCTCCTTGCGTTCTTTGTCAAAGAGGGGTTTGGGTAGGTCAAAAGAGGTTAGGTTGTCCAAGTTGAGCACTCCAAAGCCGTTGGTAAGGTCATACCTAAGCTCAGTGGCTGTTTCGGGGTTGTAGGTGAGCTTGTCCATGAGCACCTGCTCGTTCTTGGAGAGCTTACGCCCCTTATAGGCTTCCACCTGCTCGGTGACATAGTCAGCAAGTCGCTCTTCCTCCTGCAATACGGTGAGGATTTCCAAGGCTGCCAAGCGCTGGTCGGCATTCTTGGAGATAATCATACGGGAGGTGCTATCCTTAAGCACCGCTTCGGGTTGCCTAACGAGCAAGGCTACGCTCTCCTTGCGTTGTTCCTTGTTCTTGCGGGAGAGTACCTGCTCAAGAGCGAGGATATCGTCCTGCACCAAAGGTATTTTCTTGAGCACTTCCATTGCCTTGCTGGCTACATAAGCTCCTTTGTCATTGACAGCAGTACGTACCAAGGCTCGTTGCCAAGAGTCGGCTGGATAGTCCTCAGGGGGCAAGTTTTTCTCCTCTTCGCTATAATAGCTATAGCGCCCACGAGAGAGCACCGGGAAGATATCGTCGAGTAGGACATGGCGGGCATCCACAGGAATTTCTGCCAGTTCGGTAGCGAGAAGTTGTTGTTGCTCCTCATTGGCCGCCTTGAGCATCGCCTGATAGAGATCCAAAGGCTTTATAGCAAAGTTGAGCCAACGGAAGCCTACGCCCTCAAAGCTCTTGCCGTCCTTAGGGAGCTTCTTCGCTGAGGCATGTACCTTGTCAAACAAGGCTGGGGTGAGCTTGCCCTGAGGGAGGTTCTGCAAAATCCAATAATCCCAAGCGGGTTCTATGCCAAAGTAGTTTTCGGCAAAGGAGAGGATTTCATCGGTCTTCTTTTGAGTTTGACGCATAAAGTAAAGTATCACCACACAAGCCTCGTAGCTTGTTTTGGTATTGTTCAGTGCCGTTACGGCTAGGTGCAAGGCTTCCTCTACATTATAAACGGCCACCGCCCATAGGGCTACATAGCGCTCTAAGTTGTCCTGACTGCTAACGGCTACTTCGCGTGCCTTATCAAGGTCACCCAAATAGGCCTGCGCCAGCTCCAAGATACGCTTGACCACCGACTGCTGGGGGGCTTCCCAGCCAAAGCCAAACCAAGTATCCACCGCTCGTACCACACTGCTAAAGCGATTGAGGTTATGCTCCAATATCACTCCTATAAAGTGCTGGAGTACAGGGATAGTCGTCTCGTCCAAGGCCTCCAAGATCATCTGACGGAGGTCTTCCTGAAGTTGCGCCGCCAAAAGAGTCTTCTCTACCAAAGTATGATAGCGCTTATCTTCCACCATGAGGCAGCCCTCTACCAAGGAAGCGCACACCTTACCTATCTCGTCCTCGCCCAAGAAGATCTCTTCCACCAATGAATAATACTTATCAGGATTCTCGGAGATCACCTGAGCAAAAATATCGGATGAGGCGCCCTTATACACGGCATATTGGAATTGTTCGGCTATGGGTAGCACGCCAACTCCCATATTGCGAAGTCTGCAAAGCCACTTAAGTACCTTCAGTTGGGTCTCCCTATAGTCCTCATGGTTGGGCGAGCGGAAAGGTCGGCGAGACCAATCGCTTGGGTAGGGGTACTTATAGGCATCGTCCCAGATACGTTGTACGTATGGGGCTTGTACCTCTCCAAAAAGCAAATCGGCTAAGCGCTTGCCCTCTTCTGTTTCCCATAACTTATCAGCAAAGCCAAAGGAGGTGAATTTTTCACGAAATTTACACTCTTCTCTATAATAGAAGATATCAGCAATATATATCCCTAACTGCTGGTAGGCTTCAGAGAAAGAAGCAAAAGCCTCTTTCTTAAGCGACTCCCGCTTATGGGGCGCCAAATGTTCTGCTACTTGTTCGTCTTTTAGCATGATATTAATTGTTAATTATCAATGGTTAATGATTAGTTACAAGTGACTAATGACTAATGACTAGTCTCTTGTCACTAGTCATTTGTCACTTGTCACTATTAGTATATTTTTCCTTCGGAAAGCAGTTTCATCTTACTGATAATCTCAGCTGTCTTCGGATCGTCATCTACAAAGGGGAGGAATACACGGCCTCGGTGTTGGCTCTGCACAGCTACTACATTGATTTGTAAGCCGCCACGGCTAATCATACCACTACCCAGATGCAAACTGTAATCACCATGTTCGTTCTTGACCAAGATATAGCGCTCCTTGACCTCTACGTTCTGTAGCTTGAACAGACGTGCGCTCTCACGAGCCAAAGCACCACGCATCTGCATAGTGCTATGAGAGGCTTCGGGATCAACACCTCCTACATGGGCTACGCTGACTACCAAATCCACATCGCGCATCACCTCGCTGAAGATCACTGGGTTGACCTCTTTCATCGGTACTTCCTTACCGTCCTTAAGATTGTAGAAGACTACGTATTCGATGGTTGGTGCCTCCACATCCGAAGGGGTATACCAGTCGGCTGCTGCATAAATTGTCGCACGGAAACCTTCCTTGTGATATACTTTTTGAAGTCCTTCCTCATAATTCACCGTCCAGCCACGACCACGAAGTAGGGCAACTGTCTTTTGAGGTTGTACTTGGTGACCTTGGTAGCGCTCGCTGCGATTGCTGGTCTCTAGTTCGTCCTTGGTAGGTATGTACAATTCACGGAATACCTGCTTGAAGGGCTGCTTGATTTCCTTGTCAAAGAGATACTCCTGGTACAAATCCCATTGTACCGCATAGAACAAATGGCTTGGGTGCGCAATCAGCAGCTTATCGGTTGCCTTGAGCGGGGTAAGGGTACCCTCTGCACTTAAGAGCTTACCATCTTGCCAAAAGCCTGAAGCCTGGGTTTCAGGGTTAAATAGTACGAGCTTGCTAAGCATGGCCTTTACCACAGGGTGTTCCAAGATTTTGCCCAATTCAGCAGCTGTAAAGAGCGTTTGGGAGAGCATGGCTTGTTCCAAAGATAGGCGGGTACGGCTATACTGCTTTGTTAGGTAGGTCTTGCTATCCTTGAGCGCTTCTACTTCCTTGTTTTTCTTATACTTATCAGGGATAGACTTGAGGGTCTTGTCGCCTTTGGTAACGATAATATCGGCCTTACCCTCATCATCTACCACCAACTGGAGCTGGGTATCGTCCAGCACAAGGGTAGATTTCTCCATAATCTGTTGGGTCGCCTTGGCCTCCATAGCCCAGCTAAAGCGGATACTGTCCTCATAGCCTGCATTGCGGGAGAGGTTATCCAAGCCTATCTCTACGGCGTTCTTCTCACTCTCTTGGCGCTGCTGACCGAACTGCTTGCTCTCCTTGAGGAAGGTTTGCAAAAGGTTATAGCGCCTTACTAAGTCTTCCTCTTCCTTCTTTTTGTTGATAGGCACTAGTCCCAAGGCCATGACATAGTCTTTGTCTCTCTTTTCAGTAATTTTTTGGATTACTTCGTCCAACTTAATCTCGCCTGTAAGCACTGCTGAATAGAGCTTTACGCGGCGATAGCCCATACCGTCAGAGAGGTACTTGGCCGACTCTTGGATCAGCTTCCAGCCCTCTTTGCCCACCGCCTTATGTACGCGATGGTACCAATCCACATCTATAGCACCACGCTGGAAGTCATCACGCGGTACGGTAGAGTATTGGGAGACAATCGTTTCTTTCTCTGCGTCCATATAATCGGTCGTATGGGCGATAAACCACCAAATAGCCTCTTTGAAGTCCTTAATCTGGAGGTAGTCCCCTATCCAGTCTGCCCAATGTAGGGCATAGCAAGCGGCTTCCACTAGGCGCTTATCAGTGATTTTGATCTTGTCCAGATGCGCCTTAAAGGCCGCAAAAGTATCCGTCGTACTCGGCTGGCTCACCTCCAAGATATGGCTGAAGGTACGGCGCTTGGTAAGATCATTGCCGTAGTAATAGCCCTTAGCGAAAGGCTCCTTGCCCATACGCTCTAAGGCCTCAAAGAAGTAGTGCATGCCCTCTATCTCTTGCAGGTATCGTACATAGATAGAAGCATCGGTAGGTAGGTCGCCACGCTGTAGTTCTAACTGGAGCATACGCGTTTTGAGCTGCTCCAGCTGGGTATTGGGGAAGGTAAGCGAAGTTTTGAGTGCCTCAGGCAATCTTCGGTAGAAGTAGTTCTCCCCTCCTTGCGCAACAGTGAAGAGATCATCCTCCAAGAGACAGAAGAATAAGAGGTCATCTGCCGAGAGTTGTCCTTTTCGGTAGAGCGTCAGGGTCAGCCCTGCTAGCCCTCCATTTACCCCTGGTAGGCGCTCACTCTCACGTACCTTGGCTCGTAAGTCTGTCAGTACCTCTTGGGGGTTATAGATAGTAAGGTCGTCCTTGGTTTGTTTTTGGGCATATACATAGTAAAGTAACTGCCAAAGTTTCAAGCGCTGCTCAGGGGTATAATAGTCTATATCTCCATTTTCACCCTGATTCATAGAGATGACAAACTCATCAATCACCTCTGTCCAGTCCATATCGTCATAATCGCGTTCTATCTTCACCTTACGCTTCTCTGGCGGATAGGTAGCCAACGCATCCTCAAAGACAGAGAGCTTAAAGCTGGCCAAAAACGCTCTATCTTCGGCATAGGCCTCGCTTATAGGGGCTAAAAGGTCTTCCAAGCGGCGAGCTTCGCTTTCGTAATAATTTCCTCCTACATTTCCCTGAAAAGCTACCTTAAAGTCAGGATAATAGCCTGTCAAATAGCCCTTTAGCTGCTTAGGTATCTCATTCTCATAAAAGATATTTTCACAATAGCGTATGGCGTATTCGTATTCTATCTCATTGAGCTGGTACTTTTGGTGCCAGTCTTTCCAAAGCTTTGCCAGTGGCAGGTCATTGAGCCTATCCATAGGGGTTTCGCCTTCCTGCTCTTGGTGCTGACGCCTGATTTCTTTGCCCAAAAGAGTGGTTATGGTAGCCCCTTGATAGCCTTCGTATTGGTATTCGTAGTCTTTGTGCTTACGCCATATCACTAGTAGTTCATTGAGGGCTTCGCGTACGCTCTCTACCCTTATAATTTTGTCAAAGAGGAAGCCCTTTTTCTCCTTGCGCTCCTTGTCAAACTGAGGCTGGGGCAAGACAAAAGGCGTAAGCCTGTCAAAATCAATCACGCCAAATCCATTGGAGAGGTCATAGCGCTGCTCTCCTGTCTCATCAGAGTTGTAAGCGAGCTTGTCCATCAGTACCTGCTCGTTCTTGGTGAGCTTACGCCCCCTATAGGCCTCTACTTGCTCGGTTACATAATCGGTAAGCCTTTGTTCTTCCTGCAATACGGAGAGAATTTCCAAAGCTGCCAAGCGCTGGTCGGCACTCTTGGAGACAATAAGGCGGGAGGTACTATCCTTAAGCACCGATTCGGGTTGCTTGATAAGCAAGGCCACACTCTCCTTGCGCTGCTCCTTGTTCTTGCGGGAGAGTACCTGCTCTATGGCAAGTATATCCTCATGTACCAAAGGTATTTTTTTGAAAATATCAAAAGCAATCCCAGCTACCATAGCCGCCTTATCATTTAGGGCTGCTCGCACCAAGGCACGTTGCCAAGAGTCGGCTGGATATTTTTCAGGTTTCTTTTTCTTCTCTGCCTCACTCTCATAATAGTAGCGCCCTCGTCCCAGCACTGGATACACATTTTGCAGGAGGTTTTGGCGCTCCTCCACAGGGATTTCCGAGAGTTCTGCGGCCAAGCGCTCTTGTTGCGTCTCATTGGCCTCGCCTATGAGAAAGCGGTAGATATCCTGCGGCTTTAGGGTAAAGCTGAGCCAACGGAAGCCCACGCCTTCAAAGTGTTTACCCTCCTTAGGCAGCGTCTTGGCAACGGCCTGCATACGGTCAAAGAGCGCTGGGGAAGGGCTGCCCTTTGGGAGATTCTGCAAGAGCCAATAGTCCAAATCAGCCGCTTCTCCGAAATGGGCTTCTGCATAAGTGGCTATATCTGTGTAGGTTATTTGGGTTTGCTGTACAAAGTAAAGGGTCACGATACGTCCCTCGTGGCTTGTCTGAGGGTCTTGAATAGCCTTCACCGCCAAGTCCAGTGCCTGTTGTACACTGCGTACCCCCACTGCCCATAGGGCAACATAGCGCTCTATGTTGTCCTTACTATTTACAGCTTTCTCGGCAGCCACACGATCGGAAAGAAAAGTTTGCGACAGCTCCAAAGTACGCTTAATCACGGACTGTTGGGGCGCTTCCCAACCAAAGCCAAACCATACATCTACCGCACGTACCACACTGCTAAAGCGGGTAAGGTTGTGCTCCAAAATGACTCCTATAAAGTGCTGCAAGGAGGCCAAAGAGGTTTCGTCCAAGGATTCCAAGATCATCTGCCTTAAGCCTTCTTGAAGCTGAGCGGCCAAAAGGAGTTGCTCTACCAAAGTGCGGTAGCGGGTGTCCTGCGTTATCAGGGCTGCCTTAATCAGCACGGGACATACCCCTCCTATCTCATGTTCGCTGGAGAAAATGTCTTTGAAGAGTTCATAATAGGCATCGGGCTTTTCGTCAAGGAGCAAAGCAAAGAAGGCCTCTACATCATCCTCATTATAGACTACATATTGGAATTGCTCAGCTATAGGCAGCACGCCTACCCCTGAGCTGTAATAGTGATGCAGCGTACACATCTTAGAGAGTTGTACCTCGGTATAGTCGGCAGGATTTTCCGAGCGGAAAGGGCGACGCTCCCACCATCTTTGGTAGGGATAGGCCAGCAGCGAGTCCCAAACACGCTGCACATAAGGAGCTATTTCCTTGCCAAAGAGCAGCAAGGCCAAAGCCTGTCCCTCCTTGCTCTCCCAAAGCTTATCAGGGAAATTATAGGAAGCAAACTCTCGCTCGAAGACACATGACTCATCATAGTCTATCAGGTTGGTGATATACTTGCCCAACTGTTGGTAGGCAGTAGAGAAAGAAGCTAAATCGGCTTCTTTAAGCTGCTTAGGCTCATGCTTGCCTAAGAACTTTTCGGCTTGTTCTTGCTTGATCAAAATCTTTAGGATTTTTAAGGTTTTAGATAATGGTTAATTATTAATTTTAGTAAGTAGTGGTCAGTCGCTAACAACTAACCACTATTCACTAATAACTATTCACTTTTCACTCTCTCGATGAGTTGCGAAGTGGAGCTATCATGTTTTGCGGACTGAGCGGCTGAAAAGTCCTTGAGAATTGTGCCTGCCAATTGCTTACCAAGCTCTACGCCCCATTGGTCATAGCTATAGATATTCCATAGCACTCCTTGTACAAAAATCTTATGTTCGTATAGGGCGATAAGCTTACCTAGGCTCTCAGGGGTGAGTTTGTCAATAAGCAGGGTAGTGGTAGGCTTGTTCCCCTCAAATACTTTGAAAGGTACTAGGTGTTCTGCTACCCCTTCGGCACGTACCTGCTCTGGTGTTTTACCTTCCATGAGCGCTTCGGTCTGAGCCAGAAAGTTGGCCATGAGTTTATCTTGGTGATCTTGATCTCCGTAGAGAGAGTGCTTAAAGCCTATAAAGTCAGCTGGAATGCGCTTAGTACCTTGGTGAATGAGTTGGAAAAACGCATGTTGGGCATTTGTTCCTGGCTCACCCCATACGATGGCGCTTGTCTGATAACCGACACGCTGTCCGCCGCGGTCTATATACTTTCCATTACTTTCCATAATGGCTTGTTGCAAGTAGGCAGGGAAGCGGTGTAGATACTGGGTATAAGGGATAATGGCTTCAGTCTCTGCCCCGTAGAAGTTGGTATACCATACTGAAAGCAAAGCCAAGAGTACCGGTAGGTTTTCCTTGAAGGGCGCAGTACGGAAGTGCTTGTCCATCTTCTGGGCACCCAAAAGAAGGGCAGCAAAGTGCTCATACCCTACCGAAAGTGCAATGGTAAGCCCCACGGCACTCCATAAGGAGAAACGCCCCCCTACCCAGTCCCACATAGGGAATACATTCTCAGGGGCAATACCGAACTCATCTATCTTCTTGAGGTTAGTGGAAACCGCTACGAAGTGCTTGGCCACATCGGCCTCTTTGGCATGCTTGAGGAACCACTTTTTCACCGTAAGGGCGTTGGAGAGGGTCTCCTGAGTGGTAAAGGTCTTGGAGACAATCACAAAAAGGGTCGTCTCAGGGTTCAAGTGCTTGATCACTTCATGTACATGGTCACCATCTACATTGCTGATAAAGTGAATGTTGAGGTGATTTTTGTAGAATTTCAAGGCTTCAGAGACCATCACTGGCCCTAGGTCTGAACCGCCAATACCGATATTCACCACATCAGTAAAGGGCTTGCCTGTATAACCTTTGCGCTTGCCAGAGATGATTTCCTGCGAGAAAGCCTTGATTTTTGCTTTCACTTCCTCCACCTCTGGGATTACGTTTTGCCCATCTACAAGGATCTGCTTCTCTGCTGAGCGCAAGGCAGTATGTAGCACGGCGCGGCCTTCGGTAGCGTTGATCTTATCACCTGTGAAATACTTCTCAATGGAGGCCTTTAGGTCGCACTCTTCAGCCAATTGCAAAAGCAAATTACGGGTAGTCTCGTCCCAATTGTTCTTAGAGTAATCCACCAAGAAGTCCTCCCACTGGAGGGTGTACTTAGGGGCACGTGCCGCATCTTGGGCAAAGAGTTGTTGTAAGGTAACCTCTTTTACCTTAGCAAAATGGGCTTCTAAGGCTGCCCAAGCCTTTGTTTGTGTAGGATTCTGTGTTGCTAACATTTATTTTTTATTTTTTAGTTCTAAGT
>ERZ772993.1113-NODE-1113-length-10721-cov-2.958747_pt1 | contig 10721 bp, 10 predicted proteins | sample MGYA00580670_ERZ772993 | MGnify/ENA primary metagenome ERZ772993 (study PRJEB29015, sample SAMEA2737936) | human oral metagenome | biome: human oral; feature: human-associated habitat; material: dental | place: China | collected 2136 ...
CGTGGTTGGCATCACTGTTTTTTGTCTGGTGCGTCCTTTCAGTAATGCTTCACGGTGGAGCCGTGATGAGGTCTATATTCAGGGTGCAGGCGTCGCTTTGCTGGTTTGTGCCCAACGCCTGGGTGAGGTGTTCTACACCTGGATGTGGGCCGTCTGCGTGGGATACGCGATCCGGGCCATCATTATTTCACGGGCGGCGGGTACCATTCATGAGCAACCGGGGGATAAAGATGGGATTGACGGACGTATTCCTCTCACAAAGAAAACAACGCTTCTTACCCCACCGGCAGCGGGCACACTAGAGGTTACTCGGTAAATTCAAACAGAAGGGTTCAAGGTCATGGCGCAGGAATTGTATATTGCAACCAATAATGGTGATATGGGCGGCGGCGAGGTCATGCTGCTCAATATTGCACGTGCCGCCCGTTCCCTTGGCTACCGAGTCACTGTTATTGGCCCAGCGCACCCGCCGCAGCTGGTTGAGGCTGCCGCCGATGAGGGGTTTGCCCGTGTGGTGCTTCCCGCCCGTACCCGTTCCCAGTACATGATGCAGCTTCGCGCCTGGCACTCCGCCCATAAGAAAGTACTGCTGTGGTGCAATGGGCTGGTGCCCGCTGCCGCTACCGGCGGGCGTAAGAACCGGATTGTGCACCTGCATCAGATTCCAGAGGGACTTAACGCAAAACTAGTCCCCTTTGCGCGTCGTAAGGCGAATGCGACCCTGGTGCCGAGCAACTTTATGGCTCGGCAGATAAACGGTGCACAGGTTTTGAGCAACTGGGTCTCTGAGGTACCTACAGACCTTAAACATGACAATACTGATGTCATACGTGTGGGATTTATTGGACGACTGAGCCCCATTAAAGGTATAGTTCCGCTGTGTAAGGCTATTGCTACCCTCACCCAGGGAGGCGGCACGTACCGCCTGGTGGTAGCAGGGGAACCCGTTTTCACCTCTGAGGTGGAACAGGAACAGGTTGAACGTTCCCTTAGCCGTATTGCAGAGCACACCGAGCGTCTGGGATGGGCCACCCCTGAGGCGTTGTTTAACAACGTCGATATGCTGGTAGTTCCCTCACTAGTTGCCGAGTCTTTTGGGCTTGTTGCTGCTGAAGCAATGAGTGCCCGCGTGCCTCTTATTGTCTCCGATTCGGGGGCACTGCCCGAGATCGTGGGTGAAAACTATCCGTATATCGTCCCCAAGGGGGATGAGGCCGAGCTGGCGCGTACGATCAGCATCGTCGCAGAACAGCTGAGCTCAGACTCTGAGAAGCTCACCAACACTGTATCTGACGCTTTCTGGCGTTGGCAGGAGCTGTACTCTCCTGAGGCCGGTAAAGAACGCGTGCGTGAAATCCTGGAACAGCATATTTCACCCGCATAATATCCCTCTACGGCGGCGCGAGCCGACCGGAACACAACAGAATCACATCATAAAAGCATATCGTTATGACTCACCTTACACATCACGAAGCTCACTCGCATAACGCCGACCACTACTACAAAGCGGCCGTCATTATCCCCTCCAGAGGCGGTGCACACCTGCTGCACTACCCACTGGAGGCTTTACGTGCCCAAACAGAAAAAGACTTTCAGGTAATCGTTGTGCTCGATGGCGATATCGACAATAGCGAGGCTGTCCTGAAAAAATATGCTGCCGAGGGCGGGCTGAACCTAAGCACCATTATTTTCCCCGAAAACCGGGGGAGGGTAGCAGCCCTGAACGCCGGGCACCGGGCCGCCAACGCCAAGGTACTCATCCGCTGCGATGATGACCTGCAGCCGGACGAATATTACGTAGCGAACCATCTCAAATACCATACAGCTGATGATGGAGAGCAGGGAGTAATTGGTATCTATCTGAACCAGTTTCCTACGACTCCATACTCAAAAGTGTATGGGGAGTATCGTGACAGGCTCTTCCGTGAGGCAGCCTATGCGGCCGATGAATCTACGAGGTGGAACTATTGGGCGGGTAACGTATCAATGTCCAAGAAGCTATTTGATGATATCGGGGGATATGACCCTGCTTACCGTCTCTATGGTTGGGAAGACGTCGATATGGGGTACGAGATATACCGGCGCGGAGCCACCATCCATATTGCTCCGGAGCTTGCAACCAAACACTATGTGGCAGCAACCACCACCTCCGTACGCGCTCTACGTGCCTTGCACTCTGGGGCGGCGCGCTCCATTTTCGTGCGAAAACACGGCGAACAGGCACACACCGCCCCAAACCCGGGCGGGGTGTGGGGCGCAGCGGTCAAAACACTCGCATTATTCACCACCGAACGAACCATCAAAACAGTGGGGGACGCCAGCGACAGAATCCTGCTCAAACTCCCGGTAAAGCTCGCCGAGAAAATTGTGGCGCTACAGGTTGAAGCAGCCTCCTACGCGGGTGTGAAATACCCGCGCCGCGCCCAGAAAGTATTCTAGGAACCACATCATGTTCGCACACGCACATCATCTGCTCAGCGGAGCACAGAAAACCGCTAAAAAATGCCTGCCGTTCTGGCGGGTGCAAGCTACCGAAGAAATCGCTATCGCGCACGACTACCTCACCCAAAGAGGAGGGGCCGAGCGGGTGGTACTTGCCATGCACAAGGCCTTCCCCGAGGCGACAATATACACCACTCTTTATGACCCTGAAGGTACTTTCCCCGAGTTTAAAGATGCAAAAATTGTCACCAGTGGCATTAACCGCATTGGGCTGTTCCGCCATAAACACCGTTTCGCGCTGCCGCTGCTGCCGTTCGCATCGTCCCTGTTGAAGGTGCCCGCCCAGAAGGCGATTATCTCAACCACCGGCTGGGCGCACGGGTTCAGGTACGCCGGGCAGAGCTTCGTCTACTGCCACTCCCCGGCGCGGTGGTTGTACCTGAGCGACCAGTATTTGGGGAAGAAAAAAGACGGTGTTGCGGGGATTGCCCTGCGCACGCTTAGGCCCGCACTGAAGCTGTGGGATCAGCGGGCCGCCGCAAAATCCGAGAACTATGTGGGCAACTCCACCATCATTAGGGAGCGGATCCAGAACGTCTACGGTAAAGAGGATGTGCCGATTTTTTTCCCGCCGCATTCGGTAGATATGGATTCCCCGGCCGAGCCGATTCCTGGTTTGGAGAAGTTCATGGCTGACGGCGACTATTTCCTGATCGTCTCACGCCTGTTGCCGTATAAGAACATAGAACACGCGGTGGAGGCCTTCACACGCATGGGAAAGAAACTACTGATTATCGGCCGGGGGCCGGAGAAAGATAGCCTTCTAAAACATGCCGGGCCGACGGTGCGTATCGCCTCAGATCTGCCGGATGCGCAGCTATGTTACGCCTACCGCAACTGTGTGGCGCTGCTGGCGATTTCACACGAGGATTTCGGGATTACCCCCCTGGAGGCAGGTGCAAGCGGTAAACCTGTGATTGCGTTCCGTTCCGGCGGTTTCCTTGACACCGTCGTGGAAGGGCGTACCGGTGTGTTTATTGATGAGCCAACCCCTGAGTTGATCGAGTCTGCCGTGTCCTCATTTGACCCGGCACAGTGGGACCCCCAGCAGATTCGCGCCCATGTTGAAAAGTTCTCTGAAGAGAGGTTTATCGCCCAGCTGCACGAGTATGTGGCCCAGCTGGGATAACGCTAATGCTGCACGATTTGGCTGTATTCACCGCAGTATTACGGGGAAGGGCAGGTGGGGGAAGTTTCCCGGAACATGCCGCCTGTTTACAGCTCTTCCAGGTACTCGCGGGAGACTAAATCGGTCACAAAATCCTGCACCTGCTCGGCGATAGCAGCAGGGTCCTGTTCCGCAAGCTCCGCAATCTCTTCAATAGCCTCCGGGAGAGTCAGCGGGACCTCAAACACGCCCCAAATAATGGATGCTGACCCCTCTAAGACCGCGATGCTGCTGGTGCGCAAATCAGCAAGATAGCTGGCGGTGGGGCTGTACTTGGCGAATTCGTCGGTGTGCACGTAGGCGATATGTTCGGGGATGCGGTAACGCAGCTGAGCCATTATTTGCCGCCTTTCGGAAATTTAATGCCGAAACGGCTGAAGAACTGCCGCCATATTTCGCTCCGGCTGGGTTTATGCCCCAGCGTCATTGCCAGGTGGTCTTCGTTTACCAGCGCAATATTTCTGATAACCCGTGCCTTCTCGGCAATACCGCGTGCTGAGCGTACCCGTGCAAACCACAGCAGGTAGGGGGGAACTTTCGTCGAGACAGCCTTCCACAGCAGGTAGTCGCGGTGCCCTCTGTAGGCCGCTAGATGCCCCATTGCCGCCGCGTAAGCAATGCCGGAGTGCAGCTCTAAGGCCCTATCGTGTACCCGTTCCCATTCGCTGTAGCTCATGATTTCGTTAAGGTATTTGAGGTCGCTGCTGTATTTCGCGGCGGCTCGTGCACGGTGCAGCACCACAATAACTCGCGCATCCAGCACAGACGGTACAGTGCAGGGCCGGTGCGCTATATCGCGTGTGGTTCGGGCCAGCCACAGCTGCTCAAAAACCCGTTCATGGTTCTCGCCCAGGCCGGGGAAGAACCGGTGTATGTCGGTTAGCCCCCACGCATCGTGGTGAAGGGTCATGGCGTGCTCAAATACTGAGCCGGTTTCAAAGTGCGCTTGGATACTCCACCCCTGAGCTATAAGCGCCTGTACGAACCGGTCCACGTGGGAGGGGCGTACCAGCAGATCCACGTCGGTGCTGTGCCGCTCGGGACGGTACACCTCCGGGCCGAATGCGTACCCTTTGACGTGCAGAATATCTATGCCGTTGGCGTTGGCGACGCGCTGAAAGTAGGCGTGCGCCAGCATAATGCGTGCTTTGAGCGGCGCTGAGGCGGCCTGCCGTTCAGTTTTTTCCACGGGGTGTCTTCCAGTTAGTTTTTGAAGCGTGTGCTGTAGCTACAGTATAGGGCGGGGACAAGGCGCAATGTCTTATCCCCGCCCCGGTTTACTGCTGCGGGCGGTAAACCTATTTCTTGGCTTTCTTCCGAGACTTCACTTTTTTCTTTGTGCCGTCTTTTGAGTAGCCGTAGTAGGTTGCGTACCCCACGTAGCTGTTGGCGTAGCCGAAGCCGTAGTAGGAGTTACCCAGGCCCTTACGCGGCGCGCGGTTCAGCACCAGACCGAAGAGGTTAGCATTCACCTTGTTCAGGTTATTGGTTGCCTCGGTCATCTGCTCGCGGTGGCTCTTACCGATCGAACCAACCATAATCACGCCATCTACCGCGTAGGAGAGCAGTGAGGCATCGGTGACGGGCAGCAGCGGTGGGGCATCCAGAACCACCACGAACTCTTCGGATAGTTCCCTGACCAGCTGGCGCATCTTATCGGAGCCCAGCAGTTCTGAGGGGTTCGGGGGGATACGTCCGGCGGTGAGCACGAACAGGTTGGATTCCTCCAACTGGTACACGGCCTCAGCAATATCGACCTGACCGGCCAGCACCTGGGTGAGACCGACCTTCGCATCAACATTGAGTTTCTTCGCCAGGGTGGGGCGGCGCAGGTCAGCATCAATGAGGATGACAGCCTGACCAGACTCAGCCATGGAACGCGCCAGTGACAGCGACACGGTGGACTTACCTTCGCTGGGAACCGCGGAGGTGACCAGGAACGAACGCGGCGGCTCGTCAATATTGACGAAACGCAGGTTAGTGCGCAGCTGACGGATCGACTCTTGAGCGATATGGTCGCTGGAGGAGCCGGTAACAATGTTTTCTTCAGTGAGGTCATCACTGGTGGGCAGCACACCAAGGATGCTGCTGCCGGTGGCTTTCACGGCGTCATCACGGGTACGGATGCGCTGGTCCACGGAGCGGCGCAGGAAGATCACAACGTACACAAGAACGAGCCCGGCGACTGCACCGATGAGGGTGTTACGGGTGTAGTTGGGGGATACCAGCGGAGGGTTAATACTTGCGTTATCGAGAGGGATCACGCGGATATTATTCGCAGCGTTACCGCTAACAGCGGTGTTCGCGCTAGCACTAGCACCTGCAGTGTTGCCGTTCTCAGTATTGGGGGTGGCGTTATTCCCCCCATTGCTGCTGGCGGCGTTGCCGCTACCGCCGTTATTGCCTTCAATATTTTTAATGTATTCGGCGGTGGCGTGTAGCGCCGAGTTCGCCAGAACCTGTGCCTGCTCCGGTGTGGAGGCGTGGGCGCTGACTTTAATCAGCGAGCTGTTTTCGTCAGTGGACGCGGTAACACTGCCGCGGATACCGCTGACGGTCATCCCCATATTGGGGTTTTTCTCTTGAATGATTTTCGCCACAGCCTCGGAGGAAAGCGGAGTAGGAGCGGGCGCGGTCTTTCGCAGCCGATGAGCCCGAGAGCACGTCAATGGTGCCGCCGCTGCCAATGGTGACGTACCCGGATGCGCTGGCCGCATACACCTTGGGCTGGGTGAGGGAATAGCCGACGCCTAAGAGAGCACCAATAATGATGCCGAGGATAAGCAACACGAGGTTTGCCCTCGTGGTGCGCACAAAGTCCAGTATGGTCATGGTCTGTGATTACTCCAGAATGCGTATGTGATGTATTTGAGCTGAGTGTAGTCGACCCGTGCCCGGGCACAGTTGAGCGAAGACGCCACCTTACCGTAGCAGGTTGAGAAGGTATTCGCCGTAACCGCTCTTAACGAGGGGGCTTGCAATCTTGCTGAGTTCCTGATCGCTGAGCCAGCCTGCGCGCCACGCAATTTCTTCGGGGCATCCAATGGAAAGACCCTGACGTTTTTGCACGGTGCGGATGAAGTTCGTGGCATCCGCGAGTGAATCGAAGGTGCCGGTGTCGAGCCACGCAGTGCCGCGCGGAAGAACCTCCACTTTCAGTTTACCCTGTTTTAGGTATACACGGTTAAGGTCGGTGATTTCCAGTTCACCACGCGGTGAAGGTTCAAGTTCTTGTGCATAGTTAACCACATCCCGGTCGTAGAAATACAGGCCGGGGATCACGTAGTCGCTCTTGGGTTTTTCGGGCTTTTCCTCAATGGAGAGGGCGTTGTTGTTCTCATCGAATTCGACCACACCGTAGGCGCGCGGGTCAGCCACCTGGTAAGCGAAGACAGTTGCGCCGTCCTTCTGTTCATATTTGGCCAACTGGGTGCCGAGCCCGTGCCCGTAGAAAATATTGTCGCCAAGCACGAGGGCAACGGGGCTATTACCAATAAAATCTGCACCAAGAATAAATGCTTGAGCCAGCCCGTCAGGGGAGGGCTGCACCTTGTATTCGAAGTGAACCCCGAATCTTGAACCGTCCCCGAGCAGCCTTTGGAACTGCTCCTGGTCGGCAGGGGTGGTGATAATGAGGATATCCCGGATACCCGCCAACATGAGTGTTGAGAGCGGGTAATAGATCATCGGCTTGTCATAGACCGGGGTGAGCTGTTTGCTAATGCCCTGAGTGATGGGGTGAAGGCGGCTGCCGGTGCCGCCAGCTAGAATGATTCCTTTCATAGTTTCTATATTGTGTCACGATTCTCGCCGTTTGTATGCATAAAAATACGGGTGTCGGGCGCTAAAATCTAACGTATGGCTCACATTCTTGTTACCGGCGGCGCCGGTTTTATTGGCTCAAACTTTGTTCATCACCTGTTGGAGCGCACTCAGCACACTGTCACAGTTCTCGACAAAATGACGTACGCCGCGAACGCGGCTTCCCTTGCGGGGCTTGATGAATCCCGCTTTAAACTAGTGGTTGGCGATATTGCAGACCGTGAACTCACCGACGAACTCGTAGCGCAGGCGGATGCAGTCATCCATTACGCCGCAGAATCCCATAACGATAACTCCCTGGCGAACCCAGAACCTTTTATTCACACCAACCTAGTCGGCACGTTTACCCTGCTGGAGGCGGTGCGCAAGCACGGAACCCGCTACCATCACATCTCGACCGATGAAGTTTTCGGCGATTTGGCGCTGGATGACCCCGCAAAGTTCACCGAAACTACGCCCTATAACCCGTCATCCCCGTATTCTTCCACCAAGGCGGGGTCGGATCTGCTGGTGCGCGCCTGGGTGCGTTCCTTCGGGATTGAGGCGACCATCTCGAACTGCTCGAATAACTACGGGCCGTATCAGCACATCGAAAAATTTATTCCCCGGCAGATTACGAATATCCTCTCGGGGCTGACCCCTAAGCTCTACGGCGAGGGTCTGAACGTGCGCGACTGGATTCACGCATCCGATCATTCTTCGGCGGTGTTGCGCATCCTTGAATCCGGCAAAATTGGTGAGACCTACCTTATCGGTGCAGACGGTGAGGAGAATAACATTACCGTGCTGCGCACTATTCTTCGCCTCATGGGCAAAGACGAGAACGACTTTGAACACGTGATAGACCGGCCCGGGCACGATATGCGGTACGCCATTGACGGCACCCGTCTGCGCGAAGAACTCGGGTGGGAACCTCAGTTCACCGACTTTGAGGCGGGTCTTGCCGATACCATCGCGTGGTATACCGATAACCGTTCCTGGTGGGAACCGCTCAAAGCAGAAGTTGAGGCTAAATACGCGAAAGCGGGGCAGTAAATGACGAAAGAACTGAACGTAAGGGCGACCGATATACCGGGGCTGCTCGTCATCGATCTGCCCGTGCACGGCGATAATCGCGGCTGGTTTAAGGAAAACTGGCAGCGTGAGAAAATGCGTGCCGCCGGTCTGCCCGATTTTGACCCGGTGCAGAATAATATTTCTTTTAACACCTCGGTAGGCACCACACGCGGTATTCACGCCGAACCCTGGGACAAATACGTTTCGGTGGCGAGCGGCCGAATTTTCGGTGCCTGGGTAGACTTGCGTGCGGGGGAGAGCTTCGGACGGGTCGTGACCGTCGAACTCGGCCCCGACACCGCTATCTTCGTTCCGCGCGGGGTTGGCAACGCCTTCCAAACCCTGGAGGAGAACACCGCCTACACCTACCTGGTGAACGACCATTGGTCGGCGGATGCTCTCACCGCCTACAGCTTCCTGAACCTCGCGGACGAAAGCGCCGCCATCGACTGGCCTATCGACCTGGCGCGGGCTGAGCTTTCAGAGAAGGACCGCGAACACCCGCGCTTACATGAGATCACCCCGCTTACCCCCGACCCTCTTCTGATTGTGGGTGCAAGCGGGCAGCTCGGGCGTGAACTCGTTCGCCAGCTGACCGCGCAGAACATCCCTTTCGAAGCGGTGGACCGTGACCGGATCGACCTTGGAACCCCCGAAAAATGGCGAAACGCCTTCCGCTGGCGGTCATACCGTGCGATCATCAATGCCGCCGCCTACACCGCAGTGGATAACGCCGAAACCCCCGAGGGGCGCCGCGAAGCCTGGGCCGCCAACGCCCACGGAGTCGCCGCCCTAGCGAGCGTCTGCGAAGAAGCGAATCTTCCTCTCGTGCACGTTTCCACCGACTATGTCTTTGACGGAACTCTGCCAGTAGGGCAGGAATACTCGGTGGAGCATCCCATCGCCCCGCTGAGCGTTTATGGCGCCTCCAAGGCGGCGGGGGAGAGTGCCGCGACCGCGTGGCGCAAACACTACCTGCTGCGCACCAGCTGGGTGGTTGGCGAGGGCAAAAATTTTGTGGCGACTATGGCATCGCTGGCCGAACGCGGCGTGAATCCTGCCGTCGTGGCGGATCAGTGGGGGCGCCCCACCTTCACCCAAGACTTGGCGGGGGCGGCACTACATCTGCTGTTTACCGGCGCACCCTACGGCACCTACCATGTGTCAAATAGCGGCGAGGTTATCACCTGGGCAGATCTTGCCCGCGCCGTCTACACCGGCACCGGTCACGATGTCGCCCGAGTAAGCAACACCACCACTGAGGAATACTTCGCCAACGCCCAGGTCTTCGCCCCGCGTCCCGCCAACTCTGCCCTGGATCTTTCAAAACTTATTGCTGCCGGATTTACCCCGCGCGATCACCGTGATGCGCTCGCCGAGTATCTGCACCAGCTAGGCGGGGCACGTGAAGACTAAAATCCGTGACCTTCTCGCGCGTCAGGGCATACAGGTTGCACTCCTTGTAATCGCACTTGAGGTTATCACCTACTGGTCATACTTCATGCGTCTGACGGTGGTTAACGGCGACGCGAATGCCCACTACCTCTCAGATTCTTACTATTGGTGGAATAACGGCGGGATTTTCAACCCGCCCGACTGGGTTGCCTACACCTGGATGGGCCGCCCCGCCGGGAGCAATATTCAGGGTGGATCGTATGTGCTGCCGCAGGGCATCGCAAACGGTATTTCGCCGTGGAGCCCTACGGTATCGTCTATCACATCGGCGGTGCTCGCGGGTCTTGGCGCGGTGGGCATGTACCTGTTGGTCCGTCAGCTGACCGGGCGCCACCTTGTTTCGCTGATCGCCCTCGTGGGGCAATTCTTCGCCCCGGCAATCTTTGCAAACGCCCAATTCCTGGATTTTCACCGTGCCGCCGCCTACTGGCCCTGGGTCCTGCTCGTCATTTCCCCGTTATGGGCGTGGCATAAACGCTACGGGATTCCGCTTGCGGTCTTAATCCTGTGGCAGAGTTTCGTCGGCATATATCCGGGGCAGCTGATCGCCGCTGCCGTGTGTATTGGTGGGTGGGGCATCGGGTGGATGATCGTCTCTCGAAGCCGCGCCTGGATATGGCGTGTCATCGTCAGCATCCTCATTGCGGTACCGTTGAGCGTCGTCAAATATGTTCCGGCGCTATTATCGGGAACCGGGCAGCGCGACTGGAGCCCGCAG
>ERZ772993.1115-NODE-1115-length-10718-cov-18.780456_pt1 | contig 10718 bp, 9 predicted proteins | sample MGYA00580670_ERZ772993 | MGnify/ENA primary metagenome ERZ772993 (study PRJEB29015, sample SAMEA2737936) | human oral metagenome | biome: human oral; feature: human-associated habitat; material: dental | place: China | collected 2136 ...
GACTTCCACACCCGGGCGCTGCGCCTGGGCAGCGTGGGCCTGGACGTCCTGCGCCAGGCGCTGGCCTGAGCGCTGGTGGCGCGCCGCCCGATCGTCGGCCGGGGTGGCGAGGCGAGCGGGACGATCACGACGGCGCGGACTCCGACGACGGCGCGGCCGTCTGGGGCGGCGCGGACATCCCGGGTGTTGCAACCGCCTCGGGCGAGGCGGCAGTCTCATCCGAGACGGGAGCCCCGGGCGGCGCGGCCGCCGCGTGCGGCACGGAGGGAGAGTCGGCGGGGCGCGTCTTGTGCCGGTCCGCCTCTGGCGTCTCGGCCGCCACGTGCGGCGCGGATGTCTCTGGGGGTGCCACCACAGCATGCGGAACGGTCGGCTCGGGTGCCGTCCCGGGGAGGGGAGCCGGCACGGGTGCGCCGGCAGCGGCCGGGGGCGCCGTCGGGAAGGGTGCAGGCGTCTGAGCGGGCACCACGGTGTAGATCCGCCCGTCCGCGCCCAGGATTTGCTGCGGCGCGACGTACGGGGCGACGGGTGCGGGGGCGACGGCGTCGGCGGATCGTCCGACGGCGAGCGTCCAGGTCCCCGCGAACCACCGCCCCACCGGTCGTGTCCATACGAGGAGCGCGAGAACGAGGGTGAGCATGGTGGCCACGTACCCGACACCGACCTGCGGGCTCGCCACGACGTCGAGCACGATCCAGCTGACCGCCTGGGCGGTGACGAGCCCGGCGTAGAGGAGGCGCGAGCTCCGGAGGCGGGCGGTCACGAGCGCCCCTGCCCCCAGCAGGAGAACGACGACAGCGCCGACGTACACTCCCGGGGGATCGGGAGAGAACTCCCACCCGTGACTGTCGTGCGGGTACGCCGGGTATCCCATGAGGCCGTGCAGGGTGCCGATGAGGAACACGACGGGGTCCAGAGCGAGGACGACGACGGCGCCCTGCGAGAGCTGAAGCGCCGCCGGTCGCGGCTCCTCCCGAGGTGGAGACGCCAGGGGGAGGACGAGCGCGATGAGGAGCGGGACGGCGATGAGGATGACGCCCATCAGGATCCTCGACACGATGTTCCAGTCGGCGAGGACCACTGGAGTGACGGCGAGCAGTGAAGCGGAGGCCCCCACCGCAGCCCGACGTCGCAGGCACAGGACGATACCGGCGACGAGGACCCAGGTGCCCGAGTCCCCGAGAACGAGGCTCGCCGCGGCGAAAACAGGGCCGACGCTGGAGTCGTCGTAGTCGACGATCGTGATCGCCACGGTGGACACCAGCGCCACGGAGATCAGGAGTGCGGGCAGCACGACCTCGAGTGCGGAGCGCCCCGCCACCGCACCGCCCGGCGCGGAGCCCGGGGGCGCGCCCGGCGGCCGGAGCGCACCGGGCGGGGGCGAGGGGCTAGGGGCGGGGGCGGCCATGGGGACAGTCATAGTGCGCCATCATCGGGACGGCGCCCTGTGCCGGCAAGTACCAGTTCTGGGGGCCGTCTCCTCCTGGGGCTCTGGGGCCACCACTGGCATTCACATGCAGTCGGATGGGGGAGGGCTCCGTTCATGCCGCAAGGGCACGTTGACGATGCGCGCCGGCCCGGTGCCCCGGCTGAATCGCCCCAGCCGGAGCGTCAGCGCGAACGGGGACGAGATCGGCGACCCTCATCCCCGGTGAATCCCAGGTGAACAGCCCAGACGCATGCCCGTCATGAGAGAATGTCTTGCCGCCGCCGCAGGGCCGAGCGGACCAGAGCGGGCAGGGGACCGCATCTCCATACCTCATCGTCAGGGCGATGGACCATCACGTGACTCCACCTCCACAGCCACACGGCACGCACCCGCGATACACCTCTGCTCCCGGAACCCCGGTGCACGGCGCCACGGGCTGGCCGAGCCCTCCCGGGGTCGGGTACCCGTACCCGGGCGCGCGAGCCCCTCGTGCGGGCACCGCGATCCCACGACCCGTTCGGACGCGTCTCGGCTCGGTGGCGCAGGCCGTCTCGTGGGGGTCATTGGCCGCCCTGGTGCTCGACGGCGCCCTGGCGACCTGGTGGCATCTGCGCCTGCCGATCCCCAGTCCGGTTCCCCTGGGAGTGCCTCTCGCCCTCGGCGCAATCGGCGCTGGCATCATGTGGATCGTCGGCCTGACCGGCCGACGCGGCCGTATCGGCCTGAGCCTGTTGATGGCGACGGAGGTCGCCACCTCCGTCGGGGCGAGCGCAGTGCTCATTCTGGCGTGGCGCCAGCAGCTCGTCGCCACGAGATTCCCGCCCCACCACCTGCCCCCGTTGAGCGCGGGGATCCTGGCCGCGGGGGCGCTCCTGGCGGGCGACGCCGTGCGGCGCTGGACGGCGAGGCATCCGCCCCCCGCATCCAAGGCGCCGCTGCGGCCGAGCGCGTTCCTGACGATCGCCTCGGCGACCGCCCTGGCCCTGGTGGGGGCCGCCATCCTCCCCAACGCCCTCGCCCGCACCGTCATCTCGACGACGGCGCCCGCGCCGGCCGAGCTCCCGACCACCGCAGATACGATCTCCGGCGAGCTCGCGTGGACGCTGACCTCGCGCGGTGCCCTGGACCTCATGGCGGGGGCCGCCGGCCCCGTCCTCGTCGAGCAGGGCGCCGTGCGGGGCCTCGACCCGCAGGACGGCTCGACCCGGTGGAGCTACGAGCGCCCGGGCGCCGCCATCGTCCCCATCGGCTCGGGCACCGGCACGGCCGGCGAGCGCTACGCCGTTCCGAGCCCCGACGCGCGCCACCTGGCTCTGCGCTTCGGCATCGGCGATTCAAGGCCTTCGGGAACGACGGGCGCGAACCACGACTCGGTCCTCATCGTCCTGGACACCCTGACCGGCGCGGTCACCACGGAGCACATGAGCCACCAGGACGCCTCGCTCCAGCTGACCGACCGCATGGCCCTCGACGGCCCTCAGGCCCTCACCCTGGACGGCGGTCAGAGGGAGTGGGCCCTGACGGAGCCGACACCGGTGTCCCCGAGCCGGCCGTTGGACCTGGGCTACTCCGGTCCAGCCGGGCACATCACCTTCCTGAGCAGTGTCGCGCCGAGCGAGGGCGCCGATGTTCCCACGACCACGGTGCAGCTCACCCCCGACGGCAGTCGAGGGGACATGAAGTCGCTCGACAATGTCCTGACCGACCCGACCACCGGTTCGATCGTCGTCGTCGACGGATGGATAGCCCAGCTCACCGATGAGGGCGCGTCCCAGGCCGCGCAGAGCTCCGCGAGCTCCCGCCCCGGCCAACCCCGGACCCTGGGATGGTCCACGCAGTCCGTCAATATCGACGGCCTGGCGACCGGGAGCATCTACCTCTACTCCGCGGGGACGGCCTCCCCCGCGTCGACGTCGGCATGGATCGACCCCACGGAGCCGGTTCCGCTGGGGACGACCTCCGGGGCCAATATCGGGGCCAGTCGGGCCTCGGGCGATCTGTGCCTGTACGGGGAGCGCTCCAGCGACATCGACATGGGTGATGCCGGCGCCCACCGCGACGAACTCGTGCCGGTTGCCGCCGCCCTCGACACCGCCACCGGCCGGGTCCGCACGCCGCGGGAGGACCCGGGCCTCGCATCGGCCCGCGTCGGGGTCGAGCACGGCGAGCATGACGCCGGGACCATGACCTCGCTGGTCATCAGGCCCGGCGACGGGAGCGCCGGGGTCGCCGTACCCGTCGAGGACGGATCGGTGCGGCCACGGTCCGACGGCGCCGACGGGACGGGCGCACCCCAGCAGCAGGTGCTCCTCGACCATCTCGGGCAGGACGTCGCCGCCGTGAGCGCGCCCGGTGCCACGCTCCTCGCGGCCGAGACGGATGAGACGGGGGACGCCGAGGATCGCGCCTCCATCCGCTTGTACGCAGTGTCCGCGCGGTGAGGGCGGAGCAGCGAGAGCGAGTCGGATCCGCGAGCCCCCCAAACGCCGAGATCGGTTCAGTTCCGCGCCGAGATCGGTTCAGTTCCGGCTCGAAATCGGTCCGGTTCCGCGCCGAGATCGGTCAAGCGGTGAGCCCCTTGCCCGCGCCCTGGCAGGTCATCCCCAGAATGTCGCCGATCTGACGCCAGGACTTTCCGCTCTCCCGCGCACGGGCAACAGCCGCGTCGAGGTCGGCCTCGGCCGCGGCCAGCCGGAGCTGGGCCAGGGTGATGCCCGTCAACTGAGGATCATCCGTCCACGCCACCGCATCGGGTCCCTGGCCGTCGACAGTCCGCTCGATCTCATGAAGCATCTCCTTGGTGCTCCGCGCGGCCACCGCTCCCTGCAGCCGCCTGGAGTACGTCGGCCGAGCCTTCATCGCGTGGAACACCTGGCCCGTGCCGTCGACTGCGACCTCGAGAAGCTCACCAGGCCGGTCCGACCCGAGAACCATGACGTACCCGTCGTGATAGCGCACCTCGAGAGGGTATGCGAGCGCATGGTCGATATCCTCGCTCTGGATCCCGTGCTTGAAGACTCTCCGTCGATACCCCATTCCCTCACTGTAGTTATCAATCCGTTATACGAGTGGAGCCTCGCCGCCGTCGCGCGAAGGCGCCGCGGTCGTACATGAACCTGCGCGGTCGTACCCGGCATCGCGCGGTCGTACCTTAGACCCCGTCTACCGTACGACCGCGGGTGGAAGGGTACGACCGCGCGGCATCAGGTACGACCGCGCGGCGCGGAGTCGTACCGCCCTCCCGACCCCGAGTCACGGTCACACCTCCGGGTGGGCCCGACGCCGCTCGGCACGGGCGCGCCACGTCGCCAGGGTCGCGGCGGGGCCGATCGGCCCCAGACCGCCCAGGGAGTCGTCCACCAGCAGGGGCACGCCCTCGAGCCGATCGGGCACGAACTCGCGCCCGCGCGTCACCACGAGGGTCAGACGGCGCAGCGCCCCCAGGCCCTCGCGCGGGTCGCCCGCCACAGCGATGAGGTCGGCCTCGAATCCCTCCGACAGCACACCGGTCACGCCCGCGCGCCCGATGGCGGCGGCCGCCCGCGACGTCGCCGCGAGGATCACCTCGGTGCGCGGCAGGCCGATCCACTCCAGCGCCTCGAGATCGGCGACGTAGCCGCGCTGCGGCACCTCGGGGATCCCGGCGTCGTGCCCGGCGACGATCCTGACGCCGTGCTCCCACAGCTGCCGCACGGGCGGGGCGTAGGAGTCATCGCGCTGGAGCATCCGCGGCATATCGGCGGTGATGGTGCAATCGACGTACACGCCCGAGCGCGCCATCTCATCGGCCAGGGCCGGATCGAACTCGCTGCGCCCCTCCGCGGTGATGAAGGAGGCGTGGGCGACGTAGTCGATGCCGGCGCGCACGGCCCGCTCGATGCCCTCGACGCCGTGGGCGTGGGCGGCCGTCCACTTGCCCAGTCGGTGCGCCTCGGCGACGAGCGCCTCCAGCTCGTCCTGGCTGAACTGCGCGAACCACGGCGCCGAGCCGCCCGTCATGAAACCGCCCGTGGACATCACCTTGATCGTGTCGACCCCCATCTTGTGGTGATGGCGCACCTCGCGGCGGATCTGGTCGAGCGAGTCCGCCTCCGCACCGGCGTGATAGGAGTGCCCTCCGGTCGTGGTGATCTGCGGCCCGGAGGCGATCACGCGCGGCCCGCGCACGTCCCCGTGCTCGATGGCGTCGCGCACGGCGACATCCACGTAGTGGCGCGCCCCCAGGCTCTGGGCGCTGGTGACTCCGACGCTGAGCAGCTCGCGGGCCGAGCGCACGGCGTTGAGGGTCAGTCGGGCGATCTCGTGAGGGCCGTAGTCTGGGTACTCGACGTCGGTGCCGGAGGTGGGCAGATGGTCGTGGGTCTCGATGAGGCCGGGCATGAGGGTGGAGCCGGGCAGATCGAGGCGTTCGACGTCGGCGATGGCCAGATCGGTCCGGGAGGACAGTCGGGCCTCGGCCTCGGCGACGGTGCCCGCGAACAGGATGCGCTTGCGGCGCAGCACCACCGCTCCCCCGCGCCCGGCGCGCCGAGCGGCCTCGGCCCGGTCCGCATTCTCCCCATCGGGCCCGACGGCGGGCACGTCGCCGACGACGTCGAGGGTGCCGGGCACGTCGCCGCGACGCCCCGTGATGAGGCGGTCGGCGGTCACCAGGACAGTGGAACGGCCATCGAGGCGCTCGCCGCCGTCGGTGGGAGGGGTGATCCATCCGGTGGTCTCGCCCGGTGCAGGGCGATGAGGGAGGGGAAAGTCGGTCATGATGCCAGGATCGCAGGTTTCGCGATCCCGGCGTCGCCGTGCTCGACTGCCGGGCACGCCCCACCGAACCGATCTCGAGCCGGAACTCGACCGATCTCGACGCGGAATCGAACCGATCTCGACGGGAGGGGGGCGGCGGAAGCGCCCGAGGCCGCCCGGGCCCGCCGCGCCGGCGCCTCACACGGCCCGACGCGCCCGGCCCCGCGGCATGAAGCACGACATGATGTCAGCCCCGCGGCATGATGAAGGAGCTGCCGAGCGCGAAGGGGTAGCCCGGTTTGAGCACGGCGTCCACGACCGGCTGAGCCATCTCGATAAGACCCGCGGTCTCGAAGCCCTGCTCCTCGTCGGGCCCGGAGTCGGCGAGCAGCCGCGAGTAGGGCACGTCGAGGTCCAGCAGAGCCATGCCGTCGGCGTGGCCGGCGTGGTCCCACGCGCCACCCTCCATCTCGAGCAGGGTGCCCAGGTGGAAGTGCATGACCTGCTCGGAATCGACATCACTGGGAATGCTCAGCACGTGATGGGGCTCGGGGTCGCGCGGGGCGCGCAGGGTGAACAGGAGGATGGCGCCGTCGCGGGCGGCGCGCAGCATGAGCCGCGCCAGGTGAACGGTGAAGCCGGTGATGTCGAAGTCGGCAGGGCTGGGGCCCATGGCCTCCTCGACGGTCAGCGCGGGCGACAGGGGGATGGCGGCGCCGCGCCGGGGATCGTTGAAGGCGCGCCTGCCCGTGGGGGCCTCGGCGCGCAGACGCAGGATCGGTCCGGACTCGGCGCCGGCGGCGATGTCTGCGGGATCGGCGCCGGGCGTCAGCAGGGTGCCGGTCTCCACGATCTCGACCCAGCCCTCGGGAGCGTCCGACGGGCCGGGCTCGGTCTCGACCACGCCCAGGCCGAGCACCGTGGTGAAGTCGGTCCCGTCGGTGGCGCGATGCCAGGTGATCTCGGCGTTGTCGTGCCAGATGGGGACGACGCCGTTGAAGGGCACCCCGAAGCGGACGTGCTCGGGGGCCGCGTGCCGCCCCCGGGCGGGGGCGGCGGCGTGCCTGCCCCCCCGAGCATGTCGGGCGCGCCGGGCGCGTCTGGTATCCGCGCTCCTTCGGGAGGTCCCAGGGGTCGATGACCCAGGAGAGGCGGTGCCGGCGTCGTGCTTCCCCACGGAGTGCTCGCTCATGGCAGCAGCCTACGGGGCGCTCCTGCCGACCGGCGCGGGCACGAGGGGCACGACCACGACCGCGCCAACGGCACCACCGACGACGTCGCCGCCCCGCGCTCAGCCGCCCCGGCGAGCCCGCGCCGGAGCCCGGCCGCCCTGGTCCGTCCCGCTCCGCTTTGTCCCCGACTGCGCCCATCCCTGACGCTCGGCCTTGCGCGATCGCTCCCAGCGCTGGACCGGGCGCGCGGTGAGCGCCAGAAGAGCCAGGACGCCCAGTCCCGAGGTCACGACGAGGGACATCGTCGCCTCCCGAACCCCGACGGCCGAGACCTGGACCATGTCCGTCAGAACGGCGAGCGTCAGCACCCCGAGAAGGGCGGTCCTCCCGCGCGGGTGCCCGCGCCAGGCCGCCGCGCCCAGGGCCGCCACGGCTGCGATCATGACGGCCGACAGCGCGCTGAGCACTCCGTAGACGATTCCTGCGGCCCGAGCCACGCCGTCCCGGGCGAGCTCGGCCGCCGCCGTCTCCACGGCGGGGTCCCGGAAGAGCTGAGCCGATTGAATCCCCAGCAGCAGCATGATGAGGACGAGGGCGACGAGCAGCTGGGAGGGGCGCTGACGGTTCGCCTCGGCATCGGCCGCCCGGGCGCGGGCCAGCTCCACGGAGTACTGCGAGTCGGGGACGACGTCGTGCAGGTCCAGCACGTAGAGGTCGCCGTCGGTCTCCACCCGGTCCCCACCGCCGTTCTTGTCGTGGTAGGCGGTGAAGAAGTCCGGCCACACCCTCAGTCCCGCGCGCGCGTTGGCCCAGCGGATGTCGTCGACCACGAAGTTGCGCTCGATGTCGATGTCCGCGTCGATCCTGTGGGTGACCTGGAGGGTGAGAGCGCTCAGCCCCACGGAGCGGTCGTAGGTCGCCCCGGCCAACCAGTCCACGCTGCGGCCGCCGGGCAGGACCCAGCCGCCCGGCGTGTGCCAGAAGCGCACATGGTGGCGCTGGGAGGGATTGCCCTCCACCTCCTTCTGGTAGGAGAAGTCCTGGCCACGGCCGAAGAGCATCAGGGTGGAGACCGGAGCGGCCGGGTAGGAGCGGCGCAGCAGGGAGGAGACGACGATGCGCAGGGCGGAGCGGGGCGTGATCGCATCCGCGCGGACCCAGCCCGCCGCCCGCATGGCCTCGTGGATGTCGTCCTCGTCCCCGCGGACCGCCAGGTTGACCGGATCGCCCAAAAGACCGTCCGGGGTGCGGGTGCGGCCGATGAAGTAGTCGGGCACGTACAGCCAGGTGAGCACCTGGTGAAGACGGGGGATCGCCAGGTAGGCGAGCACCGCCCAGAACAGGACCGAGTTGAGCACCAGCCAGGGCTCCAGGTGCCACCCCGAACCGATGAGCAGCCAGGCCAGCCACAGGGTGGACGCGGCGGCGACGGCGAAGAAGACGGCGTCGATCACGTCGTCCAGTCCCCAGGAGCGCGCCTCGACCGCCGTCACCTTCCCGGAGGGCCCGGGGCGGTAGACGGGCGGCGCATCCGGCCGGGGCAGGGTCATCACGGGCTGCTCGCTCATACCGCCACGGTAGCGGGCGCCCGACGGCGACCACGAGACCAGAGCCTCCGATCCGGTTAATTCCGGGGATCGTTGCCTGAGGCGCCATCACCGTCAGCACGCAGTCGGAACTCGCCTTGACGCACCATCCCCAGCAGGAGAGGCTGCACGCCCAGACGCATGGCAGTCGCATGAACTGACTCTCTGAGGTAGGGAACGAGCGTCATGAAGGCCACCTTCTCGGCGAACTCGACCTGAGCCTCCTCCGAGATTTGACCACCTGGCTCACTGAACCGGTACTCCACTTCGAAGTCCGCGGTAATCTCAGCCTCTTTAGTCTTGACCCGCTGCTGCACCCGGAAGACGAAAGTCTCACCCTCCTCGCCGCCAATCATCGATTTCATCGAGCTCGTGATTTCAGTGGCCTCCGGGGTGGAAACGCGCTTACCTGCGACCTCGTAGGGCGTCACACGATTCAGTTCGAGGACTGGGAGCAGGTCTCGAGCAGTCTCGTAACGCCGATCGGCACTCATGCAGCCACAGAAAAGTCGTCGACAAGCGGAACCGTGCGCCCGGCTTGGATCGGAAGCGGATCGCCAGCGCTCGCCTCTACCGCCATGGGCCAATCTCCGCCAAGCGCCTGAATGGGCGTCCAGCTCTCCGACTCGAAGGTCGTATGTCCCCAGGTTGTGACGCGATGCTCTACGCTCGCTCCGACAGCAAGCGCGTAGCGACGCAGAGTGGAGAGCCGAGGATCGTTATCTTGACTCTCGAAGGCGGCAACCGTCGGCTGCTTGACGCCCATCATCTCGGCAACGTCGCGCTGCGAGAGGCCGACCTCCTTGCGAGCCTGGACGAGGGCCCATCGCATCTCGTCATCGGCTTGAGCGAGTCGCGCCGAGTGCTCAACCAGCTCATCGAAGCCCCGCTCCTGGAGGGACACCTGGATCGAAGTCATAGATTGTAACCTATCACAGGTCGAGGCAGTGAGGGCAAGCCCTGGTATGGCCCCAGTGGCACTGCTCTCCCACGGTGAAACGTCGCTGACCCTCCTCCATCACCGCGTTCTGCAACTCGCGTTGCCTGGCAACCGGCGCATCCGTCTCCTTGCGATGGATGCGCACGACGACGACGTCGGGGTCGCCGGGCTCACCGTGATAGGCCCGCACCGCCGCATTCTTCTCCTTGGCGAACTTCCAGCGAAGCTCGAAGAGATCGGGCTGGGAGACGACCGGCGACAGGGCGGGAGGATTCCCCTCTGGCAGCTGCCCTCGCGCCATCGCTCGCATACGCCCGAGGATCGCACCTACAACGTCCGCCTCTCGCTGCATTCTGGCCAGGCCCGACAGCCCCAGTGGCGCCACGACCTGCTGCGCGACGGAAGCAATCTCCGCCTGAACATCAACAGACTCAGCATCGATGAAGCAGAAATGGATGCGAGCAGGAGCACCCTTTCGAGGACTGGCACACACAGACCTCCGCTCATCAGAACGAGCCATCGAGCTACCGTCAGAACGTGTCGGCCAGTTGATCCACTCTCTTCATGCGCTCAGAAGTCCCAGTCCTCGTCCTGGGTGGCCTCGGCCGTGCCCATGACGTAGGAGGAGCCCGAGCCGGAGAAGAAGTCGTGGTTCTCGTCGGCGTTGGGGGACAGTGAGGCGAGGATCGCCGGGTTGACGTCGACGGCGTCGGCCGGGAACAGCGCCTCGTAACCCAGGTTCATGAGGGCCTTGTTGGCGTTGTAGCGCAGGAACTTCTTGACGTCCTCGGTCAGGCCGAGCTCGTCGTAGAGGTCCTCGGTGTACTGCTCCTCGTTGTCGTAGAGCTCCATGA
>ERZ772993.1118-NODE-1118-length-10711-cov-14.958333_pt1 | contig 10711 bp, 9 predicted proteins | sample MGYA00580670_ERZ772993 | MGnify/ENA primary metagenome ERZ772993 (study PRJEB29015, sample SAMEA2737936) | human oral metagenome | biome: human oral; feature: human-associated habitat; material: dental | place: China | collected 2136 ...
AGGTCGTCGAGATCGAGTCGATGATCTCGTCGTCGCTGACGCGGGGCGCATCGGTGGTGGATGGTGTCATCGGGTTCCTTCCGTTCGCTGGGCCCGGGCCCTGCGGGTGTGTGCCGCCGCCCGCACGGCGCGCTTGCGCAGGGCGGGCATGGCGATGGGGACATGGGTGGTGCACACGTGGTCGCCCCCGGCCAGGGTGGCCAGGCGCTGCACGGGCACGCCGATGAGACGGGCGAAGGCCTGCGTCTCGGCGTCGCACAGCTCGGTGAACTGCCCGGCGACGTCGCGCACGGGGCAGTGCCCCTGGCACAGCTGGACGGCGAAGGTGCCGTCGCCGACGTCGCGCACGGTGGCGGCGTAGCCGTCGAGGGTCAGGGCGTCGGCCAGGGCGCGGGCCCGGTCCGAGGGGTCCTTGCCGGCGGCCTCGACGACGGGCATGTAGCGCCGCTCCAGGTCGCGTCCGCGCACGGCGGCGAAGGAGTCGATGGCCTTGTCCCCGGCGACCTGCTGGAGGTAGCCCAGGGCCCGCTTGGCGATGTCGGAGTAGCCCTCGGCGAAGGTGGTGCGGGCCTCGGGCGTGGCCACGTAGTGCCTGGCGGGCCGGCCCCGCCCCCGCTTGCCGGTGCCGGCCGGAGTGCGCACGACGATCTCACCGGATCCCTCCAGGGCGGTGATGTGCCGACGCACGGCGGCGGGCGTCAGCGAGAGTATCTTGGCGAGCTGGGCCGCGGAGACGGGCCCCTTCTCGGCGATGAGGTCGAGGACGCGTGCACGGGTCGAGTCGTCGTCTGTCTGGATCATGACTGCCCCTTCCTGGTCCCGATGCGCCGGGCGGCGCCGGCGCGCACGTCATGGGACGACGGGCCCGGCCCGTCCCCCGACCGATTTTAACCAAGATCATCGTTCCGATATTCAACGCTGGCAAGTTCAAGACGGACTGTCGGAACGTGGGATCCGGCACGCCTCGCAGTCACAGGCGATGCCTATGGGATCCGGGTGACGACGGCGGCGACGTTTATTGGGGCCGGGCGGGCCTGAAGGCCGCGTTGGAGAAGACGGCGCAGCCCCCGTGGGCGTACAGGCGGACGACGGCGTCGTCGGCCTCGAAGTACACCTGCTGGGAGAGGACGACGCCCCCGTCGTCGACGAACACCTCGACGCTCTGCGTGTCCACCTCGATGCGCAGGCGCACCCGGCGGGCGGCGGGGTCGATGGGCGCCTCCGCCCGCGAGTAGGGCAGGAAGGAGCAGTCGGCGCGGTCCGAGGGGCCCCGGTCGACGTAGACCCTGCCGTCGCGAACGCCGATGTCGGTGCGCCGCGCGTCGTCGGGGGTGCAGCCCACCGAGACCCCGACGTCGTCGGCGGCGTCCCACTCGACGTCCAGCTCGAGCTCGTAGGCGCGCCCCGACCAGGGCGCCTCCCACCGGCCCGAGACCTCCTGGCGCTTCAGGGTGCGCGGCTCGCCGAGCGCGTCGCGCAGCGCGGGCACCGGCTCGCTCAGCAGCGAGTAGCGCCCGTCGGGCCGGTGCGCGAGCCGGATGCGGCGCACCACGGACATCTGGCCGTTGTAGCCGTCCGTGGCATCGGTGGGCGCGTCGCGGGCCGCGTACTTCCAGTTGTTCATCCAGCCGATGGCGCAGCGCACGCGCTCGGGGTCCTGGGCGCTGGGCCAGGTCACGGCCGAGTACCAGTCCCAGCCCCAGTCGAGCCACTGCGGCGCGGGGTCGTGCGCCGTGAAGCGGGCGCCGTCCCACTGCCCCACCCAGTAGGCGTACGTCATGGGCAGCGCCGAGGCGCTGCCGTCCATGCTCGCGGCGATGACCCAGTGCTCACTGCCGTCGTCGGCGGTGATGCGGAACAGGTCGGGGCACTCCATGCCGCCCAGGTCCGCCGCCCCGTCCACGAGGTAGTCGAAGTTCGAGGCCCAGGACCACTCCAGGAGGTCGCCGGACACGTAGACGGACAGGTACTTCCGCCTGCCGATCACGCAGACCCACTGCGAGCGCTCCGGGTCCCGCACGACCTTGGGGTCGCGGAACCACTCGGCGCTGTCGATCTCCTCGGGCGTGACGGCGCCGTCTGCGTCGGGGTTGGCGATGACCGGGTCGGGGCGGGCGGTGAAGCTCTCGCCGTCGCGGGACCAGTACAGGTACTGCTCCTGGTGGCGCGCCTCGCCCCCGGTGGGCCGCGTGGCCAGGACGACGAGCGCGCCCGCCCCGAAGCCGGCGGTGTTCTCCTCGTCGACGACGGCGGACCCGGTCCACACCGGCACGCCGTCCTGCATGGGGATGGCGACCCGGTTGCCGCTGAAGGCGACCAGGTCCTCGGTGGTGCACACGTCCCAGCCGCCGGGGCCGGCATTGGTCCGGGCGTGCAGGTAGTACAGGCGCGTCGCGCCGTTGAGGACGACGGGGCGCTGCCCGTCGCACAGCCAGCCGCTCGGCGGGGTCATGTGGAAGCGCGCGCGCAGGCTCTCCCCGGCCCGCGTCCGCGGGCGCGCGGGGCCGCACGCGCCCAGCGCTCCCGCGGCGCCCAGGCCGGCCAGCGCGGCCACAACGGACCGGCGCGAGACCCCCGGGCGCTCCGGCGGGCCAGGCGGCCCCTGCGGTCCGCGCGGTGCCGGCGAGTGCGTCATGCCCTTCTCCTTCCAGTCCCCGCCCGGATGGCGGCGTCATGCCCGGGGGGCGCCCGGGGCGGCCACCGAGGCGCGCGCCACCGGCGGGCAGGCCAGCTCGAGCCGCCCGCCGGCGGGGACGTCCTGGCACCCCAGGAGCACCCGCACGCCCGCCGCGCCGAGCTCGTAGTGGGGCAGCGCCACGGTCGACAGGGGCGGATGGAGGTGGGCGGCGATGACCTCCTGGTTGTCGAAGCCGACGACCGACATCCCGCCGGGCACGTCCACGCCCCGGTCCCGCAGGGCGTCGTACAGGCCCATGGCCACGCGGTCGTTGTGGCAGCACACCCCCGTGGCCCCCGTGGCCAGCACCGCGTCCGCGCAGGCGAAGCCGCCCTCCTGGTCGGGGCGGGCGTCCAGGACCAGCGCCGGGTCGAATTCCACCGACGCCTCCTGAAGGGCCCGCCGGTAGCCGGCCAGGCGGCCCGTCCTGGCCGGCGAGCGGGAGGTGGTGTTGACCAGGGCGATGCGGCGGTGCCCGGCGTCCAGGAGCATCCGGGCGGCCCGCCGCCCGCCGGCGAACTCGTCGGGGACCACGGCGGGATTCGGGGCGGTCGTGTCGAAGCAGTTGACCAGGACGCCGGGCGCCTCGCCCAGCAGGGGCGGCACCCTCACCTCGTGGTGGTACCAGCGCGAGTAGAGGATCCCGCGCACGTTGTACTGGAGCATCATGGAGATCGCCCGCTCCTCGGCGCGCGCATTGCCCTCCGTGTTGGTCACCAGCAGGACGTGCCCGCGCGCCCAGGCCTCCTCCTGGGCGCCGTGGACGATCTGCCCGGCGAAGGGCGTGGAGGCGATGGAGTCGGCGACCAGGCCGATGAAGGGGCTGCCGCCCTCGACCAGGGTCTTGGCCATGGCGTTGGGGCGGTAGCCCAGCTCCTCGACGGCGGCCAGGACCCGGCGCCGGGCGTCCTGGCCGATGCGGGCCCCGGGCTTGCGGTTGACCACGTGCGAGACGGTGGTCACCGACACCCCGGCCCGCCGCGCCACCTCCTTCATGGTCGCCCGGGACTCCCCCTCAGGCCGTTTGCGCACCGGACCTCACCCCTTCGTCGAGCCGCTCTCCAGACCGTAGATCATCGCCTTGTTGAGCGCCAGGAAGACCAGCAGGAGCGGGGTCACCGTGACGGTGACCGCGGCGAAGGTGGCGGTCCAGTCGGTCTTGCCCATGTTCCCGATGTAGTTCTGCAGGCCCAGCGGGATCGTCTTGAGGCCCTCGGTCAGGACGAAGGTGTTGGCGAAGACGAACTCGTTCCAGATGAAGATCGCGTTGACCATGACGACGGTGATGACCGTGTTGAGCGACATGGGCATGGTGATCCGCACGAAGATGCGGTAGGGGCCGGCGCCGTCGAGGCAGGCGGCCTCGTAGATCTCCCGGGGGATGTAGCTGAAGAAGGACAGGAACAGGAACAGGGACATGGGCAGGGCGAAGCCGGCCAGCGGGATGATGATGGCCAGGCGGGTGTCCAGCAGCCCGATCTGGGAGTAGTCGATGAACAGGGGCACCAGGGCGATCTGCACGGGCACGACGATGCCCATGAGGAAGACGCCGCGCACGATCCCGGCGCCCCTGAATCCGAGGACCTGGATGGCGTAGGCGCCCGTCATGCCGCAGATCACGATGAGGGCGCACGCCCCGGCCGTGACGATCGCGCTGTTGAGGATGTAGGCGGGGATGTCGCCCTGCGCGAAGGCCCTGACGAAGTTGTCCGGGGTGAAGGAGGAGGGCGGGGCGAAGGGGCTGCCCGCCGCGAAGTCCTCCGGGGAGCGCACCGAGGTCAGGACGAGCCACACGAAGGGGTAGACCTGGATGAGCAGGACGAGGGCGAGCAGCGCCCGGTGGACGATCTGGGCCGTGCGCAGGCGCCTCCTGCGCGCGGCGGGGGCCGGGGTCGGGCCCGGCGGAAGGATCGGCCGGGCGATGGCGGTGGTGGTCATGATCAGTCGTTCCCCCTGCGCAGCAGTCCGAAGATGAGCGCCACGGCGATGAGGCACTCGATGACGATGAAGACCGCGATGGCCGAGGCGTAGCCGTAGTTCGTGCTGACGAACGCGGTCTTGTACATGTACGTGGTCACGAGCTCGGAGGACTGCCCGGGCCCGCCGTTGGTCAGCAGGTAGGGGACGTCGAAGCCCCGCAGCCCGTAGGTGACCGCCATGACCATGGTGGTGGCCCACACCGGTCGGATGTGGGGGAAGCGGATCCTGGTGAAGATCTGCCAGGCGTTGGCCCCGTCCAGGGCGGCCGCCTCCTCCAGCTCGCGCGGCACCGACAGCAGGGCCGCGTACAGGATGATCGTGTACAGGCCCAGGAACCTCCATCCCTCCGGGATCGAGACCGCCGCCAGGACCGTGCGGATGTCCGACAGCCACGCCCGGCCGAGCCCGTCGAGTCCGACCAGGTCCAGGACGCCGTTGACCAGCCCCGGCGGGTCGAGGGAGTAGATCCTCTGGAAGAGCAGCGCGATCGCCGTCGTCGACACGACCGCCGGCATGAGGTAGAGGACCTTGAGCGCCTCGCGCCCGCGGGTGATGGTCAGCAGCAGGCAGGCGATGCCCAGCCCGGCGCCCATCTGGATGACCACGCAGATGACCAGGTACAGGAGCTGGTTGACGAAGGCCCTCCAGAAGGTGGGGTCGGCGGTGAGCATTCTGGCGTAGTTGCCCAGGCCGACGAACTGCATGTCGGTGATCCCGTCCCACCTGAACAGGCTCAGGACGAGGGACTGGGCGATGGGCAGCAGGACCCCGCCGCCGAACAGGACGACCGGCGGGAGCAGGAAGAGCAGGACGGAGAGCCGGGAGCGGTGCGGAAGCATGAGTGCCTTCTCCAGGTGTGGGGACGGGGCGGGGCCGGCCGGGGCGGGCCCGGCCGGCGGGGCCTCACTGGGCGAAGTAGGCCGGGGCGTTCTCGGCCAGGGCGGCGTCCATGGTCTGGATGAACTCGTCGACGCCGACGTCGCCCTGGACCAGGAGCACCTGCTCCTGGACCAGCTTGGTGTTGGTGGTGGGGTCGAGCTGGGTGTCCCAGGGCATGAGGGCCGTGCCGGTCACCTTGGCGGCCTCGTCGATGGCCTGCTGGTAGACGGGCAGGGCGTTGTCGGGCACCACCGGGGCGGTGGTGGTCGGCCCGAGCAGCCCCGTGGCCGCGTACTCGTCGGGGTAGCGGCTCAGGGCGAAGCGCAGGAAGTCGTGGATGAGGGGGTCGTAGGTCGCGGCGTTGACGGCCACGCCGATCCCCGAGGGCGCCGCGTACTCGTTGGCCCCCGTCTTGGAGTCGGCGATGGTGGGCAGGGTGAAGAAGCCGATGTTGCTCTGCATGTCCTGGGGCAGGTCGGTGGTGGCCAGGCTCGGCAGCTCCCAGGTGCCCATGTTGTACATGGCGGCCCTGCCGGAGGTGAACAGGTTCTGGGCGTCGGTGTAGCCCACCGAGGAGAAGCCCTTCTGGAAGGCGCCGGCCTGGCCCAGGTCGTGGAGCCACTGGGCCATGGTCCGCCCGGGTGCGTCGGAGAACTTCGCCTCGCCCTTCTTCAGGCTCTTGATGTACTCCTCCCCCGCCATCCGGAAGGGCTGGTAGGCGACGTAGCGCTCCAGGGGCCAGCCGTCCAGGCCGTCCAGGGCGATCGGGGTGACGCCCGAGGCGGCGAGGGTGCGGCACAGCTCGGGGAGCTCGTCCAGGGAGGCGGGGACCCGGGCCCCCGCGGCGGCGAAGAGGGCCTTGTTGTACCAGAACACCTCGATGCCGTACTCCAGGGGGATCATGTACAGCGACCCGTCGTCGAAGCGCTGGTAGTCCAGGGCGGAGGGGCGGTAGTTCGCGGTGATCCCGTAGTTGTCGAGCAGGTCGGCGATATTGACCATCTGGTTCTTGCTCGCGAGCTTGCGGGCGAAGGGGGTGGCGTCGGTGTCGAAGAGCTCGGGGAGCTTGTTCGCCGCGGCGAGGGTCTCGTACTTCTGGATGTAGGAGGGCCGGTCGGGGGTGGTGATGAGGGTGAGCTTGAAGCCGGGGTGCTCCTGGGCGTACTCCTCGGCGATCGCCTGCATGGTGGTGATGACCGCCCCGCCCGCGGCCCGCGACAGCAGCCACGAGATCTCGCGGGGCTTGATCTCGCCGGGAGGGTCGATGGACACGGGGGACGAGGGCGCCCCGCCCTTGGCGCCGCAGGAGGCGACCAGGGGGGTCATGAGGGCCCCCGCCGCCAGGGCGAGGAACTGGGAACGCTTGAGCTGCATGGTGTGCTCCTTGGGATGGTGGTGGGTTGGCGAGGTGGGATGGCGGCGGGGCGGCCTCAGGCCCGGGTGCGCACGACGAGGGAGGAGCAGGTCGCCTCCCCGTCGAGGCAGGCCAGGCCGACGCGGCCGGCGGCGTGGTCGTAGACGCTGGTGGACAGGCACACGGCGTCGTCGACGCAGCACTGGAGGATCTCCCCGCGCAGGATCACCTCCAGGCGGGCCCGGCCCGCGCTCAGGTCGACGGGGCGCTCGAGCTCGATGAAGTGCGGCACGTCCCCCGACACGTGCCACTGCTCGGGGCCGTGGACGCGCCGCGGCCAGCGGTCCAGCACGAGCCGCGAGGCGCCCGGCTCCAGCCGGAGGCTGTAGCCCGTCTCCCCGTCGGCGTCGGTGCGCACCAGCAGGGAGATCTCCCGCGTGCCCGGAGCCCAGTGCAGGTCGGCGCTCACGCGCGCGTCGGCCGGCAGGTCCGCGCTCAGCACGCGCGAGCGGTAGGAGGCGGCGTCGCCCACGGTCACGGGGGCGGGCAGGGACCACGCCGCGCGGCCGTAGTGGTCCAGGACCTCGGGGGGGATGCGCAGGCGCAGGGAGCCGTCCTCGCGCGGCACGGCCTCCAGGGCCGCCATGGTGCCGGCCCACAGCCACTCGCCGTCGTCGCGCTCCCCCCGGCGCGAGGCGATCCAGCCGAAGAACAGGCGCCGGCCCGACCACGGGGCGGACTTGGCGGCGTAGAGGCCCCGTCCGTCGATGCTGTCGTGGGCGGGGGCGGTCCACGGCCCGTCCGGCGAGCGGGAGATGCGGTAGCGGGTGGTGAAGCGGTCGGTGAACTCGGAGTACACCAGGTACCACCACCGGCCCATGCGGAAGATCTCGGGGCACTCCTGGGTGATGAAGCGGTGCGGGTCCCACAGGGGCTCGACGGGGGTCCAGGTGCGCAGGTCGCGGCTCTCCAGGCGGGCGACGACGCCGCGCCTGCGGTCCGCCCCCCGCGCCCACCGGGCCGCCAGGATGAGGGACCAGGTGGACGACCCGGGGGTCCGGTAGACGAAGGGGTCGCGCCAGTCGGCCGGGTCGTAGCCGTCGGGGGCGCCGAAGGTGTCCTCGGGGTGCTTGGTCCACCGCTCCAGGTCCGGGCTGGTGGCGTGGGCGACCAGCTGGAGGGGGCGCCCGTCGGCGGCCCGCCGCTCGGGGTTGCTGGCCGTGTAGAACAGGTGGTGCAGGCCCGTCTCGTCGCGCACGACGCTGCCGGTGTAGGCGTTGAGGTCCTCCGCCCCGGGCCCGCCCGAGGGCAGGGCCTCGCCGCGGTCCTCGTAGTGGACGAGGTCCTCGGTGACGGCCAGGTGCCACGGCGTGCCCGGCTTGGGGCTCAGGCGCCGCTCGTAGAGGTAGTACAGCCGGATCCGCTCGTCGTCCGCGTAGGGGATGACGTCGCCGACCCAGTGCGGCCGGGGCCGGAAGAATACTTCGTGAACCATCGTCACTTCCTCGTGATCAATCGATTGATCACGAGGATAGGCAGCCCCGCCCGAATTGGTCAAGCGTTTGATCTATGATCGGCGCCACAGCATCCGGGCCCGCGCCCGGCCGCCGTCACAGACCCCGGGCGCCCCTACAGGCTGCGCGGACTCCTCAGCCAGCCCGCGCCGGCCTCCCGCAGCCCCTCCCAGCCGCGGGCGCGGGCCCGGTCGGCGGCCAGCACCCCCATGACGGTGGACGGGTTGTGCAGCCTCCCGGCCAGGACGGCGTCGACGACGTCGTCGAAGCGGAACCACGTGGGCACGAACTCGGCCTCCTCGGCCTCGCGCGGGATCCTGGCGGCCTCGGGCAGAGGGCTCAGGCCCCGGGCCAGGAAGGAGCGGCCGCCCTCGGTGGTGAAGCCCGGCGAGGCGTAGACGTCGACCAGCACGTGCCAGGAGGCGGCCTCGTAATCGGTCTCCTCGGCCAGCTCGCGCCGGGCGGCCGTCAGCGGATCCTCCCCGGCCACGTCGAGCAGTCCCGCCGGGATCTCCCACAGCATGGCCCGCACCGGGTGGCGGTACTGGCGCACCATGAGGATCTCCGCGGCGCCGTCGGCCTGAGCGGAGTCCTCCCCCTCCCGCCAGGCGACGACGTTGACGGCGTCGTGGTGGACCACCGTCTGGCGCCGCACCGGCTCCTGGCCCTCGGACAGGACCAGGCGCTCGTCGTCGACCGCGAAGATCGGGCCCGACCACACCCGGGCGCCGGCCACCACCGCGCGGCCGGAGTCGCGCACGTCGACCAGCTGCTCGCGGCGCCCCCGCGCCCCGCTCATGCCGCCCGCCCCCCGCCGGGGCAGGGCACGACGCCGACGACGACGAAGACGTGCGCGGGTGCAGGAGTGCGGGGGCCGGTGCGGCCGTACGTGCTCATCACGGGACTCCACCCTAGCGCCGGCGCGCGCCCCCGACGACCTCACCGCGCCGCGCCGGAGGGCGGGGCGGCCACCACCCGGCGCAGCTGGTCGCGCAGATCCCCCTCGTCGGGCAGCCGCGCCCCGGCCGCGGCGGAGCGCCGCCGGGCCCCGGCCAGCGCCCCCGGGTCGCCCAGGAGGGCGGCCACGGCCCCGGCCAGCGCCTGGGCGCGCGGCTCGACGAGCACCGCCCCGCCCCGCGCCGTCTGCGCGGTGCCGCCCACATCGGTGGCCACGACCGCCGCCCCCGCCCGCAGGGCCTCCTGCACGACGATCGGCTGACCCTCCCACAGGCTGGTCTGGACCACGACGTCGGCCGCCCCCAGCAGCGCCGGAACGTCCTCGCGCCGCCCCAGCAGGCGCACGGGCAGGCCCCGGGCGCCGATGCGCTCCTCCAGGGCGCCGCGCTCGGGCCCCTCGCCGGCCACGGCCCAGGCCAGCGGGCCCCGCCCGTCCTCCTCCAGCCGGTCGGTCAGCAGCGCGGCCGCGTCCAGCAGCAGATCCAGCCCCTTCTGCGGGGCCAGCCTGGCCACGGTCAGCACGCGCGCGCGGCCCCCGCGCCAGGCCGACTCGATGGACGAGGCCCGCGGGGCCAGGCCGTCGGTCGAGCGCGGCGGGGTCGGCACGACGGCGAGCTCGACGTGCTGCGCGCCGCGCTCGCGGGCGCGGCGGGCCAGGTCGGGGCTGACGACCAGGACGTGATCGGCCCGCTCGGCGATGACGGCGGCCAGGCGCTCCCCCACCGCGACCGTCAGCCGCCCCCCGACGGGCAGGTTGTGCTCGGTGACCACCAGGCGCGCCCGGCCGGGCCTGCGCCCGCCCAGGGCCAGCGCGGCCAGGGCCCCGGCCCGCAGGCCGTGGGCGTGGACGACGTCGGCCCGCCGCCCCAGCCGGCGCAGGCGGGCCAGGACGGCCGCGTCCCCGAAACTGGGCCGGGCGCCGATGCGCAGGACCCCGGTGCGCGCCCCGCCCGCATCGGCGCCCGCCAGGACCTGCTCCGGGGCCAGCAGGACGACGTCGTGGCGGTCGGCGGCCAGGAGGCGGGCGCACTCCAGGACGTGGCTGCGCACGCCCCCGGCGGCGGAGCCGCACACCTCGAGCACCCGCAGGCGCCGCCCCCCGTCGCGCTCGCGGGCGGCCCCGGCGCCCGGCCCGGGGCTCATCGGCCCTCCCGGGCGGCGGCGGGGCGCCGGGGGCGCGAGTCCGCATCCGCGCCCCCGCCCGGGTGCGGACCCGCGCCGCGCAGCACGCGCAGCAGGGACCGGTCCGCGGCGATGACGGCGCCCAGGACGAGCCCGGCCACGGCCAGGGCCCCGAACAGCGAGCAGGCCAGCGCGGGCGCGGCCCCGCCCGCCGAGAGCGCGACCGAG
>ERZ772993.1120-NODE-1120-length-10699-cov-101.392428_pt1 | contig 10699 bp, 7 predicted proteins | sample MGYA00580670_ERZ772993 | MGnify/ENA primary metagenome ERZ772993 (study PRJEB29015, sample SAMEA2737936) | human oral metagenome | biome: human oral; feature: human-associated habitat; material: dental | place: China | collected 2136 ...
GCGCCCGACGAGCTCTTCGTTGGCGTAGGGGCCGTAGACCTCGGCCGTGTCGATGAGCGTGCAGCCGAGCTCGACGGCGCGGCGGATCGTCCGGACGGCTTCGGCGTCGTCCTGTCCGGCGCCGGTGTAGAACGCGGACATGCCCATGCAGCCCAGTCCGATGACGCCGACGTCGATGCCCGTCGCGCCCAGTGTCGTCTTCTCCAGCATGAAGGTGTCTCCCATCCCTCGGTATAGCGAGATCTTGTGATCGATGACGTCCATGGCCCGCGCCAGCTCGTCCAGCTGCGCCCGCACGTTGCGGCGGTGCTCCTGCAGGAGGGTGAGCCGGTCCAGCGCGGTTTCCTCGCCCCTTCGGGCGAGCTCGGCGTATCTGCGGATCATTCCGATGGGCATGCCCGAGCACCGCAGCCTGGTGATGAAGACGACCCAGCGCAGGTCCCGGATCCCGTAGGAGCGGCGTCCCGACTCGTCGCGGGGAACGGGGTCGCGCATGAGCCCGGTCCGCTCGTAGTACCGCAGCGCGTCGACGGAGACGCCGGCGACGGCCGAGACCTCTCCGATCGTCAGGTCGCGCCCCGGCAGCCCGGCCGCGTCCGGGTCGACCATGCCCATCGCGTCGTCCATGTCCATCACGATCGCGACGCTACACCTTGGAGCGCGCTTCACCTCAAGCCGCCCCCGCCCGGGCTCCCGCCCTCCCCTCTCCGTTCGCTTCGTCCCCATTCGCTCCGGCGGAACTTCGGCGGAAGATCGTTTTGTCCCTTGCGAGGCGCCTACAATGTCCCTAGGATCGAATCGGCGGTTGACGCCACGTTCGTTCCAGCGACGATGGAGACTCCCGTGAACTGTCCTCGATGCGATTCGGCATTGCCCGAAGACGCCGCTTTCTGCCCTTCATGCGGCAACCGTGCGAGGTCCGGCCCGGGCACAGGCGGCTCGCCGACGCACCCGTACTCCTCCGGTCGGCCGCCGATCCGGGCGTACCCGCGGCCGGGCGTCGTCTACTACCAGCAGCCCGCCGGGTTGAACGAACTGTGCGTCGTCGGCGCCGTAGTGGGAGTCGTCTCCCTGCTCCTGCCGCTGTTCGGCATCACCGGGATCATCGGCCTGGCCTGCTCGATCGGGGGCGTCTGCCAGACGTCGAGGAACTCCCAGCGCGGATCGGCGCTGGGAGTCATCGGGATCGTGCTGAGCGTCCTCTCCCTCGTCTACGTCGTGTTCTTAGTCGCCCAGGCGTCCTCCCTCGCGTCCTAAACCCGGCCGCCGTCGAACCGACGACGCGCGGCGCGCCTCCGCTCGGCGAAGGGGGAGTCCCCGACCCGGCCACGCACGCGAGGCGTTGGCCGTGCCGCGTGCGTCGCCCCGATCGGCCCGGCGGTAGGGCTCTTACGACCCGGCGAGCACCGGGAATGCGGCCTTCAAGCCGACGATCACCATCTGGACCGCGATCGCCGCGAGGATCATGCCCATGAGCCGCGTCATGACCGAGCGGAGCGTCTGCGAGAGGTAGTGCCCGATGTTGCCCGCGAGGAAGAGGACGACCCCGAGCCCGGCCAAGACCGCCAGGAGGGCCGCCGCGATGGAGGCGTAGCCGGCGGCTCCCTTGGCCTGTCCGGTGAGGATGACGAGCGTGGTGATGGTCCCCGGCCCGGCGATGACGGGGAAGGCCATCGGGTAGAAGGCGACGTCGGGCGTCTGGGAGAGGTGCTCCTGCTCCCCCTTCGTCCCGGTGTGGGCGGACGAGCCGGTGCCGTTGAGCATCGACAGGCCGATCACGAGCAGCACGATGCCTCCGGCGATGCGGAACGCGGTGATGCCGATCCCGAAGAAGCGAAGCACGGCGGTGCCCGATCCGAAGACGACCGCCGTGAGGACGAGGGTGTACAGAACGACGCGAAGGGCGGCGCGCCGCTGCTCCCGGATGGCCGCCCCGTCGGTGAGCGCGAGGAACATCGGCAGGGCGACGAAGGGGTTCATGATCGCGAACAGACCGGCCATGGAGTGGAGGAACAGAGAGACGTCCATGGGCTCCTCGGATCGACGACCGTGTAGGACAGTGTAGCGCACCGGGACGGGTGCGCGGCGGCCGTCGGGCCATGGGCTTCCAGACGCGAACGGCGAGCCCTCCCGCCGCCGCCGAGCCGCCCCGTCGGAGCGACCCAAGCCTCCGCCGGCGCAACCGAAGCCCGATTTCGTCCTCCGCTCCTTTACACGGCCTCCCAGTCAGGAGTACCTTACTCACGTGCTTGAACATCGTTCATTCAAAGGCGAAGGCTCGCCCGCCGACATCCGGCGAGCGCTGCTGACCGCGGCCAGCGAAGAGTTCTTCTCCTACGGCTTCCGGAATGCGTCCATGCGCAGGGTCGCCTCGGCCGCGAACTGCGCAGTGGGCAGCATCTACGTCCACTTCTCCTCGAAGGACGGCCTGTTCGACGCGGTCGCCGGCCCGATCGAGGAGTCCTTCTGGCGGTTCTACGAGGATCTGGAAAGCCGGGACGTCTCCATCGCCAAGGACGACATCAGCTTCGAGACGGCGACGCAGAGGGAGCGCGGCCTGACCGTCGAACTGTTCGAGTTCGTCTCGGCGCACTCCGCCGAGATGAACCTCCTCATGGCCCAGGCCGAGGGGTCCTCGCGCGCCGGCTTCACGGACAGGCTCCTGGACCGCTTCGAGTCCACCTACACGCTCATGCTGGCGGAAGGCAGCCTGCCGCCCGGGATAGCGCCCAGCACGTTCCGCATGTTCTCCCTGCCCTTCATCGACCTGCTCGAAGGGCTCTCCTCCGGCCGCATCGACCACGACGAGGCCCTGGAGCAGGCCGATCTCCTCGCCCGCTTCAACACGGCGGGCTGGAACGCGCTCCTGGATCTGTGGCCGAAGAAGAACCCCTCTCCCGAACCTCGACAGGAGACCGCATCATGACGCAATCCCAATCCCCGACATCCCGGCGGCGATCCACCCCCGAACGGGCCGGCGCGCCGGCCGAACAGAATCCCCCTACGACGCCCGCAGCCTCCGAGCGCGCCTCCTCGAAGCGGGACTCGGCATCGTCGGGACGGTCCGCGAAGCGCCAACGGCAGCAGTCCGCGCTGGGACGCCTGCTGGACCGCTCCCCCGCGCAGAAGAGGGGGCTCAGGCTCTCGGCGCTCCTCGCGGCGTTGGGCGTGATCGCGGGGATCGTCCCCTACGGCCTGGGCGCCCGCGTCCTGGCCGGCCTGATCGACGGCAGCCTGACCGCCGAGCGGCTCCTCGTCCTGTGCCTGGCGGCCCTGGGCTTCTACCTGCTGCGGGCCGTCCTGCTCACCGCCTCCACGCTGGTATCCCACCACATCGCCTACGGCATCCTGGAGCGGCTGCGCGGCGACCTGGCGGACAGGCTCACCCGGGTCCCCCTGGGCAGAGTCGTCGACACGCCGGCCGGGCAACTGAAGAAGGTCTTCATGGAGGACATCCAGCAGTGCGAGATCCCCATCGCCCACATGGTCCCCGAACTGGTCGGCAACCTCTTCGGCCCGTTCGCCGCCCTGGTCTACCTCGTCGTCGTCGACTGGCGCCTGGCCCTGGCGAGCCTCGTGCCCATCGTCCTGGGGGCGCTGGCCATGTGCGGCGCCTTCTACAAGTACGCCGAGCGCTACGGCCGGTTCGACGCGGCCCAGAAGCGGATGAACGCCACGACCGTCGAGTACATCAGGGGAATCGCCGTCATCAAGGCCTTCGGACGCTCCTCGTCCTCCTACCGACGCTACGAGGACGACGTGCGGGCCTACCGCGACTCCGTGCTGAGGTGGATGCGCCAGACCCAGGGGTGGATGGCCGCCGGCTTCGCCCTCCTGCCCGCCGGCCTGCTCGTCCTCCTGCCCGTCTCGGCGCTGCTGCTGCGCAGCGGCGGCGTGGACATCGCGACCGTCCTCCTAGCGGCGTGCCTCTCCCTGGGCATGGCCAGGCCGCTCCTGTCGGCGCTGACCCTGGCCGACTCCACCGCCCGCGTCGACACCGCGCTGCGCGAGGTCATGGATTGGCTGGACGTCCCCGAGCTCGAACGCCCCACGGCCCGGACCGAGCTCTCCGGCCGCGGATACCTGCTGGAGGACGTCGACTTCGCCTATCACGCCTCGACCGGATCCCCTACGGGGAGCGCTCCGGCGTCCGAGAGCCCCCAGACGCCCGAAGCCCCGGACTCCCCCGACGGCGAGGCCCCGGCGCCCGCCGGCACGCTCGCGTCCGGCGAAGGCAACGCGCTCGACCACGTCAGCCTGGCATGCCCCGAGAACCGCTTCGTCGCCCTGGTCGGCCCGTCCGGCGCGGGCAAGACGACTCTGGCCAGGCTCATGCTCGGCTTCTGGGACCCCGACTCGGGGCGAGTGAGCTTCGGCGGCGTCGACCTGCGCGACATCCCCCTCGACCAGCTGGTGGCGGAGGTCGGCCTCGTCGCCCAGGACACCTTCCTCTACGACGCCTCCATCGCCGACAACCTCCGCGTGGCCCGCCCCGAAGCCGCCGACGAGGAGCTGCACGACGCGCTCGTCGCGGCCGGATGCCAGGACTTCCTGGCGCGCTTGCCCCAGGGGATCGACACCCCGGTGGGAAGCTCGGGCTCGCACCTGTCGGGCGGGGAGCGCCAGCGGGTCACCCTGGCGCGGGCGCTGCTCAAGGACGCGCCTGTCGTCGTGCTCGACGAGGCCACGGCCTACATCGACCCGGAGAACGAGGACCGCATCCAGCAGGCCCTGGGGAGGCTGACCGGAGGCCGCACCCTCGTCGTCATCGCCCACCGGCTGTCGACCGTCAAGGGAGCCGACGCCATCCACGTGCTCGACCGCGGGCGGCTCGTCGAATCCGGCACGCACGAACAGCTCGTCGACGAAGGAGGGCTCTACGCCTCCCTGTGGCGCACCCACGTCGCGGCCCGCGCCATCGCCACCGGAAAGGAGATCGAACGATGATCACCACGCTTCACCGGATCTGGGGGGTCATGGGCCGGCACCGCTCCCTCCTGATCCGCGGGATCCTCGCCACCTTCGTCGAGGCGGTCTTCATGAGCCTCCCCGTCGGAGCGCTCTACCTGCTCCTCATCGGCTACGAGGACGTCTCGGCCGCCACCGTCTGGGGGATCACGGCCATGCTCCTCGTGGGCGCCATCGGGCAGATCGCCTGCCGCTGGTACATCACCACGCGCATCAACCCCCTGGGCTTCGTCGCGATGGCCGACGAGCGGATGCGGATCGGCGCGCGCCTGAGGCGCTCCCCCATGGGGTACTTCAACCGCACGCGGCTCGGGGAGATCGCCAGCGTGCTGACCACCACGATGGTCGACGCGGAGATGTGGCTGGTCTGGCAGTTCCTGCAGGTCGTCACGGGCGTGATCGACGTCGTCGTCATCTCGGCGTTCCTGTTGGCGCTCGACTGGCGGATCGGCGCCGTGTCCCTGCTCGTCCTGGTCCTCGCGCTCGCTGCGCTCATGATCGTCGACCGGCGCTCCGACGCCACGATGGGCGAACGGCAGCGCGTACAGGCGGGCTTCGTGGACGTGGTGCTGGAATTCATCCGCGGCATCGCCGTCTCCCGGGCCTTCTCCATGACGGGCGTGGCGCGCGAGCGCATGCATCGGGCGGCCGCGGAGGTCTCCCGCACCAGCCTGGCCGCGGAGGCGAGGATCATCCCCTTCTCCTCCCTGTACCAGTTCGTCTTCAAGATCGGCACCGTGGCGATGCTCGGCCTGGGAGCGACGCTGCGCATAAACGGCGACATCGACCTGCCGCGGGCCCTGCTCTTCGGGGTCGCCGCCTTCGTGGTCTACCAGACCCTGGAGGGCCTGAACTCCAACGTGACGATGCTGGAGCTGGTCGCCGCCTCCCTCGACCTCATCGAGCCCGTGCGCACGGCGCCCGTGATGGAGGCCCGCACCTCCCGGGAGGAGCCCGGCTCGCGGAAGCAGCCGGCCGAGGCCGCGGGACGGGACATCGTCTTCACCGACGTCTCCTTCGCCTACGAGGACCGCCGGGTCGTCGACCACGTGGACTGCTCGATCCCCTCCGGCTCCGTCTGCGCCCTCGTCGGGCCGTCGGGGTCGGGCAAGACGACTCTGTGCAACCTCATGATGCGCTTCTGGGATGTGGACTCCGGCTCGATCAGCGTCGGCGGGGTGGACGTGCGGGACCAGGACCCCGAGGATCTGCTGAGCCTGTTCGCCGTCGTCTTCCAAGACGTCTTCCTCTTCTCGGACACCGTTGCGAACAACATCCGCTTCGGGCGTCCCGACGCCAGCGACGACGAGGTGCGCGAGGCCGCGCGCCGCGCCCGCTGCCTGGACTTCGTCGAGGCCCTCCCCGATGGCTTCGACACCGTCCTGGTCGAAGGAGGGGCGAGCCTGTCGGGCGGCGAGCGCCAGCGCATCTCGATAGCCAGGGCGCTGCTCAAGGACGCCCCCATCGTCATCCTCGACGAGGCGACCAGCTCGGTGGACCCGGAGAACGAACGCGAGCTCCAGGAGGGGCTGCGGGAGCTGTGCGAGGGGAAGACGCAAGTGGTCATCGCCCACAACCTCGCCACCGTGACCGCCGCCGACCAGATTCTGGTGCTGGACGGCGGACGCATCGTCGAAAGGGGCCGCCACGAGGACCTCGCGAGGGCGGGCGGCACGTACGAGCACTTCCTCCAGGCCCGCGAGCGCGCGGTCGGCTGGCACATCGCCCGCTGACCGGGCGACAGTCCGCTGACCGGGCCGCCGCGTCGGATACCGCGCGACGGCGTCGGAAACCGTCGCCTGCCACCGGGAGCGCGGGCCGCGCACGTCGGAGGGGCCTTCGCCGCCGGCCGCGCGTCGAGCGCGAGCTGACGGCGAGGCGCGGCCGGCGGCGAAGGCAGGTCGGCGGCGTCACTGCGCCGGACCCACCCGGAACTCTGCGAACCAAGGCGGACAGCGCTCCCCCATGAACGAATCCGGACGCGGCCGGCACCGCGAACTCGATCGTGGCATGCTTGTGTGGACCGCACATCCCGTCGCGGCACCCGCGCGGCCCCAAACCGCACGGGGCACAACTACGGCATGAGGGGACCGCCGAAGATGACCCTGTACATCGTCCTCGCCGCCGTTGGATTCGGGCTCATGCTCGTCTCCTTCCTGGCGGACGATATCTTGGAGGGCTTCTTGGACATCGACTCCGGAGGCCTGTTCTCCACCACCGCCCTCGCGGCGGCTCTGACCCTCTTCGGCGCAGGGGGGATCATCGCCACGGCGGTGGGGGCCGACGAACGCTGGTCGATCCCGGTGGCCGCGGTGGCGGGCGCCGTCGGATACGCCGCCTCCGTGGCCTTCGTGCGAGCCCTGCGCTCCTCGGAGTCTCCGCAGCCGGACTTGGCCGCTTCAGTCGTCGGGACGCACACCGTCGTCGAGGCGGGGCCCAGCGTCCTCGTGCTCTTCAACGGCGCCTACCTGCGGCTGGCCGTGCGGTCGCAAGACGGGGAGCCCCTGCGAACCGGGCAGAACGTGCGCGTCGTCTCGCTCATGTCGCCCGGCAGAGCCGTCGTCGTCCCCGTTCCCCCCATGAATGCGAAGGAGTCCAACTCGTGAACTTGACCATCGGTATCGTGATCGCGGTCGTCGCGATCGTCGCCGTGGGATACCTCATCGCCTCACGCTACTACGTGGCTTCGCCCGACGAGGCGCTGATCGTCACCGGTCGCAAGACCAAGTCCTCGATCGACGCCTCCGGGCGCGAGATCGCGGATCTGACCAATCAGCGCGTGATCGTCGGCGGCGGAGTGTTCGTCATCCCGTTCGTCCAGCGGCTCTACCGTCTGTCGTTGGCCAGCCGCAAGATCGTCATGCAGATCGAGGCCATCGACATCAACTCGATCCCCATCGACGTCAAGGCCGTGGCCGTGGTCAAGATCGGCGGCACCGAGACGGCGATCCGCTCGGCCGCCCAGCGCTTCCTCAACCAGCAGAACCAGATGGCGGATACGGTCCAGGAGCTGATGGCCGGTTCTCTGCGCTCGGTCATCGGCTCGATGAACGTCAAGGAGATCATCACCGACCGCGAGGCGCTGTCGACGAAGGTGCTCCAGGCTGCTCAGGAGTCGCTCACCGAGCAGGGCCTGACGCTTGACACGCTTCAAGTCCAGGACATCTCCGACGCCAACGGATATTTGGAGTCCATGAGCGCCCCCAAGGTGGCCGAGGTGCGCCGCGAGGCCAACATCGCCAACGCCGCCGCCCATCAGAAGTCCGAGGAGGCCCGCATCGAGGCGGAGCGCCAAGTCGTGCTCAAGAGCAAGGACCTGGCCCTCCAGAAGGCGGCGATCAAAGTCGAGACGGACAGGGCGGACGCCCAGGCCTCGGCGGCCGGCCCGATCCAGGCGGCGCAGATGGACCGGGAGATCGCCACGAGCCAGAACCAGGCGGCGAAGGAACGCGCCGAACTGCGCGCCACCGAGCTCATCGCGGAGGTCGAGCGCCCGGCCGACGCCGCCAGGTACAAGACGGTGGTCGAAGCCGAAGCCTCCAAGTCCCAGGCGATCGCCCAGGCGGAGGCGCGCGCCCGAGCCTCCACCATCGAAGCCGAAGCGCGTGCCGCGGCTTCGAAGATCGAAGCCCAGGCCCGGGCCGAGGCCCGCCGCGCCGAAGCGGGAGCCGAAGCCGAGGCGGTGCGTCTGGCCGGTCAGGCGGAAGCGGACAAGACAGCCGCCATGGCCCGAGCCGAGGCGGAGCGGGCCCTGAACGTCGGCAAGGCCGAGGCGGAGGCCACCAGCGCCAAGGCCGAGGCCATGCGCGCCTACGGCGAGGCGGCCGTCCTCCAGATGGTCGTCGACCAGCTGCCCAGCATCGTCCGGGAGATGGCGGCGCCGCTGTCCTCCATCGACCAGATGTCCGTGGTCTCCACTGACGGTGCGACGCCTCTGGTCAAGACCGTGGCGTCGGGCATCGGCCAGACCACGGAGTTGGTCAAGGGTTTGACGGGAGTGGACCTGGCCGGCCTGTTCCACAACGCTTCGACCGACGCAACCAACGCCCCCGACGTCCCGGGCGGATCAGCGGGCAGCTCCTCCAAGGCCTAGAGCAGCTCTTCCAGGGGCTCTCGGATCGGCGGACAGCTAGACCCTCGGCGGATCCAAAGCCTAAGGCGCCTGCAGACGAAATCCGGAGCCTCGCGGTCCCGGGCCGACTCCGGAGCTGTCGGGGGCGAATCAGACGTCTGATTCGCCCCCGACAGGCCGACTACCCGGCCGTTTCCTCCGCCTTTTCCGCCTTTCTCACCTTTTCGCCTCCCCCGCTTTCTCCGCATCTCTCACCTTTCGGCTTCCCCTGCCTTCCGCGCGTCGGCACTCGCCTCCGGCACCTCTATACGCCGCCCCATCCGGTGAAACCCACCCGATTCCTACACGCTCCCCGATGAAACCTCGGTTTTCTGGTGCGTTTTCGGGCCCGTCAGCGTCGCACTCCAGCGCTCACCCGGTGAAACCCACTTATTTTCTGCCACTCCCCTGGTGAAACCTCGGTCACCCGAACAGTCTTTTCACCGACCACCCAAAATCCCAAATTCCAAAGCCTCAGAGCCTTGGAAGTTCACCGGTAGCGTCGGACTCGCTCCCCGTCGCCTCCAACCCGGCCGAGTTTTCACTTCTCCTGGCATTCCCGTTGGCTTCACTCCCGACGTTCCGCTGGGCTTCATTCCCGACGTTCCATCGATCCTCATGTCTGCTCCACTGAGCCTCACTCCGATTCCGCTGGGCCTCGCCCCAGTGCTGGGCACCCCCAGTCGCCAGGCTTCGATTCGGCCGAACCTCACTCCTGCTCCGCCGAACCTCGCCCCCGGCCGTCCCGCATCCGCTCCCCGGCAGACGTCCCGCCTAGTTCCCGATGCACTTGACGCAGATCGTCCATTTCCGGGGGTTCGGTGAGATGGGCGAAACGGGCCTCCAACGCGGCCCCCTCGGCCCATGCCAAGCGTTGACGGCCTTTCGCCCCCTGAGCCTTCAACGCTTGAGCTGCCCGACGGAGCACATCAAACTGCCGCGAAAGCCCGTCACCCCCGCTCGCGAATTCATTCTCGCTCGCGGAACCGTCTCCATATTCGCTTCCATGCTCGCCACTGCTGAACTCACCCCCATTCCCGAGCTCGCTAGCGGACGGAGGCAAGGATCCAAGCCCCTCACCGGAAGAAAGAGAAGATCCAATCTTTTCAGTTGACCGAAACGGAGATCCAAGCTCGCCGCCGGACGGAGTCCCGTCAGAATGCGACTCGTCGGCGGCCGTCCCAGACCCACCGTCAAACTGCGGATCGAAGCCCACGGCCCCGTCCTGAACCTGAGCAGCCCCATCCTGAAGAGTCGAGTCGATCTGCGCCTGAACCGAGTCGGAGCGACCCCGAACCGAGCCAGGGCGACCGCAAGCCGAGCCAACCCCACCCCGAACCGAGCCGAGGCGACCCCGGACGGATTCGACCTGGGCGCGGACCAGGCGAGGCGCATAGACGTCGACCAACGAAATGGCGTCGACGCGGACCTGCTCGTCAGTCGTCGGCTCGTCCCACACCGATCCCAGCGCGGTGAGATCGTCGAGGACGTGCATCCATCCGATCATCCGGTCGGGCCCCAGCACCGCCGAGCTCCGGGCCACTTCGGCGTGAAGGGCGGCCAGGCCTTCATCCAACCGGGCGCGCGGGATCCCAGCGGAACCGCGGACGTCTGCGAATT
>ERZ772993.1121-NODE-1121-length-10696-cov-16.365097_pt1 | contig 10696 bp, 7 predicted proteins | sample MGYA00580670_ERZ772993 | MGnify/ENA primary metagenome ERZ772993 (study PRJEB29015, sample SAMEA2737936) | human oral metagenome | biome: human oral; feature: human-associated habitat; material: dental | place: China | collected 2136 ...
CCGGCCGACTCGTCGCCGCCGGGTCCGGCCGACTCGTCGCCGCCGGGTCCGGCGTCGGCGTCGGCGGGCCCGGGGCCCTCGCCGTCCTTCTTCTTGCCGTTGTCCGCCTGCTCGGCCAGGACGTGGCGGGCCGGCAGGTCCATGAAGTGGGCCTCGACGCCGTGCTCGGCGGCCCAGCGCAGCGCCTGCCACTCCGGGGAGAAGACGGCCAGGGGCCAGAAGGAGGCGACCGAGGGCTCGTCCGTCTTCCAGGCCAGCAGCGCCACGGGCGGCTCCATGCCCGGCGCGCCGACCCAGGTCAGCAGGTCGTCGGCGTCGGCCGGGCCCTCGACGAGCACGCAGTCGGGCCGGTAGTCCTCCAGGGCGGCCGCGAGCGCGCGGGCCGATCCGGGGCCGTGGTGGCGCACGCCCAGGACCCGCACCGGCGGCGCCGGCGCGGCGGGCGGGGCCTGGGGCGGCGCGTCCGCCCCGCCCGGGTCGCCCGGTCGGCCGGGGGGCGGGGCCGCCCCGCCGGCGCCGGGCCCGGCCGCGGGGGTGGTCACCTGCTCACCTCGCGGCAGGCGCGGTAGAAGTCCTTCCAGCCCCGGCGGTCGCGCACCACGGTCTCCAGGTACTCCGACCACACGACGGCGTCGCCCACCGGGTCGGCGACGACCGCCCCCAGGATCCCGGCGGCGACGTCGCCCGGGCGCAGGATGCCGTCGCCGAAGTGGGCGCTCATGGCCAGCCCGTTGGTGACCACCGAGATGGCCTCGGCGGTCGACAGGGTCGAGGAGGGGGACTTGACGGTGGTGCGCCCGTCCTCGGTGACGCCCTGGCGCAGCTCGCGGAAGACGGTGACCACGCGCCGGATCTCGTCCAGCGCCCCCTCGGCGGGCGGCAGCCGCAGGGCCGAGCCCAGGTCGGCCACCCGCCGCGAGACGATGGCGACCTCCTCCTCGGCGGAGTCGGGCAGGGGCAGCACGACGGTGTTGAAGCGGCGGCGCAGCGCGGAGGACAGGTCGTTGACGCCGCGGTCGCGGTCGTTGGCGGTGGCGATGAGGTTGAAGCCGCCGCGGGCCTGGACCTCCGCGCCCAGCTCGGGCACGGGCAGCGTCTTCTCGCTGAGCACGGTGATGAGGGCGTCCTGGACGTCGGAGGGCATGCGGGTGAGCTCCTCGACGCGGGCGATGCGCCCCGAGCGCATGGCCTCCATGACCGGGGAGGCCACGAGCGCCTCGGGCGAGGGGCCCTCGGCCAGGAGGCGGGCGTAGTTCCAGCCGTAGCGCACGGCCTCCTCCGCGGTGCCGGCGGTGCCCTGGACCAGGAGGGTGGAGGTGCCGCACACGGCGGCCGCCAGGTGCTCGCTCACCCAGGACTTGGCGGTTCCGGGCACGCCCAGCAGCAGCAGGGCGCGGTCGGTGGCCAGGGTGGCCACGGCGATCTCGATGAGGCGGCGGCTGCCCACGTACTTGGGGGTGATGACGGTGCCGTCGGCCAGGGTGTCGCCCATGATGTAGGAGACCACCGCCCACGGGGACAGGCGCCAGCCGGTCGGGCGGGGGCGCTCGTCCAGGGCCGCCAGGGCGGCCAGCTCCTCGGCGTAGCGCTGCTCGGCGTGGGGGCGCAGGAGCCCCGTGGTGTCGTCGGCGGTGTCTGCGGTGGTCACGATGCCTCCTGGTCGGTCCGGTCGGTCAGCTCGAGCAGCTCGCGGCGCAGCTCGAGGGCGGTGATGACGGTCTGCGCGCGCAGGTCGCTCAGGGTGTCGGGCGGGGCGCCCCGGAGAATGGCGAGGACCTCGTCGAGGGCGTCGGGCGCGCAGCGCGCCGGCAGCACGCCCCACCACCGGGAGTCGGAGATGTACGAGCCCGGCCTGGTCACGGCGATCAGGGAGCGGGCGAAGACCCTGGACTGCTCCGCGGTGAGCTCGGACGGCCAGCTGAGGGTGCAGGTGACGACGGCGCTGTAGCGCTTGGCGGTGATGAGCCGGTGCAGGAGGGCCTCGCGGCGCGGCTCGTCGAGCAGGCCGAACAGGCCGGCGGGGGCGGGGGAGGGGCCCAGGTCCGCGAGGGCGGCGGCGAGCTCGCCGTCGCGCCAGGCGACGGCGGCCCGGACCAGTGGAACGAGCAGTTCCACCTTCTGCCCGTCGCAGCGCACTCGCGCCCTCGCCAGCTCGGCGGCGGAGATCCCCACGAGGTCCGGCCACCGCCAGGTGGGGATGCGGGCGATCACCTCCTCCAGGCGCGCCAGCGAGGCGGAGGTCCGGTGGGCCTTGGCGGGGTAGCGGTCGCGGGCCAGGGCGTCGGTCATCTCGATGCCGTGCAGCTCGACCGCCGGGGCCCGCAGGGCGCGCCGGGTGACGACGACGTGCCGCTCGGCCAGGGCCTCGGCGCGGGCGATGAGGGCGGAGGAGGGCAGGCGGCTCAGGAGCTCGGCGGCCCGGCCCCGCACGGCCTCGGCGCGGTCGTCCAGGCGCTCCTCCAGGATCTGCTCGTCGGCCGGGCCCAGCCCGATGGCCAGGGCGTCGAGGATCTGCTCGCGCTCGGGCGCCCTCGCCCTGAGCCAGGCGCCGTCGGCCAGGAGGGCGCGGGCGGCGTCGGGGTCGGTGCGGCGCAGGCGGGCGAGGTGGTCGGCGCGCTCCTGGGCGTCGCCGTCCTCCCACCGGGCGGGGTCGGGCGGGGCGTTCCGCTGCGCGAAGCGCCGGATGCGGGCGGCCCAGCGCTCGTCCAGGGCGAAGACGGCGCGGTCCCGCTCGTCCATGACCGCCACGACCTCATCCCGGTCGTCGCCGCTCAGCGCGCTCGCCACCCGGTCCAGGAGCGGCGGCGGCAGGCGCAGGCCCCGGCGCCGCACGAGGCGCAGGACCCGCACGATGAATTCGTCCTGCGGGTGGTCCAGGGCCATGATGCGGGTCAGGATGTCGGCCAGGCCGGGGTCGATGACCGGGGCGGGGCGCGCGGGCAGGTTCAGGGCGGTCGCGGGCGCGACGGGGATGGCGGTGCGAGCGGCCGCGGCGTGGGCGGCGGCCGCCTCGAGCACGCGCTCGGCGCCGTCGGCCCCGCTGAGCACCGCGGCGACGGGGGCGCTGAGCGAGGCCTCCGTCAGGGGCCGGTTGCGCGCGCCGAGGGCGGCGGCGCGCACGACGTCGTCGAATCCGCTCACAGCGGCACCACCGTCCCCTCGATCAGCAGGCTCAGGGGCCACAGGCCCTGCGGGCAGATCAGGCCCGCGACCACGACGTCGTCGCAGACGGCGCTCAGGGTCAGGCGCCGGTGGGCGCCGATCCGCAGCAGCGGCAGGGCGGCGTCCTCGCCGGCCCGGTCCGACCGGTCCGAATGCTCCCCGGCGTCCCCCCGGTCCGACTGCTCCCCGTCCGCCTCCCGCGGGCTCAGGGCCAGGCGCCCCTCGGCGTCGGCGGCCAGGCGGCCGGCGACGAGGAGGGGCCGGACGTCCGCCCACGGGTCGGCGGCCAGGGCGTCGCGCCAGGCCTCGCGGGCGCCGGCGACGCTCAGCGCCCCGGGGTTCCAGCCGGCGACCGGCTCGGCGGCGGGCTGCTCGGGCCGGGACAGCGCCCGCAGCCCGGGCCCGGGGTGGAAGTGCAGGCGGGCCCGCACCAGCGTGCCCGGGCTGAAGGTGGTGGGCAGCTCCTCCGCCTCGCGGGCGTAGGCGATGATGCGCCCCCAGCGTCCCGTGCTCGTGCCGCACAGCCAGAAGTCGCGGGCCGTGACGCGGCCCTCCTCGCGGTCGCGGGTGCCCATCACCGCCCACCGGTCCTCGACGCCGGGGGCGGCCAGGACCTCCTCGGAGGGGACGGTCAGGCCGATCTCGCGGCGCGCGCAGGCCACCAGGTCGGCGGGCAGGTGCTCGCGCCCGGCCCAGGCGCGCGCGAGCAGGTGGATGGCGCCCAGTTCGGAGGCCAGTGCGCGCAGCCAGTCGGGGCCCTGGTCGTCCAGGTCGGCGAGCGCGCCCAGGCGGGCGGCGATCCCGGGCGCCTGGGCGTCGACCATGCGGGCGGCCAGGCGGCGCAGGGCCGTGCGCCGGCTCTCGCTGGTCGTGACCAGGCCCTGGTCGATCTGGTCGAGGATCCAGCGGTCGAGGTCGGCCAGGCCGTCGGTGACGCGCTGCTCGCGGCGGGCGGCGCGGGCCCGGGCGGCCTTGGCGCGCTTGGCGGCGGTGGCCGGGTCGGCGTCGGGGGCGGTGCCGGCGGCGCGCTCGGCCGCCTTGGCGGCGCGCGCGGCCCGGCGCTCGGCCCACTCGCGGGCGAACTCGGCGGGCTGCGCGGGGGCGGCCGCGCCGTCGCACCACAGGTGCAGCAGGCCCACGGCGTGCTTGCAGGGGAATTTGCGCGACGGGCAGGAGCAGCGGAAGGCGGAGTCGGCCAGGTCCGCGCAGACCTGGTAGGGGTTCTTCCCCGACCCCTTGCACTGCCCCCACAGCAGGGACTCGTGGTAGCCGACGTCGGACCAGGTCCCGGTCTTGGCGAGCTTGAGGCCGGCCGCGGCCACCCTGGCGTCGGGCGCGAGGGAGGTCACGCGCTGGGCGTTCCAGTCCTCAGCCATGGTCTCGGGGCACGGCTCGGGCGCGGGCGGTGGCGGGGCTCATGGGCGGTGGTGCTCTCCTCGTCGGCGGCCGGGGCGAGTGCACTCTACGGCACGGGCCGCCCGGGGAGGAAGCCGCGCGGGCCCGGGCGGCGGCGGGGAGACCTCCCCACGACGGGGGCGGGGCCGCGCCGTGACACCGCCGCGCCGCACCGCCTCATCACCGCATCGAGTCCCCGGCCGCGTCCCTGGCCGCCAGGCGCCGCAGGGGCCCGTCGACGGCGAGCAGCTCGGCGGGCTCGCCGTCGGCCACGACCAGCCCGGCGTCGATGACGACGACGCGATCGGCCCGCTCGACCCACCGCAGGCGGTGCGTGATCTCGACCACGGTGACGCCCTCGGCCCAGCGGCGCACGGCGTCGCGCACGGCGGCGTCGAGCCCGGGGTCCAGGTGGGAGGTGAACTCGTCCAGGACGATGACGCCGGGGCGGGTGAGCAGGGCGCGGGCCAGGGCCAGGCGCTGGCGCTGACCGCCGGACAGGGACAGCCCGCGCTCGCCGACGGGGGTGTCGTAGCCGCGGTCCATGGCCACGATGTCCTCGTGGACGCCCGCGGCGCGGCAGGCGGCCTCCACCTCGGCGTCGGTGGCTCCGGGCGCGGCCAGGCGGACGTTGTCGGCGATGCCGGCCCGGAACAGGTGGGCCCGCTGGCTGACCAGGACGACCTCGCGGCGCAGCGAGTCGCCGGTCAGCTCCCGCACGTCCCGGCCGCCCACGAGGACCCGCCCGCCCTGCGGGTCGTCGAAGCGCAGGGCGAGCTGGGCCAGGGTCGTCTTGCCCGAGCCGGACACGCCCACCAGGCAGGTCCACCGCCCCGCCGGGGCCCTGAGGCTCACGCCCCGCAGGGCCGGGGCCGAGGCGTTCGGATAGGAGTAGACGACGTCGTCCCAGACCACCTCGTGACCGCCGGCGGCGGGGGCGAGCTCCTCCCGGCCGTCGGGCAGCTCGACGGGGGCGCGGACGACCTCGTGGACCCGCTCGGCGGAGGCGAAGGAGCTGCTGAGGGCGCCGGCGGACTCCTCCACCGCGCGCACGCACTCGCTCAGGCGCACGAGCGCCGCGACGGCCGCGGCCAGGGCGGCGGCGTCGACGGCGCCGGTCCCGACCCCGGGCGCGCCGACGGCGAGCGCGGCGGCGGGCCCGGCCAGCACGAGCAGGGCGATGGCGCCGCGCCGCAGCGAGGCGACCAGGCTCGCCGGGCGGAGGGCGGAGGCGACGTCGTCGTCGAGCCCGGCGGTGGCGGCCAGGCGCTCGGCGGCGCGCCCGTAGCCCACGACCTCGCTCATGCCCTGGACGGAGTCGGTGACGTGCTCGGTCAGGCGCGAGCGGGCGGCCACGGCGGCGCGCGAGGAGGCCAGCGCCGCCAGCCGGCCGGCCGCGGGCGCCACGAGCAGGGCCGCCAGGAGGAAGGGCAGGGCGGCGCCGGCCACCGCCCAGGACACGCGGGCGCCGATGAGGGCCAGGACCGTCGCGGGCACGACGACGGCGCTGACCATGGGGGCGAAGGTGTGGGCGAAGAAGACCTCGATGCGGTCGACGTCCTTGGTGGCGCGGGCCATGAGGTCGCCGGAGCGGGCGGTGGCCATGACCCGGGGGGCGCGCGGGATGAGGGCCCGGAAGATCTCCGCGCGCAGCAGCTCCAGGGCCTTGAAGGCGACGAAGTGGCCCAGGAACTGCTCGGCGTAGCGCAGGGCGGCCTTGAGCAGGCTCAGCCCCGCCATGATCGCGACGATCATCCCGACCGGCGGCGCCGGCGGCGCGGCGGGACCGCCCGCCAGGTGGCGGCCCGTGACCACCACGGCCCAGGCCCCCAGGGCGAAGACGCCGACGCCGGCGAGCAGGTCGGCGATGCGGGCCAGGGTCGATCCCAGGAGCGGGGCCAGGACGGGGCGGGTGACCCGCAGCATCCAGGCGATGAGCTCGCGCCGGGAGGGGGCGGGGGCCGACGGCGCCGAGGAAGGGGACGACGGCGCCGCGGGGCCGGCGGGGGCCGGGGCGGGCTCGGCGGGGGCCGGCGCGGCGGAAGCGGGAGGGGCGGCGTCGGTCACGGTTCAGGCCTCGCTCTCGGTGGTGCCGGGTCCGGTGGTGCCGGGTCCGGTGGCGACCGGTCCGGGCGCGACCGGTTCGGGCCCGACGGGGGTCAGGGCGCCGTCGGCGACGCGGATGACGCGATCGGCGCCGGTCAGCGCGCCGGCGCGGTGGGAGACGGTCAGGACGGTCCGGCCGGCCGCCAGGCGGTCGATGGCCTCGATGATCTGGGCCTCGCCGGCCAGGTCGACCTGGCTGGTGGGCTCGTCCAGGAGCAGCAGGGGGCGGTCGGCGAGGAAGGCGCGGGCGAGCGAGACCCGCTGCGCCTGCCCGCCCGACAGCCCCAGCCCGTTCTCGCCGACGACGGTGTCCAGGCCCGCCGGCATGAGGCGGACCTCCTGGGCCAGGTTCGCCCGCTCCAGGGCCCGCCACATGCGCTCGGGGGTGGCGGTCGGGTCGGCCAGGCGGAGGTTGTCGGCGATGGTGCCCGCGAAGAGCCAGGTGCTCTGGGCGACCAGGGCGCCGGCGGCGCGCACCTCGTCCTGGGTGGCGGCGGTCGAGGCGATCCCGCCCACGCGCACGGTGCCGGCGGCGGGCAGCAGGTCGCCGGAGGCCAGGGCCAGGAGGGTGGACTTGCCCGCCCCCGAGGGGCCGATGAGGGCCACGTGCTCGCCGCGCGCCACGGTCAGGTCCACGTCGCTCAGCACGACGTCGCCGGCCCCGTCACGACCGGCGCGGTCATCGCGCCCGGCGGCCCGGCCACGATCTCCGCGGCCCCGGGCGCCGTCGGCGCCGGCCCCGTCCCCCGCCCAGGAGGCGGTCACGCGGCGCAGGGACAGGGCGGGGGCGGCGTCGTCCCGTCCCCCCGGGGGCACGGCGGGGGCGCCGTCGTCGGGGGCGGCGCCGGGGGCGCGGCGGGCCCCCAGGACGCGGCGCATCGCCCGCTGGTTGGCCAGGCCCCCCATGCCGACGTAGAAGAAGGCGCCGACCCGGTCCAGGGGCTCGAGGAGGACGAAGGAGGTCAGCACCAGGGCCAGGGCGTCGCCGACGTCGATGGCCCCGGCGCGCAGCCGGACCAGGGCCATGCCGGCGGCGGCGGCGATGAAGAACAGGGAGAACAGGCAGTCGGTGACGAGGATGACGAGCTGGTTGCCGGCCAGCAGCCCCATGACGGCGCGGCGGTTGTCCTCCCCCGCCCGGCGCAGGTCGGCGGCGGTGCGCGCGGCGGCGCGGGCCAGGGTCAGGGTGGTCAGGCCCTGGATGGCGTCGAGGTAGGCCCCGGCCAGGCGCGTGCGCGCGCGGCGCGAGCCCGAGGAGGAGCGGCGGACCTTCAGGTGCAGGGCGATGATGAAGCCGGGCACGAGGACGACGGCCATGAGCAGGACCAGGCAGGGCAGGGGGTCGATGACGACGGCGAGGAGGGCCAGGACGAGGGCCGGGGAGGCGAAGGAGGCGGCGGTGGGGGCCAGGAAGGTCTGACGGTACAGGGCGACGCGCTCGACGCCGTCGGTCAGCAGGGAGACGGTGGAGCCCGAGCGCAGATCGGCGGCGCGGGCCGGTCCGAGGTCGAACAGGTGCGCCAGCAGGCGGGAGCGCAGGCGGCCCTCCTCGCGGGCGGCCGAGGTGCGCGAGAGGGCCTCGACGCCGATCTGGCAGGCGCCCGCCACCGCGGCCGCGAGCACGGCCTGGAGGAGGAGGGGGCGCCAGGCGCCGGAGCCGGCCGCGCCGGGAGCGGCCGAGCCGGAGCCGGCGGTCAGCAGGGCGCCCAGGCTCCGCCCCAGGCCGACCAGCGCCCAGGCCTGGGCCAGGGAGCTGAGGACGGTCAGCGCGAAGGAGGCGGCGTTGGCCCGCCGGCCGCGGACCGTGCCGATGGGGATCGTGGGGGTTGTCGAGCCGCGGCCATGGGCGCGTGCCATGCCTGCCTCCCGGGATGCGCTGGTTGTGAAGAGAATCAGGGTGTGGACGCGGAGACGATAGAAGGTTCGCCTTACCTACGTGCCCAATGAGCCTATTTGACCTGACGCGACGTCGTCAAAGGGGCGGGCGGCCGACCCGCCATGAGAGTCGTCACGCCCGGCGCCGACCGGCACTCACAGGCCGCGCACAAGCGCCGCCACGGGATGCAACAGCCGCCCGGGCTTCTCTTGAGTCCGAGCGGGGCGCCGACCCCGCCCCGCGAACTTCAGAAAGCACCGGAATCGCCAGGAGGCCGTCATGCCCACCCCCGCCACACCGTTCGCCGGCGCCGCGCCGCGGCTGAGCCCGGCCCGCGTCATCGCCGTGATCGCCACCTCGGTCCTCGTCCTGTTCGGCGTCCTGCTCGGCGGCCGCGCCTTCATCGCCGCCGCGGGCGGGCCCGACGCCGCCGTCCCCTCCGTCTCGCACGCCGAGCCGGTCCTGGCCGCGCCGGCGGCCAACGTCACGGTCACCGAGCAGCGCGAGGCGGTCACCCGCTCCCGCGGCGCCTGAGCGCGGCCCGGTCGCGGCGCGCCGTCGCCGAGGCCGCTGATCCGAACGCATTGCGACCATCGACCGGCCACGACCCGATCACAATCCGATTATGCGCCGATTATTATTCGATTGAATCATCTGACTGATTCGCATCCGGATCCGCCCTCGCGGGGCGTCGGGCATGCCACACTCGGACCATGAATGCAATGAGGTTCACCCGCTCGGCCCCGTCCCTGCGGACGCTGGGCAACCCGTCCCCCGCCGACGCGCCCTGGCGCGACCTGCCCCACGTCGCCGTCGAGATCTGCCTGGAGAACGTCGAGGGCGTGCGCATATCCGCGCGGGCGGGCGCGGACCGGGCCGAGCTGTGCGACAACCTCGCCGCCGGCGGCACGACGCCGTCGATCGGCGCGGTCGAGGCGGCCATCTTCGCCGCCGGGGAGGAGGTCGAGCGGCGCCGCGCCATCGCCGGCCCCCACTGGGCCGCCAGGCCCGACGCCGCCCCCTTCGGCCTGCGCGTCATGATCCGCCCGCGCGGGGGCTCCTTCGTCTTCGACTCCGACGAGCGGCGCGCCATGATCGCCGACGTCAGGCGCGTGGTGGCGCTGGCCCGGGAGATGAGCGACTACACGCGCCCGCAGAGGATCGGCGGTCCGGGAGGGCCGCTGCCGCCGGCCGTCGAGGTCGGCTTCGTCGTCGGCGTGCTCACCGAGGAGCACGCCATCGACCGCGGCCTGCTGCGGCTGCTCGTCGCCACGGCCGACGGCGCGCCCGTCACCTTCAACAAGGCGATCGACGCCGCCCGGGACCCGGTCGAGGCCTACGGCGACCTGGGCGGACTGGGGGTGAGCCACGTGCTGACCGCCGGCGGCGCGGACACGGCGCTGGAGGGGGCGGACGTGCTGCGGGGCCTGGTGTCCACCGGCGGCCCGCGGGTCATCGCCGCGGGCAGCGTGCGGCCGGAGAACGCCGCGCAGGTCGTGGAGCGGGCGGGGGTGCGGGAGATCCACATGCGCTGCTCCCTGCCCGGCTCGACCCCGCTGGCGCCCCAGCGCACCGACGAGGCGCAGGTCAGGCGCGCCGTCGAGGTCGCCCGCGCCCTGCCCCTGCCCTGACCCGCGCGGCCGCGTCGCGGACCGAAGGCGATTCTCCGCACGTCGCTCGTCTTCGGGCGCCCGATCCGGGGGCGCGCCTGAAGGCCTCGCCACCGGATTGCCCGATGGTCGGCCCGACCCAGGGCGCGCCGGGCGCGCCTCTTGGTGCAATGGCGATCCCCGCAGGGTCCCGCCCCGGGCCGGCTCCGTCGGCCCGGCGGGCGGGGCCGCGGGGTCGGGGCGAGATCGTTCGCGCGGTGTCGGGACGGGGTTGCCCGCGCGGTGTCGGGACGGGGTTGCCCGCGCGGTGTCGGGGCCAGGGCGCCGGGCTCGAATGCGCGGCATTGGGGCGGTCCGGGCGGTGCTGCACATTCAACCGGAACAGGCCGGCGGCAGATCGGCGGAATCATGCGGAAACGCCCCGGCGCTCAACACTGTTGAAATCCTCCCATGTGCAGAGGGGCCCGCTCTGCACATGGAAGGTTATTCAGTGGGCTCATGGCGGTGCTCTCCTGTGCGGACCACTTGCGTTCCGCTGGACCACGGC
>ERZ772993.1126-NODE-1126-length-10669-cov-7.685415_pt1 | contig 10669 bp, 5 predicted proteins | sample MGYA00580670_ERZ772993 | MGnify/ENA primary metagenome ERZ772993 (study PRJEB29015, sample SAMEA2737936) | human oral metagenome | biome: human oral; feature: human-associated habitat; material: dental | place: China | collected 2136 ...
ACACCTCTCGGGCCGCTTGGGGGAGTGTTGCACATTGGAGAGCGGCGCTCCCGCGGCTTGATTCCGAGTTTTCCGCGCGATTCCGCGGTTCTCATGAATCGGCGACGTTACAGTGATGCTCTCCCATGTGCAGAACGGTCCGCTCTGCACATGGGAGCATTTCAACAGCGTTGAACGCCGAGGCGTTTCCGCATGATTTCGCGGATTCTCCGACAACGGGTTCCAGTCGAATGTGCAACACGGCCCGAGCCCGCGCCAATACTGAGCCCTTCTCGCCGGATCACCGGAGATGTTCCGGGGCGGGATCGGCGCCGCGGTCCGCGACGACCATGACCGGCCCCGGGGTCCCGGGGCCGCTGGGCGAGCCGCGAGGACGCGCTCCCGGCGGACGCTTCCGCGGGTCCGACCGGCCGATCGGGGTGCCCGTCGCGGCCGTCGCCCGACTTGCGGCGCCCTTCCCGGGGCCCGCGACCGCCCTCCCTGAGGGGTCCGCGGTGGTGCAGGTTGTCCAAATCTGCCACAAAGGCCCGGACTGCGTCGGAGCGCCGGAGAAGAATCGTTGGTATTCCGCGCTTTCATCCGCGGCCGATCCTGCCGTGGGGCACCTTTGTGGCAGATTCGGACACGCCCCGCCCCGGACCGCCCCAGGAGTCCCACCCGCACCACCCCGCGCCCAGCCTTCCCGCACCGCCGCGCTGATCGCCGCCGGATCACGCGGGTCGGGTGTGCGATATCGGGCTGGTCGGGACGGAGCTGCACATTCGACCGGGACCCGCTATCGGAGGATCCGCGGAATCATGCGGAAACGCCTCGGCGTTCAACGCCGGTGAGATCCTCCCATGTGCAGACAGGGGCCCTCTGCACATGGGAGAGCACCAACGAAAGGTTGACAATTCGCAAGAATCGCGGAATCACGCGGAAAACCTGCGGTCAGCCCGTGAGGGCGCCCCTCTCCGATGTGCAATACCCCCACTATCCCCGAGAGGAGCCCGCGCCACCTCAAGAGCCCGGCCCCGTCCAGATCCCGCGGTCGGGGCGACGGGGTCCGCCGGGAGCGCCCTCACCCGCGCCTCGCCCCTCTCCCGCGGAGCCCCGGAGCCAGCGCCCAGCATCAGGGCGTGGGCGGCGGCACCTCGACTCCTTCATGGAGCAGGACTCTCGCCCGGGCCAGCATCAGGGCGTGGGCGGCGGTCCCGCCCTCTGCCGTGAAGTCCCGGGATCAGCCGGCGATCAGCCGCACCGGCCCCAGCAGCCCGTGGGGGCGACTCGGGTGCTCCACCGCCCACGGGCCCTGCGTGTAGACGTCGGCGGCGAGGGCCGCATTGCGCAGGGTGGTGCGCACCTCGATCTCGATGACCGGCTCGTCCCCCGTCGCCACCGCCTCGGCCAGCGCCCCTCCGAGGGGCACGACGGCGTCGGGGCGCAGCACGGTGGCGATCTCGCGCCCGCCCACCCGCACGACGGCGCTCCCGCCGATCTCGCCGAGAACGAGCTCGACGCCCGCGAGCGCGGCCGGGTCGCTCCCCCCGGTCACGCGCGCGCGGTAGGTCCCGGTGCCCGACACCGTCCGCAGCTCGTCGACGTCCCGCCAGTCGGCGGGTCCCTGCCCGGGCAGCGGGATCTCGCGCGGGCCGCCCGGCTCCTCGCTGATCACCGTCAGGCTCCAGTCCTCCAGCGCCAGCTCGCGACCGGTCTCGGAAGCGGGTCCGACGGACTCGACGTGCCCGGCGACCCCGTCGGGCCCAGCAGTCTCGGCGCTGCCGGCGGGCCCAATGGTCCCGGTCGCCTCGGGCCCGACGACGGCGCCGGCCACCCGCACGCGCCGCGCGGCCCCCGAGCCGCCGGCTGCACCGCCATCGGCCGCGCCCGCACCGGCCGCGGCGTCCGCACCGCCGTCGGCCGCCCCGGCCCCCGCACCGGTCAGCACCCGCAGGACCACCAGGCCGAGCGGGGCGAGCGCCGTCTCCACCCGGGTGCGCCCGCCCCCGCGCTCGGCCGTCACGGGCAGCACGGCCCCGGTGTCCAGGTCGAGGACCTCGACGGGCCCCTCCCCCTCGACGTCGAGGTCCACGGCGGCGGTCTCGTGCTCGGAGGGGTTGTAGACCAGGACGTAGCGGCCCTCGTCGGCGTCGCGCACCTGGCTCAGCAGCACCGGCCCGGACCAGCCGGCGCGCGGGCGCACGCCGAGTCCGGCGAGGGCGGCGGGGACCTCGTCCCACCCGTCCACGCGCACGGCGCGCGCCCCGGCCAGGGCCCGGGCGAGGGCGGCGCGGACCTCCTCGGAGCGCTCGGCCCCGCCCCAGCCGGTGTCGGCGGCGGGCGGCTCGCCCACGACGACGACGGCCAGTCCGGCCCCGGCGGCCCGGGCCAGGGCGCGGGCCGCATCCGGGGGCAGGCTCGCGCCGTCGAGGATCAGGGCGCGGTAGGCGGGGCCGTCGGGGTACAGGACGGTGGCGCCGGCGTCGTCGACGCCCAGCGCTCCCTCCGCCAGGCCCACCGGGTCGAGGATCTGCACGCCGAAGCCGGCCCGCTCGAGGGCCTCGGCGTCGATGAGCCGGTGCGGGGCGGTGGCGTCGGCCTCGGCGTCGCCGCGGGCGGCGGTGGTCAGGAAGCCGTCGCGGTGGACGGCCACGTCGCAGCGCGGCGCGCCGGTCTCGAGCACCGCGGTGCCGCGCGCCCAGTAGTCGGTCAGCGCCCTCCAGTGCGCCCACTGGGGGAAGCGCCGGTGGTTCCACGACTCGGAGACAATGGTGCCGAAGCGCCCGCGGGTGGGCCAGGGGGCGTCCGCCTCCTGGGCGGCGTAGCCGTGGACGAAGGGCTTGGTGGCCCCCAGCGCCCATTCCTTGTCGAGCATGTGGCGGTAGTCGGTCAGGGAGAAGTCGTAGCACTTGTCCATCTGGGCGCCCAGCTCGGTGGATACGCGCACGGCCCCGCCCTGGTGCGCCCCGGCCGCGCAGCTGCGCTGCCAGTCGACGCTGAAGCGCCAGGTGGGGCGGTCCATGCCCATGGGGATGCGGTCGCCGGAGTTGAGGGACTCGATCTCGGCGCGCCCGCCGCGGCGCACGAGTTCGCGGAAGGAGCGCACCGGCTCCAGGTTCTGCCCGTAGGCGGCCTGGGCCTTGTGGCGCATGCCGTGGCCGACGGCCCAGTCCTGGATGAGGGCGAGGTGGTCGCTCACGTACAGGTCGGTCAGGGTCCGCTCGTAGTCGGCGCGCACGCGCGCGCCCAGGTCGGTGACGGCGCCGTCGGCGGTGGCGGAGGCGAAGTCGGGGGTGACGGGCGAGTCCGGCACCCAGTAGCGGCACTGGCCGTGGGCCATGAGCAGCGGCAGGTGGGCGGTGGGGTCGTAGCCGCGCAGGGCCCGGAAGCGCTCGAGGAGGGTCGGGGACCAGAACAGGCAGTCGGCGTTGAGTTCCAGGGAGTCCTCGAACAGCTCGGTGGCGGTGGAGCCCTCGGCCGCGAGCGCCTCGGCGGCGCCTCCGATCTGGTGGGCGTCGAGGTAGTCCAGGGCGGCCCGGGCGGCGTCGGCGTCCAGGAAGCTGGTGACGCCCTGCTCGGCGTCGCGGGTCCAGAAGGCGGTCAGCACCCACTGCCCCTGGCCGGGCGTCCGGGTCACGACGGCGCCGGCCCCCTCCCCCTCGACCTCCAGCACGGTGAGGGTGTCCTGGTCGATGAGGGTGGAGCGCTCCGGCTCGATGATCTTGGTGGGCTTGCCCCAGGGGTTGCCGGAGTCGACGACGCGGGGCGGCGTGCCGCGCTCCAGGACCCGGGCGGCGACGACGGCGACGAGCTCGCCGCCGCGCTCGAGTTGCGGGTCGTCGAAGGGGGTGGGCACCGGGATCCGCGCGGACCCGCCCGGGCCGGCTCCGCCGGGAGCCCCGGCCCCGCCGACGACGTCGCCGACCTCGACCCGGGTCGCGCCGTACTGGAGCTCCTGGGCGGCGTGGCGCGTGCCCCGGGCGGTGTTGGGCGTCTGGAGCGGCCAGGCGGCGCCCAGGGTCATGGCCACCCCGATCTCCAGGCGGCGGGCCTCGGCCAGGACGGCGGCCAGGGCCTCGCGCTGGGCGGCGTCGGCCCAGAAGCCGGGCGAGAAGGCGATCTCGACCTCGCCGAAGCCGGCCGCCGCGATGGCGCGCAGCTCGTCGAGGAGCTCGCCGACGGGCAGGGGCGTCTGCCACCACCAGCGGATGCCGGGGCGGTCCGTGCGGGGCGGGGCGGCCAGGTGCTCGCGGCTCAGGCTCGTGCGGGTGGCGGGGCGGCGCAGGGCGTCGGCGGTGGTCACGTCGGTTCCTCCGGGCGGTGCTGGCGGGTGGGGTGGTGCTGCGCGGTGGGGCCGTCGGGTCCGACGGCGAGGCGCGCCGGGCGCGTCCCGGCGGGGCCCTGGGCGGGCTCCGTCGGGTCCGACGGCGTCACAGGGCCCGGTAGCGCAGGCGGGTGAGGCGGGCGCGCCCATTGCCCGCGGCGAAGACGGCGGGGCGCAGGGAGACCAGGTCGTTGACGGTGTTGGCGTGGTAGCCGGAGCACTCGAGGGTGAGCGGGTAGTGGGTCCACTCCTCGGCCCCGGGCACGCGGTAGTGCATGTCGACGATGTTCTCGCGCTTGACAATGGCGAGTTCGAGCGCACGCACGTCCTCGGGCAGGGGCTCGCCGCCCCAGGTGCGGGTTCCGCCGGTCCAGGCCTGGAGGCGCCCGCGGGACAACTCCAGGCCGAGGAAGAGCCGGTGGTTGAAGAACAGGAGCAGCCCGGCGCTCGCCCCGGCGTCGCCCGCGCCGTCGTCCCGGGCGGGCAGGAGCTCGACGCCGACCTCCACGCGGTAGGAGCGGTCGGGGGCGCGCAGGCACATGGGCGAGGACGTCGAAGGGTCCGCGCCCTTGCCGGCCAGGACCAGGCCCTCGCCGGAGAAGTCGGCGCGCGCCGTCTCATCGGGCCCGGGCCGGTCGAAGGTCCAGCGCCACCCCCAGGACGGGGAGGCGAAGTCGTCGGACAGGGCGAAGCCGTGGGGGAGGACCCCGGTGCCGCCGCCGGGCAGGGGCAGGGGGTCGGCGAGGTCGCCGCCGCGGGCCGCCGGCCAGCCGTCCTCGGTCCAGTCGACCGGTTCGAGGAGGATCTGGCGGCCCAGCCCCTGGGCGCCCCTTTCGTAGGCGTGGTAGATGACGTACCACTGGCCGCCGGGACCCTCGAACAGGGTGCCGTGCCCGCGCGAGTGCCAGGGCTGGGCGGCGTCGGTGCAGCGCAGGAGCGGGTTGGCGGGCATGTTCTGCCAGGGGCCGTGGATGGAGCGCGAGCGCGCCACGATGATCATGTGCCCGGTGGCGGGCCCGGCGGTGCCGCCGACGGCGGAGACGAGGTAGTGCCACCCGTCGCGCACCACGTGCTTGGGCCCCTCCAGGGAGTAGGACTCGACGACCCAGTCGGCGGGGTAGCGCCAGCCGTCGTAGACGCGCTCGGCCTCGCCGTCGGCGGCCAGGCCGTCGGGGGTCAGGCGCACGCGGTCGACGCCGTTGAGGAACAGGTAGCGCTCCCCGTCCTCGCCGACGGCGTGACCGGGGTCGATGTAGCCGCGCAGCCCGGTGTCGAAGGGGCCGTTCCACTCCCCCTCGATGTCGTCGCTCCACATGACGGCGATGGTGGGCTCATCCACGCGCGACCACGAGGTGGGCATGAAGGGGATGTACATGTAGTAGCGGCCGGCGTGCTCGACCAGGTCGGTGGCGAAGACGCTGCCCCACGGCTCGGGGCAGGCGGGGCCGACGGGCTCCCAGTCCACGAGGTTGGTCGAGCGGAACAGGACGAGGGCGGGACTGGACTCGAAGGAGGAGAAGGTCATGTAGTAGGTCTCGCCCACGCGCAGGAGCGTGGGGTCGGGGTAGTCGCCTCCCATGACGGGGTTGCGGTAGGTGCCGTCGCCGAGGTTGGCGCGGCGCTGGTTCTCAATGCCGCGGCCCCACGCGGGGGCGGGATCGGTGCTCATGGGTCTCCTTCCACGGCTCGGCGTCGAGCCGCGCTCGTGCGGTGGCGGCGGTCAGGGGCGGCGGGCGGCGACGACGTCGGCGATGAAGGCGGCGAAGTGGGCGCAGGTGGCCTTCGCCGTCGGCAGACCGGGGACGGACAGGTGCCCGTGGGTCTCCCCGGGCACGGTGTGCGACTCGACGTCGACGCCGGCCTCCTCCAGCTGGGCGGCGAAGCGCTCCCCGGAGGCGCGCAGCTCGTCGGCCTCGCAGTTCTCGATGTAGGTGCGCGGGTATCCGGCCAGGGACGTCGCGCTGCCGGGCAGGGCGTAGTCGAAGTGCTCGACGCCGGTCATGGCGGGGCCGAGCAGCTGGGCCATGAGGGCGTCGTTCTGGGTCTTCGACGCCGCCGCCCCGGCGTGGAGCAGCGGCGGGAGGGCCGCCAGGACGGCGGCGAGCTCGGAGGAGGGCTCGGGCAGCGGGTAGTGGACGAGCGGGTAGGCGAGGAAGACGCCGGCCGCGTCCTCGCCCGCATCGCGTCCGTGCAGGGCCACGGAGGCGGCCAGGCAGGCGCCAGCGGAGCCGCCGCCGACGAGGACGAGGCCGGGGTCGGTGGGCAGGCCGTGCCCGCCGGAGCGGGCCCACTCGTAGGCGGCCCAGCAGTCGTCGTGCGGGATGGGGTGGGTGACCCCGCCCACGGCGAGGCGGTAGTCGACGCTGACGACGGGCAGCCCGGTGGCGTGGGCGAGGCGGGCGGCCGTGTGGTCCGCCTCGGGCATGTCGAGATCGCCGAAGATGAAGGCCCCGCCGTGGATCCACACGAGGGCGCCGCGGCGGCCGCGGACGTCGGGCGCGGCGAGGGCGCGCGGGGTGTAGACGCGCACGGGCACGTCCCCGTGGGGGCCGGGGGCGGCGTCGTCGCGGCGGTCGACCTCGGGCAGGTCGACGGGCTCGACGGGCAGGTCGTACAGGGCCGCTCGGGCCTGGTGCTCGGCGGTGAAGCCGGGGCCGCGCGGGGGCAGGCCCTCCAGGTGGTGGAGGCGCTCGGCGCGCAGGCGGTTCAGGCGACCGATCTTCTCGGGGCCGTCGGCGGTGACGATCGGGTTGGTGCGCATGGTGCCGGTGAACCTCTCTGTTCGTGCAGGATGCATCTATAGATATATAGGTATGGCGCGAGGATTTCGCACCGGGGCGGTCCCGGCTCCGGCGGGCGTCAGGCGGTGACGGTCAGGACCAGGGGCTCGGCGCCCGGGTCGGCGCCCAGGCGGATCTCGAAGTCGCCGGGCTCCACGCGCCAGCCGGCGCCGTCGTCGTCCCACAGGGCCAGGTGGCGGCGCCCCAGCCGGAAGGCGACGCGCGCCGAGCCGCCGGCGGCCAGGCTCACGCGCCGGAAGCCGGCGAGCCTGCGCACGGCCGGCGCCAGGGAGGCCAGCACGTCGCGGGTGAAGAGCAGGACGACGTCCTCGCCGTCGCGCGCCCCCGTGTTGATCACGGTGGCGCCCACCTCGACCTCCTCGCCGGCGTCGAGCTCCGCCAGTGAGATCGTCGTGCGCGACAGGGCGGCGCCGGAGTACTCGAAGGTCGTGTAGGACAGGCCGTGGCCCAGGCCGAAGCGGGGGCCGAGGGGCAGGTCGCGGTACTTGGAGGTGAAGAACTCCTGGAGGTTGGCGGGCCCGTCCAGGCCCATGTCGAAGGCCGGTTCGATCATCTGGCCGCCGCGGGAGGCGGGGCGGCCGGTGTTCTCGTGGGCGTCGTAGGCGGCGGGCAGCTGCCCCTCATGGCGGGGGAATCCCATGGGCAGGCGGCCCGAGGGGTTGACGGCGCCGGTGAGGACGTCGGCGATGACCCCGGGGGCGGTGGTGCCCAGGTGCCAGGCGGCCAGGACGGCGCCGGGCTCCTCGATCCACTCCTCGACGACGAGGGGGCGCCCGCTCACGAGGACGACGGCGACGGGCGCGCCGGTGGCGACGGCGGCGCGCACGAGGGCCGCCTGGCCTCCGGGCAGGTGGAGGTCGGCGCGGCTGGTGGCCTCGCCGGTGAGCTGGCTGGGCTCGTCGAGGGCGAGGACGACGAGGTCCGCGTCGGCGGCGGCCGCGGCGACGGCGGCGACGTCCTCGTCGGTGACGCCCAGCGGGTCCTGCCCGCCCAGGACGGTGAGGGCGGGGACGGCCCGGCCGCGCTCGGCGGCGTCGCGCTCGAGGGCCGCGGCCAGGGCGACGTCGAGGCCGCACTCCGGCGGGGCGGCGAAGTGCTGGACCCAGGCCCCCAGGTGGTCGGTGTGGGCGGCGGCCGGGCCGGCCAGGAGGATGCGGCGGGCGGTGGGGGCGATCGGCAGGGTGCCGTCGTTGGTCAGCAGGACGGGGCACTTCTCGGCGGCGGCCCGGGCGGCGGCGAGGTGGGCCCCGGTGGGGGCGGTGATCTCGGCGCCCTCGTCGACATAGGGGCGCTCGAACAGGCCCAGGGCCATTTTGAGGGCGAGGACGCGGCGCACGGCGTCGTCGACGCGGGCGACGAGGGCGGGGTCGTCGTCGCCCAGGAGGGCGGGGGCCTGCGGGCGGGCGGCGGGGTCGTAGAGGTGGCCGCCCATCTCGACGTCGAGGCCGGCGGTCAGGGAGGTCGTGGCGGCGTCGGCCAGGTCGGCGGCCACCCCGTGGGGGATGAGGTTCTCCACCCCGGAGGCGTCGCCGACGACCGCGCCGGTGAAGCCGAGCTCGCCCTTGAGGACGCCGGTGAGCAGGCGCCGGCTGGCGTGGACGGGGCGGCCGTTGACCGTGTTGAAGGAGGCCATGACGGCCCCGGCGCCGGCCTCGACGCAGGCGGCGAAGGGCGGCAGGTAGACGCTGCGCAGGCGCTGGTCGGACATGTCCACGGTGTTGTAGTCGCGCCCGCCCTCGGCGGCGCCGTAGCCGATGTAGTGCTTGGCGGTGGCGACGACGGCGCCGGGGGAGCCGAGCCGCTCGCGCTGGTAGCCGGCGACCATGGCGGCGCCCATCTCGGCGCTCAGGAGCGGGTCCTCGCCGAAGCCCTCGGCCACGCGCCCCCACCTCGGGTCGCGGGAGACGTCGACCATGGGCGAGTAGGTCCACGTGACGCCGCCGGAGCGGGCCTCGGCGGCGGAGACGGCGGCGCAGGCGCGGGCGACGTCGGGGCTGAAGGAGGCGGCCATGGCCAGGGGCGTGGGGAAGATGGTGCGCTGGCCGTGGATGACGTCGAGTCCGATGAGCAGGGGAATGGCATGCGCGGACTCCTCGACGGCGGCGCGCTGGACGGCGTTCGCGTCCGCGGCGCTTCCGGGCCAGAACAGGGCGCCGATGCCCCCGCGGGCCGCCTCGAGGCACTCCTCCAGGCTCATCTTGAAGGTCACCTGCGCCTGATTGAGCTTCTCCTCCCATGTCAGGGAGGCGAGGATGTCCTCGATGCGCTCGCGCTGGGCGTCGGTGAGCTGGTCGGCGGGGGCAGTGGGGGCGACGGGAGTGGCGGGGGCGGTGCGGGCGTCAGCGGTCACGGCGGGGCTCCTCGGTGAGCATGGACGGAGGTGAGGTGCGGGCGGGCGGTGGTGTCCGCGTCGTGGGGTCGTGGCCCGGGCGCCGCGCCCGGACCACGACCCCACGGCAGGGCGCCCGGCTCGTCGGGCGACGGGCGGGGGGCCGGTCAGATCTCGCCGCGCTCCTCGGCGGCCTTCTCGGCGGCCTCGGCGGCGGCGTCGGCCTCTTCGCGGCTGGCGCCGCGGGCCAGGGCGTCGGCCTGGGCGGCGCGCTTGACGTCGAGCTCGGCGGCGATCTTCGCCATCGTCTTCGTGTCGAGCTTCCAGAACAGGAGCGGGACGAAGCCGATGAGGTACAGGAACGCGGGCACCAGGTTCGCCGCGACGTTGACGCCGGTGAGCGCGGAGGCGCTCTGGACGTCCAGGGCGCCGTTGTAGCCGAACCAGCCCATGACGTAGAGGGAGACGGCGCCGCCGACGGCGTTGGCGAGCTTGGTGGACAGGGAGACCGCGGCGTAGGACGTGCCGTCGGCGCGGATGCCGGTCCTGAGCTCGTAGTCGTCGACCGCGTCCGGAACCATGGACAGGGCGATCGGGGCGGCGAAGCCGGACAGGCCGTAGCAGAACTGGAGGACGAGCAGGACGGTCAGGTTGGTCTGGCCGAAGAAGAAGATGAGGAAGAGGAAGAGGGCGCCCAGGAGCATCGATGCCATCATCATGTTGCGCTTGCCCAGCTTGAGGGCGAAGGGCGGCAGCACGAGGCCGCCGATGATATTGCCGATCTGGAAGGCGCTCATGACGCCGGCCATGAGGAGCGGGTTCCCGAGTATCCAGCGGCAGTAGTAGAACATGACGCCGATGCGGCCGAAGAGGCCGATGAGCATGATGAGCAGGCAGAAGAAGACAACGAGGAGCTGGCCGTTCGACACGACGGCCCTGACGGTGTCCTTGAAGGAGACCTTCTGCTGCTCGGGCGTCATCGTGATGCGCTCACGGACGTTGATGCCCGTGATGAGGAAGGAGGGCAGTGCGATGACCGCGTAGAGGACCATCGTGAGGAAGTAGGAGCGGCCGTCGAATCCCTTGTCCTTGGCGGCCTCGGAGGCGACGAAGGCGAGGAGGAGGAAGGGGGTCGCCACGTTCATGATGAGCTGGGCGGCCTGGGAGCCGATGTTGCGGATCCAGTTGAGGGTGACGCGCTCGCCGGAGTCGGTGGTCATGACGCCGGCCAGCGAG
>ERZ772993.1131-NODE-1131-length-10642-cov-8.132521_pt1 | contig 10642 bp, 10 predicted proteins | sample MGYA00580670_ERZ772993 | MGnify/ENA primary metagenome ERZ772993 (study PRJEB29015, sample SAMEA2737936) | human oral metagenome | biome: human oral; feature: human-associated habitat; material: dental | place: China | collected 2136 ...
TATCATCACGGCCGGCTATATGAAAGAAATCAAAGAACTACAAAACCTGTTTAGGGATCCCTAAACAGGTTTTTGCATATGCCTTCACTTTTCTACAACTTTAGCCAGGGTTCCTTTCATTTCGTAACCTTTTTAATAAAAAAGTGGGGTGTTAATAGAGCAACAATAATAAGTGAAATATAAACTAGCATGAATTGATTAGAAAGATGATCCCCACCAGCATTCTGCAATACTACTCCATAGGATTCCTTGTATTCATTTACCACCGAACTTGGAGCACTCTCAAATACTTGAGCAATTGAGTCTTTCATCAAAACTTGTTTTAAAAGTGCATTCACTTGTGTCATAGGAAACCAAGTCATAACCTGCCGCAAAGTTTCCCCAACCGATCCGATAGAAAGATAAACTCCTGAAATAAATCCGATAAAGGTACCGACGATCGTACTTAAAGTGGTAAAAGCTGAACTTGTTCGAATAAAGGCTAATACAGGAAGAACAATAGTAGCTGATAGGACTGTTGATAAGCTAACAATTCCAAAAATCTTTAGATAGTCCATAGCCGAATAATCTAGAAGTGAACTAAAACCATTGAAAATCCCAATCGCAAAGACACAAGAGAACATGGTGAGGATAATCCCAAATAGGATTGCAAAAATAGCATAGGATAGTTCAACCTTGAAATTAGAAATGGGACTAACCTTGAAATCTTCACTCAGTTTCTTTTCTTTATCTGAGACCATTACTCCAAACGCTCCTAAAGTACTGGTCATAGAAATAATCGTCGTCAAACCTGATATCAACCAATAGTTTACCATCTTAATCGTATCGCTCGAAGCAGTGTCACTACCTAACGCCTCCCTAATGGCATCAATCTGGATTTGGCCTAGAAAGACTTGATAGACTAAAATTAAGATAATAACTGACAAGAATGACATGAAAAACGCCAAACGATCTCGCGTGTATACTTTCCTATTTCTAGAAATTAGCTCAAACATTCATTTCTCCTCCTGTTTCTTTTAATAAGTTCAAATAAGCTGCTTCCAAGTTTGAATATTCCACATTAAATGCTTCAATGATAGACTTATCTTGGTTTTCAGAAATAATTTCCATCATTTCTTCAACAGAAACATCTTTAAAAACAATCTCTCTTTCTGACAAAACTTGACATTTGTTCATAAATTGCGATACCGACAGTGAGGTTACAGACTGACCTTCTTTTAAGCGCAAATTCAAGTTAGTTGTCGAGTGCTTTTCGATAAAAGTAGCAATATCTCCTGAGTAATAAAGATTACCAGAAATTAAAACATGAAGAATATCACATCCAGCCATCTCTTCTAAATAATGAGTGATGAGAACTACCGTCATATTATCTTTCTTATTCAACTGATTGATAGCATCCCATAAATCATGTCGAGATTGTGGATCTAGACCAGTGGTTGGCTCATCCAGTAATAGAAGTGATGGTTTAGGTAGCAGAGCACGAGCAATATCTACTTTGCGTTTCTGCCCTCCTGACAAACTTCCGTATTTTTTATTTTTAATAGATGCAACATCTAGATAGTTTTGTAAATCCCTAATCCTCTCCAAGACCTTGGCCTTAGATAAGCCATACAAGGCACCTCTAGATACCAAATTTTCCTCTACTGTTAAATTTTCATCCAAACGATTGCTTTGAAAAACGAATCCGATATGGCGATAAAAATCTTTTGTGGATAGAGAATGTCCGTCAACTTCCCAGCTAATATCTCCTGAGCTTTGTTTGAAATTTTGAATAAGGAGATTAAAGAGAGTCGTTTTACCCGCACCATTGGGCCCAAGAAGACCATAGAACTTGCCTTCTTCCAAAACTAAATCAATTCCCTTCAAGGCTTCAAAGGAGCCATAGTTTTTCTTAATATTTTTTAATCTAATTTCCATTTTTTATGACCAAATTCCTTCCTCAAGAAGAAGTAACTTCTTTTTTATACTCCCACTATTATAAGAAATTAATAAACAGAGGTGTGAGGACATTCATGTCCTATTAAAAAAACTCTATGAGTTCCTATACTCACAGAGTTCAGTTGTTTATTCATCAATTTTACTATAACGTCTTATATCCTGCTCCCAGTCCAGTCTCATATTCTCCTTAAGGACATCTTCTGGCAATAGCTCTAGCATTAGCTTGATCTTTTGATAGTTATCCTCAGCTTCTTCACGATTGTTTTCCAAGAAGAGAGCGATTTTCCACTGAAGCGCATAGCTAAAGACTCGATCTTGAAAATCATTTCTCCTAGTCATCAGCTCTTCCAGGGCTCGTAATATTTTAGGTAGGAGGTCATATTCTTGATAATGTGACAAGACGCCCGCAGCAAAAATGATTCTGGCCTGGATTTTTTCCAATCCATTGGTCGGATAATCAACTACTGCCACAAGTAACTTGTTTAGCAAACAAGTAAACTCCTTCTTGTCAAAATCTTTCAAACCAAGCGCCAACAGACGTAAATCAATGATTTCTAGATCCATTTCCGTTAATTTTTCTTTGGCCAAAGCCTGATCCAGATATTCATCTATTAAGCCTTGATCATAGGCAATATTTTCCGTTAAAACCATATCATTCTTGGCCTGCTTAATCTGAAGATAAAGTTGTTCTTCCTCAGGGAGCTGATCGAAATACTTCCGATAGATTTCCTCGATCATCTCTTCTCTCTGTTGAAGACGTTCTCCATCGCCATAGTGATAAAGCTTTTCCAAGCGATACTTCAATTCAAGATAGCCTGATGGCAATTCGAATCGCTCTCTATTTGCTAGCCTATCCAGTGATACCTCCAGTTGCTCAGCAATATAGAGAGCTGTTGCGATGGTAGGCAGAGACTGGCCTTTCTCAATTCGCTGTAGCTGCCGCGTTGTCAAAATGTCTTCTTCCCCACAAATGGCCTGACGACTCAAGCCTTTTTCTTCTCTTAGAGATTGAATTCTCTGTCCTAGCTCTTCCTTGAATTCCACATCAGGATCTCCTTCTTCCAGATATCTCCTATTATAGCATAATTTGATCATCAAAATTTATCTCTGTAGCTACAAATAAAAACCTGACCAAAGAACTTTATCTGAAGCTCCTTTAGTCAGGTTATTATGTCTTCTTATGACTTGTTTGTTACCAAATCACCACGCGCTCTTCTGGACTGCGCCACATGCCGTCTCCTTCTTGGACATCAAAGGTCGTAAAGAAGTCGTCAAAGTTTGGTAGCTGGACATTGGTCCGAAGTTTAGCGGGTGCATGGACATCGACGCTGGCTAGAAGCTTCATGTACTCTTCGCGTCCCTTCATCCGCCAGATGCGGGCAAAGTTGGTGAAGAATTCCTCCGCAGAGAAATCGTCTTCTTTCTTGGCTGCTTCGAGAGCGGCTGCAATACCGCCCAAGTCCGCTACATTTTCTGAAACGGTCAGCTTGCCATTGACCTTGGCACCGTAAGAATCTAGACCTTCAAACTGGTCGATGACTTTCTGAGTCCGCTCAGTAAAGGCTTGGTAGTCATGCTCCGTCCACCAGTTGTTGAGGCTGCCGTTTTCATCAAAGGAAGCGCCATTGGTATCAAAGGCATGGGAAATCTCATGGGCAATGACCGCTCCGATACCGCCATAATTGGCTGAAGAAGACTGGTACAGGTCATAGAAAGGTGCCTGCAGGATAGCCGCTGGGAAGACAATCAGGTTTTTCTGAGGATTGTAGTAGGCATTGACCATATGGGCTGGCATTCCCCATTCTTTGTAATCCACTGGCTGGTTCCACTTGCTCCAACCATGCTTGATTTCCACTTGTCGAAGCTTCTGAGCATTTTCGAAGAGGCTGAGATTTTCATCCACAATCTTGTCTGCGTAGCGCTCAGGCAACTCCTCTGGGTAGCCGATATAAGGCTTGATGACATTGAGTTTGACAATGGCCTTGTCCCGAGTTTCTGGTGTTAGCCAGTCATTGCTTGCGAGGCGTTCCTTGTAGACTTGGATCATGTTGGCTACTTTTTGCTCCACATCGGCCTTGGCTTCAGGGGAGAATTTTTGTCCAGCATACCAGAGCCCGATGGCTTGATTGAAAGGCGCTTGAGCTAGGTAAAAGGCAGCTTTTTTCTTGTCTTGCGCCTGAGGTGTTCCAGACAGGGCGCGACGATAAGCGCCTGCTAGGACACGGATTTCGTCAGTCAAGTAGGCTTCAGCTGACGCGATAGCGTTAAAGATAAGCACGGCCTTGAGCAGGGGCCAAGTCTCCTCGCAGTAGAATTGGTCGGCAGCCTGCCAGAAACGCTCCTCTGGTACGATAATCTGGTCAGGAATTTGCCCGATGAGTTGGGTGAAGATCGCATCTAAAGGCAGATTCGGTGCTAAGGCTTTGAAATCTTCCCACTTGTAAGGGTGGTAAAGCTTGGCATATTCTGAACTTTCCTCCCGTGACAGAACGACTTTGGCAATTCGAGCATCCAGTTCTAAAACCTTATCCAGCAAATCTTGGATTTCTTCTGCTGAAAATTCGAATTTCTGCAGCAAAGCTTCGGAAGATTCGCGCCATTTTTTTAAGAGCTTATCCTTTTGAGGATGCCCATCGGCATAGTAGGTTGTGTCTGGGAGAATAGTACCTGGTGCATCTGCCCAAAGGACATTGATACGGGCGTCCATAAAGTCAGGCGCCACACCAAAAGGAAAGAAATTGGGCTTGCCAGCCAGCTCAAACTCGGCAATCTTTGTGGTAAATTCTGCAAAGGAGTTGAGTGCTTGGTATTCTGCGATCAAAGGCAAAACAGGCTTGACACCGAGTTCTTCCCGCTTGTCATAGTCAGCAGCTAAACGATGGTACTTGATAAAGTTTTGTAAAATAGCATCATCAGGAACTTCCTCACCCCGCAGCCATTGATCAGTAGTGGAGAGCATCAGCTTTTCAATCTCATCTGACAGATCTGTAAAACCACCAGTTACGGGCTTATCATCTGGGATAACCGCTGTTTTGGCCCATTCACCATTAATGGCATCATAAAAATCATCTTGTAAACGTGTCATCTTGTTCTCACTTTCATGCTTTTGATATAACCTTATCAAAATTAGCTCCTTTTTTCAAATATTTCCTATATTGATTTTAAGGATTTTTTAAAAATTAACTTGACTTAATTTTCATTTTAATGTATATTAAAATGAAAGAGGTATAACAATGATTGAAATGAAAAATTTAAGTGTCAGTTATCAAGGACAACTGGCCTTAGAACCAACTTCTTTAACAATAAAAGGGCCGACTATCACAGGTATTATCGGACCAAACGGGGCTGGAAAGTCAACTCTCATAAAAGGTATGTTAGGAATTGTTGAGAGTGAGGGGCAGACCTTTCTAGATAGAAAACCTATGAAGCAAGAATTAAGCAAGATTGCTTATGTAGAGCAGAAAATTCACATTGATTATAATTTCCCCATCAAGGTCAAGGAGTGTGTGTCTCTGGGTTTATATCCTAAGATCAAGCTTTTTCAACGCCTCAAAGCGTCTGACTGGGAAAAGGTTGATCGGGCTTTGAAAATCGTTGGTTTAGAAGATTTTGCTGAGCGGCAGATTAGCCAGTTATCTGGGGGGCAATTCCAGCGGGTCTTGATTGCCCGTTGCTTGGTTCAGGAGGCAAAATATATCTTCCTAGATGAGCCTTTTGTTGGGATTGACTCGGTCAGTGAAGAGATTATTATGGCGACCCTCCGCCAGCTAAGAAAAGACGGGAAGACGATTTTGATTGTCCACCATGACTTGAGCAAGGTGGTCGCTTATTTTGATCAAGTCTTGCTACTTAACAAAAAAGTCATCGCTTTCGGATCAACTGAGAGCACCTTCACCAAAGAAAATATGCAGAAGACCTATGGCTCTCAGCTCTTTATGAATGGAGGTGCCTAGGATGATTCGGGAATTTATTCAAGGCTTACATGACTTTCATTTCCTGCAAAATGCTTTGATTACGGCCATTGTGATTGGAGTGGTGGCCGGTGCTGTTGGATGCTTTATCATTCTGCGGGGCATGTCGCTCATGGGGGATGCCATCTCTCACGCGGTGCTGCCTGGTGTGGCTCTGTCTTATATTTTGGGGATTAATTTCTTCATCGGTGCCATTACCTTTGGCTTACTAGCTTCTATCATTATCACCTACATCAAGGGTAATTCCATTATCAAGAGTGACACGGCTATCGGGATTACTTTTTCTTCCTTCTTGGCTCTGGGGATCATTTTGATTAGCGTTGCCAAGAGTTCGACCGACCTCTTCCATATTCTCTTTGGGAATATCTTGGCGGTACAAGACCTTGATATGTGGATTAGTATTGGCGTGGGTATTTTAGTGCTGCTGGTCATTAGTATTTTCTTCAAGCAGCTTTTGCTGACCTCCTTTGACCCGCTCTTAGCCCAAGCTATGGGAATGAAGGTGAATTTTTACCACTATTTACTGATGATTCTCTTGACTCTGGTATCTGTCACAGCCATGCAAAGTGTCGGAACGATTCTGATTGTGGCCATGCTGATTACACCAGCTGCGACAGCCTATCTCTATGCCAAGAGTCTCAAGACCATGATTTTATTGTCATCTGCCTTGGGGGCTGGTGCATCTGTTTTAGGTCTCTTCATCGGCTATAGCTTTAATGTTGCAGCAGGTTCTAGTATCGTTCTAACCTCTGCCCTGATCTTTTTGGTTTCATTTTTTATCGCACCAAAACAGCGGTATTTAAAAAGAAAAGTAAAATAATATATTTATGGAGGATTTCCAATGAAAAAATGTCGTTTCTTAGTTCTGCTTTTGCTGGCTTTTGTCGGCCTAGCAGCCTGCTCTAGTCAAAAAAGCAGTACCGAGACTGGTTCTTCAAAATTGAATGTTGTTGCGACCAACTCGATTATTGCGGATATTACAAAGAATATCGCTGGCGATAAGATCAATTTGCACAGTATCGTACCTGTCGGCCAAGACCCACATGAATACGAGCCTCTGCCTGAAGATGTCAAAAAGACTTCCCAAGCGGATCTGATCTTCTACAATGGGATCAACCTTGAAACAGGCGGTAATGCTTGGTTCACAAAATTAGTAGAAAATGCTAAGAAGAAAGAAAACAAGGACTATTATGCTGTCAGCGAAGGTGTTGATGTCATTTACCTTGAAGGTCAAAATGAAAAGGGCAAGGAAGACCCGCATGCTTGGCTCAACTTGGAAAATGGGATCATCTATGCTCAAAACATTGCTAAGCGTTTGAGCGAAAAAGACCCAGCTAACAAAGAAACTTACGAGAAAAATCTTAAGGCTTATGTGGAAAAACTAAGCGCTTTGGACAAGGAAGCCAAAGAGAAATTCAACAACATTCCTGAAGAAAAGAAAATGATTGTAACCAGCGAAGGTTGCTTCAAGTACTTCTCTAAGGCCTACAATGTGCCATCAGCCTACATTTGGGAAATCAACACTGAAGAAGAAGGGACTCCAGACCAAATTAAAAGTTTGGTTGAAAAACTACGCAAGACCAAAGTGCCATCTCTCTTTGTCGAATCAAGTGTAGACGACCGTCCGATGAAGACCGTTTCTAAAGACACCAACATTCCGATCTACGCTAAAATCTTCACTGACTCAATCGCTGACAAAGGCGAAGAGGGTGATAGCTACTACAGCATGATGAAATACAACTTAGAAAAGATTGCAGAAGGTCTGTCTAAATAATAATAAGAGGTTGGGAAGATAAAACCCCAACCTTTTTATTTATGTAGAAGGAGCTTCACATGGAGTCGCTCTCAAATTTCCGGTCAAATTATTCGAAAAAAATCACTATTCGCAGTACAATGGAGCTATCAAACATGAATGGAGACTTCCTATGACAACTTTTCTCGGAAATCCCGTAACCTTTACGGGCCAACAACTGCAAGTCGGCGACACAGCCCACGATTTTAGCCTAACAGCTACTGACCTTTCAAAGAAAACTTTGGCTGATTTTGCTGGTAAAAAGAAAGTCCTAAGCATCGTACCGTCTATCGATACTGGTGTTTGTTCAACTCAGACCCGTCGTTTCAACCAAGAACTCTCTGACTTGGATAATACTGTTGTGATCACGGTTTCAGTTGACTTGCCTTTCGCTCAAGGCAAATGGTGTGCTGCTGAAGGCATCGAAAACGCCGTTATGCTATCTGACTACTTCGACCATTCTTTCGGTCGCGACTATGCTGTCCTCATCAATGAATGGCACCTATTGGCTCGTGCAGTCCTAGTTTTGGATGAAAATAACACTGTGACCTACGCTGAATATGTTGACAACATCAACACCGAGCCAGATTATGATGCAGCCATTGCGGCAGTCAAAAGTCTGTAAAGAAATATACTTTTCCAAAAAATGCACTCAATTCTTCCTAAGGGTTGAGTGTATTTTTGTCTTCTTGGCTAAAAATTTTGGAAAATACAAAAAGACAAACATCAATTTTGACGTTTGTCTACGATTTGAAAGAGCCATCTAGGCTTTTTTACTTATTCTGAAGTTAATTCTTTCTGGGCTTCTTTGCCTTGGTCCAGCAGGGCTTGGATAATCTTTTGATCACGCAGTTTGACAGAGTTGTTGATAGTTTCTGCGGATTGGATGACGGCCGCTTCTAGCAGAGCGCGTTTTTCCCGACCCTTATCAATAGCTTCGATAATGCCTTGATTTTGAGCAACGAGGCTTTCTGCTAGCTTAGTGACAGACTCAACAGCAATAGTAGGACTTTGGGAAATCCGTTCCAGCTGAGGAATGACTTCCTTGCTGGTCTCAGCGAGCATTTGCAGGGCAGCATTATTCGCATTAGAGATGGCGTCAGCTACCTGACCAGACTTCATCGATTGCTGGAGGATACCTAACTGGGCGATAGACAGTTTCATAGTTGGAATGGTATTTCGACGGAGCATTCCTAGCTTCTGGCGCATATCAGAGGAAACCTTGACCAGATTACGCATTTGAGGCGTTGTCGCCCAAGCCACATAGAGACGGCTGACATATTCAGTGTGTTGCTGCTCTAAGGTATTGACCACCTCTGTCATTCGGGCTAATTCTTGCGATTTGACTTGGTAGTCAACAGTTGTCATATTTAACTGAGCGACTTCAGCCTGAAGTTTGAGCGCTCGATTGCCAGCTTCTCGCTGAGCAGCTTCGATAAAGGAAATAACTCCAACTAGGTTTTCAATCGATTTGGTATTGTCCTCAATCAGCATTTCAGCAGAAACGATGTTACGAGCTAGAATATCTTCTTGTTTGACGACGGTTGCAGCCATGCCATCCATTTTCTGCTCAATATTTTGTGAGTCAAAATAGAATTCTTGAAGCGTGTTTTTGCTCTGTTTGAAGAGTTTTTCCAGGAAATTAGGCTTCTTGTCCAGTTCTGCTACTTGAGCATCCTTGTATTTTGCGACAAAGCCATTGAGTTCCTTGTTGGTATTTTTTAAAAGCTCATCTACCTGGGGAATTTGCAATTTTTTCTGCTCGGCTAAGATACGATTGACAGTACCGTTGACCTCTTCTACAGCAGATTGGCCAAAGTCCAGCAAGGCATTTTGGTCTGATACGAAGTTATCCACCAGCTGCGGAGCTTTAGCCGTAATCGCACTCTGTTGCTCAGGCGTCAGCTTTTCTAGAAAAGTGAGCTGACCATTTTCTTGAGTCGTGTTGGCTTCGATGATTTCTGTTGTTTTGTCGCTTTTGCTGATAGCATTATTGGCAATTTTATCAATGTCAAAGTTAAATTCTTGGCTCATAGTTTCTCCTTTGGTTTATCTAGCTTAAAAGCCAGTATCTTTTTGCTTTTCTTTGTCTAAGATACGCAGGCTAATGTCAAAATCCCTCAAATCAGCTTCATTTAATTGGCGCAGCGCTTCATCTAGGTCCAAGTCAAACTGCTCGATGGCAGCTTTAGCCTTGGCTAGCCGCTCCTCAGCATTGTAAAAATCTTTGGGAGAGGCTTTGATTTTGAGGTAGCCTTCTAAAATATCTTCGTAGTGCTCCATCTGGGACTGATGAATGGCAGTCAGTTCTTCCTTGTTATTGCTTTCGGATTGAGAGATTTTTTGAAGAATAGCCTCGTGGTCAATCTGAATATTGCGAACCGTAGCGACCAATTCTGGGGCTAGTTCTTCTAGACTAGTTTTCTTAAGCTGCGCTTCTTTTTGCCTTTTCTCTCGTTCAATCTTTTGCAGTTGTTTATCAATTTCCTCGGTTACAGTAGTAATTTTAGTCTGAATGCGCTGGTAGACAGATGCAGGAATTTCATCTCGCAATTCCTTAGCAACGTTTTTGATATAGGTGAGTTTGGGAAGAATTTGCAGAGCCAAATCCTGGTAATCTTCCTTCTTGCCGTATTCTTGGTAGCTTTCTAATTCTTTAATACGGCGGTCAGCCTGCCCAATCTCTGCTTTTAAATCTTCAATACGGCCAATGCTAGCTTGTTTAGCTTCAATACGAACTCTTTTCTGCTTTTGGTAGCGATAGATTCCGTAGCCAATACCTCCCAAAATAGCAATGGGGATCAGATAGCTGGCTACCACTCCAGAACCAAATATAATTGCAAGTATCCAAATCCAGCCAAACCATTCCGATTGCTGCTTCGAATTATTCCTTCTTCTCGACATGGACTTTTCTCTTTCTTCTCAATGTGATATTTCTATT
>ERZ772993.1139-NODE-1139-length-10588-cov-11.948353_pt1 | contig 10588 bp, 5 predicted proteins | sample MGYA00580670_ERZ772993 | MGnify/ENA primary metagenome ERZ772993 (study PRJEB29015, sample SAMEA2737936) | human oral metagenome | biome: human oral; feature: human-associated habitat; material: dental | place: China | collected 2136 ...
ACACGATCCGATGCCGGAAGGCGTCGACCAGCTGGATCCAGATCGGACGGGTGTCGTCGACCTGCATGCAGCCTCCCTGGGTGGATGGACGGGTGGTGCTCATGAGCGCAGTGGCGGATGCCCGGCCGAAGCATCTGTATCACTGCATTAATACAGTGACACAGTTTCGGGGCGCCGTCAAGCCGGACCGCCGGGCCCGCGCGGGCCGAGGGTCGGAGCACTCAACAATCGGCCTTCCAACGGGTCGAACAGCGCCCCGGATCCCGACCCCAGCGGGGCCGGCGGGGCGCGTCCGGGCTTTTCGGGCACACCGGGCCTGACGAACCCCGACCCCAGTGGGGCCAGTGAGGCGCATGGTGGAGGAGGGGCGCAGGGGATGATTCAGTGCCACGTCACCGGCCGCGTCCGGGTGGAAGTTTGTCCAAATCTGTTGCAAAGGCCCGGATCGAGCCGGAGCGCGCGAAGAGAATCGTTGGTATTCCGCGGTTCTTCTCCCGGCTGATCCCGGTCCGGGACGCCTTTGCAACAGATTTGGACAACTGCCCGCCCCGAGTCGTCCCAGGAGCCCCACCCGCCCCACTGCGGTCCGACCTCATCCGCACGATGAGCAAGAGCGACCCGTCGGAGGAGCTCCGCGGTGCCACCACGCCGCGCGCCGGGGAACTCACCCGGCGAACCTGCGTCTGCTACGCCCTCTTCCCTCTACTACGCTCCTTCACCCTCCGATGTACGAGAAAAAGGAGCGTAGCGGAGGGCGAGGGGGCGTAGCAGAGGGAAAGAGGCGCAGCAGACGACTCGGCGCGCCCCCGCAGGCCCCCGAGCCACCGGCGGTTCGCACGGTGTCGTGGTGAATCCCGGGGCCGCCCCTCCGCGCGCACCCAGGCGGGGCCGGCGGGACGGTATCCGCTGGGGCGTCCAGTGTGAGCCCCCGCCGCGTGCACAGGCGGGGCCGGCGGGACCCCGCGACCCCGGGTCAGGCGGGCCTCAGCAAGGACGACCTGCCCTGAATTGGAAATAGGGAACATGCGCAAGAGCGCCTTCGCGGCCGCGGACGGCAACCCCGACCGCATCCGGAACACCCCTTTGAATCCGCAGCATTCCAACGATTCCACAATGCTCACAACGAGGTTTCCGCCAACGCTTGCGCCCGCCGGCGAACCCTGCCTACCTTGAATTACGTCAGCCGCTCCGAACAGCCGGAGAACTCACGAGAGGAGCACGATCATGCCGACCGTCACCGCCATCAAGTCCTGCGCCACCACCGCCTGCGCCTTCAACAACGGGGGCTGCACCGCCTTCGCGATCACCGTCGGCGGCGACGCCGCCACCCCCGCCTGCTCCACCTTCATCACCCTCGACGCCCGCGGCGGCCTGCCCGTGGCGGAGGGCCACGTCGGCGCCTGCCAGCGTCTGGAGTGCGTCCACAACACCGACCTCATGTGCACGGCCGAGGCCGTCTCCTTCAGCGCCGGCAACGCCAGCTGCCTGTCCTACGAGGCCCGCTGAGCGCGGGCACGGCCAGCCCGTCCCGCCCGCGAGAGCGCGACACGGCTGACGGACGCGCTCTCAGTCAGAGCCTCTCAATCGGAACGGGGTCCCGCCGCGCGGCGGGACCCCGTTCGGCGTCCGCGGACGGCTCGGGAAACCGGAAGTCAACGCGGACCCGGAGGGGAATGGGATTCTCAGCGTCCGCGGGCGACTCGGGGCGACCGGGCGGATTCGCGGAGATGGGCGGGATTCTCGGCATCCGGGGGCGTGGGGCGACGGGGCTTCAGGAGCCCAGCGCATCGGCCAGCAGCGCGTCCTGCACGAGCCGGCGCAGGTAGGGGGCGACCTCGCAGGCGCGGCGCATCCGGTCCGGCAGCCACACCTGGAGCGTGTCGATGCAGGTCCGGCTCAGGCGCATGAGGGTCACGGCGTCCGGGGCGACGTCCACGCACAGGACCCGGCCCCACAGGGAGGGGCACAGGCCCGCCGCGGGCCGGTGCGAGCACACGATGCCCGCCACGGCGCCCTCCTCGACCGCGGTGCACAGGATGTCGAGGGCGGCGTCGCCGAGCTCGGAGACCTCCTCGTGCGCGCTGAGGGCGTCGAAGGAGCTCCACAGGAGCACCGGCGCCCCCTCCCCCAGGGACAGGACCTGCTCGATGCTGTGGCCGCTGACGCCCATGGCGTCATGGACCATGACGCGCTCGGTCTCGATGACGCCCAGGCGCCCGCCGGGCGCGCAGGCGAGGTCCGCGAGCCCGACCAGTGGGTTCTCCCCCGTGATCGGGCAGTGGCAGGCGGCGGAGCCCCCGGCGAGGACCAGGGCGGCCTCGGCCCGGCCGAGCCAGCGCAGCGCGCCGAGCAGGTGCGCCGTCGCCGTCGTGATCCGCAGGCCCGGCTCGGCGGCCTCCAGCGTCACGTCCAGGCGCACCTCGGCGATCTCGTCGTCGTCCAGCGAGGCCAGGGGATGATCGGGCAGAGGGCGGGCGGCGACGAGCACCCGCCCGTCGGAGTCCAGTGCGTGGAGGGCGATCTGGGAGCAGACGCCGCCGTAGCGGTAGGCGGTCAGCGTCGCGCACCCCGCGCCGGAGAGCAGGCGCCGCGCCATGCGGCGCGAGGAGACCGACTCGGGCCGGGACGACTCGCCGCTGAACGTCACGGCTCCCCTTTCGCCGACGGGAACTTGCTGCCGAGGCAAGGCTAGCCTGATGATCCCGCTTCGGCCAGGAGAGCCGGGTCACCGAACGTTCCGTCGAGTTCGGCCGACGACGCGGGCCGCCGGGGCCGCGGCGCCGCCGGGGGGAGGAAGTGGCCGGCCGCCGGGATCGGGCACGGCTCCCCGGGCGCGGGGCCGGCTGGCATGTGCGCTGCGGCCGCCGTGATGTCACGGGCACGGCTCCCCGAGCGCGGGGTGCGTGCGGCGGCGTCGTCGACCGAGCGGCGCAGTCACGGTTACGGCTCACCGGGCACGGGGCCGGCCGCGGCGACGACGGCGCGGTAGTCGGCGCAGCACTCGGCCAGCAGGACCGGCGGCACGCCGGCGAGGTCCAGTTCGCGCCGCCCCCGGCGGATGAGCAGGCCCCCGGTGGTCGTGGACTCGATCTCCTCCCGCGCGTCCGCCCCGCCGAAGGTGAGCACGGCGCGCAGGCCGAGCTCCGGGAAGTCCTTGTGGAACTCCCGGTACCGGTAGATCCCGGGGGAGCGCTCGTAGCCGCGCGAGGCGGCGGAGCGCCGCAGGTCGCGCGCAATGACGCGGCGCCCCGCGAGGTCGTCCAGCGCCCGTCCCGTCACGGCCGGCGGCGCGGGCGCGGAGAACTGGTCGAAGAGCGGGACCACCTCGTAGTCGGCCAGGTGCTCGCGCCAGGCCGCCGCCTCGGCGCCGTCCACGAGCGTGCCGTGAGCCAGGCGGACGACGGCGCCGTCGGGCAGGTCGAGGCGGGCGTCGTCGGGGCCCAGCAGCGCCCCGTCCTCCGCGGGGCGGAAGGTCCGGGGCCTCCCGGGCGCCCCGCGGGCGCCGTCCGCCTCCCGGGCCGTCCACACCAGACGGCCGGCGAGACGGCGGGCCAGGGGGTGGGCGATCCACACGTCGCGCCACACCGCGGCCGGCCAGGAGCGGGACGCGCACATGGCCTCGTACAGCCGTCGCGTCTGGGCGGCGGCGACGGCGCGCGCCTCCCGGCGGGCGTCGGCCAACCTCCGCCTGGCCGCGGCGACGAGATCGGCGTCCTCGCCCCTGCGGGCGGGCGGCAGGCCCGCGCGGGGCCCGCCGTCGGCGTCGGTCAGGACAATGGCGAGGTCGGGGCCGGGGCGGCCGAGGAACTCCCGGTCGCCGTAGCTCAGGTGCAGCAGGCCGTCGGCGGCGAAACCGGCGTCGGGGATCGTGCGGTCCCCGAGCTCGGCCGCGCTCCAGCCGCGCTCGTCGGCCGCCGCCTGGGCCAGGGACCGGGCGAAGTCCCGCACCCGCGGCAGTCGGTGGTCCGAGGCGGCGCTCACGACGAGCTGGAGGGCCGCCGGGGACCCGTTGGCGGCGACGGCGCGCAGGACCGCCTCGGACTCGGCCCTCCAGGTCGCGCTGCGCCGCAGCGCGGAGCGGGCGAGGGCGGCCAGGCGCCCGCCCTCCACGCCGACGGCGAAGGCGAGCAGCCCCTTGGTCCTCAGGCTCGTGGTCTTGCCGTTCTCCCGGTTGTGCGCCACCCAGGACTCGACGACGACGGCGCTCAGGGCCGCGGCGTCGCGCGGCTCCAGCAGGGCGAGGTAGCAGGCGATGGTGCCGCGCCCGTCCGGGTCCTTGAGGTCGTGGGCCAGACGCACCCAGGCGGAGACGGTCCCGGGCGCCAGGGCGGCGCCGCCAGCGGCCGGGTGCACGACGGGCAGGGACTCGAAGGGGAACCAGGTCAGCGCCGCCGGCGGGCGGGCCGACCGGCGGGCGGGCGCGGCGAGGGCCTCGGCGGCGACGAGATCGGCGACGTCGTCCCCGCACGAGCGCAGGGCCCGCAGGATGTCGCCGCGCACCCGCGGGTCCGTCTCCCGGGCGCGGGCGGCGCGCAGCCGCTCGACGACGTCGTTCACCCCCAGGTCCGCCAGCCAGGCGGCCCCGATCCTGCGCACGGAGGGATTGGTGTCCGCCAGCGCCCGCCCGGCCAGCTCGGCGGCGAGGGGCAGCGCGGCGAGCAGTCCCTGGGCGAGGGGGCGGTTGCGCTCGGAGCGCCCGACGGCGATCCGCGCGATCGCGGGCAGGAGGACCTCCGGGATCTCCGGGAGGAGGGCGAGGGTGCGCAGCGCGGAGGTGGCGGTGGTGTAGTCCGCCAGGGGCTCCAGGAGCGCCCCGGGGTCCTCCGCGGCCCAGGGCCGGAGGAACTCCGGCTCGACGCTCAACCAGGCCCACGCTCCGACCGTCTTCTCGGCCTTCGACTCGGGGACGCCGGCGTCCACCAGGATCCTCAGGACGTCGCGGGGGTCGGTGTCCCAGGAGCACCAGTCGTCGAGGAGGCCGCGGTCGATGCTGCGGCCCTCGGACAGGCGATCGCGCACCAGGTCCGCGAGCGCGTCGGGCGCCGGGCTCATGATCCCGCTCCGTCCCCGGCGGTGTCGGTGCCGACGGCGCCCCCGGGGCCCGCGTCCGCGCCGTCCCCGCCCCCGTTCCCGGCGTCGGGGCGCGCCAGCGCGCGGTAGTCGGACCAGCACCAGGCCAGCAGCCGGGGCGGCGCCAGGTGCAGGGGCAGGGCGCGGCGGGCCTGGCGCAGCTCCAGCCTGCCGATCGTGCAGGGGGCGTCCTCCTCGGGCAGGTCGGCCCCGGAGAAGGTGATGGCGGCCGTGATCCCCGAGGCGGGGTCGGTCCAGGTGTACTCGCTGACCGACCCGCCCGTGCCGATCGCCCCGCGCACGTAGCCGCGCTCGCTGAGGGTGCGGCGCAGGGCGGCGGTCGTCGTCGGGCGCCCGGCGAGATGGTCCAGGGCGGTCCCCGGCGGGGCGGCGCCGAGGGCGAGCATGTCGACGAGGGTGCGGCCGCGCACGTCGTCCCAGCGGTGGGCCTCCAGGGCCGCGTGCACCAGCTCCACCACCTCGCCGCGGTCCATGGCGATGGCGAAGGAGGCCAGTCCCCGGTGCTCCTGCTCCGACCCGCCCCGGCGGCGCAGCGCCTCGGCCACGTACTGCTCGGGCGGGCGGGCGGCGGCGTCCACCAGGGCCCCCTGCTGCGGGGCCGGCAGGGCGAAGGCCGATTCCTGGAGGCGGGTGAGGGCCTCCTCCCACGCCGCCAGCCCCTCCGCCTCGGCCAGTTCGCGGGTCCGCGGGTCGGCCGCCGCCGCCAGGTCGTGCTCCAGCCAGGCGCGGACCACGCCGTCGGCGAGCCCGGCGGCGTCCTCGGGCCGCAGCAGCGGCAGGTAGAGGTCCAGGGGGGCGCTCACGACCGCGGTGCGCGCACGCCCGAGCTGCTCGGCGAGCACCACCCACCAGCGGACGATGACGGGGTCGACCCGGGCGCCGTCGGCCGCCCAGCGGACCGCGGGCAGGCGGTCCAGGTCGAGCCAGGCCGGCGGGGCGGCCCTGGGCCTGGCCAGCCCCAGGGCCGCGCGCCCGGCCAGCTCCTCGGGGGCCAGGTGGGCGGAGACGTCCTCCCCGCAGGCGGCCAGCGCCCTGACGATCATGGCGCGCACCGACTCGCTGGCCTCCCCGCGCAGGGCCTCGCGCAGGGCGGGGCGGTCCCCGGGGTCGGCGAGCTCGGCCAGCCAGCCGGCCGCCGCGACCCGCTCGCGGGCCGTGGAGGCCGCCAGGCCGTGAAGGGCCGCCGCGCGCACCTCGGGCGTGGCGCCCAGGACCCGGCGCGCCGGGAGGGAGGCGCGCTCCCCGGACAGCGCCAGCCCGGTGACGGCGTCGTGGATGGCGCGCGGGACCCACCGGAAGCCCGCCAGGATCTCCAGGGCGTGCAGGGCCGTGTCGGGGTCGGCCAGGCGGGCGACGAGGTCCTCGGGGTGCTCCAGGTACCAGGACCGCGCCGCCCCGGCCGTCAGCTCGCGGAAGGCGAGGCTCTCGGTCTCGACGCGGCTGCGCTCGACCGGGATGTCGAGGCCGACCATGAGCTCGTGGATGGCGCGCGGGTCGTCGTCGCGCCCGGTGCGGGCGCGCAGCACCGGCCAGTAGCGCGGCGCGCGCTCGGAGGACACGAGCCGCAGGGCGTGGACGAGGCCCAGGCTCGGGCCGTGCTCGAGCACCCAGTCCAGGCCGAGGCGCCGGATGAGCCGCGGGTGGCGGTGCAGGCGGCCCTCGGCGACGGCGATGAGCTCGGCGAGCTCGGTCTCGCCGACCTGGGCCGCCTCCAGGCGCATCCAGTCGGGTTCGCAGACGTCGGCGCGCAGCTGCTCCAGCGCCGCGCGCAGTTCGACGCCGGCGGGGGCCGCCGACTGGCCGGAGCCGAGGATGGTCACGGACTCACGCACGGTCGGCCCCCGCGCTCGGGCGCCAGTGGGGGTCGGGCCGGCCCAGGGCCGCCAGCGCCGCGAAGTCGGCGCAGCACTCGGCCAGGAGCACCGGCGGGACCCGGCCCAGGACCACGGGCGCGCGGCCGCGGCGCACCTCCAGGTCGTCGACGGCGCAGGGCTGGTCCTCCTCGGGCAGGCGGGCGCCGCTGAAGTTGACGGCCGCCGTCAGGCCCAGGGAGGGGAAGTCCTTGAGGTAGCTCCAGAACCAGCCGCCGTCCTCGGCGGGGGCGCGCCGCCAGCCGCGCTTCGCGGCGGCCCGGCGCAGCGCGAAGGCGGTGGTGACGCGGCGGCCGCCGGGCGCCCTGACCGCGGTGGCGTCGGCCGGGACGTCGGGGGCGGCGGCCTCCAGCTGGTCGAAGGGCGGGTTCACCTCGTAGTCGGCCAGGTGCCGGCGCCACGCGTGCGCCTCGGCCCCGCTCAGGGCCGTGCGGTGGGCCAGGCGCACGGCGGCGCCGGGGGCGAGCTCGACGGCGGCGTCGTCCACCCCGAGCAGCGCCCCGTCCTCAGCCGGCCGGAAGCGCACGCCGTCGGGCAGGGCCTCCCAGATCAGGCGGGTGACGAGCCGGCCCACCAGGGGGTGGTCGGCCAGCAGCTCGCGCCACTGGTCGGCCGGCCACGTCCGGGAGGCGCACATGGCCTCGTACAGGCGGGCGGTCTGGAGGGACATGGCGGCCTTGACCTGCCTGCGGGCGGACCCCAGCCGCTTCTTCGCATCGTCGGCCCCGCCCGGGTCGTCGGGCGTGCGCGCGGCCGGCAGGGACTTGAGGGGCCTGCCGTCGGCGTCGGCCAGGACGACCCCGCCCTCCGGGGTCGGGCGGGCGATGACGGTCCGCCCCCCGTAGGACAGGCGCAGCGCGCCGTCGTCGTCGAAGCCCGCGGTGGGGATCATGCGGTCGGCCAGTTCGTCGGCGCTCCAGCCCCGCCACCGGGCGACCTGCTCCAGCAGGGCGGTGGCCGTCTTCCGGATGGAGCGCATGGTGTGGCCGCGCGCGGCGCTCTGGAGCAGGGCCAGGGCGTCGGGGTGGCCGTTGGCGGCCAGGGCGGTCATGAGGGCGGCCAGCTGGGCGCGGTGCCCGCCCTGCCAGCGCCAGCAGGTGGCCTCGTAGTCGCGCACGGCCCGCGCCAGCTCGGCCCCGTCCATGCGCACGGTCAGGGCGAGCAGGCCCTTGTCGGCGATCGCCGAGCCGGGGAAGAGCTGGTGGTGGTAGCGGTAGGCGTGCTCCACGTGCCGGGACAGCGGCACGGCCGCCTGGCGGCGCGCGCAGTCCTCCTGCTCCGTGCCGATCGCCCGGGCGAGGTCCCGCTGCGCCCGGTCGTGGTTCCTCCGCCCCTCGAGCTCGGCGTGGGCGCGCGACTCCTCCTCGGGCGGGCGGATGGTGTCCTGGGCGATCCAGGCCCGCAGCACGTGGGAGCCGAGGGCGGCGGCGTCGGCCGCGTCGAGGCGGTCCAGGTAGAGCTCGAACATGCCGTGACCGCTGGGGTCCTTGAGCCTGTCCGCCAGGACGACCCACCAGCGGACCACCCGCGGGTCGACGGCGGTCCCGTCGGCCCACCGCAGCGCCGGCAGGGCGTCGGCGTCGAACCAGGCCAGGGACGCCGGGGGCCTCCGCTTCAGGCCGCGCTCGGCCTCCGCCTCCAGGGCCCGCGGCGCGACCAGCTCGGCGGCGCGCTCATCGCAGGCCGCGAGCGCGCCCAGCAGCGCGGCCCGCGGTCTCGGCGAGGTCTCCCTGGCCAGGGCCTCGCGCAGGGCGACGACGGCGGTCGGGTCGGCGAGCTCGGCCAGCCACTGCGCCGCGGCCTCGCGCTGCTTCGCCCCTCCCGTCAGGGCCCGGGCGGCCAGGTCCCCGGCCCGCGGGGAGCGGCCCCCGACGCCGTCCGGGTCCTCGTCCGGCCCGCCGGGCGCCCCGGTCCGTGCATGGCGGGCCACGATCCGCCGCGCCAGGGGCCGGTTGACCGTGGAGGGGCCGATGGCGATCTGCACCAGGGTCGGCAGGATCTGCTCGGGGACGGTGGGCATGTGCTCCAGGGTCTGCAGCGCCTGGGCGGCCAGGCGGGTGTCCCGGAGGCGCTCGACGACCAGGTCGGGGTTGGCCAGCGCCCACGGCCAGACGCTGTGCGGGTCGTGGTGGTACCACAACCAGTTGTCGAACCAGGTCGCCCAGTCGCGTTCGGGCAGGTCGGTCGCCCGGAGGACCTGTTCGACCGCCCGCGGGTCGAGGCGCTTGACGGAGGGGTCGTACAGCAGTGCCGCGAAGTCGGGTCTTCGCGAGCGGGCCTCGATCCGGGCCCGGTGCAGCAGGTGCAGGTGGGGGCAGTCCTTGACGATCGCGCGGACGTCATGGTCCTGGAGACTGGAGGGGACCTCCCCCTCCGCGCCGTCGGCGATGGCGATGAGCCGGTCGATGTCGGAGTCGGTGACCTGCTCCAGCCGGCGGCGCTCCCGGTGATGGGAGTCGGGGTCGTCCTCGGGGCACTCGCCGATCCGGGCGTTGATCCGCTCGCGCAGCTCCGCCTTGGCGGGGGCGGCCGAGGGCGCGTCCAGCAGGGAGGCGAAGGGCGGCGGTTCGACGGGCGGGCCCGGATCCGCCCCGGCCCGTGCCTGCGCCTCCTCGTCCGTCCCCGTCTCGGGGGCGGCGCCCCCCGCCCCTGTAAGGCCGTCAGATCGGCTCGCATCCGCCCGCGTCTCGGGTGTGGTGCGGCGGTCCGCGGGCTCGTCGGTCCGACCATGCGGTCGCGCTGGTGCCGGGTCGGGGGCATCGGGCTCGGTCATGGTGCTCCTTCGGTCGGCGGTGAAGGTGGTTTCGACGGGCGGGGATCGCGGGCCCGGATCCCCCGGTCCGGGTCGCGACCGTCCGGCGCCGCCGAGCGGCGCAGTCGGCGGGGCACTCGGGGCCGGGGGCGGATGGGGCCTCGGTCGGGGTCACGGGGTATCGGCCTCAGTGCGAGTGTATCCGCGTCGGGTGCCCGCCGCGCCCCAAGTGGGCAGTGGTGCCCTGCCAAGCGTGGGGGCGTGTCGCTTCCGCCTGGCCAGGGCGTCGTCGTCACAGGCGCCTCGTCGAGCGCGCGGATCCGCGCGAGCACGGGCCGGGCGGCCACCGCGGGGAGGAGTCCCGCGGGGGCCTCCACCGGGCCAGGGGACTCGCCCGTGTCGCTGTTCATTGTCAGGGTTCTGACGTTGCGAAAAGGTGGCCGGCGCATATCTTTCACCTCCGGTCCCGCACCCCTCCCGTCCTGAAGTGGCGCAATGACGCCATTTCCCGTGCGCGCACCAGCGCCGGCGCATCCGAAAGATATGCGCCGGCCACCTTTTTCCGGCCCGCCCCCGCAACCACCCTTCCATCTTGTACCAACTGCTTGACACAAAAGACCGCGGATGGCATGTTTGTACCATGTCGTCGGTACAAGAGAGGCTCTCATGACCCCCGTGCCCGCACTCGCGCTCATCCTCGCCTTCGCCGCACTCATCCTCGCCCTGCCCCTCGGCGCCGTCCGCCTGTCCTCCCGCCCCGGCCCCGACCTCGCGTCGGTGCCCGAGGCCCTGCGCGGCCCTCTGCGCAACGCGGACCGCCACTCCCGGTGGCTCCGCTCAACGGCGGTCCTCGTCGCCTTCGCCTCCGCCGCGA
>ERZ772993.1140-NODE-1140-length-10581-cov-13.954019_pt1 | contig 10581 bp, 10 predicted proteins | sample MGYA00580670_ERZ772993 | MGnify/ENA primary metagenome ERZ772993 (study PRJEB29015, sample SAMEA2737936) | human oral metagenome | biome: human oral; feature: human-associated habitat; material: dental | place: China | collected 2136 ...
CCTGGAGCACGGACACGCCGAGCATGAGGCCGCCGGTGCGCCAGATGTAGCCGGTGTCGCCCCGGGCGACGCCGGTGTCGATGATGTCGGCGTTGAGGTTGGGCAGGTAGAGCGAGGCCATGACCTGCGTGACCTGCAGGACGAGGACCCCCGCCAGTAGGGCCCGGTAGGGCCGCAGGTAGGTGCGGAGAAGACTGACGAGCATGGGACTTTCGGAAGAGGTCGATGGGGCGATGGCGGGGCCGCCGTCGGACCGGTGCGACCGGCCGGGTCCCGGCGGGGCGGGGATCGGTCGCGACCGCGGCTGCGCGGGGGATGATGGGCAAGCCTAGTCCCTGACGCCGTGTCAGGGTGCAACCGTCCGTCCGGCGCCCGGGAGCGGTGACGCGCCTGCTCCGGCCGGGGCGCCCCGCCCGACGACGCCGGCCGCACCGGACAGGGCCCGCGAGCCGAGAGCGCCGGCGGTGCGATGATAGAATTCGTTCCCGCAGGCCAGGCCGCCGCCGCTCATCACAAGGCGTCTTGAGCGTTACCGGCAGCGGGTCCGCCAGGCCCGCAGGGAATAGAGCGAAACCATGACGGAGCACGAGTCCCTTCCGAGCGCATCCGGCCGAGAACGGGGACTGGGATCTCGAAGCGGCCGATGCGCGAGTGCAGTGAAGCCCGTCCGGGGCGACCCTGGCCGTCCTTCCGCGATGTCCCGCGGCGACGGGTCATCATCATGTCGCGCACGAGAAGCACTTCCAGGCCCCTCGGAACGATCTCCAGGAGTGCTTTCAATGCGTCTGACCAGGCACAGATTCACTATTCCTCCCGAAATCCAGGGACGCATCGCCGGGGGCGATCTGCGGCTGCTGGTCTCATCCGGCCTGCCGGTGCTGGAGGACGCCGCGCCGTTCTCGCCCATCTCCGATCCGAAAATCGTCGGACAATTCCTGCTGCTCTGCGGAAGTCCAAGAGTAGTGCAATTGGGGCTGAATGTTGAGACCGGGGAGGTGGGGGCCATCTGGCCCTGGGCGCCGCCGTGCTTCGCGAACTCCTCGCTCAGCCTGTACGCCGATTCCATTACCGTCTTCGCCGAGGGGCTGCCCTATGACGCCGACGAGGAGGGGTACCCCGATAACATACTGGCCCAGGCCGACGGGCTCCGCCGTCGGATTGCGCGGATCGACCCTCCCGCCATCGGTGACAACACCTTCTGGAACGAGATCTCCTGGGACGTGGTCAATGGCGAATGGTCCTCGGAAGATTGAAGGCTCGCCGCCCGGGCACTCCCGGGCGCGCCGCCCCGCCTTCAGCGCCGCCACCTGCGTACCCTTACTCATGCGGGCCGCCCTGCCGCCACTGCGGGGCCGCGATGCCGCACGTCTGCGTATCCTTACTCATGCGGGCCGCCCCCGGGTGTGCAACCCCACCCCACGTCGCTCATCTGAGCCGACTCCGCCAAGGCCCTGCTGGGCGCCCCTCCATCCCAAAGGGCGTAGATAAAGGAAACGTCGGAATGAACGTGTATGTGAAATGTTTTGAGATCCCGGACCGGCTCCGTGCGTCTCTCAACCCGGATGAATGCGAGGTCCTAGAAGTCGACGGCGTTCCTTTTATCGACGAATACGGGGTCTTCTCTCCGTTGGACGGACTTCGAATCGACCCCTCGGGGCGCTATTTATTATTCTGCGAATCAAAGATCGACTCTCTTGTCGGCATAGACCTGGTCTCGCATCACGTTGTTGAACTTATCGCCCCGGGATGGAGGCCTTATTTCGCCAACAGCACACTGGGCCAGTATGTCACATCATTCCGCGCCTTCACCGCAGGACTTCCTTATGCACCCCATGATGCCGCTCCGGATGACGACTCCCTGGGTGCCGCCGCGCAGCAGTTCAGGAGCACGATCAAGAGCATTGATCCGAGAGCCGCAGAAGGTAACACCATGTGGAACGAGGTGAGTTGGGACATCGCCAACGGGGACTGGCAGTAGGCGAACTGTCCATGTGCTCGCATCTCAGGACGCTCAGAAGCGCCACTCGGAGGTGGCGGCGAATACGATCGACGGATGCCCCTCCCATCGCGCAATCGGATGAGCAGATCCGTGAACTCGTCCTCGGCGCAGGGGGTCGCCCCACCCTATGCCGTCCCAGGACCTCCTGCGTCATCACGCCAATCCCGGCCAGTCCGGGGATCTTTCTGGTGAGAAAGACTGATTAAAATCGGTACCATTATGGCACCAGTATATCCGTGACGTCAAGATCCCAGGCACCATCTCCCGCAATTATCGCAAAGAGTTGCACTTCCAGATCCGAACGCCCCTCCTCCAATGACCACAAGGGGCAGTCGACCGAGAATCCCGTTCCGTCGGCCAGTTCAATCCACTCAACTGGATCCAAAAAATTCTGCGGCGGCAGCACGAAGGTGGCTGGATACTCGCGGAGCACGCGCTCCGCATCCCTCCACCTGACATGCCCGCCCGGAAGAAACATCTCATTGATGTCATGCCGACCCTCAACGATGATGACCATGAGTTCATACAATTGTTCGACGAGTTCACCCGGAAGGACTCCGCGTTCCGTCATGGCCTCACCCTGTTCCTTGAGATTCTGATGGACGTGCTTTCAACGACTTTAAAACACTCTTGGAGCATTCATCCGTGCGATCGAGTGTTAATGAAAGCCAATCGGCGGCCGTCTGCGCGAATTTCTTTCTGGGGAGCGATACAGCAAGCTCGCTCCCATGAGATATGATGGCCAGTGGAAATCTAAAGTCCACAACTCATAAGAAACAGGTCATCGTCATGGACTATACCACGGGGGCCGCACGCCGGGAGGCTCGCCGCCCCGCTCATCCGTCTGCGCGAGGAGGGCGTCAAGGGGCGTCCGCCGAGTCCGGGGCTGAGAAATGCCCTGCAGGTGACGTTGATCCGCATGCGCCATGGTGCAGTGCAGACGGTGATCGGCGAACAGCTGGGTATGTCTCAGCCCACTGTTTCGCGGGCCGTCAGGGCCCTGACCGACACGATCGTCCGAACTCTGAAGAACATGCTGCTCACAGCGGAGGAGGTGCCCGAGAACCGAAACTTTCGTGCTGGACGGCAGCCCCCTCCTCTGCTGGAGCTGGCGGAGGCGCCGTGAATTATGGTCGTGGTGAGCACGGGACGGCCAGTATGAACGTCCAGATCCTGGTCCTGCCCGACGGAAGATTGGTGCGGGCCTCCGCCCCTACCCGGCTCCATGCACGACGTGGCGACCCCGGACGCATTCGAGCGGACCTTCACCGCCACCTTCATGCTCTACGCATTCAAAACCACATCCTGAATAACCTCCCTCAAAGTTCGCATCCGCTATCGTCAAACCGCAGGGGCATCACAGAAGAGAGTCCCGCACCGGTTCATGCGGACATCTTTGACGACCGGCTTGGAACCGCGCAGAGACGCCCCCGCATGCGGTCATGGGACTCAAGTTCCGTCGGGCCCGGCCGGAAGAAAATTCAACGGAATACTTCAGGAGACCCTTCATGCGCATACTTAGGCGCCGATATGAGATCGCCAACGAACTCGAGTCGATCATTCCAAGAGATATCCGGCGGATACTCTGTGAATCAGGACTCCCCTTCCTTCCCGGAACGGGGGCGTTCTCAAAGCTGGAGAACCTCGAGCTCGTGAACAGCGGAACCTCCATCGCGTTCACCGATATGGCGTACACGGACCGCCTCGTCGTCGACATGGATCACGGCACTGTCATGCGCACTCATCACTTCGGCATTCCGATGACCTTCGTCAACAGCGACCTGGAGCTGTACGAGGCGTCTTTTCTCGAGTTCGCCGGGGGCCTCCCGTATGACGATCCAGATCCAGATGCTGAGCCGAACCCCTTGGAAGCGACCGCAGAGGATCTGCGGAGACGACTGGCCGCGCTCGACCCGCCGGCCATCGGAGACAACACCTTCTGGGATGAGATCTGTTGGGATATCACCATCTCCGACTGGACGTCGGAAGATCTTCGATGACTTCCGAGCCGCCCCCCGCGGACCGGGTGAGAAGGCGCTCGGACATGACTGCAAACCTCTTCGCATTGAAAATGAGCCCGAACACAAGGCGCTCCGAGGCCCCGAACGCCATCCGGTCTCCTCTTCCGGTTAGGACGAGCACGGGATCTGCAAGGCCGACGGCGCCGCCCCTCGTGGGGCATCGCCGAGACCGCCGGTGCCGCGCGGCAGAACCGTCGGATCCCGCCGCTGGTCCCGGAAGAACGCCCGCCTCCGCACCCGCGGATCCCCGATAAGATCCGTCAAGGCGGCGGAGCGATCCCGAACGGCCACCGGAACACTGCCGGGAGGAGGACGACGATGAAGGACTGGACGCGGCTGCTCTTGAGCGTTCTCCCTCCGCCGGAGGAGGTGAGCCCGCGATGGCGGATCCCCGCAGGGGATGACGCCACGGCGTATCCCGGCGACTATCTGGAGCTCATGGGCCTGTACGGCCCCGGCTGCGTCGACGACTTCCTGTGCCTGCTCGCCCCGCAGCATCCGAATGAGAACCTGGACGCTCACCGCCTGGGGCCGGTGTGGGTGAAGGGCATCGAGGAGCTGGCGGGGACGGTCGGCGAGCGGCTGCCGCCGGAGGTGGAGGACTTCGGCGACCTGGTCGCCTGGGCGGGCACCGACAACGGGGACATGTGCTTCTGGATCCCGGGCCGGCGGGACCCGTCCGCCCGCCTGGTGGCGATCCGCGCGGGACGCGACGACGAGTGGTCCGTCCACCCCATGGGCATCGCCGAATTCCTCGTCAAATGGCTCCGGCGCCGACTCGTCGTCCCCGTCTTCCCCGACGACGTCCCCGCGGACGAGCACTCCTTCACGCCCCTGGTGGCCGGCAGCCCCGATCCTCCACCCGCGCCGCCCTCGACGCACTACCTTGCGGACCTGATCCTCGCGACGGAGAACGGCGGAACCATTCCGCGCACCGATTGCGACGCGATACACTGAGCCTTTCTCGCCGGGAACGGCGGCTCGTGGGTGAGGATGATCATGATGGCGCGGGCGGGCGTGTGGTGGTGCGGGCGGGGCGGTCGCCGCGGTCCGCGAGGACCGCGACCGGCCCCTTCCTCGTCGAGATGTGCATTCTGCTCTCGAGAGGTGCATTTTGCACTCGAGAGTGGCGGTTGGAACTGCACTTTCGAGTGCGAAGTGCACGTCTCGGCGCCAGGGGGCGCCCGCCGCGGCCCCCGGCGGGAGAGGCTCACTGATTTCAGGAGGTTCTCATGCCCATGACCCAGGCCGACGTACGCGACTGCATTGCCCCGGAGCTCAAGGAATTCGGGATGCGGCGAAGAGGGTTCCGGTGGTTCTGGAGCGGCCCCGAGGTGCGATGGAGCCTTCATCTGGCCAAGATCCCCCGCCGCGAATGGGTGTCATTCGAGTTATCGGGCGGACTGGCCGCCGAAGATCCCGGGACTCCGTCCTCACCGACCGGGAGCGGATTTCAACTGCACATGTACCTTGCGGACTGGGACATCGACGAGGACGTGACCGTGCGGATGCTGGAGGATCTCGGGTACACCGCCCTCCCCGACAATACCCGTCGCGCACTCCTCAAGCGCCTGGTCGTCATGGTCTGCCGGTACGTGAGCGAGCACTCCACAGTGGAGCAGCTGGTGCGCGCCTATGCCGCCGGCGAGTACCGCTCGTCAATCATATTCAAGGACCTCAGACGGACACTGGAGCGCGAAGCCGCGCGGCCGGGCCTGGACGACGGGGGCGCGGACGCCCGCCCAGCCCCTGGAGGAAGCCGACGTCCCACTCACCATTCCACCGGATGACCTGGACGCCCGTCCAGCCCCGGGAGGATCCCCCGCCCGGGCCCGGGGGACTGCGCTCAGCCCCGGCGCGGGCGGGGCGCCTGAGATCGCTCCGCCCGTCCCCGCCCGGTCCTCCCGACGGCGAGGACCGCGAGCGCGTAGAGCACCGGGATGAGGGCGCACACGAGCAGGGCCGGGCGCAGGCCCGTGCCCGAGTCGCCCGGCAGGATCCGCGCCGGCCCCGCCAGGAGTCCCCCGGAGGTCGCCGAGCCGGCCAGGCCGCCCGCGGTGGCGGGCCCGGCGGTCGCCCCCAGGTCGCCGGCCAGCGCCAGCAGGGCGAACATCGCGCCCCCGCCGGCGGGGAAGCGGGCGGCCGTCAGGGAGGTGGCGCCCGGCCACATGAGGGCCACGAACAGGCCGGTGCCCGCGCAGGCCAGGAGCGTGAGCGCCGGGCGGGAGGCGGTGGCGGCCACGAGGTAGCAGGCGGTGGCGCCGGCGCCGGAGACCACGAGGCAGGCCCGCAGGGGCAGCCGGTCCCCGGCCAGGCCGTAGCCCGTGCGCCCCAGCGCCATGAGCAGGGCGAAGAGCCCCGGGCCGAGCAGGTCGCCGAGCTCCTTGCTCACGCCGGCGCCCTGCTGGGCGAAGAAGCTGGACCACTGGCTCATGGTCAGCTCGCTCGCCCCGCCCATGGCCATGAGCGCCAGGGCGAGGAGGAGGGCGGGGGCGCCCAGCAGCGAGCGCAGCGGGGTGCGCTCGGCGTCGGGGACGGTGGCGGGCATGGGCACCCGGGCGAGCACGGCGGCGTTGAGGGCCGGGATGGCGGCCCACACGAGCGGCAGGATCCACCACGAGGCGGTGCCGAGCAGGGTCAGCAGCGCCGTCGAGCCGAGCACCACGGCGAGCTGGCCCCAGCAGTAGAAGGAGTGGAGCAGCGCCATGCCCGATTCCTTCGAGCGCCCGGGTTCGGCGGGCAGGTGCTCGACGACGGGGCTGGCGAGGACCTCGATGAGGCCGCCGCCCACGGCGTAGACGGCGGCCGCCGCGCACAGGGAGGCGAAGGGGGCGCCCGTCCGGGTCGGCAGGAGGCCGAGCAGGACCAGTCCGGCGGCGGCCAGGACGTGGGCGAGGACCATGAGGGGCCGGTAGCCGAGGCGGTCGACGAGCGCGATGGCGGCGGTGTCGGTGAGCAGCTGGACGAGGAAGTTGAGGGAGGCGAGGATGCCGAGCTGGGCGACGTCGACGCCCAGGCGGGTGTGGAAGACGACGAAGAGCAGCGGGGCGAGGTTGTTGACGATGGCCTGGACGACGAAGCTGACGTAGGCGGAGCGCCGGGTCGCGGTCCACGAGCCCAGCCGGGGGCGCCGGGGGCCGGGCGGGGCGGCGGGCAGGGGGCTGCGCGTCATCGGGCGCCTCCAGTGTCGGGTGTCGATCGGGCCGGGCGCGCCCAGCCTACCCGTGAGAACAAGTGAAGGGTCCGGGGATCGGAGCCGACATGGGCGGCGGGGCGATCCGGCGGCCGACGGGAGGTGCGGCCGGCGCCGGCCGGGCGGAGGCGGGCTTAGGCTCGGGCGCGATGGAGCCGCCCGCACCCGCATCCCCGCCCGCGCCGCCCGCGCCCTCCCCCGCGCCGTCCTCCCCCTGGCGCCTGGTCCTGGCCGTCGTGCTCACGGGCGCGGCCGCGGGGCTCATCGGCATCGCCATGGCCCTCCTGCTGGAGGGCTTCGAGACGGTCTTCTACGGCGTGGGCCGCGGCTCCCTGCCCGAGCGCGTCGCGGCCGCCCCCGCCTGGCGGCGCGTGGCCGCGCCCGCGCTCGGCGGGCTCGTGGCCGGGGCCCTGTGGTGGTGGGAGCGGGCCACGGGCGGGGTCGTCGGGGTCGAGGCCGTCGTGGCCGACGCCTCCGGGGCGCGCGCCCGCGCGATGGGCGTGCTGCGGCCCTTCGCCGACGCCGTCGTGCAGGTGCTGACCGTGGGGTCCGGCAACTCGGTGGGCCGCGAGGGGGCGCCGCGCCTGGCCGCCGGGGCGGTGGCGGTCAGGATCGCGGCCCGGCTCGGGATCGACCGGACCTGGTCGCCGCTGCTGGTGGCCTCGGCGGCCGGGGCCGGGCTGGGGGCCATGTACAACGCGCCGCTGGGCGGGGCGGCCTACGCCGTCGAGCTCGTCATGGTCGCGGGCACCCGGCGGCGGGGGATCGCGATGGCCGTGGCGGTCTCCTGCCTGGCCGTGGCGGTCTCCTGGCTCCACTCGGGCGGGCGGCCGAGCCTGGAGATGGGCGCCGCCCCGCTCACCTGGCCGACGGCGGCGGCCTGCCTGCCGGTGGCGGCGGTGGCGGCGGGGCTGGGGCGCCTGGCCCGCGGCGGCTGGGCCCGGGCCAGGCGCCACCGGCTGCCCGACGGGTGGGGCCTGCCGCCGGCGATCGGCGCGGCCGGTCTGGCCACGGGCGCGGCCTCGCTGTGGCTGGCGGTCCTGCCGGGCAATGGCCGGGACGCCTTCCAGGCGGCCCTGAGCTCCCCGGCGGTGCCGGGCGCGGCCGCGGCGCTCGTGGGCGTGGTCGTCCTCAAGCCGCTGCTGACGGGGGCGACGCTGGGCGCGGGGGCCACCGGCGGCCTGCTGGCGCCGTCCTTCTCGCTGGGGGCGAGCGCGGGCGCCGCGGTCGCGGTGGGGCTGGGCGCAGCCGGCGCCCCGGTGAGCGTGGCGGCCCTGGCGCTCGTGGGCGCCGGGGCGGCGCTGGCGGTCACGCAGCGCGCCCCGGTCTTCGCCGCCGTCTTCGTCTGGGAGCTGACCCGCGGACCGGTGTGGACCCTGCCCGTCCTGCTGGCCGCCTGCCTGCTCGCCGCCGGCCCCCGCCCGAGCATCGGCCGCGGACCGCGCCGGGCGCGGTCGTAGTCCGACGGCGTCGTCCCGGTGAGAAGTCGGGCGGAGCGGACAAGCGGCCGGCCCCGTCCCGGTGGAGGCCGGGGCGGAGCGCTCGGACCGATCCCGCCCGTCCCGCCCGGTCGCCGCGACCGGCCCCGGCGGCCGGGTCGGGGCCCGGTCAGGACGCCCCGGCGACGGTGGACTCGCGCACGACCAGCTCGGGCACGAAGCTCACGTGGCGCACCGCCCCGCCGTCGGCCAGCAGCAGGTCCGCGGCCGCCCAGCCGATGTCGCGCATGGGCTGGTGAACGCTGGTCAGCGGGGTGATGAGCTCTCCGGCCACGGAGATGTCGTCGTAGCCGACGATCGCCACGTCGCCGGGGATGGACAGCCCGCGCCGTCGGATCTCGCGCATGGCGCCGATGGCCATCTGGTCGTTGGCGCAGAACAGGGCCGTGGGCGGGCGGGGGTCGTCGAGCAGGCGGGCCGCGCCGACCGCGCCCGCGTCCGCCGTGTAGCTCTGGCCGTCGTGCACCGCCTCGGTCTCGACCAGGACCTCCCCGGCCTCCAGCCCCGCCGAGGCGATGGCGGCCAGAGCGCCGGCGCGCCGGTCGACGGACTGGCGCACCGACGCCGGCCCGTTGACGAAGCCGATCCGGCGGTGCCCCAGGGACAGCAGGTGCTCGACGGCGGCGCCGGCCCCGGCGACGTCGTCGCCCGAGACCGTGGGCAGCTCGGCGGTCAGCGGCGGGTGGTCCATGAGCACGACCCTGATGCCGCGGCCGGCCAGGACGGCGAGGTTGTCCAGCGTCGAGTCCGAGGGGGTGACGATGACGCCGCGCACGTCCAGTCCGGCCAGGAGGCTCATGAGCTCGCGCTCGCGGTCGGGGTCGGAGTCGGTCGAGCCCAGCATGGGCACGCGCCCGCCCTGGCGGAGCCGGTCCTCGATCCCCCGGGCCGCCTCGGTGAAGAAGGGGTTGGAGATGTCGTGGACGAGGACCCCCACGAGGGAGGACCCGCCGTGGCGCAGGCGCCGCGCCGTCTCGGAGCGCACGAAGCCGAGCTCGGCGATGGCCGCCTCGACCCGCTCCCGCGTGCCCCGGGCGACCCGGTCGGGGTGGTTGAGCACGTGGGAGACCGTGCCGACGGAGACGCCGGCCAGCTGGGCGACGTCGCGCACCGAGGGGCGGGACGGACGTGACGTGGCTGGAGTATCCATGATGCTCTCCCCTGGACCGGGTCCGGGTGCGCGCGGGCGGGCGCTCGCTGTCGCCCCCGGTCTCACTATTGTTCCGCAGATCGCACCGCCGCGGTGCGAAGACGGCGATCGGGTTCGGAAACGGTCTTGCCGACGGCGGTGCGCGGGGCCGGGCGGGTGCGCCCGACGGAGCGCCCCGGGGCCGGCCAGTTTCTGACCCGCCATTGTGAAACGGTTCAAGAGTCGATAGCATAATCGTCATCACGCTCGCAGCGCCCTTCCGACCCCGCGAGCCCGGACGCACTGAAAGTCACCGACGACTAGGAGAGCCCCATGGCCACACCCTCCCTGGCGGATCTGCCCCCGCAGTCCCGCAGCCTGCTCCAGACCCAGACCATCGAGCTGCCCAGCTGGGCCTTCGGCAACTCCGGCACCCGCTTCCGCGTCTTCACCACCGCGGGCGCGCCCCGCGACCCCTTCGAGAAGATCGACGACGTCGCCCAGGTCAACGCCTTCACCGGCATCACCCCGCGCGTGTCCCTCCACATCCCCTGGGACCGGGTCGGGGACTACGACGCCCTGCGCGCCCACGCCCAGGAGCGGGGCGTGAGCATCGGCACCATCAACTCCAACGTCTTCCAGGACGAGGACTACAAGCTCGGCTCCCTGTGCAACCCCGACGAGAGGATCCGCGCCAAGGCGATCGCCCACCACCTGGAGTGCATCGACATCATGCGGGC
>ERZ772993.1143-NODE-1143-length-10575-cov-5.116635_pt1 | contig 10575 bp, 22 predicted proteins | sample MGYA00580670_ERZ772993 | MGnify/ENA primary metagenome ERZ772993 (study PRJEB29015, sample SAMEA2737936) | human oral metagenome | biome: human oral; feature: human-associated habitat; material: dental | place: China | collected 2136 ...
TGTGTTCGAAATGGCAGCAGAATCCACCCGTGCCATTGTTCCGCTCCACCTTGTACGTCATCACCGCACCTCCCTAAAACAATGAAACCCCAACATCACGTACAACAGGCTTCCTCTTTTTCGGTCGATACATCTTTCCGGTATCCACATCCCCCATACACGACGGATAAAAATCAGAGCATGATGTCGGGCGACGTATTTGCGTATAAGAGAGAACTATTTCCCGCTCATCGCAGTAATAGCAATCGCCACTCGTGATACAGTTGGCACAGTATCTGCAATATTTCATTACTGCACCTCCCGAAAGATAATATCCGTTTCCCGCATCATGTGGAGAAAGTGCTTCTTGCGCAGCAGATAGTCCCGCGTCCGTACGCCCTTGACCTCGATGACTTCGCGTCGGCCGTCGTCATACTCGACGAGGAAATCTGCGGTGTAGGTAATCGGCTTCTGATTCTTCCCCGTGTTGTCCCTGAACCCTTCAAGAAGCGTGTACTGCGGCTGCAATCCGATGCGGAGAATCTCGCCGTGCTGCTTTCGTGAGAGCAGGTCAAGATAGATTTCTGCTTCCCGCTTGCTGTCAAAAGTGATTCCGTACACCGTCGTTTTGCGGGCGTGGTATTTGTTCTCCTTCATTCCCCGTGCTCCTCGAAATAGAATTTGACGGGCTTGCCTGTGATCCTCACCAGTCCATGAGCAAGTGCAAGCCGAAACGTCAACAGCTTTTCCAGTCGCCCGGGGATGAGACTAAGTTGCTCGCGCAAGCCCTCGGTGCTCATCGTGGACTTGTAGAAATTGCACTGCCGACATGCGGGGCGATAGTTCTCCATCTCATCATTGCCGCCGAGATAGACCGCCTGTACATGGTCAACCTGCATCTCCGTGATGTCGATCTCCCTGCCGCAGTAGGCGCAGTGACCGCCGTACATCGCGTATACCTGCGCCCTCATCTCCTTCGACAAGGCTTTCCTTCTGCGCGCCCCTGTGATTCTAGGTCTTGTCTCCCGCATCACATTCCCGATTGCCTCCCGCGCCGTCCCATCCGCTCCGGCTCATCGGCATCATCGCCGCCATCGTCCCCGCCGCCATCGCCGCCGTCAAAATCAAGCGTCTGCTGTGCGCGTTCGCCGTCGATGTACCGCCACGCCTCGCTCTCAAGCGCCTTGAGGTCGTTCGCAAGGTCAAGGCTGATGCAGTAGGCCTCATCATCCCCTTCATTCTGCACCCATTCCGGCCGCGCTGGTGTGTTGATGATGAGCGGTGCCTTGCTGTATTCGAGTGATTTCTGCGCGGTGATGGTGATGTACCTGTTATCGTCTGTGTGCGATTCGGTGATTCCGCTGACGATGATTCGCTTTTCGTCCCGCTTGTCAAATTCGCAGATGTTGATGACGTGCGCGACCATCGCAATCATCCGCTCTTTCAGTTCCACGCGCGGCGGGTCTTTGCAGGTCATTGTGTACGCATCCCAGCTTTTAGTGGCTTCTTGATAGACCTCCCATCCGAAGAAATACTCGCCTTTCTTCGCTTTGATCTTCGTGATGCGCTTTTTGCGTTCCGTCATGTTATCCCTCCTCCGATGCAATATCCGCCATCTCCTGCTCTACGATCTCCATGAGGGTCTGTACGTATTCGGCGGCGGCGTTCAGATTCGCCGCCCCCTTCCCGTCCTCTGCGATGGCGATTGCCCGCTGCGCTGCGCCCCTGTAGCTCTCCATGAGTGCCTTGAGCTCGCCGTAGACCGCCATAATGGCGTATGCTTTCGGGCTGTCCGTAGCATACGGAAAATCCGTAGGCTTCTCCTGCTCTTGTGGATGCGCGCGTGGATTCGTTGTCTGCGCCCCTGCGGGCGGCGGTGTTACTGGCGGCGGCGCATTGTCGGCGGGTGCGTGCGCCTGTTTCCGCTGTGGCGTTTCCCGCTCCTTGACTTCTTCCACATCGCGGATGGTGACCGCGCCCGTTTCGTGCAGCTTATCCGCGATCTCGGACTGCCCCTCATCGGAGAGCCGTGATGAATCGTATGCGACGCTCACGCCGATTTTCTCCTGCTCGAATGCTTCCTTGAGGTCTGAATTCGTGAGGTTGTTTGCAATCGCCGCATAGCGGGCGAGCTGTCCTGATGTGGTGTTCAGCATCCGCGCGACGGTCTCGCGAATCGGCGCGTCCAGCTTCCCCTCAGCTTTTACTTGCTTTAGGATGTCGGTCGCCCGCTGCGCCTGTCGCATTTTCTCTGCATCCGTAAGCTGCCGCGCGGTGCTGTTCGTGTAGATCAGCATGAGTTCACGCATATTTTCGTTCGCTTCGTTTTCGACGAGGGCAGCGATCTCCCGAAACTCCGCGTGACCGCCCGCGACGAGTTTCTGACAGGCGAGATGCCGACGATGTCCGCTGATAATCATATAACGCCCGTCTGCGTCAGCGGCTTTGACGACAATGTTCTGCAGGACGCGTCCCGCAATCAGGATGGAGTCTGCAAGCTCGTCAATGCCCGTCATACTGTAGTGATTCGCAGGATTCGGGATGATCACGCCGATGGGTAGCGTTTTCAGCTCGTATGGAGGCTTTGCCGCCTCGGACTGCGAAGCGGTATTCATGAGCGCCATCATGTTAAATCCCGCCATCGTTACGCCTCCTCTTCATCCGCATCCAGAGGGAAGCCGATAATTTGTGTCAAATACTCCCACGCGAGGCTCTTATAGTCTCGTGCTGCACGGCATCGTGGACTGTGCTGCATGATCGGCGCAGATGCAAATGTGGATTCGTCCACTTTCGCCGTCCAGTGGATACGCGTATTCATGAGCCTATATTTCTCCATCATCTGCAGGTACGCCGCCCCCTGCTCGTTGACTTCGTTTTTCCGATAGCTCGTGAGGACGCATCCGCGAAAGGTAACAAGCGGATTGAAATTGCTCCGTACCAGCTCGATGCAGTGCAGCATCTCATCCACGCCATCAAATGTGAATTTGTCCACCTTGACAGGGATGATGACATCATCGCCGACGGTGAGCGCGTTGATGACGCTCATGTTCTCATCGGGCGCATTGTCGATAATGCAGATGTCATAGCGCGTCATGATGGGGCGCAGTGCGTTCTCAAGCCGCTTTTGCTGTGGGCGCATGGTGTCCATCATGACGATTTTGTTTGCCTCAAGGAGTTTCATGTTGGCAGGGATGCAGTCAATCCCCGCGATGCCTGTATGCCGAATGACCTCCTCGGCGGGCTTTTCGCCTGTCATGAGATCGGCGACGCTCGGATGGTCGTAGCTGTGCACGCCGAAAAACTTGCTCGTATTGCCCTGCTTGTCATTGTCGATGACAAGGACGCTCCGCCCGTGAACGGCGGCGAGCACATAGGCGAGGTTTACGCTCGTGATGGTCTTGCCGACGCCGCCCTTGAGGTTGCAGATGTTGAGTACCCTCATAGTTTGCTCCTTTCCGCGATGATCAAAACGGGCCTTCCTCGCTCGGATCGTTGACGTAGTCTAGAAACCAGATCACACCGTCGAACTTGACGCGGTATTTCTGGACATCCTCGGCGCGGATGTACTGCCGCCCCAATAGTGTTTTCATTCCGGCAAATACACTCCACGGGATCATGAAATACTGATCTCCGATTCCTGCACATACGGCCGAGAACGCGCCCATCTTGTGAAAATCCTGAAGCGCCTGCGCCTGTGTCGGCGTGATCACTTTCATTTGCAGTCGGTCAGTTTCTGTGTGCTTTGCCTCGAATGCGATCATCTCCCCGGCGTGGAGGCATCCGATGAAATCGGGCTGCGCGTGCGCGGTGAATCGTACTGTCGCGATTCCCTGCGCACGGTTCTTTTTCAGCACGCGGAACGGCTCGGGCACTTTGATGATGTTCGCCCGCCCTCTGTCTCGATACGTGCGACACGCGGCGAGGATCATGTCCTCATGCAGTCTGCCGCGCCCGTTGCTCATTGCGGCCCTGTATCTGCGGGCGGCGGCTTCGCTCGCGCGTTCCCATGTCGTATTGTCCTTTGGCATTTTTGTTTCTCCTGTTCGTTCTTCCGTGCGGCGGTGCTCGTGTTGTCCGCATCCGCCCTGCCTCGTGTTGATAATTTCATCCGGCAGAAAAAGTACCACCCTCCCGTGTCCTCACGGTATTCCTTCTCAACGCTGATGAGTTCATAGTTCGGATTGTCTGCCTCGATGATCTGCCTCATGCTCTCCGAGTCCTCCGGCAGGTCTTTCATCTGCCGGATTTTCTTCCTGCTCATCATGCGCGGATTATCGTTGACAGAGTCCCACGGGCGGATCAGGTTCTTTGAGCATTCCCATTTTCGCCGCCCCTTCGGGCGGTCATCCTCCTTGAATGTTTTGGCGATGTAGCCGATGACGGGCAGTAGTCCTTCTCTCGGGTCGGGCTTTAGCCGCTTTGTATTGGCATATCCCCGCCCCCATACCTCCTCCACCTCGTCACGGTCGAGTTCCGCATCCATGATGACGTGATGATGGATGCGTCCTTTTTTCCCGATCTCGGTGACGGCGACCCACCGCGCGGGCGGCAGATTCTTTTTCTTGCGCCGATAGTTTAGGCGACGGATGAAATTCCCGAACTCCTTTTTTGCCTCGGTTTCATCCTTTGGGGCGTGTTTCTCGGCGTAGCTAAGTCCGAGCAGCAGATCCCCTCTCCCAAAATTTGCATGAGTGAGGGCTTCAAGGTATCGCGCGGATCTCTTGTTGTTGAGTGCCCGCTGTTTCGGGGTTGAGGTTTGACTTTTTCGCCGCCGCCCGGTAGGTGCTCGTGTCGGTGTGTAGGTGTAATATGACACTTGCCGAAAGTCTGACTGAATTCCGTATCTGCCGCAATGCCGGATGCGCTTTCGCACTCCGCTCATAAATCACCTTCTCCCTTTTCGCAGAAAAGATAATCCCGTAAACAAGCCCGAAACCGCGAAGTGACGCGGCTTTTTGCTTGTTTGGCTCTTGTGTTTTTTGAGCGGAAATGCTATAATATTTATGTACGATTTACATAGTTTCCACTCGTTGGAGCTGCCCCTTCCTTTCTGGAAAAAGGAAGGGGTTTTTCTTATGCTCCTACATCGACGTACTGGACGCACGCCCACGCATCTGCGCCCGCAAGATGCTTGACTACGAACGGCATGACTTCGCCCGTGTCGGCATCAAGCAGCGCATAGTCCCCGTTTTCATCCTGCGTGTCCGCGATGATGTATTTCGGCGCGTCGCGCTCCATGACGGTCTCCGTTGCACGGGTGACAGCTTCCACCCACGCAGGATCGTCCGATTTCAAGCCGCCCGCGCTGATTGTCTCGTCATGTCGGATGAGTTCCCGGCGGTAGATTCCCCGCCATAGGTTCTCCTTATCGCTGTGACTGTAGATCAGCCGCCACTGCTTCATGTCTATCTGCTCCGTTTCCTTGTAGCTGCACCGCCAAAATACGGACTGATGATACTCGCATTCGAGGCAGTGTCTTTCGCAAACGCTTCCTCGATGAAGGCGGCAAACGACGCCCGTCATATGCCTGTGATGGCAGATGGGGCATAGGTTGTCATCGTAGATCGTCCGAAACTCCTCCATGTACCGCCGCTTTCGCATCTGCTCGCGCTCTCGTAGGAGCGCCGCCTTGACGGTGATTTGCATGGCAGATCAGCCTCCTGTGCATCGGCGTAGCTCGATCGCCACGCCGATGGCGTATCCGATGCCGAGTGCCACGCCAATGAGGAACGCCCATCCCCACGGATAGAGAAACGGCGTGCGAAAGCTCGCGATCCGCTTGTAGATTCCCATGATCGCACCTCCTCAGACGATATGATTCAGTGCGATCACGTTGCCAAGTTCGGCGGCTTCCTCGTCGGTGAGCGTGATGCCCTTGTGCATACGCGGCTCTTCGCCCGGCTCACGCGACCAGCGGCGCAGGTCAAGTTTCGCAGGGCGGCCGCTGTAGCTGATGCGATTGAGTTCGAGCGTGTTTTTCCCATCTGCGCTCCGGCTGATTACCGCGATCCGCTCCGTGGCTTCATAGCTAAAATCTTTCATTGTGTGCTCCTTTCTCTTAGTGCTTGATTCTGAGACCGCGCATGAGGCGATCTGTGGTGGTGTCAAGCGAGCGGCGACGCTCCTCATTTCCGCGAAGCTCCGCAATCTTCACGATTACCTCTGCGAGGCGGCAATGCTGCTCGACGGTGAGATTATCGCGCTCGGACATCTCCGCCATCTTGAGAAGCAGATCATCCAGCACCTTCTCCATGTTTGCCTTGCTGAAACTCATTGATTTACCTCCTATGCAAACTTATACCATCGAAGAACGGGCTCGTTCTCCCAGTCCGTTGGATTCGGCTCGTCCGTTGTGCCCCACGCGCGAAACAAGACCGCTGCACCGTCCTCGGTCTTGTAAACCACTTCAGCACTCTCCTCACTGAGGTCTCGCCCACAGTTGTGATTGTCGTACCCTGCCCAGATCGTCCCGACGACGGCAGTTCTCAGTTCTGCGTAGCTGACTTCAATCGGCACTCCCGCGCCGTTGTAGGAGCTCCCCTGCAATACAAATGCAGGGGATTCCTTGACCATTTCCGTTTTCATTGCGTTCCTCCTATGCTCATCCGGCGACCGACTGCCGCCGCTCCGCCATATTCACCGCATGAGTGCAGGGCGGCTCGCGTCGCTCGGCGTGAGCGATCACGGTGATATTCTTGCCGTCCTGCTCTGCCTTGAGCTGATAGAGCCGCGTCATGATTGTCGCGGCGTTCGCGTTGATGAGATTCGCGTTCATGCGCTCCCTCCTTTCGTGCTGCGCACAATTCGGAAGGAATCCACCCCCGGAATCAAGCTCAACGATGATCCCGTCTGCCAACGGACGATGATCTGCCCCGCATCATCAACGGCGATGACCTCACCCAAAGTACCCGTCGGCGGGGCTTGCGGATCGTCCATTTCAAGGAGTTCCACTTTTACCCCGCTTGGATACGTCCGCCGCAATCGTTCTACTTTTGCACGGCTTTCCATATCGTTTACCTCCTCGCCCGCCATCGGGCTTTTTCTCTCACTCCTCACCGTGCTATAATGAGTACAGAAAGGAAGTGCTTTGAATGGGATATTCTCACAAAACCTGCGAACGGCTCGTAATGGCTGCCGATAAGGACGGCAGTATCACTTTTGCCCAGATTCGCAGGGCGTTCCCAGACCATGAAAGTTCGTTTTTCTATGACCTGATTGGCGACGCTTTTCAAACGCCATACACCATAGCTATGAATCCAAATCGTAAAGTCATGCTCTATTGGGACGAGTGTCCAAAAGAATACATAGAAGGCTACGAGTTCAAGGATTCTGACCGATTCCAACTGTCCGTCAGCGGATTAAACATTCGCGATGAGTGTGTTGATCGAATGAAAGACAGGAAGCTCGCGCTGATCGCCGCCATCAGTGGAAGCATTGCCGCTATTGCTAGCGTAGCATCCCTCCTGCGTTGATTGCCGTACACACAATAGCGATAGATATGAATAAGATGTTGAGTATGAGCATGATTCCCTGATTCTCGAGCGTCCAATCATCAAGTCGCTCAATCATTTTCTTTATCCTGCTAGACGTGATTTTCACCTTCCTCCGTCTCAATCCACAGCCCGCTCATGCGGGCTGTTTTTCTTTGCCGCCATCGGCGGCGGTATCATCCGCCACCTTTGCGCTGCGTCCGACCTCAAGCCCGCGCATGAACGAAAACGCCGCCGCACGCAGGATCTTCTCGCCCGTCGTTCCCGCACTGCGCAGAGCATCAATCATGTGCGGTGTCGAGAACGCATACGGCTCACTCGGGATGCCGAGCATTTCATTCTGAATCATTATTCTTCCCTCCTTGCCCGCCATCGCGGGCTTTTTCTCTACCTCCTCGCCGTGCTATAATGAGCGTAAAGGAGGTGATTGCTATGGATATTCAAAAACTTCGCCTTGCAGTACAGGATTTTCGATTTCAAGGAAAAGTGCGCCGCGATAACAATTCATCCTTGACTGTTCGCGAACATAATGAGCTTGTCGAGAGTATTGCCCGTGCTCTCGATAAGTTCGTGGATGCAATAGAGGAATCAGAAAGTCCCGAGTCTGCTACTAAGGACTAACCGCCCCTCTATGCACTGTCAGTCCCGCCCTATTTTTTGGAGGCGGGATTTTCTTCTTTCAGTGTCAAAAACGGAGCATCTTCTACTGCATTGTTCAACTCTCTCAATGCTCGTAAAAGCTGTTCGCGGAGTTCGACAACCTTTTTGAGCTTCTCGTCGAACGTGTCCAAATCCATCTGAACCACGGTATAAAGTTTTTCCATCTCCTCACCTCCCCTCTATTCCCGCCATCGCGGGCTTTTTCGTGACCTACCATCATCAGCGCAGGGAGGTCAATCCCTGCGGACGCCCCCGTAGGGCGTTTCGGCTTATGTGTCCTCTTTCAAGATCCACTCTAGTTTCGTCTTCTCTTTCGCGAGGTTGTTCAGCTTGTCTTGCGCTTCGCGCAGATGCTTCATATAGTTGTTCATCCAATCCACGTTGTCTGACCGGCTCCCGTTATCCTCCGCAGCCAAGGCTTTTTCAGCATATTCCTTGATGCGCTCAAGGCATTTCGTAACTTCATCCTGCGTGTCTTTTCGCTCCCACTCGTTGGTCTCCAACAAATGCTTTATTTTCTCTGTCATCATTTTTTAATTACCGCCTTTCGGTTCGACCTGCCATCATCAGCGCAGGGCGGTCGTTCCCTGCGGACGCCACGCGGGGCGTTTCGGCTTAATCTGCAGATTCAATCCCCGCGAATTCGCTCGCTTCCTTGATGAGCTGCAGGAGGTACTTCGCGCTCCCAACGTGCCCCCAGTTGATCTCCTCCGGCGATGTGTCCATGTGGTTCTCGACGTGAGCTTTCAGCGCGTCCAGTTTCTCCTCAATCGCCGCCACCGTTCCGATGAACTCATCCAGTGCCTTTTCGTTTACGCCTGTGTTGTTCATTTTGTTTGTCCTCCTTGCCCCGTGAGGCGGTTTCCAGTTCATTTTTTCTTTTCTTTTTGAATTTGTAAACTCATTATAGCATTACATTTTGAGTCTGTAAAGTCTTTTTTATTTGCCTTTGTGTGTCCATAATATCAAATATTTTTGGACTTGTAAAGGCTTACATAAAAATTTTTGCCCTTGCAAGTTCATTTATTTTATGTTATCCTCTAGTCAAGAAAAGAAAGGAGGTCGAAAAATGGAATCAAACGGGCTTCACGAACGCATCAAAGCCGTCCGCAAGAGCCTGGTGCCGAAGGTGTCGCAGACGGCGTTTGCTGAAATGCTTGGAACGACTCGCGCCGCCATAGCACCTTATGAGAGAGGTATTGTTACCCCGTCCGACACGTTCATCCAACTCCTCTGCGCGAAGTTCAACATCTCCGAGGAGTGGTTGCGTACGGGCAAAGAGCCGATGCACAAAAGTGATATTGAGGCGCAGGTGGATGCCTATACGCGGGGCTACGCTCTCGATGCCGAGGAGCGCGAGATCATCCGCTACTTTTTGAATCTCAATCCGTCTGAACGCGCTGCGATGATCGCGCACGTCGAAAATCTCGCCGATGCCATCCGCGCCGCGCGTCCGCAAGAGAGTGCGCAGACGGACGCATCCGCCGCTAATAGTAAGGATGCCGCTGTCAAATCGCAGCGCACCATGACGTCGGATGAACTGGAAGCCAAAGTCGACGCCTACCGTGCCGCTCTCATTGCAGAGCAAAAGGGGCAATCAGCATCCTCCTCTGGAAGCTCCGCCGCAAAAATGGCATAAAAAAAGACCGCCCATAGGGCGGCAGGAAGGAGTATCTATGAAGGATTCCCATGATTATAGTGCTTATTTCATGCGTATCTCTGAGATTTACTCAAGCAATCCTCACGTCTTTGCCCAGATAAAGAACGTCTTGGAGCATATTGTTGTTGTTCACGATGGCGTTTCCTCGTTTGACACGAACTATGATATGGCGATTGAGATTATAAACGTCAATCTCGATGACAATATTCACACGGTCTTTCAGTCGATTCATAGCGATGTCGAAAAACAACGTCCACCTCTTTTTAGTGGTTTACCCGATGCATTACGCTCTGAGATTCTCGCCTTCTCTGCATTTGTCGCGCCTCTCCTCGCCGCATCTGTTGATGCGCACAAGACGAAGGAGCGACGATTGGCGATTGCGTTCCAGTCGTTCAAGGCTACTCTCGTTACAAAGTCACTGAAAAAGGCTCTGATCATTGTTGATTGGATTGTGAAGTGGGCGTCATACCTCCAACGAGAAAGTTCTTTTCGCCCGAGTTCTTTGAAGGCATACCGACAACGAGAGATTGTCCTTGTTGACTTTGGTTTCAACGTAGGCGGCGAATTTGGCGGACGGCACTATGCCGTAGTTTTGGAGAAGAATAACAATCCATTCGCCGCCGTTATATTGGTCGCTCCAATCAGTTCATACGATCAAACACAAGGGCAACAAGCGCACAAGTCAAATGTTGATCTTGGGATTGGTGCGATTCACGGGTATAGCAAGGGTAGTCAGGTTGTCCTGAATCAGATACGCTATATCAGTAAACTTCGCATTGAAAAACC
>ERZ772993.1145-NODE-1145-length-10555-cov-14.992000_pt1 | contig 10555 bp, 9 predicted proteins | sample MGYA00580670_ERZ772993 | MGnify/ENA primary metagenome ERZ772993 (study PRJEB29015, sample SAMEA2737936) | human oral metagenome | biome: human oral; feature: human-associated habitat; material: dental | place: China | collected 2136 ...
CGACGATCTCGCGGACCGCGGCGCCCGGCGCCGCCGCGCCCCGGACGCCGGGACGCGCACTCCACCCCCGGGAACGACGGTCGGACCACCGCGGTCCAACCGCACACGAATGGTCCGCACAGGAGAGCACCGCCATGAGCCCACTGAACAACCTTCCAGGTGACATCACCAGAACGACTCCCCCAGGGGCGGGGCTCAGGCGGACGGCGCGCCGGACCCCGGGAGCGAGTCACCGCCCCCGGCCCGGGGAGCACCGCGGCCCAGCATCCCGCCGGCCCGCCGGGTCATGCCCGCCCCAGCAGGAACTCCCACTCGCGCCGGATGAGACCGCCCTCGACGTCGAAGACGTCCAGGGAGCGCTCGCCGTCGTCGTTGACCAGCAGGGTCACGACCCGGCCGCGCCCGCGGTCGACCGTCATGTCGAGGCAGGAGAAGGCGGTGCCGGTGCCGTCGTAGGCGGCGGCGATGGCGGCCAGGTAGTCCTCGCGCCCGACGATCCTGCGCTCCGCGCCGTCGTCGACGAGGGTCCACTCCACCCCGGGATGGAGGAGCCTCGCGTAGGCCGCCCAGTCCCGGGCGTTCTCCGCGGCGAAGAAGCGTTCCAGAAGTCGTTCGAGCCCATCGCCCGGATCCGACGCAGGGGTCCTCATGGTTCCCACCCTACGGCGGCGGCCCCGCGGCGTCGCACGGCGCGGCCCACGGCCGACGCCCACCCCCTGCGCCAATGAGCGCATGCCCAGTGGAGGCGGGGTCGTTGAGGATCGCCGGCTCACCCCTGCGACAATGGGCGCATGTTCCCAGGCGTGATTCCGTTCATCCTCATCGCCGCGGCCGTCATCGCGCGCGCCGTCGTCTCCATCCGCCGCGATCCGCGCAGGCCCGCCAACGCCCTGTGGCTGACGGGGGCCCTCATCGCGGCGTGGATGCTGGTGGCGGTCCTCTCGAGGGGGTCGGACCCGCTGACCGGGCTGGTCTTCTTCCTCGCGCTCCTGGCCCCGTTCCTCGTCCTGGTCCTCATCGTGGTGCTCATCGCCAATGGCGTCGTCACGTGGCGCCGCGAGGGGCGCAGTCTCGCGAACCTCCTGTCCCTGCTGGCGGGCGCGGGCCTGGCGGGGGTCGTGGCGCTGTGCATCGCCTCGGTCGTCCTGGTGCGCTCGCTGCCGTGGCTCGTCGCGCTCGCGCTGGCGGTCGTGTTCGCCTGCGCCTGGATCGGCTTCCTCCTGCTGGCCGACCTGCTCTACGCCTGGGTCTACCCGCGCCTGTGGCGGCGGCCGAGGCCGGACTTCGTCGTCGTTCACGGCTCCGGCCTGGTCCAGGGCAGGGTGGCCAGGCTCCTGGGCACGCGCGTCGAGGTGGGCATCGCCCGGTGGCGGGCGGCCGGCGGCGAGCGCATCCCCTTCGTCCTCTCCGGCGGCCAGGGGCCCGACGAGCCCCGCTCCGAGGCCTCGGCCATGGCGGAGTACGCGATGAGGTTCGGCGTCCCCGCCTCCGCGATCCTCCTGGAGGAGCGCTCCCGCACCACGCGCGAGAACCTGGAGTTCACCCGCGAGCTCGTGCACGGGCGGCTGGGCGAGTCGGCCCGCGGCGTCGCCGTGACCAGCGACTACCACGTGCTGCGCACGGCGGCCCTGGCCCGGGACGTGGGCCTGGACGTCCAGGTCGCGCCCGCCCACACCGCCCTGTACTTCCGCATCAGCGCCTTCCTGCGCGAGTTCGTCGCCATGCTCGCCCGCCACCGCCTCGCCAACCTGGCGGCGCTGGCCGTCGTGTGCCTGCCGCTGCCGCTGATCATGATCCGGGGGCTCCTGCGCGGTTGAGACGACGACGGCGGCCGGGGCGGCGCCGCATCGGGACGGCCGGCGGCGCCTGCGAGCCGGGTCAAGCCCGCCGGAGCACCTCCCACGTGTAAACGCGCTCGTCGCGACCCAGGCGCATGAGCGTCAGCGCGGGGGCGACGTCGACCCCGTCCGGGACGGCGTCGAGCGCCGGCGCGAGCGCCCCGACCAGCGGGCGCGGATCCATCGGCCCGTTGAAGTAGCACAGGGAGGCGTGCGGCCAGAAGTCGCCCCACTCGCGCGGGCCGAGCAGACGGTCGATGGCGGCCCGCTGCGCCCGCGCCAGCGCCATCAGCCAGTCGCTCCTCTCCGCCACGAGCATGGCGCCCTCCAGACCGACGAAGAGATGCGTGAACCGCAGGACGGGATCGTCCAGCGACGACCAGAGGGCGAAGACCTCGTCGGCGATCGCCTCGAGCCGGTCATCGGGGACCTCGTCGGCGAATCCGAGCCCGTTCATGGTCAGGTGGAGCCACGACTCGGGCACCGGGTCGACGCACTCGAAGCGCTCGAGGACCGGGCGGACCGAGCGGGCGAGCCCCCGGACGGCGTCGGCCCGCTCCATGGTGAGGTGGAAGGTGTACATCCGCCTCCCGGGCGCCCAGCCAGGGCGCCAGTACCAGTGGCTGCGGGTCCGTCCGAGCTCGGGAGCCGTATCGATTCGCACGGGCCGATCATGTCACGGCGCCACGACCGTTCTCTCCGCCGGGACACTCGTGAACCCCTTTGCCGCGGGTCGAACCGGAGGACCCGAGAACCCGATGCGTACGTATAATGCGGCGATCGGGGTCTCAGGCCTCGTTCCCGCCACCGTTCAGCGAAGGAGCTGTCGTGCCGCGTTCACCGGCCCTCACAAGACTCGCCGCCCTGCTCGTCGCCCTGGCCCTGGCGGGATGCCGGGGCGGCACGGCCCCGGCCTCCTCCGATGAGGCCGGAACATCCGCCGAAGCCGCCGCAACGGCGGCACAGACCGAGGAGGAGAACGCCTCCGACGACGAAAGCGCCCGGACCCGGCCGCCGGCGTCGGCGTCCCCGGAGACCGCCTCAGCTCAACCGACTGAGAAGTGCGCGACCATGACCGGGGCCGAGGCCGTCTCGACGTGGGGCCCCCAGGTGCCGACATTCCGTAGCGAAAGTTACTGGCAGTGGGATCTCGACGGGGCCGACACCACCACCTACGACGCGTGCGCCGCACTGTCCTGGGTGGTCCTGGAGATCCCTGGGAACACGGCCTCCTCCCCCTTCCAGATCATGCTGTTCCACCGCGGTCAGTACATCGGCACGACCGCATCGAAACCGATCGGCTTCCCGCCCAAGGTGGTGCGCCTCGACGACGCCGCGATCCAGGTCGCCTACACCTGGCCCCGGGACGGGGAGTCGAACGCCGAGGCCAGCGGAAGGTCCATATCGATATTCACCTGGGACGACCGGACTCGGAGCGTCACGCACTCCGGGGAATGGCCCCCCGGTTTCACCGAGTAGCGCGCGCCGCGGCCCGCGGGCGCGCACCATGACGGGCGGCACGGACGGCGAGCGCGTCACGGCCCAGGCCCCGGGGCGTCGACGGGCCCCGCCCGGGCGGCGGCCGTGGCGGTGCGATCCACCCCGAGGACCTGGACCCGCACCGCCGCCTCCACCACGACGTCCTCCCCCGTCACGGCGCACGAGCTGAGCACCGCCCCGTTGGCCCGGGCCACACCGCCCGCCACGGCGCAGGGGTCGGCGGGCGCCGTGATCGAGTTGAGCGCCGTCGCCCCGCCCAGAGCGGCCAGGTCCGCGGCGAGCCGCGCCCGACCGGCCGCGGCCTGCGCCCGGATGAGGGCGGCGACGCCGACCGCGAGCGCGAGCAGCACCCCGATGACGCCGAGGACCAGCACGGTCCCCGAGCCCCTCTCCCCCGCCGCCCGGCGCCGGGTCGCGGTCGGCGCGCTCATGGCCCGCTCGGCTCGGTGTAGGCGCAGGCGCGGCTGCGGGCCGTCAGTCCCAGTCCGCCGAGCGGGCCGGGCACGCGCCGGCTGGCGGTGACGCAGGTGAGCTCGCCCTGCTCGACCGCGAGGTCCACCGCTCCGCCGGCGCGGTTCGCCGCCCCGGCGAGGTCGGTCTGGCCGATGGCGGCGGCGCGGGCCGCCACGCGCGCGGCGTCGGTGACGCGCAGCTGGGTGACCCCGGCGCTCACCCCCGCCAGCACCATGAGGAGCACGAGGACGAGGGCGGGCATGGCCACGGCCAGCTCCGCCGTGGCCATGCCCGCCTCGCCGGCGGTCCGACGACGGCGCCCGTTCCGGGTCAGGCGGGCGGCGGGCCGCGTCGGGCCCCGGAACTGGCGGGCGGCGGGCCGCTGCGCCCGGCCCCGGGGCGGACGGGCCGGCTCGCACTCGGGCCCGCGCCCGGTCCGGCGTCGGCCCCGCGCCGAACCCCCCGGGCGGTTCCCTCGCCCGGCCCGCCCCCGCGGGCCGGGCCCTCCTCCGGTCCACATCGACTGGCCTCAGCCCGCCGACAGGGCGGACTCGAGCAGCCTCTGCAGGACCCCGCTCAGGGAGCCGGAGCGGATGATCGCCAGCAGGAGCCCGGCGAAGGCCGCCGCGGCGAGGGTCCCGATGGCGTACTCGGCGGTGGCCATGCCGGCCTCCGCGTGCGGGTCGGGCGCGCCGTCGGGGGCGGGTCCGGCCCCCTGCGGGCCCGGGTGGGCCAGGCGCCAGGAGCGGCGCAGGGTCCGCACGGTGTGCCTCAGCGTTGTCATGATTCCTCTTTCCGGGATCGGGAGCGCCGGACCTCGGTGTCCGACGTCGTCCGCGGGCGCGCGGCCCGCAGTCCCAGGGTGGACGCCGGCGGGCGCCTTGCGCATCCACCCCGTTCGAGCCCTGTGGACGACCCCTGAAGCCGGCGGCCCTGTGGTGACCGGCCCGCCCCGCCGCGCCGCGGCCGAGGCCCTCGACGGCGCCGGACCGGCCGCTTCGACCGATTCCGACGAGGAGCGGAGGAGGGGCGCGGGGCGCGCGGGTCAGCCGCCGACGAGCTCGCGGATCTCCTGGGCGGTCAGCCGCGCCCGGCTCATGCCGGCGCCCGCGGCCTCGTCGGCCGCCCCGGCGCCCTCGACGACGCGGTCGAAGAGCTCGGCCTTCTTCTCCTTCAGGTCCATCACCTTCTCCTCGATGGTGTCGGCGGACACGAGCCGGTAGACCATGACCGGCTTGTCCTGGCCGATCCGGTGGGCGCGGTCGACGGCCTGCTCCTCCACCTGCGGGTTCCACCACGGGTCGAGCAGGAAGACGTAGTCCGCCTCGGTCAGGGTCAGGCCGAAGCCGCCGGCCTTGAGGGAGATGAGGAAGACGTCCGCCCCGCCCGAGCGGAAGGAGTCGATGGCGCCCTGCCGGTCGACGGTGGCCCCGTCGAGGTAGGCGGTGCGCAGGCCCGCCGCCTCCAGGTGCTCGCGCACGCCGGTGAGGTAGCGGGTGAACTGGCTGAAGACGAGCGCCCGGTGCCCCTCGGCCACGACCGGCCGCAGGGTGTCGAGCAGCACCTCGATCTTCGCGGTGGGCCTGCGCCGTCGCGCCCGGCCCCCGCCCGGCCCCTTCGCGCCGCGCCCGCGCCCGCCGGGGCCCTTCGCGCCGCGCCCGCCCGGACCGGCGTCGGATCCTCCAGTCCCCCCGGTCTCGACGAGCGCCGGGTCCAGGGCCATCTGCCGCAGGATGGTCAGCGAGCGCAGGGCGGAGAAGCGCGCCTGGGCGGTGTCGGTCTCCAGCAGGCCCAGGACCTTCTGGCGCTCGCGGGCGAGGCGGGCGTCGTAGGCGCGCCGGTGCGCCGGCGGCAGTTCGACGGCGAGCACCTGCTCGGACTTGTCCGGCAGGTCGGCGGCGACCTCCTCCTTGGTGCGCCGCAGCAGGAAGGGGCGCATATGCGCCCTGAGCGCCTCCAGCCTGTCGGTGTCGCCCCGCTCGATGGGGCGCCGGTAGTGCTGGGTGAAGCGGTCGGGCCCGGGCAGCAGGCCCGGGGCGGACACGCTCAGCAGGCTCCACAGGTCCATGAGGGAGTTCTCCAGCGGGGTGCCCGTGATGGCCACGGCCGACGGCGCGCGCAGGCGCCGCACCGCCTTGTAGGTCGCCGAGGCGTGGTTCTTGATGAACTGGGCCTCGTCGAGCACGAGCCAGGACAGGTCGACGGCGATCAGCTCCTCCTCGTCCAGGCGCGCGATCGTGTAGCTGGTCACCAGCACGTCCGCCTGCGCGGCCTCCTCGGCGAAGCTGGTGCCGCGCTTGGCGGAGGTGCGGGTCACGGCCCGCACGCGCAGGTCGGGGCAGAAGCGCCCGGCCTGCTCCACCCAGGTGCCGACGACGCTCGTGGGGGCGACGACGAGCACCGGCCCGGGCCGCGGGGCGTCGGCGGTGTCGCCCGCAGCGGCCCGCCGCTCCTCGAGCATGCGCTGGATGGCGGCCAGGATCTGGACGGTCTTGCCCAGCCCCATGTCGTCGGCCAGGATGCCGCCCAGCCCGGTCGAGCGCAGCAGGTCCAGCCACTGGTAGCCCTCCAGCTGGTAGGGGCGCAGGGTCGCGTTCAGCCCGGCCGGCGCGGGGATCTCCAGCGGGTCCGCGCCCGGCCCGGCGCCGTCGCCTTCGCCCCCGGCGTCGAGCGGCCGCAGGGCCAGCAGCCGCTCCACGTTCTCCCTCCAGCGCTGCGCGGTCCGCCCGACCACGCCCAGGGCCACCAGCTCGGCGTAGTACCCGGCCTGGAAGGCGCTCACGCGCAGGGCGTCGGGATCCTTGGGGTCCGGCTCGGCCAGCGCCCGCCCCTCCGCCATGAGGGCCGCCAGGCGCCGGATCTCGGGGCGGTCCAGGTCGATCCACGCCCCCGAGTCGAGCAGGACCGCCTCGTCCCCGTTGGCGACCGCGGCCATGAGCCGGGCGATGGGGACCTGCTCGTCGCCGACCTTCACGTGCACCTTCAGGGAGAACCAGTCGGGGCGGTCCGCGTCCTCGTCGACGTCGGTGGTGACCAGCACCTCGCCGTCGGCCTCCCGGTAGTCGGGCACCTCCCCGACCACCTCCGTCTCGAAGCCCTCCATGTCCTCGAGCACCGGCAGGGTGCGGACCATGAAGTGGGCGGTGTCGATGCCCGACAGGCTGCGCCGCTTCCACAGCGCCCCGTGCTCGGCGGCCAGGGGCGCGAGGCGCGCCATGATCTCGCGCGCCAGGCGCCGCTCCCCGTCCATATCCCGGAGGGCGGGGCGGGGCGGGGAGGCCGGCGGCGCCGGGAGGCCGCCCGTCCCGGCCTCCTCGGCGTCCAGGTCCCCCAGCACCTCCTCGCGGCGCACCCGACCATCGGCGGTGCGGTAGCGCATGAGCCACTCGGTGCGGGCGCGGTGCGCGGCGCCGTCGATCGTCACCCGCAGGACGGCGTGCAGGGCGGCGGGCTCGGGCAGGTCGATCCGCGGGTCGTGGATGACCACGGGCACGGCGCGGCTGAGGGGCTCGAGGTACTCGTTCTTGAAGCGCGCCACGTCCGACGGCGGGACGGTGATCCGCCGGGTCGTGTCCGCCAGGAGCCGGGCGAGGACCTCGCTGGGGGCGGGCTCGATCGGCATGAGGACGAGGCCGCCGTCGAGGCACTCGACGACGAAGCCGTGGATGGGGCTGCCGATCCCGGCGATCGGGGGGTTGTCGGCGACCCGCCCCTCCAGGTCCGCCACGTCCTCGAGGTTGAGGGCCGGCGCGACGACGAGGGAGTCGTCCTGCGCGATCCGCAGGCTCACCCCGGCCCTGAGCCCCTCGGACACGAGCACCGGCCGCCCCCCGCGCTGGGCGGTGGTCAGCGCGAGCCCGGCCGCCACGCCGCGGCGCAGAGCCCCCCAGAAGCGGCGCGGGACGTCGTCGAGGGACACGCGGTCGTCGGAGTAGTAGAAGCTCCTGGGCACCATCCGCCCGATCTCCTGGACGGCCTGGAGGACGTCGTCGTCCACCTCCCCGTCGAGCCCGCCGCCCAGCACCTGGCTCCAGGAGGCGCCCTGGCGGTTCCAGCCGTTGCGGCCCCTGACGAGGGGCAGGAGGCTCAGCCCCCGCCTGCGGCGCGGCCAGTCGCCGGCCGAATCGTCCTGGCCGACCTCCAGGGCCATGGGGCGGGTGCTGCAGTCGTTCACGCGCAGCAGGTCGGCCAGCGCGCCCTCCCAGCCCGAGCCCGTCCTGACGGGGCCCGGGACCGCCTGGCCGCGGGCGGTCAGGAGCACGGCGACGGCGTGCTTGCAGTCGGTGCCGACCGGGCAGGAGCAGGAGCTGGTCCACACCGGGCGGGGGTCGTCGGAGGAGTGGCAGTAGACCATCGTCTGGTAGACGCGGCCGCCCGAGCCGCGCACCTGCCCGGTGAGGATGTCCCCTTCGGCGGAGATGCTGACGGAGCGGACGCGGCCCTGCCTGACGTAGCTGCGCCCGCGCAGGAAGGTCCGCTGGCCGACGCTCCCGATGATCTGGTCATCGCTCACGCGCGCGGGCCAGCCCTCCGAGGAGATCATGCGAACCATGGGCGCAGTCTAAGAGATCGCGTCATCGGGTTAGGACTTGCGGGTGGGATGCTGGTCTCAGCGGCGGGTGGTCCAGGCGCGGTGGATGAGGTTCCTGATGGTGATGATGGTGCCGGCCGGGGCGGTGAACGCCTCGATCACCCGGGTGCGCACCCCGGCGTGGACCCGGAGCCCGCGGGGGCGGCGCGCTCGCGGACCGGCGTCAGTCGCGGGGTCCGCCGGCGTCCCGGCGTCGCCTGGCCTCCTCGCGCACCCGCGCCGTCTCCCGCCTCAGCTCGCGCAGCTGGGCCCTCTCCTCGCGCAGGTGGGCCCGGTTCTGGGCGCGCAGGACCGCTCGGCGCTGCTCGGCCTCCTCCCGGTCCAGGTGCCTCTGCCTGCGCATCTGGGCGCGCCAGTGGGCGCGGTCGGCCTCGATCTGCGCCAGGCGCTCGGCCAGGTAGCGGGCCTCGGAGACGGTCAGCCCGTGCTGGTGCACCCCCAGGTCGTGCCTCTGACGACGCCGGAGGCCGGCCCGCGCCTCCGCCGTCGGGACCGGGGGCGCGGTCGGCCCGACCGCCCCGATTCCGGCGGCCCCGGCACCGTCGGCCGCGTCCCCGGCGGCGTCCCGGCCCGGGGCCCCGGGCCCGGCCGACGGCTCCGCAAGACCCGCGGGGCGGCGCGGCTCACTGACCACGAGCGGGCCCTGCGGCGCCTCGGCGGCGTTCTCGGCCCGGCGCCCGGAGGCCTCCACCGGCCCCTGCACCACCGCCAGGGCCTCGACGGCCGGCGCGCGATCGGCGTCGGAGGACAGGGCCAGGCCCAGGGCCGGCATGACCAGGACGCTGAGCGCGCCGGCCAGCACGAGGGTCGAGGCGAAGGGGGCGCTCATGGCGCCGGCGTCGACGGCGACCTGCGTGACGGCCACGATGATCGGCAGGGCGGTGGTGGAGTAGACGGCGATCTGCAGGGACTGGCGCACGGAGTAGGCGCGCGAGCCGTCGCGGCGCCGCTCCAGCAGGGCCGCCACCCACACCGGCAGGCCGCGCGTGAGCACCAGCAGCACGAGGAAGGCCCCCAGGTAGATCAGCGAGGAGGCCGTCAGCTCCAGCTCGATCGCCATGCCGGAGGTGACGAAGAACAGCGGGACGAAGAAGCCGTAGGCCAGCCCGTCGAGCTTCTCCTCCAGCTGGCGGTCGCCGTCGGGGACCGCGTAGCGCAGGATGAATCCGGCCGCGAAGGCGCCCAGGACGACGTCGAGCTCGAAGACCTCCGCCAGCGTGCACAGCCCCACCAGCAGCAGGATGGTGACGCGGATGGTGGTCTGCGCCGTCGTCGAGCCGCCCAGGTGGATCGCCTCGACCAGGCGGCGGCCCGCGCGCTGGACGCGGTCGGTGAAGCGGACGATGAGCAGGGTGATGGTCAGGAAGGCCAGGAGGATGACGAGGGACTGCCAGGTCGAGCGGGACCCCAGCAGCAGCGCCATGAGGATGATCGGGCCGACCTCGCCCACCGCCCCGTGGTTGAGGATCGCCGCGCCCACGGCGGTGGGCAGCAGGTCGCGCTCGCGCAGGATCGGCAGGATCGTGCCGATGGCGGTGGAGGTCATGGCGATGGCGATGGCGATGCCGTTGGCGGAGAAGACCCCGCCGGACACTCCGACGGCGGCGACCGCCGCGAAGGCGAGGCCGAGGGACCCGGCCCAGGCGGCCATGGCGTGGCGGCCGCCGGAGCCGCGCAGCTCGTTGACGTCGATCTCGTAGCCGGCCATGAGGAAGAGGAAGGAGACGCCGAGCTCCTTGAGGAACTCGATGTCCTGGCCCTCGTGGGCGATGCCGAGGCCACTGGGGCCGATGAGCACGCCTCCAGCGATGAGCAGGACGGTCTCCGGAAGCAGGCGCTTGGGGACACTCCAGGAGATGAGCGGCGCGATGAAGGAGACCGCCACAATGCACAGCAGGGAGACGAAGACTGCGCTCATGCCTGTTCCTTTCCTCGGTGGCTTCCCCCCGGCAGGGGCCCGCAGGCCGGAGCGGCGCCCGGGCCCGCGGTGTCGGGCGCGCGACCGAGTCCGCTCCGGCGATGACCGGCGGTGGGGATGATACCCAGGCCCCGGCGCCCCGGTCGGATCGCGCGAGTCGGTGACGCCGCCGCCGGCCCGGGCCCGCGACGCGCCTCCTGGGCGACGCGTTCTCAGGAGCTCGGGAAGACCGGGAAGAGCTCGGGCGGTACCAGG
>ERZ772993.1153-NODE-1153-length-10505-cov-17.068421_pt1 | contig 10505 bp, 5 predicted proteins | sample MGYA00580670_ERZ772993 | MGnify/ENA primary metagenome ERZ772993 (study PRJEB29015, sample SAMEA2737936) | human oral metagenome | biome: human oral; feature: human-associated habitat; material: dental | place: China | collected 2136 ...
GATCGCGCGGGCCGGGGCGGCGGGCCCCGCCGGTACGACGGCGCCGGCCGGGGGGACCGGGGCTACCGGGATGACCGGGAAGGCCGGGGCTACCGCGGTGACCGTGATCGTGACTACCGGGGCGACCGCGACCGCGGTTACCGGGGCCAGGGCGGCCAAGGTTACCGCGATCGGGGCGAGCGCGGCGACCGTGACTACCGGGGCGGGCCGGGATCCGACCGCCGGGCCGACCGCGGCTACCGCGGTGGATCGGGATCCGACCGCCGCGGCGGGCCCCGCGGGTACGACACCCGCGACGGCCGGGGCGAGGGCGGCGATCACCGCGGCGGTCCCCGCCGGTACGACGACTACCGGGGCCGGTCCCGCGACTCCCGCGGCCGCGACGACTACCGCGGGGAGCGCCGCCGCTACAACGACGAACCGCGCGACGGCCTGCTGGCCGACCTCGTCGACCACCTCCACGCCCTGGACGGCCGCTCCTACGCCGCCTACAAGGCGATCGTCGGCCGCTACGCCGCGCCCGAGGGCTGGGTCCTGCACGTCGACCGCGTCCAGCCCGACCCCTACGCCCCGCCCACCCGCATCCACGTGGACGTGCCCGCCGACCTGCCGGGCCTGGAGGTCCTGGCCGAGCGCGCCCTGCTGGAGACGGCGGACCGGCGCCTGGCCGTCGGCGACTTCCTCACCCGCGAGCTGCGCGCGGGCTTCGGGGGCACGGCCCTGTCCATCGCCGCCCCGGGCCAGGAGATCCTCGAGCGCTCCTCGGTCCTGCTCGTCCCCGCCGACATGCCCGACGGCGGCTACGACGACGACCCGGCCGAGGCCGGCGGCCCGGACGGCGCCCGCGCCGGCGAGATCGGCGACCCGGGCGAGGCCGACGACCCGGGCGAGGCAGGCGTCGCGCCCGCGGGCACGGCCGCCGGCGACCCCGACGCCCCGGAGACCAGCGGTGACCCCGACGCCCCGGGGGCCGGCGGCGCCGTCGGCCCGCTCCCCGCATCGGCGTCGGACTGGACCATTGAGATCCGCGCCCGCATGGCCCTGCCCGCCCGGGGCCGGTCCATCCAGGGGCACGAGGCCTCCCGCATCATCAGCCGGGACCTGACCCGCGAGATGGCCGCCGCCCTCGACCTGACCGGCGAGCGGGCCGAGCGCCTCGTGGCGCACGTGGCCGCGCTGGAGGACCACCGGGCGCTGAGCGAGGTCGTGCGCGAGCGGGGCTGGGTCTCCTTCCTGGCCGACGGCTCCCTGCTCCCCCGCCGCTCGGGCGTCTCCGACGAGCCCATGCGCGCCGGCGCCGTGGCGCTGAGGGCCCCCGACTCCCTGGCCGCCACCGTCGAGCTGCCGCACGCGGGGCGGGTGCGCGGCACCGTCGTCGGACCGGGCGTGACCCTCGTCGTGGGCGGCGGCTACCACGGCAAGTCGACGCTGCTCAACGCGATCGAGCGGGGCGTCTACCCGCACGTGCCCGGCGACGGGCGCGAGCTGGTCGCCACCGCCCCCGACGCCGTCAAGGTGCGCGCGGCCGACGGCCGGGCGGTGACCGGCGTCGAGCTGACGCCCTTCATCGCGCACCTGCCCGGCGGCCGGGACACGGGCGCCTTCGCCACGCAGAACGCCTCGGGCTCGACCTCCCAGGCGGCCTCGCTCATGGAGTCGATCGAGGCGGGGGCGAGCGCGATCCTGCTCGACGAGGACACCTCGGCGACCAACCTGCTCATCCGCGACGCCCGCATGCGGACCCTCGTGGCCGCCGAGCGCGAGCCGATCACGCCGCTGGTGGACCGGGTGGGCGCGCTGGCCGCGGACCTGGGGGTGTCCACGGTGCTGGTCATGGGCGGGTCGGGCGACTACCTCGACGTGGCCGACCGCGTCCTGCTCATGGACTCCTACGTCCTGCACGACGCCACCGAGTCCGCCCGCGCCGTGGCCGCCGCCCAGCCCCGCGAGGTCACGGCGCTGGCGGGCTTCGGCGAGCCGACGTCGCGCGTGCCGCTGCCCGCGCCGGCGCGCACCCGGCGCGGGCCGGTGCGCACGCGCGCGCACGGGACGACGGGGCTGACCCTGGACCGCGAGGACGTCGACGTCTCCGACGTGGCCGGGATCGTGGACCCCGGCCAGGCCGAGGCGATCGCCTGGGCGCTGCGGGCGCTGCTGGAGCAGCGCTTCGACGGGGAGTCGACGCTGCGCACCTGCCTGACCGACCTGGAGGCGCTGCTCGACGACGAGGGGCTGGACGCGCTGCAGGACGTCGGCGCCCGCCCCGCCTTCCTGGTCCGGCCGCGGATGGTCGACGTCGCGGCGGCGGTCAACCGGTACCGGAGGCTGGAACTGGCCTGACGCCGCCGGCCGGCTTCGCCGTCGGCCCGCCCGATCCGCCGCGGCTCAGCGCAGGGCGGCCAGGGCCCCGTCCTGGGCGACGAGGGCCTCGACCAGGGCGGTGGCCTCGCCGTCGTGGAAGGCGGCGGGGGCGAAGACGCCGCCCGAGAAGTCGGTGGCCAGGTGCAGGTTGACCTGGGGGCCGACGACGCCGGTGGTGAAGTTGACGAGGATGGCGCGCAGGTGCTCGATCGGGCGGTGGCCGGCGGAGTAGGAGTAGCCGACGAGGCCGACGGCCCTGTTCGCCAGCACCGAGGGCGTGATGAAGTCGATGGCGTTCTTCAGGGCGCCGGGCACGGAGTGGTTGTACTCGGGGGTGACGAAGATGAAGGCGTCGAAGCCGGCGAGGGCCTTGTTCCAGGCGACGGCGGCCGGGTCCTTGGCGGGGGCCATCATCGGGGGGACCTCCTCGGCGAAGACCGGCAGGTCGAAGTCGGCCAGCTCGAGGACCCGGGCGTCGACGCCGTCGACCTCGTTGGCCTTCTCGGCGATCCACCGGGCGACGGCGGAGCCGGCGCGGCCGGGGCGGACGGAGCCGGTGATAACGGCGATGGTGGTCATGGGCGCTCCTCGCAAGAGATAAGTTTATCGGTGAACCACCCTAGGCCTAAAGACCCATGCACACCAGTGACTGCGCCATGACTTGCGGCACCCGCCCCGATTCCGCCGCCCTCCCGCCGCTCCCCGCCCGCCCTCGGCGTCGTGCGCGTCCGGGAAGCCGCGACGACGGGCGGCGACGGCCTGCGGGACGCGGGAAATGGCGCTCTGGGAGGATCGTTCCGCCCCGCACCCGGTGACCGCCTCGACGAAACCGCGGAATCATGCGGAAGTCACTGAGCGCATCCGCGGTGCCGCCCCGAACGATCCTCCCGGAGCGCCAGAATTGGAGCCGAAGGGGCGTTGCGACCGGCTCGCAGCCCCGGACCGGCGGCCGGCGGAGCGGCCGGCGCGCGAGGCCGAGCGGATGCATCGATTCGTATGTCATATCTGCCGGTCTCGCGCGTCTTCTCCGCCGGTTTCGGCGAAAAAGTGGGCGGCGGGCGGAGAGGGGCGGGCGGGCGTCAGTCGGCGAGGAAGAAGCGGGCCGAGGGGTCGTCGGTCTCCTCGCGGTAGGCGTAGCCCAGGCGGTCCATGTGCTCGGTCAGCGTCGAGTCGTCCGGGCCGCCGACCTCGAAGGCGGTGAGGATCCGCCCGTAGTCGGCGCCGTCGGTGCGGTAGTGGAAGAGCGTGATGTTCCAGCGCGTCCCCAGGATCTCCAGGAACCGCATGAGGGCCCCGGGCGACTCGGGGAACTCGAAGGAGAACAGCCGCTCCGTCAGCCCCGCGGGCGCCCGCCCGCCGACCATGGAGCGCACGTGCACCTTGGCGAGCTCGTCGTCGGTCAGGTCGACGACGCCGTAGCCGGCCGCCTCCAGGTCGGCGACGATCTCGGCGCGCTCCCGGCGCCCGCGCGTGAGCCGGACGCCCACGAAGATGCGCGCCGGCGCGCCGGACGGCCCCGCGGCGGCCAGCCGGTAGTTGAACTCGGTGACCGACCGCCCGCCGAGCACCGAGGCGAAGCGCAGGAACTCGCCCTGGACCTCGGGGATCGTCACCCCCAGGATCGCCTCGCGCTGCTCGCCGAGCTCGCTGCGCTCGCAGATGTAGCGCAGCTGGTGGAAATTGAGGTTCGCGCCGCTCAGCACGCAGGCGAGCCGCTCCCCGACGATCCCGTGCTCGGCCGCATAGATCTTCAGGCCCGCCAGCGCCAGCGCGCCGGAGGGCTCGGGCACGGCGCGCACGTCCTCGAAGATGTCGCGCACGGCGGCGGAGACCTGGTCGGAGGAGACGGTGACGACGTCGTCGAGCAGCGCCGAGCACAGGCGGAAGGTCTCCCGCCCCACGCGGCGCACGGCCACGCCCTCGGCGAAGAGCCCCACGCGCTCCAGGGTGACGGGGCCCCCGGCGGCCAGCGCCGCGCTCAGGCAGGCGGACTCCTCGTGCTCGACGCCGATGACCCGCACCTGCGGCATGAGGGCCTTGACGAGGACGGCGATGCCCGCGGCGAGCCCCCCGCCGCCCACGGGGACGAAGAGGCGGTCGAGCTCGGCGTCCTGCTGGACGATCTCCAGGCCGATGGTGCCCTGGCCGGCGATGACGCGCGGGTCGTCGAAGGGGGCGATGAAGGTGCGGCCCTCGGCCTGGGCGATGCGCTGGGCCTCGGCCTTGGCGGCGTCGAAATTGTCCCCGAGGAGCAGGACCCGCCCGCCCAGGTCGCGCACGGCGTCGACCTTGATGCGCGGGGTGACGGTGGGCATGACGATGGTGGCGTCGACGCCCAGCAGCGTGGCGGAGCGGGCGACGCCCTGGGCGTGGTTGCCGGCGGAGGCGGTGATGACGCCGCGGGCGCGCTCGGCCTCGCCCAGGGCGCGCATGGCGTTGTAGGCGCCGCGGATCTTGAAGGAGTGGACCGTCTGGAGGTCCTCGCGCTTGACGGCGACGGCGCAGCCCAGGCGCGCCGACAGCGTCCGCATGGGCTGGAGCGGGGTGTGCTCGGCGGCCTCGTAGACGGGGGCGCGCAGGATCTCGCGCAGATAGCGGGCCGAGTCCCAGGGGGTCTCGGCGGGAGTCTCGGCGGGGACGTCGGCGGTCCGGGCGACGGGGTCGTTCACGGCGCTCAGGGTAGCCGGGCGCCGCGGGGCGACGGGGAATGACGCGGAGCCAACCGGGCGGGGCCGCGCGGGCCGGCGTCCGGTCCGGCCGGGCGCCGTCGTCGCGCCGTCGTCAGCCGAGCCGATCGACCAGCCAGTCGGCCATGGCGGTGACGACCTGCGGGTCGACGTGGTTGGGGGTGTTGTAGTCGAGCGGGCCGCTGGTCCCGCTCACGGGCATGAACAGGTGGTTGAGCCCGTCGAACAGCTGGTAGTCGGCCTGCTTGCCGTCCAGGACGGGGCGCCAGGCCGGGTAGTCCTTGTCCGGGTAGACCTGGGCGTCGGCGCCGCCCTGCAGCACCAGCACGGGCACGCCGATGGCCGCCACGTCATCGGGCAGGCGCGCGTGCATCTGGTTGAGGCTCACGATGTAGCTCGCGGGCATGCCCAGGATCGGCTCGCCGTTGGGGTCGGTCAGGGCCTTGGCGGCGGCGAGGGCGGCGCTCTGGGTCGCCCGGGCGGAGGCCTTCTCGTCGTCGCCCGCGTCGGAGGACTGGATCTGCGCATCGGCCTGGTCGGTCATGATGTCGAACAGGTCGCGCGGGCTGCCCGCCAGGCTGATGCCCGCCGCCACCTCCGGGTGGCGCGCCAGGATCGTGGGCAGGAGCATGCCTCCCAGGCTGTGCCCGGCGACGACCACCGAGTACCCCGCGGCCTCGCTGCTCGGCAGCATCCGCAGGGCCGCGTCGAGGTCGTCGAGCACCTCGGACTCCAGGGTCCAGGCCCCGGCGTCGGCGCTGGGATCCTGGTTGTAGCGCTTGTTGTAGCGCAGCGAGCTGATGCCGGCCTGCGCCAGCCCGTCGGCGATGTCGCGCATGGGCTTGTTGGCGCCGACGGTCTCGTCCATGTCGTTGGGGCCGGATCCGGACACGAGCACGACGACGATCCGCCGATCCTGCACGTCCGGCTCGGGCGTCACGAGGGTGCCGTTGAGCTGGTGCGGGCCGACGGCGACCGGGTGGTCGACGCTGTGCGGGCCGGTGGGCTCGGGCGCCGTCGTGGCCCCGGGCGCGGCCGCGGCGTCGGACGTCGCCGTGGCGGCGGCGATGTCGTCGGCGCCGGCGTCGCGCAGGTAGAGGCCGCCGACCCTGCGGTCCGAGGAGAAGCTGAACTGCACGGCCACGCTGCCGCCGGCGTGCCGGGCGACCACGGTGGTGACGCCGTAGCCCTGGGCGCTGTTGACCGAGGCGCCCGTGATCGATTCGAAGGCGCCCTTGGCGTCCACGGCCGTGTGCCAGGTCTCGGCGAGCTTCTCCTCGGACAGGGAGGAGCGCATGGTGTCGTCGAAGGCGCCGACCACCGCCGCGAAATCTCCCTGCTCCATGTCGTTGACCAGGGCGGTGCCCTGCTCCTTGAGCTCCTCGGTCGAGGCCGTCACCCAGTCCCCCGTGCCGCCGGCCCCGGGGGACGGGGCGCCGCACCCCGCCAGCAGCAGGCACAGCGCTCCCGCGCACGCCACGATCTTCCTGATCCCCATCGTTGGGCTCCCTCCGTGTCCCGGGGCGGCGTCGCGGCACGATCCGCTGACCGATCGCCGATCCTCCGCCGTCGTTCGTATCGCTGCCAGCAGCATAATCATGCGGACGCGGCACGGGGCGAGCCGGCCCCGTCGTTCTCCGCGAAGTTTTCCGCGAAATTCTCCGCGAGCGCGCAGGTTTCCAGTCGAACGCGCAGGCGGGAGGTGCGCGCTCGACTGGAAACCTGTGCACTCGCGAAAGTCGGGTATCCGGAGGGCTACCCGGCGATCTCACGGGCCGGGCGGACCCGCAGCCCGCGGCAGCGGTTGACCGCCGCGTGGAGCTCGTGACGACGGGGCCGGGCGAGGTGCCCGGGGTGGCCCCGATGGGGCGAGAGCCAATCGAGCCCGTCCCGGTCGATGCGGCGCAGCAATTCGTCGATCGCATCGGACAGGCCCTCCCGCCCGCCGAGGACGCCGCTGAGGCGATCCAGCGCGTGGGCGACGGCCTGCGTCTGCGCGGCGTCGACCAGCTGCGCGACCGCGGCGAGATCAATGGTGTCGCGACCGTAGTGAATACTCGTCCGGCCGCGCGCCCTGGCGGGCCTGGTCGTCCCGGACGGCCTCAGGACCGCGCGCCGGGCGCCCGGCGGGGACGCCCCGAGCGCCGCGAGCACCCCGGGCGCTCCGGGCGCTCCCGCTCCGGACGCCGTCGTCGGCTCGCGGACCGGGGCGCCGGCGAGCTCGCGCGCCCGCTCCGTGACGTCGCTGGGGACGTAGCGGTTGATGGCGATGACCAGGTCGGCGACGTCGAAGAACGCCCCCGAGCCCCCGGCGACGAGGATCGTCGACACCCCGAGCTCGGTGAACAGGGGCCGGACGCGGTCGATGAACGGGGTGATGGGCTCCTGGTCGGCGGGGATCAGGGCGCGCATGCGCTCGTCGCGGATCATGAAGTTCGTGGCCGACGTGTCCTCGTCGATCAGGAGCGTCGACGCGCCGGCGCCGACGGCCTCGACGAGGTTGGCGGCCTGCGAGGTGGACCCGCTGGCGTTGGTCGTGCTGAACGACCGCGTGTCGGCGCCGGAGGGCAGGCCCGCGATGAACGGGGAGATGTCCACGCCGGTGACCGCGCGGCCGTCCTCCGCCCGCACGGTCACCGCGTCCGGGCGGGTGATCACCCACTCCCGCCCGTCGCCGGCGATATGGGGGTAGACGCCGCGCTCGATCGCGCGCAGCAGGGTCGACTTGCCGTGGTACCCGCCGCCCACGATCACGCTCACCCCCTCCGGGACGCCCATTCCCGTGACCCGCCGGCCACTGGGCAGGTCGAAGGCGACCCGCAGGCTTCGCGGGCTCACGAACGGCACGACGGCGTCCCCGGTGAGGGGAAGGTCGCAGTCGCCGGCGCGGCGGGGCAGGATCGCCCCGTCCGCGATGAACGCGACCAGCCCGCGCTCGGGCAGAAGGGAGCGCAGGCGCTCCTGATCGCGCAGCAGGGTCACGTGCTCGCGCAGGGCGCCCCGGTCGAGGTTCGCGTGCAGCAGGGAGGCGTCGGCGATGCGCGGCAGGACGTCCGTGAGGAGTTCGGCCGCCCGGTGCCCGCGGATCCTGCGGCCGGAGGCGGGCAGCCCGACGTCGATGCGCGCCTCGACCCGGTCCGCGGCGATGACGACGCCGGTGCGCTCGAGCACCTCCTGGCCGGGCCGGCCGATGCTCACGAGCCCGCTGCCGCCCGTGCCCACCGGTTCCGGGACGAGCCGGTGCGCGACGCGGGCGAAGCCGCGCGTCAGGAAGTCGGCCGCGCCCGTCCTGCCCACCGCGTCGTCGATGAGATCGGCGGGGAGGCCCGCGGTGGCGGCATCGACGATCAGGCGCATCCGCGACGGCGGCGCGTAGGGGTCGACCTGGACGTGGTCGACGGCGAGCCTGAGCGCGCCGAGCCGCCACTGGCCCGCCAGCTGCTTGTACGAGGCGTACCCCCGCCCGTCGATCCGGGCGAGGACGCGCCCGAGGGCCGCTCCATCACGCATGGGCGCCGCGGCGGTCGGGCCGCGACCGGAACCGGCCGCGCCGGTCTTTCCGTCACGCATGGGCGCCGTCCTTTCGCGCGGTCGCGTCCCGGTCCGCGGCCGGTCGGGCGGGCAGGCGGACGAGGGCGGCGCCGCCGAGGACGGCGAGCACGACGGCGGCGATGGCCATCGCGGGGGCGAACCCGGCCCGCTGCACGCCGAATCCCGTCAGCAGCGGGCCGACGGCCAGCCCCGCGGCGTAGGCGAGGTTGTACAGCGCGAACGAGCCTCCCAGGGTGGGCGGGTCCGAGCGGAAGCCCTGCTCGCTGATCAAGGTGGTGGCCGGGGCGAGCAGCAGGGCCGAGGACAGGCCGAGCAGGCCCATGCCGATGCCGGCCCGCCAGACTCCGGTCGAGCCGCCGAGCACCAGCAGCGCGGCGCCGGCCGCGACGACGCCGATGCCGATGAGCAGCCGGGGCGTCACCGACGCCACGAACCGCCCCACGATCGGGTTGGCGACGATGCCCGCCAGCGCCGCGACGCCGAACAGGACGCCGATGGCGGTGCTGGAGGCCCGCGCGCCGAGGTGGGCGGGCAGAACCGGCTCCACCGCGGCGAGAACCGCCGCGCCGATGGCGATGGCGGTCACGATGGAGGCGGATCCGGGCACGCGCAGCACGGCGAGGGGACCGGCGGTGTCGTCGGTCCGCCGGGGCGAGCCCGGGATCAGGGCCAGCAGCGCGGCGAGGTCGACGAGCGCGACGGCGGTGGCGACCAGGAACGGGGAGGCCGGACCGAGGGCGTCCACCAGGAAGCCGGCCAGGGGCGGGCCGACGAGCACGCCCAGGGTCACGGTCGACATGGCGATGCCCATCATCTGGCCCCGCTCGTCGAATCCGGTGGCCGCGGCGATCAGGGACAGGGCCGCGACCCACGCGATCCCGCCGGCCAGGCCCTGCACGAAGCGCGCCGCCAGCAGCAGCCAGTAGGGGCCGCCGGTTGCGAACAGGAGGGTGGCGATCGCCAGGACGATGACCCCGGTCACGAGCAGCCCCTTGGCCCCGCGCCGGTCAACCATGCGACCGGCGAAGAGCGTGGCGATCACCATGGCCACGGCGTAGGAGGCGAAGAGGACTCCGGTCGCCGCCGCCCCCCGCTCCGCCACGGCGGGCAGCAGCGGGAGCACCGGGATCGCCAGGCCCTGGAGCAGCATATCGGTGAAGAGGATCGCCCCGGCGACGGCGGTCGCGCGGGCGGGAGTGGGGGTGGCGCGGGGAGGGGCGCCGGTGGGGGTCGCGCCTGCGGGGCGCGGGTCGTCGATGGTCGTATCGGTGGTCAATGTGATTCCTTCAGGTGTCGAGCAACCCCCTCGCCAGCGCCGCCATCGCGGCGTCGAGCTCGTCGGGTTGCGGAAGATCATCGGGTCGGGTCACCGCGGCGACGGTGAACCCCTGGAGCAGTACGAGGACGAGGCCGGCGGCATCCCGCGGCGCGAGGCGGGCCGCGCCTCCGCCGGAGGCGACGACGATCCCCTCGATGCGCTCGCGCCAGTCGTCGAGCGCGTCGTCCTTCTCGGAGCGATCGAAGGCCTGGGGGGCGACCAGCACCGTCGTCGAGGCCAGGGCCCTGAATGCCGGGTCGCGGGTGATCATTCGCACGAAGCGCGCCAGCAGCCCCTCGACGGTGAGATGCGGGCGCTCGCCGGCCGCGCCGGCGGCGGCGGGGCTGTCAGCATCGCCGGCGGCGGCATCAGCGGCGACGTCGTCGGAACCCTCGAAAAGGCGCCGGCCGTAGTCGGACCAGCCCCATTCGAGCGCCTCCACCAGCAGGGCCCGCTTGTCGCGGAAGTGGTGGTGCAGCGCGCCCCGCGTCACGCCCGCCCGCTCGGCGATGTGCTCGAACGTCGCCCCCCTCCACCCCTTCTCCTCGAAGGACATCAGCGCCGCCTCCAGCAGCGCGACGCGGGTT
>ERZ772993.1158-NODE-1158-length-10482-cov-14.562098_pt1 | contig 10482 bp, 9 predicted proteins | sample MGYA00580670_ERZ772993 | MGnify/ENA primary metagenome ERZ772993 (study PRJEB29015, sample SAMEA2737936) | human oral metagenome | biome: human oral; feature: human-associated habitat; material: dental | place: China | collected 2136 ...
CGGGGCGACGGCGATCGGGGGCGAACATCCGGATCCGCGCCCCGGGTCTTCGGGGGACGAGGCAGTTATCCACAGGCCCGCGGCCCGTGTGGGGATTATCGCCCGGGACTCCCCGGTACTCCCCCGGCCGGCGCCGCGCCGGACCGCGCCCCCGGCCAGCGGGACGGCGCTCAGGCCCCCGTCAGCGCGCCGATGACGGAGCGGAACAGGCGCAGCCCGTCGGTGCCCGTGCGCGGCCCCGCCTCGGAGTCCGGGCCGAACCCCGGCTCGACGGCGTGCTCGGGGTGCGGCATGAGGCCCACGACATTGCCGCGCCCGTTGCGCACGCCCGCGATGTCGTGCGCCGAGCCGTTGGGGTTGCCCCCCACGTAGCGGAAGACGACCAGCCCCTCGCCCTCCAGGCGCTCGATCTCCTGCGGGGAGGCCACGAAATTGCCCTCGCCGTTCTTGAGCGGCACGACGATCTCCTCGCCGGCCTCGAACAGGCCCGTCCAGGCGGTCGTCGTCGACTCCACGCGCAGGCGCTGCTCGCGGCACACGAACCTCTGGCGGTCGTTGCGGATGAGGGCGCCGGGCAGCAGGTGCGCCTCGGTGAGGATCTGGAAGCCGTTGCAGATGCCCAGCACCGGCATGCCCCGCCCGGCGGCCCCGATCACCTCGTCCATGACGGGGGCGAAGCGGGCGATCGCGCCGCAGCGCAGGTAGTCGCCGTAGGAGAATCCGCCGGGCACGACGACGCCGTCCACGCCGCGCAGGTCCGCGTCCTTGTGCCACAGCGCCACCGGCTCGGCGCCCGCCAGGCGCACGGCCCGCAGCGCGTCGACGTCGTCGAGGGTGCCGGGGAAGGTGATGACGCCGATGCGGGTCACGCCGACGCCCCCTCGGGCTCGTCGGCGCGCACGGCCACGACGTCCTCGATGATCGGGTTGGACAGGAGCGTCCGGGCGGCCCGCTCGGCCGCCTCCAGGTGGGCCCGCGTCACCGGCCCGTCGACGCTCAGCTCGAAGCGGCGCCCCTGGCGCACGGCGGTGAACTGGTCGAAGCCCAGGCGCGGCAGGCCGGCGGCGACCGCCTTGCCCTGGGGGTCGAGGATCTCGGGCTTGGGCATGACCTCGACGACGATGCGTCCCATCGGTCCTCCTGGGTGCGGGGTGGAAGCGTCCGCGCCCACACTACCCGGCCGCCTCAGGGGTGTCCCAGCCAATCGCCCGCCAGGTGCACGGCCATGGCCCCGCCGACGGCCAGGCCCCCCGTGCCCAGCAGCCACGGCGGCCCCAGGACCAGGGCGATGACGGCGCACACGACGGCGCCGGCCAGCATGAAGCCGCCCACCGCCCCGGCCACGCCCGCGGGGGCGTGGGAGGACTGGTCGAAGGTGGACGAGCCCATGATCGGCGCCGGCCCCGGTTCCATCTCCACCGGGGCGTCGGCCGTGTCCGCCGCAATGCCTGCCGCAACGCCCGGAGCCCCCGCGGCACCGGCGACGCCCCCCGTCCCCGGCCCCAGGAGCCCGGCGACCGGCGCCCCGGCGGGGAAGGCGACGCGGGAGGCCGTCAGGCCCGCGGCGGCGTCGATGGGGCGCGGCGACCACCGCTCCTCCTCGCGGCGCAGCGGACTCCCGCCCGCCCAGGCGAGGTAGCCGGCCGCGGAGACCAGCCCCGCCCCGCCCAGGACGACGACGAGCCACGGCGGCACCCACGGGTGCCCCTCCCCGGCGGCCGTGGCCAGGTTCATGGCCGACCACGTCGCCAGGGCCAGCCCCACCAGGGCGAAGGCGACGCCGCTGAGCCTCTGCTTGCGCACGGCCACGGGCCAGGGCGTGCGGGCCCTCTGCCCGGGGGTCGGCGCGGGCGCCGCCGGACCGCGCCCCACGCCCCAGTCGGGCCCCGTTCGGGCGCCGGCGACGGGTGCGCCGGCGGCGTCGGCCCCGCCCCGCGCAGCCGCGCCCGTCGCGGTGAACCGTTTTGATGACGAAGTTGAGTCGACCCCGCCCCGAGCGGGGGCGCCCGGCGCCGCCGGACCCGCACCTACCCCGGCGCCGACTCCCGCGGCCGAGCCGGTGCCGGCACCGCCAGCCCCGGCGGGCGCCGAGGCGCGCGGCTCCCCCCAGTCGACGGGCCCGCGCTCCTCATCGGGCGGGCGGCCGGACCTCGGCGGCGTCATCGCAGCACCTGCCCCAGGATCGAGGCCAGCCCCAGGGCCATGAGCACGAAGCCCAGCGCCCCGGCCAGCAGCTGGGCGACCCGCAGCAGGGCCTCGCCCGTCGTCGTGCCCGCCAGGCGCTCGTCCGCCGCCCGTCCGACCCCGCTGGCCGCCAGCGCCGTGGTCACCGGGCCGGAGACGACGTCGAGCGTGGTCAGCTCCCGCCGGCTCGACGCCGGCACCGCCAGCGCCCCCGCGGTCGGGCGCGTCATGAGCGCGCCGGGCTCGGCCCCGGCGCGCCCGGCCGGGCCCGGCCCGCCCTCCCCGCCCCGGGCGCTCTCGGCCCGGGCGCGCTCGGCCCGACGGCCCGCCCGGGCGCGGCTGCGCTCCAGGCGCAGGCGCGGGGCGTTGACCACCACCGAGCGCGCCGGCACCCGCAGCGCGACCACCAGGCCGGCCCCGACCAGGACCAGGGCCGCCCCGCCCAGCAGCCGGGAGACCCCCATGACGCCCAGCGCGCTGCTGACGGCGGCCGCCAGCGCGAGCACGACGATGAGGACGATCACCACCAGGGCCACCACGAACCCGGGGCCGGGGGCGAAGGAGGCGGTCGGCTGCGGGGGCCGGGGGGTCTCGGAGGGCGGGTGGGGCGAAACCTCGTGCGGCGCGGTCATGGCGGGCGCCTCACAGGGCCAGGGGGGCGCCGGTGAGGCGCTCGTAGGCCTCCAGGTAGCGGGCCCGGGTGCGCTCGACGACGTCGGCGGGCAGGGCGGGCGGCGCCTGCCCCGAGGCCCGGTCCCAGCCGGAGGCCGGGGAGGTCAGCCAGTCGCGCACGTACTGCTTGTCGAAGGAGGGGGCGGGGCGGCCCGGGACCCAGGCGTCGGCGGGCCAGAAGCGGGAGGAGTCGGGGGTGAGGACCTCGTCGCCCAGGACGAGCCCGCCGTCGGCCCCGGCGCCGAACTCGAACTTGGTGTCCGCCAGGATGATGCCGCGCTCGCGGGCGATGGCGGCGGCGCGCGAGTACAGCTCCAGGGTGGTGGCGCGCAGGGCGGCGGCGACGTCGGCGCCGACCATGTCGACGACCCGCTCGAAGGCGATGTTCTCGTCGTGGGCGCCCACGGCGGCCTTGGCGGCGGGGGTGAAGATCGGCTCGGGGAGCCTGGAGGCCTCCGTCAGGCCCTCCGGCAGCGCGACGCCGCACACGGAGCGGCTGCGCCGGTACTCGACCAGGCCGGAGCCGGTGAGGTAGCCGCGGGCCACGCACTCGACCGGGTGCATCTCCAGGCGGCGGCAGATCATGGCGCGCCCCGCCACCTGCCGGGGGACGTCCAGGCAGACCAGGTGGTCGTCGACGACGCCCTCCAACTGCTCCAGCCACCAGACGGACATGGCGGTGAGCACCCGGCCCTTGTCCGGGACGGGGGTGGGCAGGACGTGGTCGTAGGCGCTGATGCGGTCGGAGGCGACGACGAGCAGGACGTCCCGCCCGGTCCACGGCCCGTCGTCGGCGGGGACGTAGACGTCGCGGACCTTGCCGCTGGAGAGGTGCCGCCAGCCGGGCAGGGGCGGTGCGGCGGGGAGGACGGGAGGGGCGCTGTCGCTCATGGGCCCATCCTGCCACCGGCGCCCGGCCGCTCAGCGGTCCGCGGCGATGTCGGTGCGCACCTGGGCGCCGTCGAGGTGGATGAGGCCGATCGCCTCGTAGGCGCGGGCGCGGGCGGCGGCGACGCTCTGCCCCGTGGCCACGACGGACAGGACCCGCCCGCCGGTGGCGATGAGCCGGCCGCGGTAGTCCCGGCCCGTGCCGGCGTGCAGGACGTGGACGCCGGGCAGGGCCTGGGCCTGGCCGACGCCGGTGATCCGCCCGCCCCGGTCGACCTCGCCGGGGTACCCGGGGGCGGCCAGGACGACGTCGACGGCGGCGTCGTCCGACCAGGTGGGGGCGGGGGCCTCGTGGAGGCGGCCGGTGGCGGCGGCGTGGAGGAGCCCGGCCAGGGGGGAGGTCAGGCGCGCCAGGACCGCCTGGGTCTCAGGGTCCCCGAAGCGCACATTGAACTCGACGACCCTCAGGCCCTGCCCGGTCAGGGCCAGGCCGCAGTAGAGCAGGCCGATGAAGGTGGAGCCGCGCCGGGCCATCTCGTCGACGACCGGCTGGGCGATGGTCGTGACGACCTGCTCGGTCAGGTCCTGCGGCGCCCAGGTCAGCGGGCTGTAGGAGCCCATGCCGCCGGTGTTGGGGCCGGCGTCGCCGTCGCCCAGGCGCTTGTAGTCCTGGGCGGGCGCCAGGGGGACGACGGTGGCGCCGTCGCACACGCAGAACAGGGAGATCTCCGGCCCGTCGAGGTAGTCCTCGACGAGGACGCGCCCGCCCTCCCGGGCCAGGCAGGCCAGGCCGTGGGCGAGGGCCTCGTTGCGGTCGGAGGTGACGACGACGCCCTTGCCGGCGGCCAGGCCGTCGTCCTTGACGACGTGGGGGGCGCCGAAGCGGTCGAGGGCGGCGTCGAACTCGGCGAAGGTGGAGCACACGGCGGCCTCGGCGGTGGGCACGCCCGCGGCGGCCATGACCTCCTTGGCGAAGGCCTTCGAGCCCTCCAGGCGGGCGGCCTTGGCGCCCGGCCCGAAGACGGGGATGCCGGCCTCGCGCAGGGCGTCGGCGACACCGGCGACCAGCGGCGCCTCGGGGCCGACGACGACGAGCTCGGCCCCCATCTCGGCGGCGAGGGCGGTCACGTCGGAGGCGGAGGAGGGGTCGGCCTTGAAGGTCGTGGCGATCTCGGCGATGCCGGGGTTGCCGGGGACGACGACGAGTTCGGTGGTGGCAGGGTCAGCGACGAGGGCGCGGGCCAGGGCGTGCTCGCGCGCGCCGGAACCCAGAAGCAGGATCTTCACGGCGCCAGCCTAGATGATGAATGCCGTATCCCCCCTCCGACCCGGGAATTGCAGCGCGTCCGATACCGATGGCCCGGGGCCGACGGCGATGGGACGCCTTGAGCGGGAGTCCGACCGGAGCTCCTGAACGGCCGGGGGCTTTCGAAGATGGGCGGGGCGGGTCCGGCGGGCCGCACCCCGCCCGGCAGGCCCGCGGGAGCGACTTCCTCCTGTTCCCGCGCTCGCCAGTGGCCCGCACCCGCCCGGCAGGCCCCATGGGGAGATCGACCCTGACGAATCCGCGCGATGGCGCCATATGCTGGGGCGAGCAGATCGGCCGACAGGAGACGGAGGAGAGACGTGAACAGCACCGTGAACCCCGAGGCGCAGGTGGCCGACCGCGTGGCCTCGCTCCTGGGCACAACGCTCACTGAGGAGGGCGTGCACCGTTTCCTGCTCGACGCCGCCGACATCCTGGGCACCGAGTCCTTCGCCGCCTACGGTCCGGAGCTTTTCTTCCGCTGGGCATGCGGAGACCGTTATGTTGAGGTCGTGCCGGATCCCTCGTCCTCGGATGAAGGCCACTCGCTGTACGTCATGTCTTTCGACCGCGAACGGGCTATCGACATTGCCGAGTACAAATGGTTCGATTACAGCGACATTGATGATCGGTACTATGTGTGGACGGCGGAGCTCGGAAGGACCGGGTTCAACGATTGGGGACCCGGCACTCATTACGCGGTCACCTGGGAGATGTTCGACCAGACCATCGCATTCATCCTCCAGGCCCTGCCCGACAACCTGGCACTCATGCCGCCGCAGTGGCGCCGTCCTCTTACTCTCCGCTGGGACATGGGAGCCTCGGGCCTGGGTCTCGTCTCCTTCACCGGTACGGTCGAGGGCATCACGGTCACCGTCGAGTCCAGCGGGGAGAAGGTGCTCATCCCCCGAGCACTCCTGGGGAGTCAGGTGAAGATGGGCGACGTCGTCGCCGGCCTCGCCGGGGGGCGGCCTCTGGCGGATATCCGCTTCGCCGGCTCCGAGGGCTTCGGCGACGCCCACCATCAAGCGTTGTACGTGGCGACCCCCAGCGGGAACGAGTCCGGTTGGGCCAAGGACGTCGTCGAGTCCCTTATCCAGGAGCACGAGGAGGGTCGCCCTCGAGCGGCCATGACGATGGAGGACCTCCGGCAGCTGGCCGCCGCACCTGCGGCCGCGCCATCAGACGCCACTGTTGATGAACCCGAGCAGTCTCAGCCACGCCAGACGACTGTGCCGATGAGGATCGGCCTGTCCATCCCCGCTGTCCTCCACGTCGTCGAGCAGGTCATCGCGGGCGCCTCGATGAAGGATGTTCTGACGCGGCTCGGCGGGCAGCCGGGATTGCGGTGGGATGAGCCGGTTCTGAGAGGAGATGGTTGGTTCGCGAGTCCTTCCGGCGGTAAATGGGAGATCAAGGTGGTCACCGACCCGAAGGAGGATGAGGGGAATCTGTGCTTCGATAAGCGTCACGTGGCCGACTACGCCTGGCGGATCGCCCAGGCCCTGGAGCAGCGCTACGGGCCGCCGTACGGAATGATCACCGACAACGACGGATTCCTCAAGCGCCTGTTCCAGGTCGGAGACCACGGCGTCGAGGTGAAGGGCGGCTTCAACACTGTGACGGTCGAGATCGGCTCCTTCGAGACGCTCGCCCAAGACTGGTGCGCGTGGACTCTTCGCATTTGAGGGTGCGGCACCCCGCTCCTGCCCGGCAGGCCACCATGGGGAGATCGACCCTGACGAATCCGCGCGATGGCGCCATATGCCGGGGCGATCCGCTCGGCGAAGCAGCAGACGGAGGAGAGACGTGAACCGCACCGCGAATCCCGAGGCGGAGATGGCCGACCGCGTGGCCTCGCTCCTGGGCACCGCCCTGACCGAGGCGGACGTGCACCGCTTCCTGCTCGACGCCGCCGACATCCTGGGCACCGAGTCCTTCGCCGCGTACGGGCCCGACTTGCGCTTCCGCTGGCGGCTCGGGGAGCGGGTCGTCGAGATCGAACCGTACTACGGCTCTCTGACTGGCGAATTATCCTTGCACGTGAACTCCTTCAACCCCGAGTACCCCATTGATAGCGACGAGTATCGGAGCTTCAAGTGGGGCGAGGCCGCGGACTACCCGTACCTGTGGACGGTGGAGCTGGGAAGGGCGCCGTTCAATGACTGGGGCCCCGGAGAGGCATACATCGTCAACTGGGACATGTTCGAGGAGACCACGGCCAAGGTTCTCGGCGGCCTCCCCGACAACCTGGCCCTCATGCCGCCGCAGTGGCGCCGCCCCTTCGCCCTGCGATGGGACATGGGGGAATCCGGACTGGGAATCGTCTCCTTCACCGGCTCAGTCGAGGGCCTCACGGTCACCGTCGAGTCCACCGGGGAGCAGGTGCTCATCCCCCGCGGTCTCCTCGGCAGCGAGCGAAGCCGGATCAGCATGCGCGACGTCGTCGCCGGTCTGGCCGGTGGGCGTCCCCTCATGGATATCCGCTTCGCCGGCTCCGAGGGCTTCGGCGACTACGGGCTTCTCGCCGCCAGCCCCAGCGGGGACGAGGACGATATGGACAAGGACGACATCGAGTTCCTTCTGGAGGATCGGGGACGGGACGAGCCCAGGCGCGCGATGACGATGGATGAGCTTCGTCGGCACATCGCCGCGCTCGCCGCGACCGGTACGAGCAATCAGCCGTCCCTCCAGCCTCGGGTGGAATGGGAGATCGTACCGATGCGAATCGGCCTGACCATTCCCCAGATCCTCTCCATCGTCGAGCAGGTCCTCGACGGCGCCGCCGTCAAGAGAGTCCTCAGGCGGCTTGGCGGTCGCCCGAGCATCCGGGCGCTCTGCCCCGTCCTGCGCGGAGACGGCTGGCTCGCGGAACGTTCGCACTTCACCGGCATCTGGAGTATTGAGGTGGTGACTGAGCCGAAGGGGAAGCGACTGCGCTTCGACGATCGCCACACGGCCGACTACGCCCGGCGGATCGCCCAGGCCCTGGAGCAGCGCTACGGATTCCCGTACGGCATGCGCACCTCCAACGACGGATTCCTCATGCGCCTGTTCCAGGTCGGGGACCACGGCGTCAAGGTGACGACGGGATTCAGCTCGGTGGAGGTCGAGATCGACTCCTTCGAGACGCTGCTGCGGGATTCGTACGGGTACTGAGGGGCCGGCCGCCTCCTGCTCCCGGGCTCCAGGCCGGAGTCTCAGGTGGGCTCGGGCGGGTTCCTGGGCGCGCAGGCTTCGGCTTCGGGCGTCGCCGGGGCGGAAAAGGTGGCCGGCGCGTGACTTCCGGAGGCGCGGCAGTCCTTGCGCGCCCGGGGAATGGCGTCATTGCGCCGCTTCGGGACGGGAGGTCCGCGGGACGGAAGGTGAAAGATACGCGCCGGCCACCTTTTCGGGTCGCCGGACTGCCCGCCCACCGGTCATCCGCATCCACGATGAGACGGACGGGGCGAACGGGGCGGAAGAGGCGAGTGGGATGGCGGGCCCACGCGCAGCGGTACCCGCGGGCCCGTCCGCGCCCGCGTCCGCTACGCCCTTTTCACTCTGCTACGCCCCTTGACCCTCCACTGTACGAGAAAAGGGAGCGCAGCAAAGGGTGAAGAGGCGTAGCAGACGGGAAGGGGCGTAGCAGACGACCCGGCGCGACCTCCCGCGGACCCCGGGCCACCGGTCAGAAGCCCCGCGGCTCCGGCCACCGGTCAGAAGCCCCACAGCTCCGGGCTGCCGGCCAGGACCCCGCGACACCGCCACGCCGACCCCCGACCCAGCGCCGCCCGTTTCTACCGGAGAAAGACTCATGAAAAACGAATCCCCTGCCCGCGGGCACTCGGGAGTGGTATACTTATGCATGTCACCGGATCAAGTTCCGGTAGAACAGCGACGAGATGACGGCACGGAATGTCATCTCGTTGAACGGCAGCGAGAAAGGAAACCCATGAGGGGCTACGCAATGCTCCGTATCGGCGAGTCCGGATGGATCGACAAGGAACGACCCGAGTGCGGGCCGCTGGACGCGATCGTCAAACCACTGGCCATCGCCATCTGCACCTCCGACATCCACACCCTGTGGGAGGGCGCCATCGGCGACAGGCACAATATGATCCTCGGGCACGAGGCCTGCGGCGAGGTCGTCGAAGTCGGCGAGCTCGTCAAGGACTTCAAACCGGGCGACCGGGTGCTGGTGCCCGCCATCACCCCGGACTGGAGCTCCCTGGAGGCCCAGGCCGGCTACTCCATGCACTCCGGCGGCATGCTGGCCGGCTGGAAGTTCTCCAACTTCAAGGACGGCGTATTCGGCGAGGTGTTCCACGTCAACGACGCCGACGGCAATCTCGCGCACCTGCCCGAGGGCATGTCCGTGGTGGACGCCTGCATGCTCTCCGACATGGTGCCGACCGGCTTCCACGGCGTGGAGCTGGCGGACGTGGAATTCGGCGACGTCGTCCTGGTCGTGGGCATCGGCCCCGTCGGCCTCATGAGCGTGGCCGGCGCGAACCTGCGCGGCGCGTCGCGCATTCTGGCGGTGGGCACGCGCCCCAAGTGCATCGAGGTCGCCAGGGGCTACGGCGCCACCGACTTCATCTCCTACAAGGAGGGACCCATCGCCGACCAGGTGCTGGCGCTCACCGACGGCAAGGGCGTGGACAGGGTGGTGATCGCAGGCGGCAATAACGACACCTTCATCGAGGCCGTCAAGGCGGTGAAGCCCGGTGGCAGGATCGGCTGCGTGAACTACCTCGGCTCCGGCGATTACGTGCGCATCCCGCGCGTCGAGTGGGGCGTGGGCATGGGCCACAAGCAGATCAACGGCGGGCTGATGCCCGGCGGCCGCCTGCGCATGGAGAAGCTGGGCGCGCTGGTGGCGTCCGGGCGCCTGGACGTGCACCCGCTGGCCACGCACATCTACCACGGCTGGGAGGAGGTCGAGCCGGCGCTTCTCTGCATGCGCGAGAAGCGGCCCGACCTCATCAAGCCGGTCGTGGTGCTGGAGGAGTAGCGCACCGCCGTCGGCCCCCGCGCACAGCGGCGGAGGGGCGGCCCGAGGGTCGCGGACGGACGCCTGGACGTCGGCCCCGCACTGTGGCGGGGGGAGGCGACGAGCGGCCGGTGAAGCCGCGGCGCCGTCGGCCCCGCCGCTGCGCGCGGTGCGGGGCCGACGGCCGAGAATGCGAAGAAGCGGGGGTCCCGCCGGCGAACCGGCGGGACCCCCGTCGAGTCCCTGAGGAGTCAGAGTTGCAGGAGAGCAGACCCCGAAGTCCCTGAGGAATCAGTGCTCAGGAGAGCAGACCCCCGATCAGGCCTTCTTGGCCTTGGCGATGCGCTCGCGGAACTTGGCCAGCTGCTCGGTGACGGCGGCCGGGATCCTGTCGCCGAACTTCTTGAAGTACTCCTCGGTGTCGTCCATCTCGGCGGCCCAGGCGTCGGGGTCGATG
>ERZ772993.1162-NODE-1162-length-10462-cov-16.798405_pt1 | contig 10462 bp, 10 predicted proteins | sample MGYA00580670_ERZ772993 | MGnify/ENA primary metagenome ERZ772993 (study PRJEB29015, sample SAMEA2737936) | human oral metagenome | biome: human oral; feature: human-associated habitat; material: dental | place: China | collected 2136 ...
AGCCGGCGAACTTGTAGGCGCACAGCATGACGGTGAAGGTGGCCAGGGTCGCCAGGACCGCCTGGACCACGATGCCCGGGTAGAGGAACTCCATGACGCCGGAGATCGCCCCGAGCATGGCGCCCTCGAACAGGGCGTAGAGCATGATGAGCACGGGGCTGGGCTCCCTCTTGAAGGAGTTGACCAGGCCCAGGACCAGGGCGCCGATGGCGCCGCCGATCATGACCGGGTAGCCCAGGGCCATGGTGTCCGGGTTGGACACGAGGTTCCAGGACAGGGCCCCGACGACCAGGATCATGGCGAAGATGCCGGCGGTGCGGATGATGACGTCGTCGTAGGTCATCCGCCCGCGATCGACGTTGGTGGCGCTGGGGGCGCCGTACTGGGCCTCGAGCTGGGACAGCTGCTGCGGCGAGACCTGCTGGGGGCCCGCCTGGCCGTAAGCGGGCGGGGCCTGGCCGTACCCGGCGGGGGCCTGCCCGTAAGCGGCCTGGGCCCGCCCGGCCCCGGGCTGGTAGCCGGGCATGGTGGGGTAGCCGTTGGGCGTCACCGTCTGGGCCGGGGCCGCGGGGCCGCGGCCGTTGAAGGCGGCGCTGCGGGAGAAGAACGGATTACTCATCTGTGAACATGTCCTCTCGATCTCGGGGACGGGTGCGCTCCGGCGCTGCCCGGGGCGCGCTGCGGTATCACCGCAAAGCCTGCCACATGCAACAGGCCGGCACTTCCCCGCATTCCCGCCGGCGGCCCCGCTCGCCGCATCTCCTCCCCGAGGAGGAAGCGCCTCCGCCTGGGGGTCCGCCGGGCCCGGCCGCAGGTTTCATCTTCGGGGCCGATGGGCTCCGCCGCCCGCCTCCCTAACCTGAGTCCATCACGCAGCGCCGGCCCTCATCGGCCGCAGTCGCCACCACCACCCAGGAATGAGCTGAACCCCGATGATCGAAGCATCCGGTCTCACCAAGCGCTACGGCGCCAAGACCGCCGTCGACCACGTCTCCTTCGCCATCGAGCCGGGCACCGTCACCGGCTTCCTCGGCCCCAACGGCGCCGGCAAGTCCACCACCATGCGCCTGATCATGGGCCTGGACAAGCCCACCGAGGGCAGCGTCAAGATCAACGGCCGCTCCTACCAGGACCTGGCCGCCCCCCTGTGCGAGGTCGGCGCCCTCCTGGACGCCAAGGGCCTGCACGGCTCGCGCACCGCCCGGGCGCACCTGACCCAGCTCGCCGTCTCCAACGGCATCCCCACCCGCCGCGTCGACGAGGTCCTCGACATCACCGGTCTGACGTCCGTGGCCAAGAAGCGCGTCAAGGGCTTCAGCCTCGGCATGGGGCAGCGCCTGGGCATCGCCGCCGCCCTGCTGGGCGACCCGAAGATCCTCATCTTCGACGAGCCCGTCAACGGCCTGGACCCCGAGGGCGTCAAGTGGGTCCGCGAGACCTGCCGGCGCCTGGCCCGCGAGGGCCGCACCGTCTTCATCTCCTCCCACCTCATGAGCGAGATGGCCCAGACCGCCGACCACCTCATTGTCATCGGGCGCGGCCGCATCCTCACCTCCGGCCCCGTCGACGAGGTCATCGCCTCCGTCACCTCCGACGTCGTGCGCGTCACCAGCCCCGCCGCCGCCTCCCTGGCCCGGGCCCTCCAGGGCGCCGGCATCGCCGTCGACCTCAAGGACGCCGCCACCCTGACGACGACGGAGGCCCCCGCCGCCCGCATCGGCGAGATCGCGGCCGCGAACGGCGTCGTCCTGCACGAGCTGACCACCATCCGCGCCAGCCTCGAGGACGCCTACCTCCAGCTGACCGGCCACGAGGTCGAGTACACCACCGGACCGGGCGGCCGCCCCGCCCCCGTCCCGGCCCGGCAGAGCGCCTGAGCCGCCGCCGCAATCAGTCGTCACAGAGATGTCATAGAGAAGAGCACGTCATGAACGCCGCAACCGCCGTCGCCGCCCCCGCCGTCCAGCACGCCCCGTCCACGGAGTCGTCCATGAGATCCTCCCGCGCCGCGGCCCGCTCCGTCACCGCCTCCGCCCGTCAGACCCTCGTCCGCGCCGTCCGCTCCGAGTGGATCAAGCTGCGCACCCTGCGCTCGACCTGGGTGACCGCCGTCATCACCCTGGTCATGACCACCGGGATCGGCGCCCTGGCGACCGTCATCACCTCCAAGCCCGAGTACTTCGGCTCGGGCAGCTGGAAGATGGCGATCCTCGGCGCCCCCTTCGGACAGATCGTCGTCGCGGTCCTCGGGGCGCTGGTCATCACCGGCGAGTACTCCTCCGGGCAGATCCGCTCCTCCCTGGCCGCCGTGCCCCGCCGCTCCCGCCTGTTCTGGGCCAAGGCGATGGTCATGACCGTGTGGTCCTTCGCCCTGGGGGCGGTCTCCATCCTGCTGACCTGGGCCCTGTCCACTCCTCTCATCGGCGAGCGCGCCGCATCCCTGACCAACCACAAGTTCCTCGGCTACGTGTGGGGCACCGGCCTGGCCTACGCCGGCATCGGCCTCATGGCCCTGGGCCTGGGCTTCCTCCTGCGCTCGACCGCCGGCGCCATCACCGTCGTGTCCAGCCTCCTGTTCATCCTCAACCTCCCGCTGAGCATCGCCTCCAACTTCTGGAGCTGGGCGGGCAAGGCCCTCTACCTCACCCCGTCCGTGACCGTCTCCGCCGTCATCGACCCCTTCAGCGTGCAGTCCAACTGGGCCGAGGGCTCCACCGCCCCGTGGATCGGCCACTCCGCCGCCGTCGCCGTCTTCGCCGCCTGGGTCCTGGTCCCGCTGCTCGCCGGCTGGATCGCATTCACCCGCCGCGACGCCTGAGCCCGCGGGTCGGCCGGAGCACAGGCAGGGACACGGCCGGCCCGCTGCCCGCCGACGGCGCCCCGAGCACACCGCCCGGGGCGTCGTCGGCCCCTCCGATCCCGCCGCCCCGCCCCGCCTCACCCCCGATCAAGGAGCGGAATTATGAGCATCCCGCCCACTGCGTCACGCCTCCTGCGCTGGCAGGACCGGCACCCGGTGCTGACCGACAGCGCGGTGGCGCTCCTCCTGCTCGTCATCGTCTGCGTCACGGGCTTCTCGCAGACGTCGCCCTTCCCGCTGCGGTTCTGGGCCCCGGCCTCGCTGGCCGCCATGGTGCCGGCCACCGCGGGCCTGTGCCTGCGGCGCCGCCGCCCGATGATCGCCTGGGCCGCCGTCGTCATCTCCCCGGCCCTGGAGATGCTCGGGGCCTCGCTCCTGTCCGACCTCGAGACCCCCGCCCTCCCCCAGCTGCTCGACCTCTACATGATCTTCGGAGCGCCGCTGTGCCTGGTCGCCGTGGCCATGCGCCACCGCGCCCGCTGGGCCTTCGCCGCCGCATTCGTCTCCGCGGCGCCCACCGTCCTGGCCGAGCACCGGGTCGGGTACACCTTCTACGAGTACCTGGTGTTCGAGTACATCGTTCTCACCCTCTTCAGCGTCATCGGGGTCCTGGTCGGGCTCCTGCTCAAGGTGCAGAAGGCCCAGCTCCAGGAGTTCGAGACGCGCTCGACCCGCCTCGCCCTGGCCCGCGAGCAGGCGGCCATGCTGGCGGCCGCCAACGAGCGCAGCCGGATCGCCCGCGAGATGCACGACGTCGTCGCCCACTCCCTGGCCGTCATGATCACCATGTCCGACGGCGCCGCCGCGGCCATCGACCGCAACCCGCAGATGGCCAAGGAGGCCCTCAAGGTCCTCGCGGAGACCGGGCGCACCGCCCTGGCCGACACGCGGCGCCTGGTCGGGGTGCTGCGCGACGACCCGGGCGCCAGCTCGGACCCCTCGCTGCGGGCGGCCGGCCCGGACCGGGCGGCGGGCGGGGGGGCCGGTGGGCCCGCCGAGGGCCCGGACGGGATCGCCGGCGGCCCGGACGGGGGATCGGACGGGCCGGCCGGGGGGTCCGGTCATCCCGGCCATCCGGGCGGGCCCGCCGCCCCGCCGACGGCGCCCGCGCGAGCGCCGCTGCCGCGCCGTCGTCGGCCCCGATCCGCGGGCTCGCCCGGCACGGGCGGGTCGATCCCGGTGGTGCGGGACCTGCCGGTGCCCGAATTCGCCCCCCCGGGCACGGTGGCCCCGGCCGAGCCCAGCGAGCAGATCGCCGACCTGCGCCGTCGCGCCACCGACGCCGCCGCGGACCGCAGCACCGGTCAGATCCCCACGGCGCCCGCCCCCGAGCAGGCGGACCTGGCGGTGCTCGTCACCCGGTTCCAGAGCGCGGGCGTGCCGGTGAAGTACTCCTGGATCGGCCGCGAGCTGCCCGACGACAAGGGGCTCCAGCTCACCCTGTTCCGCATCGCCCAGGAGGCGATGACCAATATCCTGCGCTACGCGCCCACGACGAAGAGGGTCGAGGTCACCGTCTCCCGGCACGCGGGCACCGCCGTGCTCACCGTGGACAACGACGCCGCGCCCGGCTCCAGGCCCATGCACGGCTCGGGCAAGGGGCTGATCGGCATGCGCGAGCGCGCCGCCGTCTATGGTGGGACCGTGGACGCCGGACCGACGTCCGCCGGATGGCGCGTGCGCGCCGTGCTGCGCTGGGACGAGGACGACGACGAAGGGACATCCCCATGGCAGATGCCGCTGTGAGCCGGGACAGGACGACCGCCGGGGGCGGGGCGGCGCCCGGACCCGTGACGGTGGTCCTGGCCGACGACCAGGCCCTCATGCGCATGGGGTTCCGCATGGTGCTCGACGCCGAGGAGGGCATCGAGGTGGTCGGGGAGGCCTCCGACGGCGCCTCGGCGCTGGCCCAGGCGCGGGCGCTGCAGCCCGACGTCATCCTCATGGACGTGCGCATGCCCGGCATGAACGGGATCGAGGCGACCGCCGCGATCACGGCGCAGTGCCCCGGCACCAAGATCCTCATCCTGACCACCTTCGACCTCGACGAGTACGCCTTCGCGGGCCTGCGCGCCGGGGCCAGCGGCTTCCTGCTCAAGGACACGCGCCCGGCGGAGCTGGCCGAGGCGATCCGCACGGTCGCCGGGGGCGAGGCGGTGGTCTCCCCGCGCATCACGCGGCGGATGCTGGAGATGTTCGCCTCCCACCTGCCCGAGGGCGGCGCGGGGCAGGCGCAGGAGGACCCGCGGATCGCCTCGCTGACGCCGCGCGAGCGCGAGATCCTCATCCTCATGGCCCAGGGCATGTCGAACGCGGAGATCGCCGCCGACCTGGTCGTGTCCTCCACGACGGTCAAGACGCACGTGGGCAATGTGCTGACCAAACTCAATGTGCGCGATCGCGTCCAGGCCGTCGTCGTCGCCTACGAGACCGGGCTCATGGCCTGATCAGCGGGGTCAGGCGGAGTGGAGGCGCTGCTGGGCGGCCTCGAAACCGAGCTCGACCACCGCCTCGACGGCGTCGGCCGCCTGCTCCAGGGTCACCCCCAGCTCCCCGCGCTCGCGCGCCGGGAAGTCGGACAGCACGAAGTCGGCCGGATCCTGCCTGCCCGGCGGGCGCCCGATGCCCACGCGCAGCCGCGCGTAGTCCCTCGTGCCCAGGGCCCGGCCGATGGAGCGCAGGCCGTTGTGCCCGCCCTCGCCCCCGCCGCGCTTGAGGCGCAGCGCGTGCGCGGGCAGGTCGAGGTCGTCGTGGATGACGAGCAGGCGCGCCGTCGGATCGACCCGGTAGAAGCCGACCAGGGCCTTGACCGGCCCGCCGGACAGGTTCATGTAGGACGCGGGCTCGGCCAGGATGACGCGCGGCCCCGGGGCGCCCCCGGGCATGACGCCCAGGCGGGCCTCGGCGAGGCGCGCGCGCGTCCTGTGCCCGCCCAGGCGGGCCCCGGCGCGCCCGGCCAGGACGTCGATCACCATGCGCCCGACGTTGTGCCGGTTGCGGGCGTAGCGGGGCTCGGGGTTCCCCAGCCCGATAATGAGCCAGGGGTCGCTCACGCCGAGCCCCTTCGCGAACGCCCCGGGGGCGGGGTCGCCGGGCTCACTCCGCCTCGGCGGCGGCCGGGGCCTCGGCGGCGGGGGCCTCGTCCTCGGGGGCCTCGGCCACGGCGGCCTCGGCGGCCACATTGACGACGTCGGTCTCGGCGTCGGTCACGGCCTCGACGCCGGAGGGCAGGGACAGGTCGGCCACGTGGATGGCGGTGCCGGCCCCGACGCCGGTGATGTCGACCTCGATGGCCTCGGGGATCGCCGTCACGGAGGCGGAGACGAGCAGGTGGGCGAGCTCGATCATGTGGATGGTGCCGGGCTCGGGCTCGCCGACGACGGTGACGGGGATCTCGACCTCGACGCGCTCGTTGCGGTTGACCAGGAGGAAGTCGACGTGCTGGACGCCCGGGCGGATCGGGTGGCGCTGGACCTCCTTGGTCAGGACGAGCAGGGTCTCGCCGTCGATGTCGAGCTCGATGAGGGCGTTCTCGTTGGAGCGCAGGGCGAGGCGGGTGGCGTGCTCGTCCAGGACGACGTGGCGGGGCTCCGAGCCGTGGCCGTAGACGACGGCGGGGACGAGCCCGTCGCGGCGGGCCTGGCGGGAGGCCCCCTTGCCGAGGCGGGTGCGGTTGGTGCCCTTGAGCGTGGTGGCCTTGTTCGCCATGAGGATCTCCTCGTCTTGGGCGGGGCGCGGACCCCGCGGGTGGTGGTCCGGCGCGCCGACGCGCGGCGCCGCGGGCACCACCACGTCGATCACGGATGCGCGCCGGGCGCGCGTCCCTCGCCGGGGCAACGCGGCCACTGTACGCGAGGCGCCCGGGTCCGACGAGGCCGGCTCCGGTGACGCCGCCCACCTCAAGCCGTTCGGAGCGATCCCGACGGCGGGTCCGGGCGATTCCCCGGCCGGACCGGCCGGCCCCGGCGGATTCAGGCGGTCCCTCCGCGACTACGGCCGATTCCGCGGGAGGGGCGGGAGGAGGTCGAGGACGGCGCGGACCCGGTCGATGGGCAGCTGGCCGGGCGCCGACGGCGCGCCGCCCGCGGTGGCGAAGGTCAGGACCGACCCGAACACCGCCCCGCTCAGCCGGCTCACCGCGCCGAGCGGCCCCATGGACATGGTCGCCACCGCGACGTCCAGCTCCTCGCCCGCCCGCGCCGTCACGCCCAGCAGCCGCGCCACGTCCCGGGGGCCGCGCGGCGTGACGGCGAGCTTGGCGATATCCGCCCCGGCGTCCGCCATGGCGCGCAGCCGCGCGAGCATGGCCTCGTCGGCGGGCGTGGCGCGCAAGTCGTGGTGGGAGACGACGACGTCGAGGCCCGCCCCGTGGGCCCGGGCCACCAGCCCGGCCGCGCCCCCGCGCGCCTGCTCGACGTCGAGCGCGGCCGGCCGCCGGGCCGCCTCGAGATCGGCGAGGCCCTCGATGAGGCGGTGGAGCAGGCCGGAGTAGGCGCCGTCGTCGAGTCCCGCTCCCCCGCCCTCGGCGGCGGTGCGCACGGTCAGGAGCACCGGCGCGCCGCCCGCCGCGTCGACGACGTCGCCCGCGAGCCCGGCCACGTCCCCGATCCGACCGGGGACCCCGCATCGGCCGGGGCCTTCGAGCCGGCTCGGGCCCTTGAGATGGCCGCAGGCCTCGAGCGGGTCGGGGTCGGCGAGCAGGTCGGCCCGCAGCTCGACGACGTCGGCCCCGGCAGCGGCGGCGGCGCGCGTCTGCGCCAGGCAGGTCGCGGCGTCGGCCCCCGTGGTGGCGACGGCGACGGCGACGCGCCCGTCGGCCGGCAGCAGCCGGCTCACCGCGGCCCGTCCGCCGGGTCCCCGACCGGCCGCACCAGGGACAGGGCGATGCCGTCGAGGATGTCGTGCAGGCTCGTGACGGTGTGGGTGAGCCGATGGCCGTGCGCCGCGGTGGCCTCCGCCACCCGGGCGATGACCTCGGACCACACGAGGGCGCCGGCGGCGATGACGTCGCGGCGCCCGGGCCGCAGATACCCCCACGACTCGCGCTCGGCGGCCGTGGAGTGCACGATCGCCTCGCAGGAGGCCAGGGCCGTCCCGACGTCGAGGCGGGCGCCGTCGATCGCCTCCGGCTCGAAGGACTCCAGGCCCAGGGCGTGGGCGGTGACGGTGGTGATCGTGCCGGCCAGCCCCACCAGCTCGCGGGTCGACCCCAGGTCGACGACGGCGCCGGCGCGATCCAGCAGGGCGCGCACGTGATCGCGGGCGGCGGCCTCGGAGGCCGGGGTGACGCCGTCGGCCAGGTAGCGCTCGGTCACGCGCACGGACCCGGTGTTCATGGAGTAGGCGGCGGCGGGGGCGTCGACGCCCAGGACGAGCTCGGTGGAGCCGCCCCCCAGATCCGTCACGAGCCGCCGCGTCCCGGAGGCGGCGCCGGGCCGGATATCGGCCTCGGGCCCGGCGGCATCGCCGAGTCCGGTGGGGCCGACGGCGCCGGTCTCGGGCCCGGCGGTGGCGGCCTCGGGCCCGGCGGGCCCGGCGGCGGCGTGTCCGGCGTCGGCGCCGGGGAACGCCCCTCCGCCGTCGGCCCCGAGCAGCGAACCGGCGAAGGACAGCCGCGCCTCCTCCTGGCCGGAGACGACCTCCGGCTCGACGCCGAGCAGCTCGCGCACGCCCTCGACGAAGACGGCGCGGTTGGAGGCGTCCCGGGTGGCCGAGGTGGCCACGAAGCGCACGGACTGCGCCCCGAGCTCGCGGCACCGGCCCGCGTAGTCCCCGACGACGGCCAGGGTGCGCTCCAGCGCCGCCTCGTCGAGCCGGCCCGTGCGGTCCACGCCCTGCCCCAGGCGCACGATCTCATTGAGGCGCACCAGCGGGACCAGGCGCACGGCGCCGCCGGAGGATGCCCGGGCATCGGCGATGAGCAGACGGATCGTATTGGTGCCGCAGTCGATGGCGGCCACGCGTGTCATACCGGAGATCCTCTCACACCGGGCTCCCGGGACGCGGGCGCCCGTACGGCTCAGCAGGAGCAGCGCCGGTCGTCCCACAGGCCGCGCTCCCTGAGCGCCGCCAGGGTGAGGTCGCCGATCGGGTTGACGCCCGGACCGGCCGCGAGCGCGTGGCCGAGCAGGGCGTGCAGGCACTTGACGCGCGCGGGCATGCCGCCGGCGGAGACGCCGTCGATCTCCTGCGGCGCGCCGAGCTCGGCGCGCCGGGCGAGGTAGTCCTCGTGGGCGCGCGCGTAGGCGGCGGCGAGGGCGGGGTCCGCGCGCAGCCGGGCGTTGAAGTCCTCCATGAGGTGCTCGGCCTCCAGGGTGGAGCAGCCCCTCACGGCGGCCGGGTGGGTGAGGTAGTAGGTCGTCGGGAAGGGCGAGCCGTCGGGCAGGCGGGGGGCGGTGCGCACCACCGTGGGCCGCCCGCACGCGCAGCGGGCGGCGATGGCGACGACGCCGCGCGGTTCGCGGCCGAGCTGGGCGCGCAGGGCCTCCAGGTCCTCGGCGCGAACGCCGGCCTCGGGCGCCGCCGCCGTCACGGCGCGCCCCCGGCCTCTTGCACCGACTCCTGGAGGGTCTCGTACCAGGGCCGGGCCCGGGCGCCGTCGGCCCTGGTGCGGGCGTGCTCGGCCTCGTCCTCGAACTGCTCCGCGCCGATGACGACGTAGGTGGTCTCCCCCGGCATGACGTAGGACAGGCGCTCGCGGGCCTGGGAGCGCACGTAGTCGTCGTCCTGCCACTGGGCGAGCTCGGCCTCCAGGGCGGCGGAGGTGGCGCGGGCCCGGTCCAGCTCCTTGACGATGGCGTCGTACTGGGCCTGCTGGGACAGGTAGCCGCGCAGGGACGGGAAGGTGACGACGAACGCCCCCAGGAGGACGACGGCGAGGATGAGGACCCGGGCGGGGACCGCGACGCCCTCGGGCCCGCCCACCCGCAGCACCGTCTGCTGGTAGGCGGCGGCCGACTCCGGGTCGGAGGGGGATGCGGGGCCCGGGGCGGTCGCGGCGGGCTCCTTCGTCGTGTTCGTCGTCGTCCGTTCGCCGCTGCGCGGGCGGACGGCGGTGCGGGCGGCGGCCCGCCCGCCGGTGCGCGGCCCGGGGCGGGTGCCCGGTCGGGCTGGGGAGGGGCGGCGCGGCGTCATGCAGGCGATGATGGCCCAAGGACCTGGGAAGCGGCTCCATGCCTCGCTGCCGCGTTGCTCACCCGCCCCCTGTCGCCGAAACCGGCGGATATGACACGCGAGACCGGCGGAAACCGCATTCGATTCGATGTACTGCACAGGTGTCCGCCGGCCGCGCGAAAGCCGGTTCGCCACCATCGCGGGTGGCGAACCGGCTTCGCTGAGGGCTCAAGCGCCGTCGTCGGCGCTCACCGGCCGCCCCGGGCCGCCGCGGCGACGGCGGCCGGTCCGTCCGGGGCGGGCCCGCCGGGCGGGCTCAGCCCTTGAAGCGCGGGAAGGCGGCGCGGCCGGCGTAGACGGCGTCCTCGCCCAGGGCGTCCTCGATGCGCAGCAGCTGGTTGTACTTGTTGATGCGCTCGCCGCGGGCCGGGGCGCCGGTCTTGATCTGGCCGGAGTTGGTGGCCACGGCCAGGTCGGCGATGGTGACGT
>ERZ772993.1164-NODE-1164-length-10455-cov-137.490962_pt1 | contig 10455 bp, 10 predicted proteins | sample MGYA00580670_ERZ772993 | MGnify/ENA primary metagenome ERZ772993 (study PRJEB29015, sample SAMEA2737936) | human oral metagenome | biome: human oral; feature: human-associated habitat; material: dental | place: China | collected 2136 ...
AGTTCATGGGTTTGGTGTAGTAGTCCACGGCGGGTTTGGTCACGTTGCCGTCGGCGTCGACTTCCCCGTCGAGTTTCATGGGTGGAAACATGCCGTCGGCGTAGAAGTCCAGGTGCCCGGATTTTTCGAACAGTTCACCCTTGGTCAGGTGTGGGGTGTTGACGAAGGAGTAGCCTGCCGCGATGTGGCGGCGTCGGGAGTGTTCTTCCATTTCGAGGCGCACAATGCCGCCGTTCGGGTGGAATACGGGGAATCCGGAGCCGATTTCGTCGGGGAAGGAGAACAGGTCGAGTTCTTGGCCGAGCCGCCGGTGGTCGCGTTTTTCCGCTTCGGCCATTTTGTGCTGGTATTCCGCCAGGGCGTCTGGGGATTCCCAGGCGGTGCCGTAGATGCGTTGCAGCCCCGCGTTGGCTTGGTCGCCCCGCCAGTATGCCGCCGATGAGCGGGTGAGGGCGAATGCGGGAATGTATTTCGTGGTGGGCACGTGCGGGCCGCGGCACAGGTCGTACCATTCCACGGCTTTGGTGCGGGGGTTAAGGTTGTAGTAGCCCGTGAGTTCCCCGGCGCCCACTTCGGTGGCCTCGTCGGATTGGGGGTCGACGGAGCCTTTGTCCGCAATGAGTTCCAGCTTGTAGGGTTCGTTTTTTAATGCTTCGGCGGCTTCGGCCTGGTCGGCGTAGACGCGGCGTTCGAATTTTTGCCCCTGTTTGATGATTTTCTTCATGCGTTTTTCGATACGCTGCAAGTCTTCGGGGGTGAAGGGTTCCGCGACGTCGAAGTCGTAGTAGAACCCGTTGTCGATGGCCGGACCGATGCCCAACTTCGTGCCTGGGAATTCCTGCTGCACTGCCTGCGCGAGCACGTGGGTGCAGGAGTGGCGGATCACGGCGCGTCCTTCCGCGGTGTTGGCGGGGATGGGCAGGAATTCTGCGTCCGTCTCGGGAACGTGTGACAGGTCTTTGAGGTGGCCTTCGGTGTCTTTGACTACGACGATGGCTTCCGGCCCGGTGTTGGGCAGGTTCAGCTCACGCATTGCCGCACCAACGGGGGTCCCGGCCGGGACGAGAAACGGGTGGTGCGGGTTTGCTTGGGCGTCGGTCAGCTGTGCCATGAATGTGCGCTCCTTACTGCGCTCGGGCGTTGTCGTCATACCTGGACGCAACGCAAAAACCAAAACGGGTGAAACGACAAATGCAAATGATCGCCACAATGCAGCATGCTTTGCGACGACCTATAAGCACCATCAAGCTGTTTCGGGGTTTTATCCTACCTCACGTTGAGCCTGGGGTTGTAACTACTGCGAGGAATCGTATCGCTAGGATTCCAGCAGGGATGCCCCCCAATATTGGTCTTTACCAGCACCGACTTCGCTGGTTCCGGGTGGTACAGCAAACACGGCCGAACCGATGTGGGTGATCCAGGTGTTGAGCCGGTCGTTGTCGTTGAGCCGCTGTTGGATTGCGGTGAATTGGGTGACCGGGTTTTGTTGGAAGCAGATGAATACTAATCCCACGTTTGTGGTGTGGTCGGAGCCCGGGATGTGGGATTCTAGGTAGTTGTAGGCGCGGCGGCGCATTTTTTCTTTGGGGTTGTCGGTGGGTGGCGCCGCCAATGCCATGTGGCTGCGGGGGTCGATGACTGGCAGACCGAATTGGTCTTTCGCCTTGAAGTCGGCAGTGTCGAATTCTTCTTTACCGGTGAGTGGGGCGCCGGATTCGAGGTAGCGGCCCATGGCTACTTCCCGGGAGGTGCGGTCTAGTTCTTCCCACGTGTCGAGGTTCATTGCGATGCGGCGCACCACCATGCAAGTGCCGCCCCGCACCCATTGTGGGTCGGAGGAGTTCTCGTCGATCCACACGTAGTCGTCGTATTCGGCTGTTGATTGTGGGTTCACGGTGCCGTCTTTTTGCCCGAAGAGGTTTCGGGGAGTGGTTCCCGGGTCGGTGGCGCCGCGGGCGTTGAGGAATCCCTGTTGCATCCACCGGGTTTCGAGCAGTTTGCCGCCGGCGCGGGTCATGTGGCGGGTGGCGAATGCGAGCGTCAGCGGGTCGTCGCAGCAGATTTGGAGGGCCAGGTCAGCTTCGCCCCAGGCGTCTTCGAGTTTGTCTTTGGAGAACACGGGAATGGGTTTTAACCATTCGGGGCGTTGGTCGGTTTTGCCGATGATGTCGAAGAATCGGGGGCCGAAACCGCAGGTGATGGTGAGGTTGGCGGGGATGGTGGCGAGTTCTGGTTCGAGGCTGCCGATGGGGTTGTGGCCGCGGGTGAGTTGTCGGGCGTCTTCGGTCCAGACGGTCATGAGTCGGCGCACATCATCAATGGTGGTGCCGGCGCGGAGGGTGAACGCAATGATATTGAGGTGGGCTTGGCCGGGGGTGTCGATACCTGCCTGGTGGACTCCGTCGAAGGGGACGATATCGTCGGCGAGGAAAGCCTGCGTGGGGTCATCATCGTCGGCTGCCTCGGTGGTGCGGTTGATATTTCCGCAGGCGGCAAGACCGGTGGTGCCAGCGGCAGCGGCCGCCGTGGCTGCCCCCAGGATAAAGCCACGGCGGGAAACCTGTGGTGGTAACGTACGCGGCTGGTCGGTGGTCTTGGCGGGGGTGTCGGGTTGCTGGACTATAGGGTCAACACCGTTGTCGGGGGTCATGGGACCAAGCACCTTTCGCAAAGCTATAGAATGTCTGCGCGAATTATTGATGAATGCATTATACCCCGCCCAGGCTGCTAATGCGGCATGGGCGGGGCATGAACACGATAGCCTTCAAAACCGGCCTTCTCGTGGGAAGGCTGATTATGGACTACCAGATGAATTGTGGGGATTAGCCGCGGATACCTGCGGACTGCTCGGCACCAGCAGCACCTGCACCGGCACCGGCGCCAGCACCCTGTTCGCCGTGCTTACCGCCGTGCTTGCTGCCGCCCTTAGCGTCACCACCCTTAGCAGCGTCGCCGCCCTTGGCGTCACCGGCTTTGGCATCGCCCTGGCCGGCGCCAGCAGTACCAGCACCGGCGGCACCGGCAGCAGCGCCTGCCTTGCTATCACCGGACTTAGCGTCACCGCTCTTGGTGTCACCGGACTTAGCGTCACCATCCTTGCCAGGAACCTTGATGCCGCCCTTGGTGGAGCCGGAAGCATCATTCTTGGTGTCACCGGACTTGGCATCACCGGCGATACCGCTGCCCTGGCCATGGCTATTGCTGCTATCGCCGGAGTAGTCTTCAGCACCGGCAGCAACCTGACGGCCGGGGATTTCGCCTAGATCAATGGTGGTGCCGTCGGAAAGCTCAGCCTTCACGCTCACCTTTTCGCCAGCCTTCACGGGGCTCTTCAGGCCCACGAGCATGAAGTGCTCGTGGCCGGGCTCCAGCTTCAAGGTGCCGTTGGCGGGGATAACGAAGCCGCCTTCCTTCTGACGCATTTGGCCGTCAACCACCTCGTGCAGTTCGAAGCTGTCAGCATCGGCACTGGAAGAGAACCCGGTGATAGTGATGTCTTTGTCGGTGGTGTTCTTTAAGGTGCCGAAGATGGCGGTCTTATCGGAGCCTTCGTCGGCTGCGCGAACGTAAGCGCTAGTGAAGGCAATGGGGGTGTCGCTGTTGCTGCTGGTTTCGCTGGTGCTTGCGGCTGCGGCAGCGGCGGAAGCAGAAGCCGATGCGGAAGCCTTGGCGGACCGGGTGGTCTTGGTGGCTGCCCGCTCAGAGTTAGCGCAGCCGCTCAAGGCCAGCGCAGAAACGGCGAGAATACAAATTCCGGTTCCAATACGACGACGCAAGTTCATAACAGTTAATCACTTTCTTGAGATTTTTTACCCATGCGATTGCGGGCAAGGATCATGACGATCATGGCAAGGACAAGGAGAATCCCCACCCCACCGGCCACTTTGCCCCAAGGCCCAGCCATAAGCTCTGCGGTGGGATCGGTGGGGGCATCAGTTGCGGGGGTGGTATCAGACGTCGCGGAGCTAGCAACACGCTCCCCGGCGATGGTGAAGGTGGTTTTTCCCCGAGTGGAATGTCCATCAGAGGAGGTAATTTGAAAACCTATGGTGTACTCGTCTGGGGTAAGCGTGGTGGTTTTGGGAATAGCAAGTGTCACGTTTCGACCGTCGACAGTGGGCTCACCGGTTACTAGCACATCACCTTTGCTATTGCTTATGGCCATAGTGTTGAACCCCTGTTTGGGCTCACCGGAAAACTCTAGAGTGACGGTTGTCGGCGCGCTGGCTAGCACTTCGCCATCAGCGGGCGACCCCCCAACTACCGCATCATGGGCATGCGCAACCGTGGTGGTAATAGCACAAAAGCATCCTAGCAAAACTGCTGCTAGTCGACGTTTTATGTTTGTCGACGTGACACTTGTGCCCATCCCTTTGGTTTGTCCTTTCCACTCATCAATGCGAAGTACAGTATTCAACCAACTTCGCGCATCTAAGCTTAACGTGAATCCCTGACACAATAGTCGTTACCGGGAAGAAAAAGGGAGATCTTCATGGCAAAAACCCCACAAAAACCCGGTATTTATGCAGGTAAAACCGCATTATAACAATTACACCACAAAGTGTTTGAGAACAGTCACAATTTCCCATAATGTGGTGAATCTGTGCTAGTAGTCAAACATCTACCTATCAAAAAATGCCAGCATCATTCAATGAAGAATAACACTGGCATATAGAGCGGATGACGAGACTCGAACTCGCGACCCTCACCTTGGCAAGGTGATGCGCTACCAACTGCGCTACATCCGCACAGTGCGCGATACTGGGATTGAACCAGTGACCTCTTCCGTGTCAGGGAAGCGCTCTCCCGCTGAGCTAAACGCGCAATATTTTTTACTAGAGGTGGAAACGGGAATTGAACCCGTGTACACGGTTTTGCAGACCGTTGCCTCACCACTCGGCCATTCCACCTTAAAACGGGAAACCCGCTTACATTTAAGGTACCAAATGTAATACCAGAGCGGATGACGAGACTCGAACTCGCGACCCTCACCTTGGCAAGGTGATGCGCTACCAACTGCGCTACATCCGCACAGTGCGCGATACTGGGATTGAACCAGTGACCTCTTCCGTGTCAGGGAAGCGCTCTCCCGCTGAGCTAAACGCGCCGAGAGCGGATGACGAGACTCGAACTCGCGACCCTCACCTTGGCAAGGTGATGCGCTACCAACTGCGCTACATCCGCACACGCCACTTTCGTGGTGCGAGAAAAAACATTAGCCGCTCCCACCCCACAAACACAAATCTGCATGTAAGCAACCGAATCACCTACAGCTGCCTCACTGTCTTCCCAGCAACTGCCCACCACCGGCAACCCGGCGCGCCGCCTCACCAATCAACCCGAGGTAAAAGTGCTGGTCTACCACCCCATTAGGTGACTGGCGATAACTCATGCTAGGTTAGTTGCGGTAACAAGCACTACATGTTTGTTCCGTATTTTGGTCCTATGGCTCAGTGGAAGAGCGTTCCGTTCACACCGGAAAGGTCGCTGGTTCGATCCCAGCTAGGACCACCACACACCCCAATCGGTAATGTTAGCCGGTTGGGGTTTTGAGTTGTTGGCGGCGTCCCGCCCGAAGCCGCAGGACTATCCAGCCCGCAGCTAACCCCAGCACCAGCAGCAGCGACAGGTACACGAGGATGAATTTCGTCATTGTTGCTATTGTGGCGCTGGTGACCAGCAGCTGGCTCGCGGGGGTGGGGAATTGCAGGATCATGCGGGCAAAGGATATGTTTTCCCACCAATCGCAGGCGGCCGCCACCATGGGGAGCAGTATCACCCAGCGAACACGTTTCCATTCCCATCGTTCCGGCGCGATCCGACGGAGGAAAAACGCCATAGTGCAGGCATAAAACACCGCATATATGACCGCGTAGCAGGCGTCGATAAGCAAATAGACATGCAGGTAGGCATCTCTGCCGGAACCGCCCAGCGCAAAGAGGGTGTTGTGGATGTAGGTGGCTTCGTTGCCAAAATTAAGGTCGAGAATTTCTGCGCCGCCGGACACCAGCGACACATAACTGGCGGCAAGCCGCATCGCAGTCATGCCGAGAAGGAAAAGCACCAATAATCCCCCGATATGCCGGGGCCGCATCGTCCGCATACTTAAGGATTTTACCCCCAAAATTTTTGGGTTTATTGGGTGATTTGTCACCTGTGGCCGTCACCTGTTTCCTGCCTGCGCTACGGTATAACTAATTAAATTCTCCCAATAGAATGTGAGATATACACCCATGGCCTCACGATTCCCCCGCCTCGCCGCTGTTCAATCCGCCTGGGCAGCCTGGGCCGAGCCCACCCAAAAACCCGCCCAGCCTGCCTCCTCCCCCAGTGAATGGCCGGTCGCATCACATGTGCCACCGTCTCGGCATGATGCTATATTTCGGCTTATTTTATGGCCCATTGCGGCGCTCATCGTTGCACATCGGGTGTGCGTGCTGGCCGCGAATGGCCACATCACCGACGACTACACCACGGTGTTTTTGGCGCTGCGGCGGTTTTGGGACGGCATCCCGGTGTATAGCGAAAATTATTCGTTCGTGGACCCGCACTATCTCTATAACCCGGGCGCGACCATGATTTTGTCCCCCCTGGCGTTGGTGGGGCATGTGGCGGTGGCCCGGATGGTGTTTATTTGCGGCAATGCTGCGGCGATCATTGCGGCGGTGGCGATTTTAATGCGCATGTTTGGGTTTCGGCTGCGCGGCTGGGGGTTTCCACTGGTTGTTGCGGTGGCGTTCGTGACGGAGGCGGTGCAGAACACGCTGATTTTCGCCAATATTAATGGGGTTTTATTGTTGGCGTTGGTGGGGTTTTTGTGGGCGCTGCTGGGGGGCCGCCAGTGGTGGGCGGGGGTGATTCTTGGGTTGGCGATCGTGATTAAGCCGGTGTTTTTGCCGCTGCTGGTTTTGCCGTTGGTGAAGTTTCAGTGGCGGACAATGCTGGTGGGTGTGGGGTTGCCGGCCGCTCTTAATGCGGTGGCGTGGTTGGTGGTGCCGGGTGCCGGCGAGTACGTGTCCCGGACGATGCCGTATCTCAAGCAGGTGCGGGATTATGCGAATAGTTCGCTGCCCGGGTTGGTGACGTATTTTGGGCTGCCGGGCTGGGTGGGGACGGTGTTGTTCCTGGTGTTGGCCGCGGTGGTTGTTGCGGGCGTGTGGTTTTTGCTGCGGTTGCGGCACAGCGACCCGTTGCTGTGGGCGTGCGCAACGTCGGGGCTGTTACTGTCTGGGGCGTTTCTACTGTCGTCGCTGGGGCAAATGTATTATTCGATGATGCTGTTTCCGCTGGTGGCGACGGTGATGCTGCGGCGATCCCCGATGCATTCGGCCGCGGGTGCGGTAGGCATGGTGCTATGTTTATCGCCGTTGGAGTGGGAGTTCGCCCGATGGCCGGTGTATGGCCAGTGGTTGGACACGTTTTTACCCACCGTGGGCTGGTTGTGTGTGGTGGTGGCCACGGCCATGTTTGGGTTTCAAGCTTTTCGACGCCCGCCCGGCGGGGAATAATCCGCCCCAGATGATTGTTACCACTTGATATGACGGATTTTCAGCTTTTCACCGATACACAATGGCGGCAGCGCCTCAGCCCCGAGGAGTATCGGGTGTTACGGCAGGCGGGTACGGAAGCACCGCACGTGGGGGAATATGTGCACACGAAAACGCAGGGGGTGTATTCATGTCGGGCGTGCGGGACGGAATTATTCCGGTCGACAGAGAAGTTTGATTCCCACTGTGGTTGGCCGTCGTTTTTCTCGCCGCTGGCCGGCGACCGGGTGATTGAGCGGGAGGATCGGTCGCATGGGATGGTGCGCACCGAGGTGGTGTGCGCGAACTGCGGATCACATTTAGGGCATATGTTTGCCGGTGAGGGCTATGACACCCCCACCGACTTGCGGTATTGCATCAATTCGATCAGCCTGCGGCTGGTGCCGCAGCAGGTAACCGAGGATTAGGGCAGGACCTTGATGAGGTCGGCAACGTCGGTGACCCGGTGGCCGGTGAAGAAGGGGATTTCCTTGCGCACGTGCAACCGCGCATCGGTGTAGCGCATTTGGTGCATAAGGTCGACGATGCGTTGGAGTTCTTTAGCTTCGAAGGCGAGCATCCATTCGTAGTCGCCCAGCGCGAAGGCCTCGACGGTGTTGGCCCGAACGTCGGGGAAGGGGCGGGCGGTACGGCCGTGTTCGGCGAGGATGCGGCGGCGTTCGGCCGGGTCCATGACGTACCAGTCGTAGGACCGGACGAAGGGGTAGACGGCAATCCAGTCGCCGGGTTCTTCACCCATGATGAAGCTGGGAAGGTGGCTCTTATTGAATTCGCTGGGCCGGTGAAGGCCGTTGCCAAGCCAGAACACTTCGGAGGATTGGCCGAGGATAAGGTCGCGGCGGAAACGGTTGTAGGCGTCTTTGATGTCGGAAAATTCTTCGGCATGCCACCAGAACATGAAGTCGGCTTCGGCGCGGCCACCGGTAATATCGTAGATACCGCGGACAGTAACGTTGCCTTCGGCTTCGAGTGCGGCGAAGAATTCTTGGGCTTGGGTAATGGCTTTGCCACGGTCGGTTCCGAGCGCGCCGGGGATGGCTTTGAAGGTGGCCCACTGGCAGTAGCACTGAACGTTGTTGAGTTTTTCGTAGTCGATTTTGTTGACCATGTGGGGGTGGGTTCCTTCCCATAATCTTTGGTTTATGTTTTGCTTCCACCGTTTGGTGGGGCATCCGTTGCGAGTTTACCCCTTGTGCGTGGTTGACAAATAGCAAGTTTGGTAACTAACCGATAACAAGCAGGTAACAGGCCTATAACAGTTCCATGGTCAGGGTTCGCCTGGGCCTGCTGCAACGGCGTGGCGCTGTGCTTTTGGCGAAATCTTTCGCTAATTTGGCGGGTGTGACTAACACCCCTACATCTCCCAAGAAATCTCCGGTTACAAACACCGATACCCCAGTGGATTTTTCCCGCGCAATGGCGTCTATGCATGAAGCTGTGTTACGACCAGAGATTACATTAGGAATTATTCGACCACCGCAACGGTTAGCGCCGTTTAGCCATGCCATTGGTTTGGAGGTTACCCGACCGGAAAGCATCAAGCCGATGAGTACCGACGCCGAAGGTGACGCCTTCGGTCGACTTATTTTATTACACGATCCGGGTGCGGATGATGTGTGGGAAGGCCCATTACGGTTAGTGGCTTATATTCAGGCGGATATGGATCATTCACTAGCTGGAGATCCGTTATTGCCAGAGGTTGCCTGGGATTGGTTGACCGAAGGTTTGAGCGAAGGCGGCGCCGAGTATTCGAATCTGGGGGGTACGGTGACGTCTACTGCGTCGGTTAGGTTCGGGGAGATTACCGGCCCACCAAGCGCTTATCAGATTGAGATGCGGGCCTCGTGGACGGCGGCATCGGTGGAGTTGGCACCCCACGTGGTGGCGTTTTCGAAAGTGCTTGCGCATGTGGCTGGGTTACCGCCGGAGGGCGTGACCGCGCTGAATAATGGTGTTAATGTCTGAATTCGTGACCGCACCGCCGGAGGGCACACCACAGCTTATTGCCGGCGCCGCGGCGATCAGGCAGGCCGCTGACCGGTTGGCGCAGGGCACGGGTTGGTGCGCAGTTGACACGGAGCGGGTATCCGGGTTTCGGTATCACAACCGGGTGTGTTTGCTTCAGATTCGGCGGGCCGGTGCGGGCACGATGCTCATAGATGTGGAATCCGACCCCCAGGCCACCACGGATTTCATGGGTAGAGTTTTGGCCGACACCAGCTGGGTGGTGCATGCCGCGACGTCGGATTTGCCATACCTGGAACAGTTACGGCTGCGACCAGCGCAGCTTTTCGACACCGAGTTAGCCGGCCGGTTTTTAGGGTTTCACCGGGTGAATTTGGCGGCAATGGTGGAGCATTACCTTGGGGTGCGGTTGCGGAAGAATCACGGCGGGGAGGATTGGTCCCGGCGGCCGATACCGTCCGAGTGGTTAGACTATGCGGCATTAGATGTGGAATATTTATTGCCGCTTGCCGACGCCATGCGCAGCGAGCTCACGCAACAACACCCGAAGGACGAATGGGTGGCGGAGGAATGCGACTATTTAACCCGGGTCTATAGGGGCTACTCCCCCACCCCGAAATCCTGGGAGGACCTCAAGGGGGTACGCAGATTACGAACCAGCAAGCAGCTTCAGGTGGCGCGCTGGTTATGGCAGGTGCGGGAAAAGTTGGCCCAGGCCTCGGACACGGCGGTTTCGCGGCTGCTGCCGGACAAAACATTGGTGGCGTTAGCCACGGAGTTGCCGACAACCGTGCCGAAGGTCATGAAAACCACGGGCTACCCGCCGAGACTGCGTCGCAAAGCTCGCTATTGGGCAAACCAGGTGGATAAAGCGTTGCGCACCTCGCGGGAGCGGTGGCCGGAGCCGTTTCCGATACCAACCTACCGCGACAAGCCACCATCT
>ERZ772993.1167-NODE-1167-length-10440-cov-4.026769_pt1 | contig 10440 bp, 9 predicted proteins | sample MGYA00580670_ERZ772993 | MGnify/ENA primary metagenome ERZ772993 (study PRJEB29015, sample SAMEA2737936) | human oral metagenome | biome: human oral; feature: human-associated habitat; material: dental | place: China | collected 2136 ...
CCGCTCGACCGCTCCCAGCTCGAAGGCCGCGCGCGGCATGCCGTAGACGACGCATGAGGCTTCGTCCTGACCGAACGTCATGGCGCCTGCGCGGCGCATGGCGAAGAGCCCTTTCGCGCCGTCCGCGCCCATGCCCGTGAGGATGACGCCGAGCGCTGCGTCGCCGACGAGTTCTGCGACGGTGAAGAAGAGGACGTCGGCGGACGGGCGCACCCAGTTCACGGGATCGCCCTTCGTGCATGTGACGACGAGCCTGCCCGAACGCCTTTCGAGCTTCATGTGCTGGCCGCCGGGCGCGATGTAGGCGGTCGAGTCCTTGATGGCTTCGCCGTCCTCGGCTTCCTTGACTGTGAGCTTCGATATGGCGTTGAGTCTGTGCGCAAAGTGGTTGCTGAAGATGGGCGGGATGTGCTGCACGATGACGATGGGAGGGAGCGGCGGCGCGAGGCTCTTGAGGATGGCCGCGATTGCTTCCGTACCGCCCGTCGAGGCGCCGATGGCGATCAGCTGCTTTTCCTTCGTCGATGCCGGAGGCATGGCGACAGGAAAAAGGCTCGTCTTGCCACTCTTATCGCTCTTGCCGCTTTCCATGTCGCTTCTCCTCCTTTCATTCATGCTTTTATCACCCGAAGGAATGGCTTTAAGTGTCCGGCTTTTCCTTGACCTCGCGCACGAGGCGCAGGAACTTCTCGCGCCCAATCTGTACGAAGCGCCCGCAGCCTTCGCACTTGAGTCCGAAGTCCGTGCCTGTGCGCAGGATGCGCCAGAGGTCGCTGCCGCACGGGTGGCGCTTCTTCATGCGCACGATGTCGCCCGGTTCATAGCGCTGCATAGCTGCACTCCTTTCCGTCATTCATATCCGTTTGCGTCCTCTTCGGCTGTTTTCCTCCTGCCGCGCATGAGCGAGGCGACGACGCCGGCGGCGCATGATGCGGTCAGAAAGGAGAAGATGAGGCGGATCGCCGCTGAAAGTTCCTCCGTCCAGTCGGCGGCTGCGGGAAGCGTCGCTTGTGCGAGCAGCAGGATCACGACCGCCATGGAGACAGCCTGTCCCGAGAGGCGCATGACCGAGACCATGGAAGAGGCGACGCCGTAGAGTTTCTTGGAGACGGCGCCCATGATGGCATTGTTGTTTGCCGGCGAGAAGAAGCCGAAACCGATGCCGATGATGACGCAGGCAGCCGCGATGAGGGGAAGCGGCGTCCCGGCATCGAAGAACGAGCAGCAGAAGATGCCCGCGGTCGTCAGTGCCATGCCGAAGCTCGCGACGAGGCGCGGCTCGTGCTTGTCGGAGAGCGCTCCCGCGATGGGCGAGAGGATCGCCATCATCAAGGGCTGCAGGAGCAGGACGACGCCCGCCGTCGAAGCGTCGAGGCCGCGCACGAGCTGCAGGTAGAGCGAGAGCAAAAAGCCGATTGCATACGTCGCGCTGTAGTTCAAAAACGCGGCGAGGTTGCTCATGGCAAAGACCGTGTTCGCAAAAAGCGAGAGATGAAGGAGCGGCGTGCTCGCCCGCCGCTCTTGCCAAAGGAAGAGCGCGAGAAAGATGAGTCCCGCGAGAAGAACGAAGCGCATCCAGGGGAAGGCGGCGAGAGAGGAAAGCCCGTAGAGCGTCAGCGTGCTCGCTGCCGTGTAGAAGACGGCGCCGGGCAGATCGAAGCCGCCTTCTCGCTCGCCGTACCAATCTTCTTTGATGGTGCGTACGAGCAGGCTGCTCACGAGGATGACGATGGAGGTGAGGACGAAGAGAAGCCGCCAGTCCAGGTGCTGCGTGACGAGACCGCCGATCACAGGCCCCAAGGACAGTCCGACGTAGGTGGCGGCGGCGGAGTAGCCGATGGCGCGTCCGCGCTGCTTTGCGGGATGTGCCGCCACGAGGAGCGCCATGCCGCTCGAAAAGACGAGCCCCAGGGACAGTCCCTGCAGGGCGCGCATGGCGATGAGGAAGGAGGCCGAGGGGGAAAACGCCGCGACGAAGGAGACGGCAGCCATCGCCGCCGTGCCGATCGCGTAGATGCGACATCGGCCGAGGATGTCCGCCATGCGGCCAAAAGGCAGGAGCAGGGCGACGGCGCCCAAGAGGAAGGCGGTCGCGAGCCACGAGAGATCCGTCGCGGGGCACGAGAACTCCACGGCGATCGTCGGGATGGCGATGTTGATGCAGCTGCCGAGAAACGGCCCCATGAAGGACGTGAGCAGGACTGCCGCAAAGATCCGCTTTTGTGCTGTCATGGCCGCCGCCTCCTATTGCGATAGAAATAGATCGGGGAAGCGGCGCACGCGCCCCGTCCCCAGTATCACGCGCTGCAAACTCACACGTTGAAGCGGAAGTACGTCACGTCGCCGTCCTGCATCACATAGTCCTTGCCTTCGAGGCGCACCTGCCCCTTTTCGCGGGCGGCCGCCGTGCTGCCCGCAGCGACGAGGTCGTCGTAGTTGACGATCTCCGCGCGGATGAAGCCGCGTTCGATGTCGGAGTGAATCTTGCCCGCCGCTTTGGGCGCCGTCGTGCCGCGCACGATCGTCCAGGCGCGGCACTCGTCCGGCCCTGCCGTCAGGAACGTCAAGAGTCCCAGAAGCTCGAATGCCGCCTTGATCAGACGGTCGAGTCCGCTTTCCGTAAGGCCGAGTTCTTCGAGGAAGGACTTCGCGTCCTCCGCGTCGAGTTCGGCGATTTCCGACTCTACGCGCGCTGAGACGACGACGACTTCCGATCCTTCCTTTGCCGCGTAGTCGCGCACGGCGGCGACGTGCGCATTTCCCGCGCCGTCCTTTGCCGCCTCGTCCTCGGCGACGTTGGCGACGTAGAGCATGGGCTTCAAGGTCAGGAAGTTCATCTCGCGGATGAGCGATAGCTCGTCCTCCGTGAGATCGAGGCTTCTGGCCGACTTGCCCTCTTCGAGGCAAGCCTTGATGCGGCGCAGCACCTCGTCCTCCGCCTTCGCCTCCTTGCTGCCGCTCTTGGCGAGCTTGGCGAGCTTCATGATGCGCTTTTCGAGGACTTCGAGATCGGCGAGGCACAATTCCGTGAGGATCGTCTCGATGTCGCGCACGGGGTCGATCGTCGCCGCGACGTGCGTGATGTTCGTATCCTCGAAGCAGCGCACGACGTGGGCGATGGCGTCGACCTGCCGGATGTGCTCCAGGAACTTGTTGCCGAGTCCTTCGCCCTTCGACGCGCCCGCGACGAGGCCGGCGATGTCGACGAAGCGCACGGAGGCGGGCGTCGTCTTCTTCGACTGGTACATCTCGTGCAGCACGTCGAGGCGAGCGTCGGGCACGTCGACGACGCCGACGTTCGGCTCGATCGTGCAGAAGGGATAGTTCGCCGCTTCTGCGCCCGCCTTCGTAATCGCGTTGAAAAGGGTGCTCTTGCCGACATTCGGCAGACCTACGATACCTACGTCCAGATTGCTCAATGTGATTTCTCCTTGTTCCTGTCTTTCAAAAAAATGACTTTTTGGCGTGAGGCCTTCTTGCGCTCTTCTTTTTTTGCGCGTGCTGCTTGCTGTCGCTCCTTGATCTCGTTCGTCGTGAAGCCGCGGTTCGCGACGGAGCGCGTGCTGTCGTGCAGTCGGTTCAGCAGGCGGCGCAGGGTGACGTCCTGTTCCTTCGTCAGCGCGTCAAAATAGCCGTCGTCCTTAAGCATGTCGCGCACGAAGGAAACGGGAGCGCCCGCGAGCAGTGTCCAATGGATGTGCCGCATGATTTCCACGGTTTCCTCCTCATCGTAGGAGAGCGTTTCGTGGAAGAAGAGACCCAGCGCCTGCTCGTCGTTCGGATCGGAGAGCGCAAGCCCCTGTGCGAAGAGTGGGATTTCCTCTGTGGCAGGGATGTAGAAGTCGCCGTCGCCCTGCGATTCCAGGATGACGCGGATCTCCTCTTCGTCCAGCCCTTCGGAGATAAAGACGTCGCCTCGCTGCCAGTAGCCGGCGAGGAACTCGGGCGGAATCTTTTCCATTTCCTTTTTGAGTTCCGCAGGCTTCAGGTCGCCGATGCCGCCTTGGTTGTAGATGCGGCACAGGATGTCGAGCGGCGTCACGCTGTAGAGGACGTTCGCCGTGAGAATCGTGTTGATGAGCCATGTGCGCCTTCTGCGCCTGTCGTACAGCTCCTCGCCCATGTCCACGGCGAAGGGGATGAACCCTGCGGCGACGTCGCGTGAGATGACGAGTTCAAATTCGGGCGTTTCAGCGATGTAGCCCGCAGTCGAAAGGGTCTCGAAGTTGTGCTGCGGTTCTTCCTCGAAGTCGTCGGGGTTCGCGAGCAGCTGCTGCAGGGAAAGGACCTCTTCGTCGCTCAGGCAGAGGAAGTACTCTTCCATGACGCGAGGATCGAGCATCTTCTTCGTCAGCTGACGGATGATGTCCTGCTTGCGCATGCCGTGGCGCACCTCGATGCCTTTTTGCTCGGCAATCGAGAGCAGCTCTTCCTTGGCGAAGCCTGCGAACATGTCGCGAAGCGTCGGCGGCACGCGCTCTTCGTCCTCCGTATCCTGCAGGCGCTGGTGAAAGACCGTGGAAAAGAAGGCCTTCTGCGCTTCCAGCGTGGCGTTTGCCCCCTCGATGGAGCGCATCTTGTACTTGTAGGCGGAAAAGCCGTATCTCCCCGCCTCCATATCCTCGTACAGCTTTGCCAGCGGGCGATCCTCGTAGCGCCGTCGGTCGAGGCGGCACCAAAGGGCGAGCTTCTCGTTCACGGCGTCCATATCGTAGCGGACGCTGTCTTCCGCATCTTTCGCGCCTTCGAGTACTGCTGCCGCCGTGCGCGCACCGCTCCATTCGAGCACCTGCGGCGCTCTGCCGCTCCACGGCTCGACAATCTTTTCCAGATGCACGTCGTGGCGCATCTCGCGCCGGTTTGCGTAGAGGTAAAGAAAGGCGCCCGCACGTTCCAGATGGCTGTAGATTTGCACCACGGCAGCTTCTTTCAGACGCTCGCCATGCGCCTGCTCTTCCGACAGTTCGGTGATGACCATCTTCTTGTGCGGCAGCAGGAAGGAGAACACCGTTTCCTTCTCCCAACCCATCGCCAGGTTGAAGACGAGCGCGAGCTGCGAAAACGTCAGCTCCTCGGGCACGAGAACGCGCCGCCAAACCTCCGGCGATTGTCCGCGCAAAGCGATTTTCAACTCATAGGCCTTCATGTAACTCTCCCTTCGGACGGCACACGACCCCAAATCATACTCTCTCTATTATACTCCATCGCGGGCAGTTATTCCAGTGGGACGCACAAGACTTCTTCGCGCGTCTTTTTGGAAAAGGGCTTTCATGCGCTGTTGTCTGTGCATGAAAGCCCTTTTGTGTCAATATTCGCGGAACATGCGCCGGATTTCGTCGCGGTCGTTTGTCTTTAAGAGCGCGAGAGCGAGCAGGATGCGCGCCTTGGCGGGCGGCAGCGTGTCGGCGTCGATGAAGCCCGCGTCCGCGTAGGCGCTCTCGGCGAAGAGAACTGCGCCCGCGCCCGTGCGGCTCGCGCGCACGACGGGGATGCCTTTTCCTGCGGCATCGGCGAGCGTCGCGAGCAGCGCTTCGTGTATGCTGCCGTTGCCTGTGCCCGCGTGGACGATGCCCGCCGCACCGCTCTCGATGGCGGCGCGGGCGAGACGGGCGTCCGCGCCCGCATGGCCGTAGAGGATCGGCACATAGGGAAGGGCCGTCACGCCCGCAAGGTCGAATTCGCTCTCGCGCGTATGACGCGTGAGCACGCGGCGGCGAAAATGCGGCGTCCCGTCTTCCATGCGGCCGAGCGCACCGACATCGGGCGAGACGAACGCCTGCACGGCCGTCGTATGCACCTTTTGGACGTCGCGTGCGCTGTGGATTTCGCCGTTCAGCACGACGAGCGCACCCTGTCCGTGCGCTTCGGGGCTGGCGGCAAGTCGCACGGCGTCGAGGAGGTTCAAGGGGCCGTCGGCGGATAGCGCCGTCGCGGGACGCATCGCGCCCGTCAGGACGACGGGCTTTTCGCTCTTTATGACAAGCTGTAGGAAGTATGCCGTCTCTTCGAGCGTATCCGTGCCGTGCGTGACGACGACGCCCGCCGCGCCCGCAGCGAGCACCGCCTCGATGCGGGCGGCAAGATGCAGCCAGACTGTCTCCGTCATATCCTTGCTGTCGATGGCGGCGACCTCCTCGCTCTCGATGGCGCAGACGTCTGCAATTTCGGGCACGGCGGCGAGAAGTTCGTCCGCGCCGAGTGCGCCCGCGCGGTAGCCTGTGAGCGCATCGGAACGCGCCGCCGCGCCTGCGATCGTGCCGCCCGTCGTCAGTATGCAGATTTTCGGCTTCATGCGAATTCTCCTTTCCTCGTGCGCGTCAATGCAGCGGAGCGCCCTTGAGCGCGAGCGGAATCTCCCAGACGACGGCGGCCTTCTCGCGCATCTCGGCGGGACTCATGCGCTGCCAGATGCTTTGCACGCGCACGGCGAAGTCCTGCGGCGCGAGAGGCGCTTCCAAGGCGGAAAGCGTGTGGCGGCGCAAAAAATCGGCGAACGGGGCGGGCATCTGCGCCTCGCGCTGTGCGAGCAGCAGGGAAAGCCGCGCGTCGACGAGGCAGAGGTGCAGCGATGCTCTCGCGAGCGACTCCTCTGACGGCAGATGCCCCTTGGAAAGACCGCCGAAGGAAAGCGGCGCGTCGCCCCAGCCGTCCTTGAAGATGCCGGGAATCCGATAGAGAAGGAAGAGGACGCCTTCCGTCTCGTAGAGGGCAAGCTCCATCTCTCCCGTGCGAAAGGCCTCGATGGCGATGATGTCGCTCTTGGCGAGCTGCAGGATGAACATCGCGCCGTTCGCGTCGACCTGAAAAAGTCCGCCCTCGCCTTGCTGGCGGATGGGCAGGGGAAATTTCTCGCCGATTTGAAAATCCGTATATGACATGGAAGCCTCCTTTAACTTTTATGGAAAACAGGCGCAAGGCAAGCACGCTTGCCTTGCGCCTGTTTTTCCTTATCGTGGGCACGAGATGCGCCCGACTCGTTCAACTGTGTGGTGCAGTTCCTCGACGAGCGGCGTCTCGGCCGCGCGGTAGTACATCTCCTTGCCTTCGCGCCGCGAGGTGATGAGGCCGCTCGCCTTCAAGAGCCGCAGGTGGTGCGAGATTGCCGGACTCGACATCTGCATGTAGGCGGCGATGTTGATCACACATTCCTCGTAGTGGCACAGGAACCAGAAGATATGCAGCCTCGTCGCGTCGCCGAGCTGCTTCATGGCCGCCGATACCGTGGCGAGCGTATCCGCATCGGGCATGTGCGGCAGGGCGGCCCCTTGATGGCCGTGATCGTGCGGCAGGCGCACGGGAGTTTCCTGCATGGTTTCCAGTCCCTTCAAGTGAATTTCAGCGTGCGCCGTCCTTCTTCAGCGCCGTCATTCCGCGACCTTCTTCTTGACGATGCCGAGGCAGAGCGCGCTGAGGACGGCGCCGGCGAAGATCGCGACGAGATAGAGCAGCGGGTTGCCGATCGTCGGCACGACGAAGATGCCGCCGTGCGGGGCGCGCAGCGTGCAGTCGAAGAACATCGACAGGCCGCCCGCCGTCGCCGAGCCGATGACGCACGACGGAATCACGCGCAGGGGGTCGGCTGCCGCAAACGGGATCGCGCCCTCCGTGATGAACGAAAGACCCATGATGTAGTTGACGACGCCCGATTTCCTCTGCTGCTCCGTGAAGCGGCTCTTGAAGAACGTCGTCGCAAGAGCGATGGCGATCGGCGGCACCATGCCGCCCGCCATGACGGCTGCCATGATGCCGTATTCGCCCGATACGAGCATGCCCGTGCCGACGACGTACGCCGCCTTGTTCACGGGACCGCCCATGTCAACCGCCATCATGCCGCCCATGAGGATGCCGATGAAGATGCGACTCGACGTGTCCATGCCCTTCAAGGTCTCGATCATCCAGTTGTTGATGCCCGCGACGGGCGGGTTGATCACGAAGATCATGATGACGCCCACGAGGAAGACGCCGAGGAGCGGATAGAGAAGCACGGGCTTGATGCCTTCCAAAGAGTGCGGCAGATCGGCGAAGACCTTCTTGAGCGCATTGACGACGTAGCCCGCGACGAAGCCTGCGATGAGCGCCCCCAAGAAGCCCGCGCCGCTCGAAGAGGCGAGCGCGCCGCCCACGAAGCCGACGGCGAGTCCCGGCCTGTCCGCGATGCTCATGGCGATGAAGCCCGCGAGCACGGGCAGCATGAAGCCGAAGGAGATGCCGCCGATGTCCATGAAGGTCTTGGCGTACCAGAGATTCGAGCCGAAGTTGCCGGGGTTGGCGGGGTCGAAGGTGTCGAGGAGGAAGGCGAGGGCGATCAGGATGCCGCCGCCGATGACGAACGGCAGCATGTGCGAGACGCCGTTCATCAGATGCTTGTAGATCTGGCGCGTGATGCTCTCGTCCTCTGCCGCGCTTTCCTCCGCTGCAGCCGCGCCGCCCGCATGGTGGTAGATCGGCGCTGTGCCGGAGAGCGCCTCGTCCAAGAGCGCGTCCGCCTTGTTGATGCCGTTCGCGACCTTCGTCTGAATGACGGGCTTGCCGTCGAAACGCGCCATCTCGACGTTCTTGTCCGCCGCGACGATGATGCAGGCGGCTTCGGCGATCTCCGCCGCCGTCAGGATGTTCTTCGCGCCGCCCGAGCCGTTCGTCTCCACCTTGATGGGGATGCCGCGCCTCTTCGCGTGCTGCTCAAGGCTCTCCGCAGCCATGAAGGTGTGCGCGATGCCCGTCGGGCAAGCCGTGACGGCGAGGAGCTTCTTCGTGATCGGTGCGGGCGTGGGCGCAGCGGCTTCTTCTTTTGCAGCTGCCGCCGCAGGTGCAGGCGCCGCCGCCGCTTCGAATGTGCCGTCCTCCTTCGCGTCGATGAGCGAGAGGAAATCTTCCTTTGATTTCGCGGCGACCAGGGCTTCCTTGAAGTCGGGATCCATGATCATCGTCGCGAGCTTGCTCAAGACTTCGAGATGCACGTCGGCCGCCGTGTCGGGCGCGGCGATCTCGAAGAAGAGGCGCGAGGGATTGCCGTCCATCGCCTCGAAATCCATACCCGCCGGCACTGTCATCGCTGCAAGCCCTGGCGCCTTGACGCCCGCGCTCTTGGCGTGCGGCGTCGCGATGCCGTCGCCGAGTCCCGTCGTGCCCGACGCTTCTCGTGCGAGCACGTCCTTTTCGTACTGCGCCTTGTCCGAGAGATTGCCGCCCTTTTCCATCAGTCCCGTCAAGATGGCGATGGCGTCACGCTTGTCCTTCGGCTGAGCACCGAGCATGATGCTCTCGCTCTTCAATAAGTCCGTAATACGCATATCGACCGCTCCTTTCTTTCAGCCGGCGTTCAGCCGATGGTCTTCAATAGCGCCTCGACTTCGGGGCGCCGTGCGAGGTTTTCGGAAAATGCCGACGCAGAGCCTGTCGCGACGCCCATGAAGAAGGCGTCACGCCACGAGCCGCCCGACTCCTCGTAGCCGGCGAGGAAGCCCGCGACCATCGAATCGCCCGCGCCGACAGAGTTCACGAGCGTTCCCTTGGGCGCGGGACTCTTGAAGGATTCTCCGCTTTCCGTCAGGAAGAGCGCGCCTTCGCCCGCCATCGAGATCAGCACGTTCTTCGCGCCCATCTCCTGCAGCTTCTTCGCGTGCGCGATCAGCTCCTCTTCTGTCTTGAGCTCCGTATCGAACATCTCGCCGAGTTCGTGGTTGTTCGGCTTGATGAGCCACGGCCCGTACTTCAAGACCTTGAGGAGCAGCCCCTTCGTCGCGTCGACGATGATGCGGATGGAGCGTCCTGCGAGTCGCTCCATGATGCGCTCATAGATGTCGTCGGGCAAAGTGTTCGGTATGCTGCCCGCCAGAACGAGCGTATCGCCCGCCTGGAGCTTTTCAAGCTTTTGGAAAAGCTCCTCCTGCGCCGCCTCTGTAATCTGCGGCCCTTGTCCGTTGATTTCCGTCTCTTCCTTCGCCTTGATCTTCACGTTGATGCGCGAAAATCCTTCGGCGAGGTGTACGAAGTCCGCCTCGCAGCCGAAGCTCTCGAACTGCTTTTTGACAGCCTCGCCCGTAAATCCCGCCACGAATCCCAGCGCGCGGCTCGCGTGGCCGAGGTTCTTCAAGACCATCGACACGTTCAGTCCCTTGCCGCCGGGCAGGATATGCTCGTACGTCACGCGGTTGATCTCGCCTTTTTCGAGCGAGTCGAGCCGCAGGATGTAGTCGAGCGACGGGTTGAATGTCACGGTGTAAATCATATTCTTCACCTCAATCCAATATGACACCGATTATCACGATTTTAGTATACCTTAAGGACGGATGAAAAGGCAAGAAGAATCGAAGTCGTTTGCGTCTCGAACATTCGCGGCAAAGGCGTGTGCGGCAGATCGTTATGCTCTCGTCTGCACGTCAATACACCTCGCGCCTGTGCCCGAGGGCGAGGGCGAGGATGACGAGCCGCTCGTCCTCA
>ERZ772993.1168-NODE-1168-length-10440-cov-3.136254_pt1 | contig 10440 bp, 10 predicted proteins | sample MGYA00580670_ERZ772993 | MGnify/ENA primary metagenome ERZ772993 (study PRJEB29015, sample SAMEA2737936) | human oral metagenome | biome: human oral; feature: human-associated habitat; material: dental | place: China | collected 2136 ...
CGCCAGTAGAATTTGAAGCGGCGTACTATCGCCAAAAAGACGGATTAGACAAAGCCGCCTGATCCAATCCATCCGCCCTCCGATAATTTTGGGGCGGTTCAGAGCGGTACCTGCGGAATAGCGCGTCCAGCGTCCCGGACGGCAGCGGCAAATCGACCAGTGCGAGCAACTCACGCGCAGCGACAGACAGCGGTACGGTGCGATCATGGCCGTTCTTGGTGTCGCGCAGGGTAGCGAGCTTGCCCGCAACATCATCGAGTTGCAGCTTCAAAATCTCGCCCGCGCGCATCGCCGTCTCCATCGCAAACAAAAAACACCAGGCAACCAACTCCCGCTGTAACTTCAGTCGCGAGCCGGGCGTGTAGCCCAATGCGGCGACGATAGCCGCAGCGTCGTCTGGAGTGATGCGCCGGTCACGCGACTGGTTGGACGCAGGGCGCTTGATAAGGCAGAAAGGATTTTGCGGTAACAACAGCCCCCATACCTTTTGCGCGTGGGTATAAAGCGCCGACAGCGAGTTCCACTCGCGCACCACGCTGGCAGCCCTCACCGACTGCAAGTGGACATCGCGCCGGTTCAATTTCTCAACCAGTTTGCCAGCGATGCGGAAAAAATCACGCAAAAAGCCGACAGCCGCAGGCTCTCGTTGCGCGCACTCTTTTTGGTTGGCGTCACTTCGGTGAGATAGCGACGCAGAATATCGGCGTCGGTACGAGGCACTTCACCCGCTCCAGTCAAAATCAATAACCCCTTATCTGCAAAAGGGTTTATTGTTTCTAGATTCGTGAATCCCGCCACCGTTCCCGCATTGCTTCGCGGACTTCCACCGAAACCGCGCCGCTGTAGCCGTCGCTATCGACGATGGTGGCGAGGGCATTGACCGCCGGGTGGCGCAACAGCAGTTCCAGCACCGCCTGCTTGAGCGGGGCGCGGTCGTAATGCGGGCTGTTGCGCCCTTTGCCGTGGACGACAATCCAGCATTCGCTGCGGCGGTTCCGGCGTTCGTCCAGCAGGTCGCCGAGGTAGCGCAGCGCTTCATCCACAAAGAAGCCGTGCAGGTCAATTTCGCGCGCGACCGGCAGCCGTCCGGCGCAGAGGGCATGGAAGCGGGCGTCGGGGATGGCGGCGAGGTTGTGCCGGGTTTCCTGCGGATCGGCGCTGTGCCGAATACGTTGCGCTTCGATGCGGCGGCGCTGTAAAATTTTCGCCTGCTTGCCGAAGTCTTCGGCCTGCGGCGGGGTTTTCAGGGGCGTGACTGCGCCGACAAGGTCGGCAAAACGTTCTTTTTCCGTCATGGGGGCTGGGTGAGGCAGGGTTCGTTTCATCATACACCGCGCGCTTTTTATAAGGACAAATCATGGAAATCGGTATTCACGGGATTAACGGCAAGATGGGTTTGGCGATTGCGCATGAAATCATGGCGCACGCGGAGCTGGAGCTGGGCGCGGCATCGGTGCGCAACGGCCATCATTGGGCGGGCAAGCGCCTGTGTGATGTCGCCCCGGAGCTACCGGAATGCACGGTGCGCGTGACCAGCAATCTGGATCAGTTTTGCGCGGCGGTGGATGTGGTGGTCGATTTTACCCGGCCGGATGCGACGCTGTTGCTGTTGCCAGTCTGCCAGAAGCTGAAGAGACCGCTGATGATTGGCACCACCGGCTTTAATGATGACGCCACCGCCTGGATTCACCGTGCCGCGAAACACATTCCGCTGGTGCTGGCGGCCAATACCAGTCTCGGCGTGAATATTTTGTTTGAGGTCAGCCGCCGCGTCGCCGAGGTGCTGGATTTTCAGCATTGGGACGTGGACATTCTCGAAGCGCATCACCGCAACAAGGTAGATGCGCCTTCCGGCACGGCGCTGCGCATCGGCGAGATGATTGCCGCCGCGCAAAACAGCGATTTTGACGAGCGCAAACGCTATCCGTATGTGAACCGCCGCAAGAGCGGCGATATTGGCTTTTCCGTGGTACGCGCCGGCGACATTATCGGCGAGCATACCGTTTTCTTTACGGCGGACGATGAGCGGCTGGAGTTCACCCACCGCGCCAGCAACCGCCGTATTTTCGCGCGTGGTGCATTGACGGCGGCAAACTGGCTGGGCGACCGCCCGGCGGGTTTGTACAGCATGGCCGATGTACTGGGCTTCACTTCCTGAGCGGGAACATTTCCATGAAATACTTGAACTATCTGATCGTTATCATCCTCTGCATCGCGTTTGCGGTGATGGGGCTTTTCAACAACGGCGCGGTAACGCTGAACTACATTTTGGGCACGCAAACCCTGCCGCTGGTGGCGGTAATGCTGATTTGCTTCCTCTTCGGCGCGCTGCTGATGCTGGTGCTCTTTGGCACCAAGGCCTTCTTCTGGCGGCAACGCGCGCGCACGCTGGAACACCTGATGGCGCGTGAACGCAAAGAAGCGGAAAAAGCGGCAATCCAGGCAGAATTTCACGCCGACCAGAAAACCGCCTGATGGCTGACTGGCTCATCATCCTGCTGTTGCCGTGCGCCGCCTGGTCGGGCTGGTGGCTGGCAATGCGCAAAGAAGCGCGCGACCTGCGTGCCGACAAAACCCGCGCCGCGTATTTTGAAGGCGTGGGTTTTTTGCTGAACGACCAGACCGACCGCGCCGTGGACGTTTTCATCCACATGGCCGACCTTGACCAGCAAATGCTGGACAACCAGCTCACCCTCGGCAGCCTCTTCCGCAAACGCGGCGAGCTTGACCGCGCGCTGCACCTGCACCAGCAACTGCGCAACCACTCGCAGCTAAGCGACGCACAGCGGATGGCGGTTGATTACGAACTGGCGGAAGACTACGCCGCCGCCGGGATGTACAACCAGGCGCAGGCGCTGTTTGAACAACTGCTGGTCGAACAATACCGCGAAGCGGAAGTCATGCCCGCGCTGGCGCATCTTTACGAGCGCACCAAACAATGGCAGGCGGCGCTGGAACTCTCCGCCGCTTGGCAGGCGAAAGGTTACGGCGCGCGCGGCACGGAAATCTCGCACTACTACTGCGAGCTGGCACAACAGGCGGGCGATGACGCCACCGTCGCGCATTACCTGCAACAGGCGCTCGCCGCCGACCGCGACTGCGTCCGCGCCAACCGGATGCGCGGCCAGCTCCTGCTGCGCCAAGGCGAATACGTCAATGCCATCCACGCCCTGCAAAGCATCGGCGAAACCTCGGCGGCGCTGCTGCCGGACGTATTGCCCGACATCGCCGCCGCCTACCACGCCATTGGCCGCGACGACGAATACCGCTACTGGCTGGAAAAAACCGAAGCACAAAACCCGAACCCGCGCCTGACGCTGGCACTTGCCCAATTACTGGGGAAAACCGCGCCGGACGCCGCCGCCGACCTGCTGCAAACGCGGATGGAAGCCAAACAAACCCCGCTGTTGCTCTCCGCCTGGTTCAACTACCGCCCCGGACTCGCGCCGCTCGCCACCAGTGCGGGCAAACTGGTCGCGCCGCGCACCGTGTACCAGTGCAACGAATGCGGCTTTCGCCAGCAAAACCTCATCTGGCATTGCCCCGCCTGCTTCGCCTGGAGCAGCTTCCGCCCGCAGCTCGAACTCAAAGTAGAAAACCGATGAACCCCAAACCGCTGCTAATCGCCCTCGACTACAACCGTGGCGCAGACGCCCTGGCACTTGCCGCCCAACTCTCGCCCGACCTCTGCCGCCTGAAAATCGGCAAAGAACTCTACACCCGCGAAGGACGGCAACTGGTCGAAGCGCTGCAAGGCATCGGTTACGACATCTTCCTCGACCTCAAATACCACGACATCCCCAACACCGTCGCCGCCGCGCTGCGCGTCGCCGCCGAGATGGGCGTGTGGATGGTGAACGTCCACGCCAGCGGTGGCCGCAAAATGCTGGAAACCGCCGCCGACGCGCTCGCCCACTACCGCCAGCCGCCGCTGCTCATCGCCGTCACCGTCCTCACCAGCCTGGGTGAAGCCGAACTGCGTGAAATCGGCATTGACGAACCGCTCGCCGCCCACGTCGCCCGCCTCACCGCCCTTGCAGCCAGCAGCGGCCTGAACGGCGTCGTCTGCTCGGCACACGAAGCGGGCGCAGTCAAAGCCGCGCACGGGCGCGACTTCCTCACCGTCACCCCCGGCATCCGCCCGGCGGGCAGCAGCGCAGACGACCAGACACGCACCATGACCCCTGCCGCCGCCCTGCAAGCGGGCAGCGACTACCTCGTCATCGGCCGCCCCGTCACCCGCGCCGAAAAACCGGCGGTCGCGCTGGCGGACATCATCACGAGCATCAAAACCGGAGCATAACCATGCCCACGCCTATACGCGGCTCAAAAACCGTTTACATCCTGCCCAACCTCTTCACCACCGCATCGCTGTTCTGCGGCTTCTACGCTATCCTCGCCGTCATCGACGGCAGTGGCCGCTTCACCTTCGCTGCCGCCCTCATCTTCGTCGCCATGATCTTCGACGGCTGCGATGGCCGCGTCGCCCGCCTCACCCGCACCGAATCCGAATTCGGCGTGCAATACGACTCGCTCGCCGACCTCATCTCCTTCGGCGTCGCCCCCGCCATCATCATCTACCAGTGGGCGCTGCACTACGCCGCCATCGAGCCCATCTATCCCGCCAAACTCGGCTGGTTCACCGCCTTCATCTACACCGCCTGCACCGCGCTGCGCCTCGCCCGCTTCAACGTCCAGGTCGGCATCACCGACAAAGCCGTCTTCATCGGCCTGCCCAGCCCGTCCGCCGCCGCCATCGTCGCCGGCTTCGTCTGGACGGGCAGCAACTACCACTGGAACGGCGCCAACCTCATCATGCTCTCCGCCGTCATCACCTGGTTCAGCGCGCTGGCAATGGTGAGCAACTTCAAATACTACAGCTTCAAAACCTTCAAACCACAAAGCCGCCTGCCCTTCAGCAAAGCCGCGCTACCCGCCTGCCTCATCGGCCTCATCTTCCTCGAACCCGCGCCCGTCCTCTTTGGCCTCTTCCTCCTCTACGGCCTGCACGGCCCCATTTGGACACTGTGGCGCATCGCCAAACGCCGCCAGGGGCGCACCGGGTGATTACCCTCCGCCCGAACCAACAAACCGCGCTGGCGCTGCTCGGCTACAAACTGTGGCTGCCGCGCGCCGAACTCGCCGCCCTGCGCGCCGCGCCGTCCGCCGCCCCGGCAACAACCACCGCACCGGTTGCCACCGCCGCGCCCGTCCCCGCCGCTACCGCCACCACCCTGCCGTTGCCCGGCATTGCCGCCAGCGTCCACCTCACGCGCGACTACACCCTGCTCAGCGGCGAAGCGCTGCGCTGCAACTGGCTGTTGCCGCCGCTGTGGTGCGAAAACGGGCGGCTGATGCCCTTTGCGAGCGAAGGCGAACGCCGCCTGCTGCTCGCCCTCTTTCGCGCGACCGACAGCGATGAAGCCTTGCAACTCTTCACCGCGCTGTTTGACCTTGCCCGCAGCCAGCCGCTGCCCGTTCCCAATGAGGCCGCCCCGCCGGAAAACCTCGCCGCCAAACCGCTCATCACCTGCGGCGAAGCCTTGCGCGACGCGGGCAGCGCGATTGGCAAAGCCCCCCCGAAAGCCTATAATTTTTTACATCCCTACCTCGCCCATAACGACCCCGGCCAAAAAAACACCCTCTGGCGCCAATGGGTTGACATCAAAAGGAGCCTGTTTTGAACAAAACCCCCGTGCTGCTCGCGCTTGCACTCACCGCCGTCCCCGCCCTCGCCGCCCAACAAGCTTGGATTAGCGACGAACTGCGCACCGCCGTTTACGACAAACCGGCGAGCGACTCCAAATTCCTCGGCACCCTACGCTCCGGCGAAGCCGTTGAAATGCTCGACCGCAACGGCGACTACATCCACGTCAAAACCGGCGACATCAACGGCTGGGTCTCGGCGCGCAGCATCATGCAAACCCCCAGCGTGCACAGCCGCTTCGCCGAACAACAACAACAACTGCAACAACTGCAAGGCGAAACCCAGACCCTGCAAAACACCACCAACGACCAAAACCAGTCGCTGGACGCGCTCAAAGCCCGCCTTGAAGCCCTGCAAAGCGCCGAACAAAAAGCGCGCGACGAACTCGTCGCCCTGCAACGCGCCTCCGGCAACGCGATGGCCATCGACCAGCGCAACCGCGAACTGCAAGACACCGTCGTTAAACTCGAACAAGAAAACCTGAGCCTGAAACACCGCAACACCCGCCTCGAAGAAAGCCTGAACCAAAAACAGCTTTACGCCGGCGGGTTTCTCGTCTTTGCAGGATTCATCCTGCATTGGCTCTCCGGCCTGTTCCGCCTTGGCCAGCGCCGCCGCAGCAGCTTCGACGACCTCTAAGCCGTCGCATCAATGACCGTCACAAACCACAGGAAAAACACCATGACAAAAATCTCCGACATCGTAAAACCCGGCGTCATCACCGGTGACGACGTACAAAAAGTCTTTGCCGCTGCCAAAGCACAAGGCTTCGCCATCCCGGCAGTAAACTGCGTCGGCAGCGACTCCATCAACGCCGCCCTCGAAACCGCCGCCCGCGTCAAAGCCCCCATCATCATCCAGTTCTCCAACGGTGGCGCCCAGTTCCTCGCCGGCAAAGGCATCAAACCCGCAAGCGGCGCGCGCCCGGACGTCCTCGGTGCCATCGTCGGTGCCAAACAAGTGCACACCCTCGCCGCCGAATACGGCGTCCCGGTCATCCTGCACACCGACCACGCCGCGAAAAAACTGCTGCCGTGGATTGACGGCCTGCTCGACGCGGGCGAAAAACACTTCAAAGAGACCGGCAAACCGCTGTTCTCCTCGCACATGATCGACCTCTCCGAAGAACCGATCGCCGAAAACATGGAAATCTGCCGCAAATACCTTGAGCGCATGAGCAAAATGGGGATGACGCTGGAAATCGAGATTGGCATCACCGGCGGCGAAGAAGACGGCGTCGATAACTCCGGCGTGGACGAAAGCCGCCTCTACAGCCAGCCGCAAGACGTCCTCTACGTCTATGACCAACTGAACCCCATCAGCCCGCGTTTCACCGTCGCTGCCGCCTTCGGCAACGTGCACGGCGTGTACAAACCCGGCAACGTCAAACTCAAACCGAGCATCTTGGGCGACTCACAAAAATACGTCGCCAAAGAGCGCGGACTTTCTGACAAACCGATCAACTTCGTCTTCCACGGCGGCTCCGGCTCCTCACAGGCCGAAATCCGCGAAGCCATCAGCTACGGTGCCATCAAAATGAACATCGACACCGACACCCAATGGGCATCGTGGGACGGCATCCTCAACTACTACAAAAAGAACGAAGCCTACCTGCAAGGCCAGCTCGGCAACCCGGAAGGCCCGGACGCGCCGAACAAAAAATACTACGACCCGCGCGTCTGGCTGCGGAAAATGGAAGAATCCATGTCCGCCCGCCTCGAAGCAGCCTTTGAAGACCTCAACTGCCGCGACGTCCTCTAAGCGCCGCGCACCCCAAGAATGCAGCCTGCGGGCTGCATTCCTTTTTTATAACAGCCGTGTATCAGCAATATCACGGTTTGCGTTGGCAAAAAACGGGCGACCGGAACAGCCTGTTCCTCGCTAACCCAACCTGCAACATTCCAATCTATCCCCATTTACATACACCATAGCGACTAACCTGTATGTAAACCACAAACCCACACCATGAACCTCCCCTTCCTCCCCTACAACCTCGCCCGCCAACCCGACCACAAACACGTCCGCCTCCTCGTCGCCCCCGACGCGCGTACCGGCGAATACTGGTACGAAAACCTCAAATACTGGCTGGCCGACCCCGCCTCGCTTTTCTGGTTCAGCGACTGGGAAACGCTGCCGTATGACCAATACACCCCGCATCCCGACCTCGTCGCCGAACGCCTGCGCGTCTTGGCCGAACTGCCGACGCGCACACACGGCATCGTCATCGCGAGCGCCGCCGCCCTGCGCCAGCGCCTCTGTCCGCAAACCCACCTCGACAAATACGGCATCCACCTCGCCATCGGCGACCGCCTCGCGCGCGACGCCCTCATCCAGCGCCTCATTGACGCCGGCTACCAGCGCAATGCGCACCACATCAGCGGCAAAGGCGAATACGCCGCGCGCGGCAACATCGTGGACCTCTACCCGATGAACGCCGCCGACCCCATCCGCCTCGAATGGTTCGACGACAGCATCGACAGCATCCGCACCTTCGCCGTCGCCGACCAGCGCACCCTGGAAAAACTGAGCAGCATCAGCATACTGCCGCGCAGCGAGCTGGACCTTTCCGACGCCGGGCGCACCTGCTACCGCCAGAACGCCCGCTTGCATTACGGCGAGAAAATCGTCGATAGCCCGCTCTACCGGCAAATCAGCGACGGCCAGACGCCGCAAGGCCTCGAATACTACCTGCCGCTGTTTTACGATGACACCGCGACCCTCTTCGACTACCTGCCGCCAAACAGCCTGCACCTCGCCTGCGACGACCTGCCCGCGCTGCTCGAACAACACGCCAACTGGTGCGAACAGCGCTACCAGCGCACCAACCCGCTACGCGAAAACCGCCTCTTGCCGCCGGACGCCCTGTGGCTGACGCCAGACGAAACCCTCGCCCGCCTCGCCGCCATTCCCGCCGCCCCCTATCAAGAACACGCCACCGCCATCGCCTTCAGCGGCGACGCCCGCGCCCGTGAACAACAATGGCAGGCGCAAATTGACCGGGGCGGCGACCTCACCCTGCACTTTCCCAGCGAAGGCAGCCGCGAACAATGGCAGGAGCGCCTCGGCGCGCGCGGCCTCGCCCTGCATTACACCGTCTCGCCCAACCGCCACAGCTTCCGCGATGGCGATGCCGTCCACCTCGCCGAAGCCGACCTGCACACCACACCCGTCGCCCCCAACTACCGGCAAAGCCGCAGCCGCGACCCCGCCGCCCTCATCCGCAGCCTGCAAGACCTCTCCCCCGGCACCGCCGTCGTTCATGCCGACTTCGGCGTCGGCCGCTACCTCGGCCTCGAAAAACTCGAAGAAGACGGCGACGAACTCATCGCCATCACCTACGCCAAAGGCGCCAAACTCTACGTTCCCACCGCCGACATCGACCTCATCACCCGCTACGGCGGCAGCGACCCCGACAGCGCGCCGCTGCACGAACTCGGCGGCAAAAGCTGGCAGACCGCGCGGCGCAAAATCCGCGACAGCCTGCACGACACCGCCGCCGAACTGCTCGCCCTCTACGCCAAACGCGAAGCCACCGCCGGTATCACCATCGCCCACGACCCCGCCGCACAAGCCGCCCTCGCCGCCGAATTCCCCTTCGCCACCACTCCCGACCAACAGGCGGCAATAGACGCGGTGCTCGCCGACCTCGCCCGGCCGCAGCCGATGGACCGCATCATCTGCGGCGACGTCGGCTTCGGCAAAACCGAAGTGGCGGTACGCGCCATCCATGCCGCCGCCAGCGCGGGCTATCAAGTTGCGCTCATCGCGCCGACGACGCTGCTCGCCGAGCAGCACTACCACAACCTGCAAGACCGCTTCGCCAACCACCCGCTCACCATCGACAGCCTGAGCCGCTTCAAAAGCGCCGCTGATGCCAAACGCGCGATAGAACGCCTGAAAGCAGGCGGCACCGACCTCATCATCGGCACCCACCGCCTCTTGCAAAAAGACATCGCCTTCAAAAACCTGGGGCTGGTCATCATCGACGAAGAACAGCGCTTCGGCGTGCGCCACAAAGAAAAACTCAAAAGCCTCAGAAGCGACACCAACCTGCTCACCCTCACCGCCACCCCCATCCCGCGCACCCTCAACTTGGCGCTGAGCGGCCTGCGCGACATCAGCATCATCGCCACCCCGCCCGCCGGACGACAAAACATCCAGACCATCCTCGCCGAATGGGACATCGACACCATCCGCGACGCCTGCGAACGCGAACACCGCCGGGGCGGACAAACCTACATCCTGCACAACGACATCGACAGCATTGAGCGCATCGCCCGCCTGCTACAAGATGCCCTGCCGGAGCAGCGCATCGCCATCGGCCACGGCCAAATGCGCGAGCGCGAACTCGAACACCTGATGCAAAACTTCCAGAACCGCCACTACGACATCCTCATCGCCACCACCATCATCGAGAGCGGCATCGACATCCCCAACGCCAACACCATCATCATCAACCGCGCCGACAAACTCGGCCTCTCCCAACTGCACCAACTGCGCGGCCGCGTTGGCCGCAGCCACCACCAAGCGTATGCCTACCTCATCACCCCCCACTGGAACACCCTAGGCAAAGACGCGCAGCGGCGGCTCGAAGCCTTCACCACCCTTGACAGCCTCGGCGCGGGATTTCTGCTGGCGAGCCAAGATCTCGAAATCCGTGGCGCGGGCGAAATCCTCGGCGACGAACAAAGCGGGCAAATCCAGCAAATCGGCATCAGCTACTACCTCGACCT
>ERZ772993.1170-NODE-1170-length-10430-cov-2.807229_pt1 | contig 10430 bp, 8 predicted proteins | sample MGYA00580670_ERZ772993 | MGnify/ENA primary metagenome ERZ772993 (study PRJEB29015, sample SAMEA2737936) | human oral metagenome | biome: human oral; feature: human-associated habitat; material: dental | place: China | collected 2136 ...
GCGCGGCGGCTCTGCCGGAGGGGGGAATCCCTTCGGCGGTGCCGGCGGATTCGGCGGCTTCGATATGAACGACATCTTCGATATGTTCGGCATGGGCGGCGGCGGACGCCGCGTGCGCCGACAGGGACCGGAGCGCGGTGCCGATCTGCGCTATGATCTGGAGATTTCGTTCGAGGAGGCGGCGTTCGGCAAGGAGGTCGAGCTCTCCATCCCGCGAGAGGAGAACTGTCCCACCTGCAGCGGCTCGGGCGCGGCGAAGGGCTCAAGTGCGGAGACCTGTTCGACTTGTCACGGCAGCGGGCAGGAGCAGGTTATGCAGCGGACGATGTTCGGCAGCATGATGACCTCGCGCACCTGCAGCCAGTGCCACGGCACGGGCAAGATCATCAAGAATCCGTGCGGCGATTGCCACGGCACGGGGCGCAAGCGCATCACGAAGACGATCAAGGTCAACATCCCGCGCGGCGTGGACGACGGACAGCGCGTCCGCGTCTCGGGCGGCGGCGAGGCAGGCGTGCGCGGTGGTGCGAGCGGCGATCTCTACGTCTACATCTTCATCCGCCCGCACAAGCTCTTTCAGCGGCGCGGCAACGATGTTCTCATCGAGATTCCGATCACGTTCGTACAGGCATCGCTCGGCGATACGGTGCAGGTGCCGACGCTCGACGGCGCGGTCGATCTCAAGGTGCCGGCGGGCATTCAGACGGGCACGGTGCTGCGCGTGAAGGGCAAGGGCATTCCAAACCTGCGCGGTTCGGGACGCGGCGACGAGCATGTCCGCGTTAAGGTCACAACGCCGCAGAAGCTCTCCGCGAAGCAGAAGGAGCTTCTCAAGGAGTTCGCGGCACTCAGCGGAGATGCGGTGAATCCCGAGCAGAAGAGCTTCACGGAGAAGTTCAAGGATCTCTTTGCATGACACAGCAGACGGCTGCGGCTACAACCTTGCCACAGCCGTCTTTTTGTGCATTGACATTGGTTCAGACATTTGTTAGGATAAACGGAATTGATTTTTTTGTGTTGGGACGCATGACGGCGGGAGGGCTCATGGAAAATGTCTACACGTTAGTCAAGCGTTTTTATTCGCAGAACGGACGTGCAAATATCTTTGTCGCACGCACGTTGATCGAACGCTATCTGCGTGCGGCGGCATGGCGCGGGCGAAGCAATGAGGATCTCTGTACGGATTGGTACTGTATTGAGGATTTTCTCGTTGTCATCCAGCGGCGCGATGACTCACTCGCACGGCTCTTTATCCGCATCGACTATCTGGCACTCTTCTTTCGCTATGCTGACGCACATATTGACCGCCGTCCGCTCAAGCGGCACGCAGAGGACTACTTTGCCCGCATGCGTGCATTCTTGACCTATCTGGATGAGACAGGCGACTATGATGTCGACATTGGCGAGTTGGACGCGGATCTCGAGATGTTCTATATTACGGGGCGTTTTCGGCTGCCCGAGCGCGTCGAGTGGGAGGAGATCAACGGGCTGACGATTGAGGACATCGAGGAGGACGAGCGCATCGAGATGGAGGAGCTGAACATTCAGCTCAACGATCTCCTGCACAGCATCGGTGAGTACTTTCGTCAGCCAGCCTATCAGCTGGATATCGGCCGTGCGGCGATGATTTACACGGGCGATCTCTATGATATGAACGAATATGAACACGCATCCGAGGAGGAAAAAGAAACCTTTTGGCTGCGGTTCTGGGATTATTTTTTCTTCGACTATCATCTCATTTCAACCGATGAAACGCCGATTGCCCACTATAGCGAGCGGGAATGGGATAAGCTCGACTATGATGAACGCGAGATCATCCGTGATCTCCTGGCGGCACGCTTTGCCGTGCTTGCCGTAGAGGAGGAGCACGAAGATCACGTCGTCTGCCGTGATATCCTGCGCGATGAGGAGGTCGTCCTGCCGCATCCCGACCTCCCGGGGACGCTCACGAAGAGTATTCTCTTTGGGCATATCTGCGATGAGGGCATGATGATGCTCAACTACATCACGGCGATCCCTGCGAGCAAGCGTCTCCAGCGGCGCATCCGTGACACCCTTCAACAGGAGTATGAGCTCTTTCGTATGCAGGAGTCCGATGCGACGATGGATCATTTTCTCGCACGGGAGGCAGCTCTCGTACGCCATACGATTCACGTGCTCTCGACGCTGGCACAGATCAACGTGCTGCCGCGTCACGCACTGCCGCAGCCCATTTCGCGTACGATTGATCCGCACGTGTGTGCGGAGGAGCTTGGCGTCCTTCAGATCATTTCGGAGAAAATTGGGTTCAGCCGTCACTCGCAGGTGCTGATGTGCGAGATGTTTCTGGACTATGCGCAGACGGATCTCGCGCGGGCACAGACGCCGGAGACACTGACGGCGATGCTTTTTCTCTTCGCCGAAATCAACAACATCGATCTTACACCCATCAAAGAACTCTATCACGTGTTTGGGTCGGATCGGAAGACCGTGCGTGCGGCGTGTGATCGTATGCGTGATGCGTTGGGGTGTGTCCCCTTCGATCCCCGATACCTCGGGGAGGAGGGCTTTGTGACAATGCTTTACAGCGTTGTTCATGGGAAAGCGAACTTCTAAGGAGGGCTTCTATGGAACAGGATTCGCGTGTACGGCCGATGAGCCGTGAGGAAAATGCCGCGTATCGCGGCGTGACAGTGGACGAGAGCGGCGCAGAGCCGGGACGGGACGAGGGACAGGCGTGGAGCAGCGGTGCACCGCGCGGCTCGGTGCGCTATATCAGGATCGGCGGGATGCGCCCGCAGCGATCCCTCCTGACGAGTCTCGTGTGGGCCGCCGTCCTTGGAACACTCCTCGCGTTTTTCCTCTTTGTCGCGCTGCCCGCGATTGTCATGGTCGTCATCGGCGTCCTTCTGCTCGGCGCGCAAGCCGTAGTCACTTTTGTCCGCGTCCTTTTCACGCGCCTCGGCATAGTCCTTCGCCGCAAAGCGATAGAAGAAATCGCGCGAAGTCGCGCCGTCAATGCGGAACCACTCCGTCTTCTGCCGACGCTCGACGCCCTTGTAGCGCGTGAGGTAGTCGTGGAAATCGTGGTCGGTGAAGTACGCCTCCGAGCCGTCCGTATAGCGTGCTTCCTGCTTCCATTCGAGATGTGCGCGGATGTTCACCGTATGCGTCTGCTGCTTGATGCGCTCCTCGACGGTCTGCCTGTCCGTATAGCCGATCTTCGTCCAGCCGTCATGCGGCGGATATTCGGGCGTCGTATAGGCATAAATCATCGGCCGTATGCGGCGGCAGGGTTCAATTTTCATATTCATGCGGAAAACCTCGCTCTAACCACGAATACTGTCCACGCGTTGCTTCACATAGGCGATGTCCGCTTCGTCCAGTTGGAACAAGCGGAATAACTGGCTGTCTATATCCGAAGCATAATCGATCAAACCGTTGTCATTTTTATAGCTTCCTAAATCCGGCACGCGCTTCCCCAGGGAAGTCAGGGATTCATCCGTCATCAGAAAGGCATAGCGAACAAGATAGGATTTTGCATAATGATAAAAATTCTTTGCTTCGGCATGCGTCTTGAAGGAGCGTAGTGCCACACGCGAACGCCCGAAAGCCGAATGATTATCTATGATTTCTATTTGATTATCGCGCTTCTGTCCACCGGCATTTGCACTCGATACCACGACCTGCCATTCGGAAATATACGCTTGGTTGGTCTTTATCACAGATTTGTCTGCGAAGAACCAGCGCGCGCGTCCTGTTTTGCCGGCGCGGTCATTCGTGAGCAGGCGGATTTGATTCTTCCCCGGCAAAGCGTCTGTCTTTTTGCAGGACACGACCTTATCCGGATTTTCCTCCACGAAGGAACTTTCGATTTGAAATAGTGAGCGCGGCAGAATCGCCTCGTGAAAATACGTCAGACCGCGCTGCTTCACGAACTTGTCAATCTTATTGCAAACCGAAATATCCTGCGGATTCAACGGCATGAGCTGACTTCCGGGATTCTCCACGAAGAGGGATGTTTCCTCGCCATTCACCACATAGACATACTGGAAGCCCGGAGTCGTCTTCCGCTTGTCCTTCAACACGATCGTGATGCCGTCCGCCATCTGTATGCCGGGAAAAACCTCGTTTGCATTGGGAAAGAAATACAACTTTTTCAAATGGACGTCATTGATTTGCTCGTACCCGAAATTCTGCAGCCCCTTACCGAATTGATGAATCCAGCGACCGCCAGGATAGATCAAAACCGAGCCTTCCGTCGTTAATTCGTCCGCTCCCATCTGGAAGAATTGGAAAATATTTTTCACAGGCTTCTGCCGATTTGACTTTGCTTCCATGTCCGCTGTTTCTTCCTGATACGGCGGATTGCCGATGCAGACGTCGAAGCGAAATTTTTCCATCAGCTTCCCAGCTCCTCTTTCCAGATCTCGTGGATGCGGCATTTCCTGTAGAGTTTCAGCGGCGCTTTTTCTGCCATGACGTCGGCGAAGAGGTCGAGTCCTTCTGCCGCCTCGGACTTGTCGAAGAGCTCGTCGAAGTAGAACGGCACGCGGCGCACCTCGCTCTTCGGGCGCTTGCTCTGCCGCCATTCGTTCAGTACGATCCAGTCGCCGGCGGCGTTCTTCCGCTTGAGCGTATCGCCCTGCACGATGTTGAGCTGCAGGAGGAGCGCGAGCGAACGCGCGAGATCGCTTTGCGGCGCCAGCGGGCGGCCGAACTTCTTCGCATAGTGGGCGAAGAAAATGCGCCGCAGCCTCTCACGCGCGAGGGCGATGTTGTCTTCGAGGTATTCGATGCCGTACATCGTCGCAACGGCGAAGAGCGCGTCCTGCTGCCAGTTCTTGCCGCGCCCGAAGCGGCTGTTGTTGTGCTCCAAGAGTGCGAGCCGCTTTTCGAGGATAGCGACGAGGAAGGCGCCTTCGCCGACGCTCGGCTCTAAGATGGTCGCATGGATATCCGCCACCTTCGCCGCGATCGGCTCGTGCGCGAGCATTTTCTCCACCATCCAGGGCGGCGTGAAGACCTCGCCATGCTTCTGCACGCGCTCTTTTGATTTTATCAGTCGATTCTGTTCCATGATCTTCCCAGTGTCAGGCAGCGCCTCTTCCGCGCCCCATGTCTCCCATGCCAAAGCGTTCCGGCTCATACATCCTCCATCGTACACGAGGTCATTTTCTCATCGTCTCAGTATCATTTCGCGCTGAACTTTTGATTTCCTGCTGTAATTCCCTAGGCCTTTCCTTTGATGTAAAGAGCTAGAATAGTCCTATATTTATTTCCCGAAAGAACCTTTCCAAGGAATGGCAATTTCACGATACCATGTAGAGTGTACTTCCCCAGGAGAACGGTTCGAGAAGTTTTGAGCAGAAAGGTTGATGCAGCATGGGCTTCTTCCAAAAGGAAAAAGCTGCGGCAGCACCGGTCGCTTCACCGGGAGCTGCAGACGACATCCAAAAGCTGGAGCGCTATCTGAAGACGCTTGCCTCGGGCAAGCTCGATGCCCCGCCGCCCGCTGTGACGGGCACCTCGCTGCAGCCCTTGGCGGCGGCACTGCAGGCTTTCGTCGCGCAGCAGGAGAAGCAGGCGCGCCACATCACGCTGGTGCTGAACGACAGCCTTGCGAAGCAGATCCATGCGTCCATCCTGCTGAACAAGCTGTTTTTCAGCTTGACGGACATCGCGAGCGGCGTGCAGGACGTCATGAACGTCATACGCGGACTGGCAGAATCGATCAACGACATCGCTTCCATGTTGACGGACATCGCCGGCAAGACAAGCGCGGGGCAGACGACGATGCACGCCGCCGGCGAGACGATCCTGGGCATGGCGGCCGGCAACAAGGTCGTCGGCGACAGCATAAGCCTCATGGTGCAGCGCATGGACACGCTGACGAGCTCGACGGCGAACATCAACACGCTCGTCGCGACGGTCAACGGCATTTCCGAGCAGACGAACCTGCTCGCCCTCAACGCCTCCATCGAGGCGGCACGCGCAGGCGAGCACGGGCGCGGCTTCGCCGTCGTCGCCGAGGAAGTCCGCAAGCTCGCCGTGCAGTCGAAGGAGTCGGTCGAGGAGATCCGCGCCCAGCTCACCTCCATCCAGAACGAGGTCAAGAGCCTCGGCGGCCAGTTTGATTCGATGGACGAGACCTTCACGAAGAACTCGGAGAACATCGAGGCGACGGAGAAGCAGGCGGGCGCGATCCGCGATACGTTTACGGACATCAGCACGGCGATGGAAAAGCTCGCGCCGTTCGCCGAGCAGCAGTCGGCATCCTTCGAGGAGATGACGGCATCGCTCAACCAGGCGGTCGACAACATGCACACGGCGAAGCAGGAGTCAATGGAGTGCAACACGAGCCTCTTCCATGTGCTCATGGAGTCGAGCGCCGTGCGTACGGACTTCCTCAACGGCGGTCTTTCGCTGAGCTCAAACGAGATCCTGGATCTCGCCAAGACCGACCATCTGATCTGGTTCGCGCGCGTCAATCAAATGCTTCTTGGCAATATGCAGCTCAATTCTGCCGACGTCATGAACCATCAGACGTGCCGCCTCGGCCACTGGTGCGCGGGTGAGGGCAGGACGAAGTACGGCGGCACGCCCGTCTTCGAGAATCTCGACGCCTCGCACGAGCGCTTCCACCGCCTCTGCGCCGAGGCCATCGACGCCTACAACAGCCACAACGAATACAAGGTGCGCGCCCTGCTGCCGGAGATCGAGAAGGTTTCTGCTGAAGTCCTCCGTGCGCTCGAACAACTGAAGAGCATGTAAGCTGCACGCATACAAACAAAAAGACTGTGTACAAGTCCGACCGACTTGTGCACAGTCTTTTTATGTGTATGCCCGGCAGCACCCGCGCGCCTTTGCAGGCGCAATCGCAACGGCACAGAAACGCTTCGCGAGCCTCAGTGCAGTACAGCCTTCTTCGGCGCCTCTTTCTTCTCCGCGCGGCGCGGCACGAGCTCGGCGGCGAGCGCCGCCATCTCAAGCGCCTCAAGGCGCGCGTTGATATATGCCGTGCTGCGGCGCATCTCCTGCGTCATGCGGCACGCTTCCTGCGTCTCCTTTTCCAGCTCCGAAATCTGGCCGCTCGCCTCCTCGTAGCGCGCATTGAACGCTTCAAAGCGCGCGTTGAGCTCGGCGAAGCGGCGGTCGAGCGCCGCGAAGTGCGCATCGAACTCCGCGAGCTTCTCGTCGATCGCCGCGAGCTGCTCGGCATCGCTCACGAGGCGCTCGCTCACATGGCGAACGTTCTCGTCCAGCTCCGCTATATCGTTTTGCGCTCGTTCGCGCAGATATTTGCTCTCTTCCATGCTTTTCCCTCCGCTGCCATTATAGCACGACTTTTCTCCCTAGTCTATACCACTTTAGGACAGAGCGAGAAAAAAGATGAGAAATCGCTGCTTCTGTGCAGGGAAGCAGCGATGATTTTCAGGGGAACGCTAAATTTATCAGCGCTTCCTTAATGGCAGAACATCATGATGAAGCCGCCGATCGTCGGCAGCGCCACGATGGCGAACTTCAGCAGCGGCCGCGGCGCGAGGTGTGTGCATTTTGCTCCGACGAAAGCCCCAATCATCAGCCCAAAGAGTGTCTGCACGAAGATGTCGAGATCGAGCCGCCCGTTCATCATGTAGCCGAGTCCGCCCGCCGCCGAAATCGGCAGAATGACCATCATGCACGTGCCGATCGACTGCAGGAGCGGCACGCCGAAGACGCAGAGCAGCGTGAGCTGGATGAAGGCCGCCGCCCCGATGCCGAACGCGCCCGACAGAAAGCCGTTGACGAAGCCGAGCGTCAGTCCGTAGACGACGAGCTTCCTGCCCCCCAGAAGCTCGCCGCGCACATGGAGGATGCGGTCGAGGAGATCAGCGCGATAGACCTTCATGTAGAGCGTGAATGCCGACAGGAGCAGCATCAGCGCCGTCAGAAAGCCAAGCTCCTCGGACGGCATCACGTTCGACACCTCCGCGCCCAAGAGTGCACCGAGGACGCCGCCCGCGCCGAGCACCGCCCCCGTCCGGGCGACGACTTCGCCCTCGCGGAAATGGCTGATAGCGCCCGAGAGCATCGTGAAGAGCATCGAGGCGAGCGCGACGCCGAGCGCCGTATGGATCGGCACGCCGAAGCCGACAGTCAGAAGCGTGATGACGACGCCCGCGCCGCCCGCACCGACGAAGCCGATGAGCGCTCCCAAAATCAGCATCGAGACGAAAATCATTTTTCTTCCTCCACATCCTCCGTCAGCGCGTGCTGCCCGAGCATCGTCGTCAGATTGTCGCGCGTGAAGCGATAGGCGCTCGAAGAGAAGTCCTGCGTCGCATCGTAATGGTTCGACTGCGCGTGCAAGATGCCGGCGACCGTGTCGTAGATCATGTCGTTCGTGAAGTACTGGCTTTCGTGACCCCTCAAGGCCGCCGCGACCGCAGGCTCCGCCGCCTGGCAGGCGGGCGACAGATAGACGAACATCGGGATGCGCACCATGTGGAAGTTGAATACGTCAGGATTGTGCGAAATCTCCAAGTCCTCGCCGTGGTCGGAGAAGTAGACCATCGCCTGCAGGTTCAGATTGTCCCGCGCGTACTCGAAGATGCGCCGCAAATTGTCGTCCGTGTAGAGGATGCTGTTCGCATACGACTCGGCATTCGTTCCCGCGCCGCCCGCCGCATTGACCCAGCGCTCGAACGAGGCGGGATAGCGGTTGTTGTAGTAGATGTGGCTGCCCATGATGTGCAGCACGATGAAGTTGTTCTTCGAGCCGTCGATCTCGGTCAGATACTGCAGAAGATTCTCGTCGTATTTCTCCGTGAAGAGGTACGAGTCATCGACCCACTCCGCGCGATCCGCCGTCTTCGCGACGAGCGTGATGGCGCTGTCGTACTGCCCGTAGCGCCCCTGGTTGCTGAACCAGTACGTATTGTAGCCCGCCTTCTTCGCCACGTCGATGAGCGATGTCGAGTCGTAGAATTCCTTGTCGTTGTACTGGCTCTGCTCCGTCAGCGCGCGCTGCAGCACGGGCACCGTCTGCGACCAGCACGAATAGGCGTGGCGGAAGACGACGAAATCGGGATCTTCCATGCGTGCGGCGAGCCACGGCGTATCATCGTAGGGGAATGTCGGCGTGTACGCCTTCATGAACGTGCGCGACGCCGACTCGCCGATGACGACGATCACCGTGCCCGGCGCCTTGGCGGCAAGCGTGTCCTCGGGCGTATCGAGCTTGAGTCCGGCGAATCGCTCGTCATAGTAGGCGCTGTACTCCTGCGTCTCGGCGACGTAGTCGGAAACCTCCTTCCAACTCAGCGCGATCGACGTCTCCGGCAAGACGAAGAACGGGATGTAGACGCCGAGGACGCAGCCGAGCAGGAAGAGCGACGCCCGCTTGCCCGCCGTCAGCGGATGTGCCGCCAGATGACGCGCTTGGCGCATGTTGCCTCGATAGCAGAGCCACAGGAAGGCGAGAAAAGCGATGACGATACCAATCAGTGCGGGGATGCCGAGCATCGCCTCAAGGAAATCGACGCTCTCGTCGGGATTCGTCAGATAGAGCGCCATGAGCGATGCGGGCGTCAGGCAGTGCTGGTAAATCGAGAAGTAGACGATCTGCACGAAGGGAATCGCAAGGCACGCGAAGTCGAGCGCGGCAAAGAGCGCGGCGACGGGGCGCGAGAGCTTTCCGTACGAAAATACCAGCGACTGCCAGGATGCGAGCAAGAGGAAGATTCCCGTGCCGCACAGAAAGTCGAGCCGTATGAGCGAGACGTACCACGGCGTAGCGTACGACCACGAGTAAAGGAGCGGAAAGGTCACGCACCACAAGACGCCTGCGAAAAGATGCGGCGCGTGGTTCAGCGAAAAGAGCCGCTTTCGTGCGCCATACTGGAAGAGCACGAGCGCACCGATCACGGGCAGAAGCCACGGCAGATAATTGGCCGGCGTCATGTCCTCGCCGATATTGATGTAGAAAGAAACGAGCGCAAAATAAAAAACGAAAGCCGCTACGACATACCGCATGCCCTCGTTCTTCTCCTCTATGGAAAACCGCATGGAAAACCGCATCCTTTGTCTATGTTGTAATTTGGGAAAAGAGTCGCCGCACCGCATTGTCAAAGGTGGAAACGGACTCCCCCATGTTCTTCTAAGTATAGGGAAAGCCCCCGCTTTCGTCAAGAGGATTTTCCCTTCGCATGAAAAGAGATGTCCGCCTTTCAGCAACCGCCACAGGAACACATGCTGATTTATTCGGCGAATAAACTGCTTTCCTAGCCGCTTTTTTCAGGCAACATGCTCTCGTCAATTATTTCGCCATTTCCGCGCGGTCGATCCTCGTGCCGTCGGGCAGGAAGCACTCGACGGTGAGCGCTGCATCTTTCGCTTCCAAGACGAGATAGTTGTCCGTCTCGGGCTGCGGCGCGACTACCTCATCAAGTGCATGGTCGATCCAGAGA
>ERZ772993.1172-NODE-1172-length-10407-cov-3.251256_pt1 | contig 10407 bp, 6 predicted proteins | sample MGYA00580670_ERZ772993 | MGnify/ENA primary metagenome ERZ772993 (study PRJEB29015, sample SAMEA2737936) | human oral metagenome | biome: human oral; feature: human-associated habitat; material: dental | place: China | collected 2136 ...
TCGATCTCATCTTGAGGGAGCGCTAATGCCTGAAATCCTCGCAGATGTTTACAAGAAAGGGATTCTCGCCGGGCACTTTTCTCGAACCGACGATGGAGCCACAGCTTACACCTATAGCTACTGATTTTATACACCACGACACCCTATCTTTTGGACGGCCCTCAAGCCTTCAATGTGCAGCATGTCTTTATGTCATATTTCGGCGGGGAACCATAATTCTGACGTGTTTTTAATAACCTATCTGCCGGTGGGCTAGGCAATGGTGTGGAGCAGAAGATGAAGCACTGCAGGTATGAAATACGCCGGTGGTGCGCCCGCGAACTAGCGCACTACCGGCGGTGCCGCACGAGCCCGAACTGCCCCGTGAAGGGCGGGTATTTTATGGGCTCAGCGGAGGCTGTTTTATTAGCTGCCGCTAGGACAGGCGACCCAGCTGCGCAAAGAGTGATGCATTAATGCGGAAGCCTTCGACGGTTTCGTCAATGAGGGCCTGCCGCTGCTCTTCGGTCAGGGGCGCGTTATCGAGCAGTTCCCGGTAACTATCTTTGAAAACTTTGGGCTTGGGCAGTTCAGTGAACCGGTACATACTCAGCGCCTCGGCAGGAATACCGTAGTGGCGCGCTACCAGTGCAGCAATTGCCTGACCACCCGATAGGTCTCCCAAGTAGCGCAGGTAGTGGTGTGCTAGGAAGCGTTCAGGAACGTTGGCGGTGGCGTTAATTCGTTCCACATATTCGATAGTTGCCAGCAGCGGCGCGTCAATATCCTGCTGCCCTAGTGCACGGATGTCGTTGCGGATGCTCGCGGCGCGGTCGAGCCCTTCAATGGTGAAGGGGTCGGTGATGGGGTTGCCTGCCTCACGCAGGTTTGCGGAGATCGTTTCCAGAGCCTCGTAAATGTAGGTGTACTGGTTGATCAGGCGCAGGTAGGCGGCGGTATCGAGTTTACCTCCCATAAGGTCTTCCATGAAGGTGGAGTGCTCGGCATTGTCGTGCACATTTTTGGTGCCCGCTTTGAGGCGGGCAGAGAAACGTTCGTTGGTTGTTTCGGGTGCGCAGGTAGTAGTCATAGCGGGTTCCTTAGTTGAGTTTGAGGGTTTGCGGCGCCAAATTTTTTTACTGACACCGTGTCATCAAGATTAGCTAATGACATATTGTCACTAAAACTTGGTTTTGGCAATACCTCTACCAAAATTTCTGCTAAGGTAACCCTTAGAGAGCTCGCATGCCGCCCTAGACACCTATTACGTTACACAAATCTTCTCTAATAGGTCTAGACTGGAAGCGAACATCACATCACCCTTTCGAAAAGAGAGTAGTCACATGTCTGTCTCACCCAGTGCTAAGCGCTCCTGGGCGTTCTTAGCCAGTGCCGCCGTCGGTCTTGGCAGTATCGTTTCCACACCCGTCGCATTCGCAGATACCACAACCACATCCGTAGCCTCTCAAACGCAGGTGCACAACACCGCAGATTCTTTCACCCAAGCAGAAACAACATGGGGGCTCAGAGATTCCTTCCGCGACTACTTGCTGAGAGGAGTCGCCCAAGGCACCCAAAAGCTGGCCAGAGTCGGCACTAACCCCAAGGGCGAATACACTTTCGGCGAGTTTGACGCCTCCAAGAGCAGAGTCACCGACGACGGCTATGAGATCGTCTACACCGGAAGCAAAATCCACTACACCGGGCACCACGGCGTGCTGGAAACCATCATCACCGACTTCAGCATCATTATCAGCAAAGACGGCAAGGGTGAGGTGCGCGCCAATGTTCAGTCCCGCCCCTACGAAGGCACAACACCGCAGCCGCTGAAGTCATACCAGAATATTAAACTGGGCACTTTCGACGCTTCAGACCTCAAACACGACGGCAATAACATTTCTCTTGCCGCCAGCGACAAAACCAAAGTAATCCTCGCCGAAGAGGCTACCCCTGTTTTTGCTGGCTTCTATGATGCAGGGCAGAAACTAGACGCTATCTCGTTCAGTGGGCGTATCGCTCGGGGGTCCGCAGAGACTCCCGCCCAGCCATCACCCAGCGAGAAGCCCACCACACCGGCACCGGTCCCTGAGGCCCCTAAGACGAACACCGTTCAGCCGGAAGCGCCAAAAACCGACCAGCAACCGGCTGCCGATGCCCCCAAGGCCGAAGAGAAACCCGCAGCCCCAGCACCCGCAGCACCCACAGCCCCGGCCCTGCCCAATAACAGCACGAACACCGCCAAAGGGCATGTGGTTGAGTCCGGCTCCATGCAGTGGGGTATCCGTGATTCCTTCCTGCGTTACCTGTCAACCCTCGCACGCGGCAGCATCCAGGTCAGCGGTATGGAGAAAACCAATGCTGGCGGACTGAACTGGACCAAGGCATCCGGGGCCTTCGACCCGGCCACCCAAACCGGCCAGATCTCGTTCGCTGGCGAGGTGCATATCACCGGGCACCACGGGCAGCTCGATAGCACATTCAGCAACACCCGTCTTGTCGCTGTCAACGGCAAGGGCTATTTGGTGGTGGATGCCGAGGCACTAAACCTTAAAGGCGAACACAATACGTTCAAAGACCTCATGATGGCCGAGGTGGATCTGAGCGGCGCCTCCTACGAGAACAACGTTTTTAAGCTCTCGAACGCGGCTGTAACCGTGACTGTTGCCGGTTCGAATGCTCTCTTTGCGGGCCAGTACAGCGACGCTGATAAGCGCGCCATGGCACCGTTGAACCTGTCGGTGAAGCTTGGGGAGCAGCTGACGGATCTTAACGTAAATCAGCCTGACATCGCCAAAGCTAATCAGGGCGGCGGCAATACCCCGCAGCTACCCGGCGCTGGTGATAATAGCGACAGCACAGCCAGTGGCGGTTCGGGGGTATCTTCTTCCGACTCCTCAAGTAGTGGCGACGCTTCTTCCAGTAGTACCCTAAGCAGCGGCGGCTCAGGCTCGGGCACAACCGTCTCCACCAACCCGGCCCAGCCGGTATGCGTGCCCGTCACCCGAACCCGTAAGGTTGCGGTCGCCCCAACGACCGCAGCAAAAGACGTGGCGTCCGCCTCAGACGGTAAGGTCGTCACGGCTGAACTGGGCTGGGGTGTGAAAGATTCTTTCCGTTCCTATGTACGCGGCGGTATCGCCAACGGTAACTGGGATTTGAGCGGAACCACTTTTGCTCATAATACGTTCAACTGGTCAAGCGGCTCCGGAACGGTGAAAGACGGTAAGGGCTCAGTATCGTTTACTGGTTCAATCCATTTCACTGGCCACCACGGCGTACTCGACAGCACAATCGCCAACCCGCGCCTTGACATTAACGGCTCCAAGGGCGTCCTGTACGCGACCCTGACCAGCAACAATATGGAGGGCAAATCCAACAGCTACGGGGAAGTTGCCTTACTAGATGTTGACCTGAGCGGTTTGCAGACCTCTAACGGGTCGGTCTCCGTCAAGGGTGCATCAACCAAACTGACGGAGGCGGGGGCTAAATCATTCGCCGGTTTCTACTCCGCCGGGCAGGACATGTCCCCGCTGAGCTTCAACGCTTCGCTCTCAAAGAGCGGTGAGTTGAGCACACCCGCTGCAGCACAGCCGACCGAGAAGACCATCACCGAAACCGTGTATGAGGGTGAAGGGTGCGATAAGAAGCCTCTGGCTCATACGGGTGCTAGCGGCGTGCAGAGCAGTGTTGCCGGTGGCGTCTCAGCGTTGCTCACCGGGGTGGGTGCACTGTTCTATGTGCGTCGTTCACGTGCTCAGGCATCCGATAACTAGGGCGTAGCGTGCACTGCTTGGGGTGCGGTGAAGGTGAAGAAGCCCGCCGCACCCCTCAACTTATTTCGCATCATTATTCACACTATTCGCAATATTTTTGAGAGTGAACTCGTATGTTTATCCATTCACTAGTGAGCGGCATCAAAGCCCCCAGCTGTTTCTCACAGAAAATTGCTGCCCTCATGATGGCGGCGTTGCTTTTCGCCCTATCCGCGTGCGGCATCGGCACTCAGAACCCGAATAATGCCGCCTCATCACAGACGATAGTTAGTGAGGAGCAAAGCAGCGCCGCCCTAGCTGAGCTAGCCCAACAGCTTAAAGACGGCAAGGCTGCTCACCCGAAAGAAGTGACCGGCCCCTCAAGCGCAAAGAACACGCCCGAGGTGCAGGCAATGGTGGACACCCCCACCCCGCAGCTGCCGGTAACTTTTAAGGACTACACCGGTAAAGAGGTGACTGTTAAGTCAGCGGAACGCATCCTGGCCCTCGATACGTACGGGACTCTGGCACAGGATGTGATAGCTCTCGGCTTGGGCGGACGACTGGTGGGGCGTACAGTCTCTAACACGGAGCAGTCGCTCTCGAAGCTTCCGGTTATGACTCAGAACGGGCACGACCTCAACGTTGAGGCTATTCTCTCCGCCAAACCAGACGTGGTGTTTCTCGACTCGTCAGCTTCTTCACGTGATGCGGCACAGAAACTGGAAAGCTCCGGTATTACGGTGGTACTGACCGACACGAACCGTAAAATGAACCTCATTATTCCCCAGCTCAAGCTGGTGGCGCAGGCCCTCGGCGTGCAGGAGGCGGGGAATACGGTGGCTGAACGCATCCAAAAAGACCTTGACTACGCAACCACCACTTTGAAGGAAGTCGCGCCGCAGGGAGATCAGCGCCTGTCAATGGCTTTTCTGTATGTGCGCGGTAACTCGGGAGTGTTCTTCGTGCTTGGAGACGGCTACGGCGCAGATGAGCTGATCACTGCCGTAGGCGGTCGAGGCGTCGCCGCCGAGAACGGGATTAAAGAGATGACAATGGCCAACGCCGAGGCACTGGTAAAGCTGAACCCAGACCTTATTCTGGTCATGAGCCGCGGCCTTAAATCCACTGGAGGCGTGGACGGGCTGGTGTCCCGCCCGGGAGTGGAGCAGACCACCGCAGGTAAAAACCGGCGCATCGTAGATATGGATGACGGTCAGATCCTCTCGTTTGGCCCGAACACCCCAGCAGTCCTGCTATCGCTGGCGAAAGCCATCTACGCCCCAGAAGGACAGTAGTGGAACACGTAGCAGAGGACTTAGCGGTTACCTCAGAAACAGCCCGGCGGCAGTCAGCCGACGGAGTGGACCTCGCCAAGGTGCAGAAACCCGTAGGTGCTGGGGCCCCAAAATACACGAACCCCCGACGTACCCGCGCGGTTGTGACGCTTTCGGTACTGGTTGTGACCCTCGTGGCTGTCACCATAGTGTCAGCCGGGCTGGGCCAATATAATATTCCCACCGACCAGGTGCTTGCCTCGTTCGCCCGCAAATGGGGTTTCATCCCGCCACAGCAGGAGTGGGCGATCGCTGACAGCACCCTGTGGAATGTGCGTTTCCCGCGTGTGCTTTTAGCCCTTTTCGTGGGCGCTGCATTGGGCTGCTCGGGGGCTGTTATGCAGGCGGTGTTTGGCAACCCGCTGGCTGAGCCGGGAGTGGTTGGTATTTCTTCAGGTGCAGCTGTAGGTGCCTGCCTAGCTATTGTGCTGGGCCCCCAGTTGCGGGACACGTTTGCGGTACCGACCTTCGCCTTCATTGGGGCGCTAACCGCCACAGTATTGGTGTATGTTCTCTCCCGCTCGGGTGGACGCTCGCAGGTGGTGTCAATGATCCTGACCGGTATTGCGGTAACAGCAGTTGCGAACGCGGCTATCGCGTTCTGTGTTTATGTTGCTGACAGCACCAGCCGTGACGAGATCGTGTTCTGGCAGATGGGGTCGCTGAACCGGGCCAGCTGGACATCATTATCGAATATGTGGTTTGTTGTGGTTGCGGCGCTACTGGTCTGTTTCATGATCTCCGGGAAACTTGACCTTTTGGCGTTGGGCGAGCGCGCAGCGCAGCATTCGGGGGTGAACGTTGAGCATCTGAGAATGCTGGCTATCGCGGCAACAGCTCTTTTGACGGGTGCGGCGGTGGCGCATTCGGGCATTATTGCGTTTGTGGGCCTGATTATTCCGCACCTGCTGCGGCTGCTGCTGGGGCCGTCGAATAGGGTGCTGCTGCCGGCTTCTGCACTGGGCGGGGCGCTGCTGGTGTCTCTCTCTGATCTGGTGGCGCGCACGCTTATCCCGTTCTCCGATATGCCGATCGGTATTTTCACGGCACTGGTGGGTGGGCCCACGTTCTTTTTCCTGCTCCGCCGGTCGATGCGTAAGGGCGGTGTGTTGTGATGCTGCGGGTCGAAAACATTTCGTACTCGGTGGGGTCTCGGCGCATCCTTGAGGATATTTCATTTGAGGTGCACGCGAACGAGGTGGTCTCACTGATCGGCCCGAACGGTGCGGGTAAGTCTACCTTGTTGTCGGTAATTGCTGGGGATGCGAAGCAGGATTCTGGGGTGGTGCAGCTTGATGACGCCTTGACGAGTTCGTATTCTCCGCGGGATATGGCGCGTCGCCAAGCCGTGCTGCTGCAGAAGACTCAGGTGGCGTTTTCGTATACGGTGCGTGAGGTGGTGGCGATGGGCCGCACTCCGTGGCGCGGCACTATCCGCATTGATGAGGACGAAGCTGTTATTGAGCAGATGATGATCCGAACAGAGGTGGCCCAGTTCGCTGAGCGGGATATTACGACTCTTTCTGGCGGTGAGAGCGGGCGGGCGCATCTGGCGCGCGTGTTTGCGCAGCAGACTCCCCTGCTGCTTTTGGATGAGCCGACGGCGGCACTGGATATTAGGCATCAGGAGCAGACTCTCAAAAGTGCTCGTGACCTGGCGTCGGAAGGGGCCGGGGTGTTGACGGTGCTGCATGATTTGGATGTTGCCGCTGCATATTCTGACCGTATTGTGCTTTTGCAGCAGGGGCGGGTGGTGTGTGTTGGTTCCCCTGAGCAGGTGTGTACGGCGCAGCGGTTGAGTGAGGTTTATGGATATCCGATTGAGGTTTTGAAGCATCCTGTGACGGGGCGTTTGTTGATTCTGCCGCTTAGGTAGCAGGAGCCCACCCCCACATTATCTATTCCGCATAAGGAATATACCCCACTTCCCGTGTGTTTTCAGGAAACACACAGGGAGCGGGATTACCTTTTATGCCCGTTGAACCGATAGACTGAAAAATAAGCTTTGCCGCCTGAGAGCGGGTCGGTAGAGGCCCGTTGGCCTTTGAAGGAGAGTACTGGTTCATGAGTTCCAAGCCGCAGAGTACATCAACAGCGGATTCTGCGACCGCAGGTTTTGTTCCCGAGTACTCGGCGGATGCCCATAATGGCTCTGCGGAGCTTGCATCCTGTGGGCTGAGCACGGCCGAGGTTGAACGTGCCGTCGCAGCAGGGAAGGTAAACACACAGAACAATAAGTCTTCCCGCACCCTGTGGAGTATTATGCGGGCGCACCTGTTTACGGTGTTTAACCTGGTGCTGGGGCTGTGCGGGCTAGTCGTGATTCTGTACCAGCGTTGGGCAGATTTGCTGTTCTTATTCGCGGTGGTGGCGAACGTCATTATTGGCTTTGTGCAGGAGTACAAGGCAAAACTTGAGCTTGACCGGATTTCTCTGCTGGATCGTGCCCCGGTGTCTGTGGTGCGTGACGGCAAGCTGTCCGAGGTCCCTATGGAGACTCTGGTTGAGGGTGACGTGGTGGTGCTCAAACGTGGAGACCAGGTGCCTGCAGACGCAGTGGTGCTGACCTCTGATTCGATGGAGCTGGATGAGTCTCTGCTCACCGGCGAGAATGACCCGATTGCTAAACGTCCTGGCGATATGGTGCTCTCAGCATCCAGCGTGTTGGCCGGTACCGGCCGCGTGCTGCTGCAAGCTGTGGGGGCTCAGTCGCGGGCGAGCAAAATCTCTGATGAGGCGCGCCAGTTCTCCCGCATCCAGTCTGAGCTGCGTGATGCGCTCGACCGCGTGGTGCGGTGGATTACTTTCGGCCTTGCCGTCATTATCCCGATCGTACTGTGGGGCCAGGTGCGTGCCGCAGGTGGCCTTGAAGTTGTGAACCGTGATGGGCTCTGGGAGAACGTCGCTATCGCGGTGGTCTCTTCGGTGGCGTCAATGATTCCACAGGGTTTGGCGCTCATGACCACCCTGGCGTTTGCGGCGGCGGCGGTGGCGCTGGGACGTAAACACAATATTTTGGTGCAGGAGCAGCCAGCTGTTGAGGTGCTCGCCCGCGTGGATACGGTGTGCTTCGATAAGACTGGGACCCTAACCGAGGGCGGCGTGATTTTCGATTCGGTGCGCCCGTTGAGCACCCCGGCCCAAACCGAGGCACCGGAGGGCGACCAGTGGCGTGCGTCCTTGCCGAAGGGCTGGGATGAGGCGCTGGCATGGTTCGGTGCCGACGAGAACGCGAACCCTACGGCAAAAGCGCTCACCGGCGGTTTTACGGATGCGCCTGCTGAGAAGACCAGCGGAGTGGTTCCGTTTTCTTCGGCGCTGCGTTTTAGCGCGGTTGAGTTCGCCTCGTCAGGGGCGTGGCTGCTTGGCGCCCCCGAGGCGCTTTTGGATCAGGGCACTATTGAGCGTGAGCGCGCCGCTGAGCTGGCGTCTTTGGGGCTGCGCACTATGGTTTTGGCGCATGCCTCCACAGTGGTGCGCAACGATGACGGCAACCCGGTGCAGCGCATACCGACCGATCACACGCCTGTGCTGTTCGTAATTTTCCGTGAGAATGTGCGTTCCGATGCCCCCGAGATTGTGGAGTATTTTGGGCGCCAGGGTGTGACGCTGAAGGTGTTCTCCGGTGACAACCCGTTCACAGTGCGCGCTGCAGCTAAGACCGCCGGCATGGATGTGGCCGCTGGCGCTATTGACGCCTCGACACTGCCCGAGGACGGCCCGGAGCTTGCTGAGGCGGCGGAGAAATACAATATCTTTGGCCGTGTTTCGCCTGAGCAGAAGAAGAACATGGTGATCTCCCTCAAGGAGAAGGGGCACGTGGTGGCGATGACCGGCGACGGCATTAACGATGCGCTCGCCCTCAAACACGCCAACCTTGGTATTGCGATGGGTAACGCGGCACCTGCGACGAAGGCTGTCTCACGTCTGGTGCTTCTGGATGGCAAGTTCTCTTCGCTTCCCGCTGCCTTGGAGCAGGGCCGCCAGGTGATTGCGAATATTGAGATGGTGGCGAACCTGTTCCTGACCAAGACGGGCTTTGCGATCCTGCTGGGTGTGACCTTTGGTCTGATGGGCCTGATTTTCCCGTTCTTACCGCGCCAGTACTCGACCGCGGATTTCCTGATTGTTGGGGCGTCCTCTTTCGCGCTAGCGCTGCTGCCGAACTCCCGCCGCTATGTTCCGGGGTTTTTGCACCGTGTACTGAACTATACGGTTCCGAACTCCATTATTGTGGTGGCGATGCTTCTGACCGTGAATTTGGCAGCGCTTCTGGTGTTCCCGGGAACCGATATGCGGCAGGTGCAGACAGCTTCTTTCATCACCCTGGTGATTATGGGATTGTGGAACCTTGCGGCAGTGGCTAGGCCGTTTAACAAGGCACGTATCCTGCTGTTTGGGGCGCTGCTTGCCGTATTCTTTGCGGCGATATTGGTTCCGGTTTTGGTGCGGTACCACCAGTTTGAGGCTCCGTCGGCGCTATTGTTGTGGCTGTCGGTGGGTGCTGGTGTTTTAGGGGCGGTGCTGATTGAGGTGAATGCGCACCGCTCGCGCCGCTGGCAGACGCGTCATTACCCAGACCTTGAGGTGGCGCCTCTGCGGTTCTTCCCGCAGAAGTAGCAACTGGGGCTTTGGTGAGCACGCCGTGTGTTTGTGCATCTTAGCGGGTGCACGGATGCACGGCGTGTCTGGGTTTTGCCGCGCCTGTGGGTCTGTGTGTAGTTTTTGGTTCTTCTTGCTTTCTGAGGCAAAACCGATTACAGTACTGAATAAAACTTAAGGTTGTTTTGAACAGCCTTTAGCACAGGGTTGTTACTGGTTTGGCAGGCAAGACCTGAGTTACTCCGCTACTGGGCGTATTTTACGTTGGTAGCACCCGTGTATTCGGGCACCCTCATACGGGTGTTGCGCACGGTGAAGGAGCTGACTCGGGTCTTTTTTTGTTTTCCAGGTTGCATCTTTTAGCAGCAGCCCGCACAGACAATATCGCTAATTATCCAAGGGATGAACCGTGAAGAACCACGAGCTTGGCGAGAAGATTCTTCAGGGCCTAGGCGGCCCCGAGAATATCGCCCATTTTACGCACTGCGCAACACGTTTGCGTGTTACCCCATCTTCGAATGAGAAGGTGGACCGCACCAAGATTGAGAACCTGCCCGGGGTGCTGTCGATTATTGAGCAGTCTGGTCAGACTCAGGTGGTACTTGGTGACCGCGTTGAGGCGGTCTATAACGAGATGCTGACCTTACCGGGTATGAAGAACCTGGGTGAGGATGATGACTCCAAGGCTAAATCATCCGGCGGTAAAAAAGCTGGCTGGCTGACAAATGTTTTCGATG
>ERZ772993.1179-NODE-1179-length-10368-cov-30.403180_pt1 | contig 10368 bp, 7 predicted proteins | sample MGYA00580670_ERZ772993 | MGnify/ENA primary metagenome ERZ772993 (study PRJEB29015, sample SAMEA2737936) | human oral metagenome | biome: human oral; feature: human-associated habitat; material: dental | place: China | collected 2136 ...
CCGTTCCGGCCAGCATGTAGCCGGCGTAGGAGCGCACGTACCCGGACTCGGTGCGGCGGGTCAGGCGCCCCAGGGCACCGGTGCCCGCGGCGGCACCCTCGATGGCGCCGTCGACGACGTAGCGCTCGACGGCGTCAGTGGCCAGGACCAGTCCCTGGCCGGTGCGCATGGCCAGGGCCTCGTTGATGGCGTCCTGGTACATGTCCTTGCGGGCGGCCTCCACCAGGGGGTTGGCCGGCTGGAGGACGACGGGCACCGGGCGGCGCACATACATCCACCAGGCGACGAGAACCCCGACGACGACCAGGGCGAGGGTGGCGCCCATGATGACGGTGGCCGGCAGGACCGGCTCGCCGTGCTCGGCGTGACCGGTGACCGGCTCCAGCCAGGTGACGAACATGTTGTTGTAGGTCAGCAGCCCGCCCAGGCCGGCGGAGAACACGGACAGGACGATCAGCGGCAGGGTCATGAGCCAGCCGGACTCGTGGGGGTGGACCTCGCCCTCAAGGTCGTCCTTAGTGGTCCAGCGCTGCTTGCCGTGGAAGATCATGAAGAACAGGCGGGACATGTAGAAGGCGGTCAGGCCCGCGCCCAGCAGGGCGATGGTTCCCAGGATCCAGGGCTTGGCGCCCTCGCCGACGAAGGCTGCCTCGATGAGGCGGTCCTTGGACCAGAACCCGGAGAAGGGCGGCACCCCCAGGATGGCGAGCCAGCCGATGCCCATGGTGGCCCAGGTGATCGCCATGGTTCCGCGCAGGCCGCCGAAGCGGCGCATGTTGACCTGGTCGCCCATGGCGTGCATGACCGAGCCGGCCCCCAGGAAGAGCTGGGCCTTGAAGAAGCCGTGGGTGAGCAGGTGGAAGATGGCGAAGGCGTAGCCGACCGGGCCCAGGCCCGCGCCCAGCATCATGTAGCCGATCTGGCTCATGGTGGAGGCGGCCAGGACCTTCTTCATGTCGTCCTTGGCGCTTCCGATGACGGCGCCCAGCAGCAGGGTGATGGCGCCGACGACGGCGACGGCCATCTGCGCGTCCGGGGCGCCCTCGAAGACGGCGGCGGAGCGGACCATGAGGTAGACGCCGGCGGTGACCATGGTGGCGGCGTGGATGAGGGCGGAGACCGGCGTGGGGCCCGCCATGGCGTCGCCCAGCCAGGCCTGGAGCGGGAACTGGGCGGACTTACCGCATGCCGCCAGGAGCAGAAAGAAGCCGATGGCGGTGAGCCAGCCGGTGGACACCGAGCCGTCGCCGGCGGAGACGGTGTCGAAGGAGACGGCACCGACCTGGCCGACCATCGTCATCATGGCCAGCAGGAGACCGACGTCGCCCACGCGGTTCATGATGAAGGCCTTCTTGGCGGCGGCGGCGTTCTCGCGGCTGGTGACCTGCTCGCCCTGGGGGGCGTCGGCGTCGGCCGTGTTCCAGAAGCCGATGAGCAGGTAGGAGGCCAGTCCCACCCCCTCCCAGCCGATGAACAGCACGATGTAGGACCCGCCCAGCACCAGGGTGAGCATGGCGGCCACGAAGAGGTTCAGGTAGGCGAAGAATCGGCGCCGGTCCCGGTCGTGGGCCATGTAGGCCACCGAGTACAGGTGGATGAGCGAGCCGACGACGGTCACCAGGCCCACGAAGGTCAGCGACAGCGGGTCGACTCGCAGATCGACGTCGACGGCGAGGTCCCCGACGGCGAACCAGCGCCACAGCCCCACCTCCATCACCCGCTGGTCGGCGGGCAGGGACAGCACCTGGGCGAGGACGGCGATGCCCAGGGCGGCGTCGGCGAAGGCGGCCAGCAGGCCGAGCCAGTGCCCCCAGGCGTCGGCGGCGCGCCCGGCGAGCAGGAGGATCGCGGCGCCGGCCGCCGGGATGACGATGAGCAGCCAGGCCAGGGCCGCCGGGCCCGTGGCGGGCGCGACGGCGCCGGTCGCGGCGGCCGCGGCCGGCAGGGCGAGAGGCGTTGCGGTCATGGACGTGGCCCCCTCAGTGCTTGAGCAGGTTCTCGTCGTCGACCGACGTGGACCTGCGGGTTCGGAAGATGGACACCACGATGCTCAGGCCCACCACGACCTCGGCGGCCGCGACCACCATGACGAAGAAGGCGAAGACCTGCCCGGTCAGGTCGCCGTGGAGGCGGGAGAAGGTGACCAGGACGAGGTTGACGGCGTTGAGCATGAGCTCCACGCCCATGAGCTCGATGAGGGCGTTGCGGCGCAGCAGCACCGTCAGCGCCCCGAGGGTGAAGAGCACCCCGGCCAGGACGACGTAGGCGGTGACGGGCAGTGTCACTTCGCGGCCCCCCTCTTCTCCTCGGACCCGGCCGGCGCCCCGCCGTCGGGCTCGGCGGTCTCCCCGTCCTCGTCGTCCCCGTCGCCCTCGGCCGGGGCGAGCGGCTGGACGACGGCGGGGGCGGCGGCCCCCGGCATGGAGGCCATGCCCGAGCGGGCCACGTCCACGACGTCGGCCCGGTTGCGCCCGGCCGCGCGCGCGGCGGAGGACTCCGGGGAGACCTCCGCCAGCTCCAGGCCCTGGCCGCGCACCCGCAGGACGCGCGGAACGGACTCCTCGACCGCCTCGCCGTCGGCGTCCAGGGCGGGGGCCGCGGCGGTGTTGGTGGCGGCGAAGACGCCCGACATGGGCTTCTGACCCGGGTGGGCGCCGCGCTCGGCGTAGGCGCGCATCTTGGCCCGCGCGGTGGCGCGCTGGGTGATCCTGGGGCGGATGCGCTCGCGGTGGGTCAGGGCCAGGGCGCCGACGGCGGCGATGATGAGCAGCAGCCCGGTCAGCTCCATGACCACGACGTGGTCGCCGAAGAGGGCGACGGCCAGCTGCGCCGGCGTCGCCCGGGCGCCGGAGTCCAGGCCCTCGGCGGCGGGCGAGGCCGAGCCCGCCACGGCGCCGACCAGCGCGACGACCAGGCCCAGGCCGAAGACCCCGACGATCCAGGTGGTCGCGGCCGACCCGGTGGAGACGGGCTCGTCGCCGCCCACGCCGACGAGCATGACGACGAACAGGACGAGGGTCATGACGGCGCCGGTGTAGACGACGACCTGGGTGATGCCCAGGAAGGGGGCCTCGCCGGCGATGTAGAGCACCGCCAGGCCGATCATGATGCCGATCAGGTTGACCGCGGCGCTCACGGCCCGCTTGGCGGTGAGCAGGCCGAAGCCGCAGGCGACGGTGACGCCGGCGACGACCGCGAACAGGATCGTCTCGCCGGTGGAGATGGTGCCGCCCTGCGTGAGCGAGGCCGGCGCGAGCACGGGGAGGGTGGTCATCGACGGACGGCCTCCTTGGCGAGGGTCGGGGCGGGGACGGGCTTGGCCGACTCGAGCGTCGGGTCCTCGGGGCGGTGGGCGCGGACCCAGTCGATCTGCTCCCGGGTGACGCCGGTGACCGCGCCGCGGTAGTAGTCGCCGTCCTCGGTGCCCTCGACCATGGGGTGGGGGGCCGCCAGGGCGCCGTCGGGCACGGGGGCGAGCAGGTCCTGCTTCTCGTAGATCAGGCCGGTGCGGTTGGGCCCGACCAGCTCGTCGATCTCGTGGGTCATGGTCAGGGCGCGCGTGGGGCAGGCCTCGATGCACATGCCGCAGAAGATGCAGCGCAGGTAGTTGATCTGGTAGACGCGCCCGTAGCGCTCGCCGGGCGAGTACTGGGCGCCGGGCTCGTTGGAGGCGGCCTCGACGTAGATCGCGTCGGCGGGGCAGGCCCAGGCGCACAGCTCGCAGCCGATGCACTTCTCCAGGCCGTCGTCGTAGCGGTTGAGCTGGTGGCGGCCGTGGTAGCGCGGCATCATGACGGGCCGGATGAAGGGGTACTGCTCGGTGACCGTGGGCCGGAACAGCGAGGAGAGGGTCACGCCGTAGCCGGCGACCGGCGCGAAGAGGCGGCCGATCGCCGAGGGCTCCTCGGCGAGCCACTCGTCGTGGTCGCCGTCGGCCCCGGCGTCCCGGGCGGGGGTGCGGTCAGTCATCGGTTCCCTCCTGATCGCTCGTCGCGGAGCTGGGGGCGGTGGTGGCGCCGGCCGCGGCGGTGGCGACGGCGGCGCGGCGGGTGCGCGGGGACGGGGGCAGGCGCCGGCCCGGCGGGGGCGGGACGGGGAAGCCGTCCGCGAAGGCGTCGAACTCCTCGCCCGGGGCCACGACGTCGTCGCCGTCCGCGCCGTCCTCGTCCGCGCCGCCGGCGCCCTCGGCGGGCCGGGCCTCCTCCCGCCCGCCGTCGGGCAGGAGGAGCAGGACGATCATGGCCACGAGGAAGACGGCGGCCAGGACCAGCAGCAGGACGCGGGTGGAGCCGCCGGAGAAGGCGCGGTAGGCCCGCACGACGGTCACCAGGACGAACCAGGTCAGGGAGACCGGGATGAGGAACTTCCAGCCCAGCTTCATGAAGTGGTCGTAGCGGATGCGCACCAGGGTGGCCCGGGTCCAGATCATGAAGAGCATGACGGCCCAGACCTTGGCGACGAACCACAGCATCGGCCACCACCCGGAGTTGGCCCCCGGCCAGAAGGAGGCGAGCACGAAGGAGCGCCAGCCGCCCAGGAACAGGGTCACGCACATGGCGGAGACGTTGAACATGTTGATGTACTCGCCCAGGTAGTACCAGGCGAATTTCATCGAGGAGTACTCGACCATGTGGCCGGCGACGAGCTCGCCCTCGGCCTCGGGCAGGTCGAAGGGCAGGCGGTTGACCTCCCCGACCATGGACACCACGTAGATGAGGAGGCTGGGGATCATGGCCAGGCCCCACCACACGCGCTCCTGGGCGGCCACGATGCCGGAGGTGGACATGGTCCCGGAGGCGAGGAAGACCGTGAGCATGGACAGGCTCATGCTCAGCTCGTAGGAGATGACCTGGGCGGCCGAGCGCACCGCGCCCAGCAGCGGGTAGGTGGAGTGGGTCGACCAGCCGCCCAGGATGATGCCGTAGACGCCGAATCCGGTCACGGCCAGGACGTAGAGGGCCGCGACGGGGAAGTCGGTGAGCTGGAGGGGCGTGGAGTGGCCCAGGATGCTCACCTGCGGCCCGAAGGGGATGACCGCGTAGATCATGAAGGCGCTGAAGGCGGCGATGACCGGGGCGAGGATGTAGACGAGCTTCTCCGCGCCCCTGAGCCAGAAGTCCTCCTTCATAATGAGCTTGGCGGCGTCGGCGATGAGCTGGGGGATGCCCAGGAAGCCGTTGACGTTCGGGCCGGGGCGCGTCTGCATGCGCCCCAGGACGCGCCGCTCCGTCCAGATGGCCATGATGACGCTGACAATGAGGAAGGCGACGATGAAGACCGCCTTGATCAGGCTCAGCCACCACGTCTCGGCGGAGAAGTCGGCGGCCACGCCCCCCTCTGCGGGCGGCGCGCTCGCGTGCGCGGTCATAACGGTCAGGGGCTTCACCGGACCACCTCCGTGCCGGTTGCGGGGATTGAGAGCCGGACGGCGCTGCCGTGGCCGGCGCCGAGGGTCTGGCGGACGGTGGAGCCGGCGGAGCACTCCGGGAGCCAGACGGCGCCGTCGGCCACCTCGCCGATAATGGCGGGCAGGGTGATGGAGCCGGTCGGCGTGGACACCGTGAGCCCCTGGCCGCCGGTCAGATCCAGGCGCCGGGCCAGGTCGGCGCCGATGCGCGCGACGGGGCGCCGCGCCGTGGCGGCCAGGAAGGCCTCGCCGTCCTGGAGGCGGCCGGCGTCGAGCATGGGCTTGTGCGTGGCCAGGCGGGCGTCCTGGCCCCGGTCGGCGGTTCCGCCAGCGCCGGGCTCGCCGACGGCGTCCGCGGCGGCCCCGGGCTCACCACCAGTGCCTTCGGGCGCCTCGCCGACGGCGTCGGGCCCGCCGTCGGTGCCGCCCGGCGGCGGGACGGCCCCGCCGCGCCGACCGGCGTACAGGCCCAGGTCGGCGATCCCGGCGTGCAGGACCCCCAGGTCCTCGACGCCCAGGTCGACGCCCATCTCGGCGGCGAGCATCCCCAGGACCTGCCGGTCGGTGCGGGCCCGCGAGACGCGGGCCTGGCCGAAGGGCCGCACGCGCCCCTCCCAGTTGACGAAGGTGCCGTTCTTCTCCTCGGCGGGCGCCACCGGCAGGACGACGTCGGCGAACTCGCTGATCTCCGTGCGGCGCACCTCGAGCTGGACGGTGAAGGGGGAGGCGTTCAGGGCCCGCCGGGCCAGGTCCGGGTCGGGGAAGTCGCGCAGGTCGACGCCGCCGACGACCAGGCCGCTCAGGGCCCCGTCCTCCAGGGCGGCGAGGATCCCGGCGGTGTCGCGCCCGGGGGCCCCGGGCAGGTCGTCCGCCTCGGCGCCCCAGGCGCGGGCGACCCGGCGGCGGGCGGCCGCGTCGGTCACGGGGCGGCCGCCGGGCAGGAGGAAGGGCAGGCACCCGGCCTCGATGCCGCCGCGCTCCCCGGCGCGGCGCGGCACCCAGGCCAGGCGGGCGCCCGTGGTCCGGGCCAGGGCGGCGACGGCGGTGAGCAGCCCGGGCACGGCCGCGGCCCGCTCGCCCACGAGGATGGCGGCGCCGTCGGCCCCCAGGGCCTCGACGATCCCCGGGTGGGTCCGGGCCAGGGCGGCGACGGCGTCCGCCTCCCGCCCGGGCGCGGCCAGGACGACCTCGGCGTCGAGCTTGCGCGAGCCGTTGGTGACCAGGGGGGCGACGGCGGCCACGCGCACCCCGCCGGCGCGCACGCCCTTGCGCAGGCGCAGGAACAGGGCGCCGCACTCGTCCTCGGGCTCCAGGGCCACGAGCAGGACCCGCCCGGCCCCCTCCAGGGAGCGGTAGGTCACGGGGCCCAGTCCCGTTCCGGCGACCCGTTCGGCCAGGAAGGCGTCCTCCTCCGCGCAGTGGTCGCGCACGCGCTGGTCGATGTCGTTGGTGCCCAGCACGGTGCGGGCGAAGCGCGACCAGGCCCAGGCGTCCTCCAGGGTCAGGCGCGCGCCCGGCAGGAGGGCCGCGCCGCCGTCGGAGCGCGCCTCGGCCAGGCCGGTGGCGGCCACGTCCAGGGCGTCGGACCAGCTGGTGGGAACGAGATCGCCGTCGTCGTCGCGCACGAGCGGGACGCTCAGGCGGTCCGGCTGGGCGGACCAGGCGAAGGCGAAGCGGTCCTTGTCGGTGATCCACTCCTCGTTGACCTCGGGGTCGTTGCCGGCCAGGCGCCGCAGGACGACGCCGCGGCGCATGTCCACGCGGATGGCCGAGCCGGAGGCGTCGTGCTCGGTGACCGAGTCGGTGGACACCAGGTCCACGGGGCGGGCGCGGAAGCGGTAGCGGGCGCTGGTCAGGGCCCCCACCGGGCAGATCTGGATGATATTGCCCGAGAAGTAGGAGGCGAAGGGGCGCCCGGACACGTCCAGCTCGGCCTCGGCCGGCCCGTAGGCGCGCCCGTCGACGACGCCGGGCCCCCCGTCCGGACCGGCCAGGTCCGCCTCGGGGGCCAGACCCGCCTCGCCGCGGATCGTGGTCAGGCCGGAGTCGGGCAGGCCGGGGTCGTGGAAGTCCAGGACGGTGGAGTCGAAGCGGCCGATCTGCTCGGAGTACAGCCCGCCGGTGATCTCCCCGCCCACGTGCCCGGCGCCGCGCCCCTGGAGGGCGATGAAGGGGTCGCCGGCGACCTGGTCGGCGAAGCGCACGCAGCGCTGGCACAGGATGCAGCGGTCGCGGTCCAGCAGGATGTTGCTGGTCAGGCGCAGCGGCTTGGGGAAGGTGCGCTTGACGTCGGTGAAGCGGGTGGCGGACTGGGCGCCGGAGGCCATGAGCTCCAGGGCCTGGTTCTGCAGGGGGCACTCGCCGCCCTTGTCGCACACCGGGCAGTCCAGCGGGTGGTTGATGAGGAGGAACTCCATGGTGCCGGCCTGCGCCTTGGCGGCGACGGGGCTGGTGGCCTGGGTGGAGACCTCCATGCCCTCCACGGCGGTCATGGCGCACGAGGGCTGGGGCTTGGGCATGGGGCGCACGACGCCGTCGCGCCCGGGCATGGCGACCTCGACCAGGCACTGGCGGCAGTTGGCCGACGGCGCCAGCAGCGGGTGGTCGCAGAAGCGCGGGATGCGCACTCCGGCCTTCTCCGCGGCGCGGATGAGGAGGGTGCCCCTGGCCACCTCGACGGGCAGGCCGTCGATCGTGATATTGACCATGTCAGTCATAGCTCACCGTGCGCTTTCAACGATTGCCGAGGCGGCGTAGGGGAAGAGCTGGGAGGCGGGCGTGGTGCACCCGGCCTCGAACTCGGACCGGAACCGCTTGATGCCCGACAGCACCGGGACGGCGGAGGCGTCGCCCAGGGCGCAGAAGGAGCGCCCGGAGATATTGGAGGCGATGTCCTCCAGCTTCTCGACGTCGCCGGGCAGGCCCCGCCCGGCCTCCAGGCGCGCCATGATCTGCCTCATCCAGTAGGTGCCCTCGCGGCAGGGGGTGCACTTGCCGCAGGACTCGTGCTGGTAGAACTCGGTCCACCGGGCCACCACGCGCACCGCGGAGACGGTCTCGTCGAAGACCTGGAGGGCGCGGGTGCCCAGCATGGAGCCGGCCGCCCCGACCGACTCGTAGTCCAGGGGCACGTCGAGCTCCTCGGGGCCGAAGATCGGGGTGGACGAGCCCCCCGGCACCCAGAACTTCAGCTCGTGGCCGGCCCGGATGCCCCCGGCCAGCTCGATGAGCTCGCGCATGGTGATGCCGAAGGGGGCCTCGAACTGGCCGGGGCGGGCCACGTGGCCGGTGACGGAGAAGATGCCGTGGCCCTTGGAGCGCTCGGTGCCCATGGACGAGTACCACTCGGGCCCGTGGACGAGGATCCCGGGCAGGGAGGCGATGGTCTCGACATTGTTGATGACGGTGGGGCGGGCGTACAGGCCCTGGACGGCCGGGAAGGGCGGCTTGAGGCGCGGGTGGCCGCGGCGGCCCTCCAGGGAGTCCAGCAGCGCCGTCTCCTCCCCGCAGATGTAGGCGCCGGCGCCGGCGTGCGCGGTGATGGTCAGCGGCCGGCTCCCGTCGAGGCCGAAGCCGTCGGCCAGCAGACCCGCCTGCTCGGCCTGGCGCACCGCGGCCAGCAGGCGGCGGTAGACGTGCACCACCTCGCCGCGCAGGTAGACGAAGGCGTGGTCGCAGCCGATGGCGCGCGAGCAGATGGCCACGCCCTCGACGAGGGCCTGCGGGTTGGCCATGAGGGTGGGGATGTCCTTGCAGGTGCCCGGCTCGGACTCGTCGGCGTTGACGACGAGGTAGCGGGCCCCGCCGTCGGGCGCGGGCAGGAAGGACCACTTCAGCCCGGTGGGGAAGCCGGCGCCGCCCCGGCCGCGCAGGCCCGAGGCCTTGACCAGGTTCACGAGCTCCTCGGGGCCCATCGTCTTGGCCCGCTCCAGGCCCCGGTAGCCGCCGTGGGCGCGGTAGGACTCCAGGGTCCAGGAGCGGGGCCTGTCCCACATGTCGGTGACGGCCGGGGTGAGGGTCCCCGGCGCGGTGAAGACGGGGGTGCGGGGCCCGTCGTCGGGCGCGGCGGTGCTCACTGGCCCTCCTCCTCCGGGACCGTCCAGCCCCGCTCGCGGGCGATGCGCAGGCCCAGCAGGCTCGACTCGCCGGCGCCGGCGCCCTCGTCGGCGCGGCCGTCCTCGAATCCGGCGAGCACGCGCTCGTTCTCGCGGAAGGTGGGCAGGGTGTCGGGGCCGCGGGTGGGGGTCACGTCCTCGCCGCGCTCCAGGCGGGAGACCAGCTCGACGGCGGAGGCCGGGGTCTGGTTGTCGAAGAACTCCCAGTTGACCATGACGACGGGGGCGTAGTCGCAGGCGGCGTTGCACTCCACGCGCTCCAGGCTGATGCGCCCGTCCTCGCTGGTCTCGTCGTTGCCCAGGCCCGTGTGCTCGCTCACGGCCCGCCACACGGCGTCGCCGCCCATGACGGCGCACAGGGCGTTGGTGCACACGCCCACGTGGTACTCCCCGGCGGGGTGGCGGCGGAACTGGCTGTAGAAGGTGGCCACGGCGCTCACCTCGGAGCGGGTCAGCCCCAGGACGCGGGCGCACAGGGCGATGCCGCGCGGGGAGACGCAGCCGTCGACGCTCTGGATCAGGTGCAGCATGGGGATGAGGGCGCTGCGCTCGTGCCCCTGCGGGTAGCGGGAGGTGATCCGCCCGATGTCGGCGAGCAGGTCCGCCTCGACGTCCGGGGGGTAGCCGGGGGCGGGGGACGGGGCCGGACCCGCGGCGGTGTCGGGGATGTGCTGGGTGGTCATCAGCGGTCCACGCCTCCCAGGACGGGGTCGATGGAGGCCAGGGAGGGGACCAGGTCGGCGATCATGCCGCCCTCGCCCATCATGGCCAGTGACTGCAGGTTGGAGAATGAGGGGTCGCGGAAGTGGACCCGGTAGGGGCGGGTGCCGCCGTCGGAGACGGCGT
>ERZ772993.1180-NODE-1180-length-10367-cov-5.311385_pt1 | contig 10367 bp, 10 predicted proteins | sample MGYA00580670_ERZ772993 | MGnify/ENA primary metagenome ERZ772993 (study PRJEB29015, sample SAMEA2737936) | human oral metagenome | biome: human oral; feature: human-associated habitat; material: dental | place: China | collected 2136 ...
CGTATCTTAGTAGAAGGCTTGTACGAGGATGTTCAAGAGCCAAATGAACGAGAACTAGCCTTGGTGGATACCTACGCCCAACGCAATCCTGAGGAAATCAGTCGCATTTATGGCTTGGAATTGCCTCTCTTACAAGAGGATCGTGTAGCCTTCCTAAAACGTTTCTTTTTTGAGCCAGCCCTTAATATCGAAGGGATTCAGTCAGGTTATCAAGGGCAAGGGGTTAAAACGATTTTGCCAGCAGAAGCCAGTGCTAAGCTAGAGGTTCGTTTGGTTCCTGGCCTAGAACCGCATGATGTTCTGGAAAAAATTCGGAAACAGCTAGACAAAAATGGCTTTGATAAGGTAGAATTATACTATACCTTGGGAGAGATGAGCTATCGAAGCGATATGAGTGCGCCAGCCATTCTCAATGTGATCGAGTTGGCCAAGAAATTCTATCCACAGGGGGTATCAGTCTTACCGACAACGGCGGGGACAGGACCTATGCATACGGTCTTTGATGCCCTAGAGGTACCCATGGTGGCCTTCGGTTTAGGAAATGCCAATAGCCGAGACCACGGTGGAGATGAAAATGTGCGAATCGCCGATTACTACACCCATATTGAATTAGTAGAGGAGCTGATTAGAAGCTATGAGTAGAGATATTATCAAGTTAGATCAGATCGATGTGACTTTTCACCAAAAGAAGAGAACCATCACAGCGGTCAAGGATGTGACCATTCATATCCAAGAAGGAGATATCTACGGAATCGTTGGATATTCTGGAGCAGGGAAATCAACCCTTGTTCGGGTGATTAACCTCCTGCAAAAACCATCTGCAGGCAAAATTACCATTGGCGACGATGTGATTTTTGATGGTAAGGTTACCTTGACGGCAGAGCAGTTGCGTCGTAAACGTCAAGATATCGGGATGATTTTCCAGCATTTCAATCTGATGAGTCAAAAAACAGCAGAGGAGAATGTGGCCTTTGCCCTCAAACACTCTGGACTCAGCAAGGAAGAAAAGAAAGCAAAAGTAGCTAAGTTGTTAGACTTGGTTGGACTTGCAGATCGTGCTGAAAACTACCCTTCACAACTATCTGGAGGGCAAAAACAGCGTGTGGCCATTGCGCGTGCCTTGGCCAATGATCCAAAAATCTTGATTTCAGATGAGTCAACGTCTGCCCTAGACCCTAAGACAACCAAGCAAATTCTGGCCTTGTTGCAAGATTTGAACCAGAAATTAGGCTTGACTGTTGTCTTGATTACGCATGAAATGCAGATTGTCAAGGATATCGCCAATCGTGTGGCAGTCATGCAGGATGGCCGTTTGATTGAAGAAGGCAGTGTCCTTGAAATCTTCTCAGATCCTAAACAACCTTTGACTCAAGACTTCATTTCAACTGCTACAGGTATTGACGAAGCCATGGTCAAGATTGAGAAGCAAGAAATCGTGGAACACTTGTCAGAAAACAGTCTTTTGGTCCAACTCAAGTATGCAGGGGCTTCAACAGACGAGCCACTTTTGAATGAATTGTACAAGCATTACCAAGTAACGGCTAATATCCTCTATGGAAATATCGAAATTCTCGATGGCACACCCGTCGGAGAATTGGTTGTGGTGCTGTCAGGTGAAAAAGCAGCGCTAGCAGGCGCTCAAGAAGCCATCCGTCAAGCGGGTGTGCAGTTAAAAGTATTGAAGGGAGGACAGTAGAATGACAGAGTTTATTCAAACCTATTTACCAAATGTCTATAAAATGGGCTGGGCAGGTCAAGCTGGCTGGGGAACAGCCATTTACCTAACTCTTTATATGACAGTTCTTTCCTTTATTATCGGAGGCTTCTTGGGGCTCGTGGCAGGTCTTTTCCTTGTCTTGACAGCGCCAGGTGGTGTCTTGGAAAACAAGGTCGTCTTCTGGATTTTAGACAAGATTACCTCTATTTTTCGTGCGGTTCCCTTTATCATCCTTTTGGCTATCTTGTCACCACTTTCTCACTTGATTGTTAAGACTAGTATCGGGCCAAATGCAGCCCTTGTTCCACTCTCTTTTGCAGTCTTTGCCTTCTTTGCCCGTCAGGTGCAGGTCGTCTTGGCTGAACTGGATGGCGGTGTGATTGAGGCGGCGCAGGCTAGTGGAGCGACTTTCTGGGATATCGTTGGGGTCTACCTATCCGAAGGTCTTCCAGATCTGATTCGTGTGACGACTGTAACCTTGATTTCTCTTGTTGGGGAAACAGCTATGGCCGGTGCGGTTGGAGCAGGTGGTATCGGTAACGTAGCCATCGCCTATGGATTTAACCGCTACAATCACGATGTGACCATCTTGGCAACCATCATTATCATTTTGATTATCTTTACGATCCAGTTCTTGGGAGATTTCTTGACCAAGAAATTAAGTCATAAATAATGGAAGGAGCCCAACGGGACTCCTTTTTGTTTTCTCGCCGAAATGCAAGAAGAGTAAAGCTTCTTTTTAGAAATATGCTATAATAAAGAAAGGTCCCTCAATTAGCAAATCAGAAAGTTTGCTGTAGGAGGGATGATAATGTAAAGGAGTTTGACTGGTATGAATTATTTCGAGGGGAATGAGTTTTTCCTTCTCTTGTTTGTAGTTTTACTGATTGGTTTTGTGGTAAACTTTTTTGAAAAACGTAAGGACTACTATATTTTGGCGCTCTCCCTCTTATTTGCAGGAGCTATCTATGGTAAGAGTCGAGCGATGATGGTCTATTTGCTTGCCTTTGTCGTTTATCAATATTTTCTGGTTTTTCTAGCACAGAGGATAGAAGCAAAGCGGCTGAAACCACTGGTTTTCCTTTCCATTCTTCCTTTGGTAATCAATAAAGTCTTTGCCCTGACTTCTCTGCATTTGTTGGCCTTTATTGGAATTTCCTACATGTCCTTTAAGACCATTCAGATCATGCTAGAAATATCAGATGGTTTGATTAAAGAAAAGATTAGCATAAAAGACTACCTGCAATTTTTACTTTTTCCATAGCTTCTCCTTCTGTGTAAATATTTTGATTTTCAAATTTTTCAAATTCTTCATCCTTTTGAACAATTGTTCCAGTTTTTGCTCTTTTTCCCAACAGTTAGTGCTGGTCCGATTGATCGGAGTAGGAGATTTTTAAAAGAGATAAACGAGGTCATGCCTCGAAAAGAGTATCTAGAGTTAGCAGGGGACGGTGTGTATCGTATCGTTCTAGGTCTTCTTTACAAGGTTGTTTTATCAACCTATGTTTACCAGATGTTACTCGCTCTAAATAATACTGGCACAGTCGTTTACTCAATCAAGTATATGTACCTCTATACCTTGTATCTGTTCTTTGACTTTGCAGGCTATAGTCTAATGGCCGTTGGAAGTAGTAATATTCTAGGTATTCAGACACCGATGAACTTTAACAAACCTTTCTTGAGTGTCGATATCAAGGATTTTTGGACCAGATGGCATATCACCTTGTCGACCTGGTTGAGAGATTTTGTATTTTCAAGAGTATTGATGCAGGTTATCAGGAAAAAATGGTTTAAAAATAGACTACACAATGCAACCTATGCCTATATGGTCAATATGTTGGTCATGGGTTTTTGGCATGGTCTTAGTGTAAGCTATATTGTTTATGGTTTTTACCATGGTGTCTTGATGGCTGGATTTGAAGTGTATCAAAAGAAAAGCAATTTTTATAAGAAAAATAAAAACAAAAACTGGTATAAGCTACTAAGTTGGTTTGTGACCATGAATTTGGTTATGATTGGTTTCTTTATCTTTTCAGGTGAACCCTATAAAATCTTACTTACGATTTTAAAGAGATAAGAGATTGAAAAGAAGTCTGCTAGACCGAAGGGATAGGATAAAACGAGATGATTAAATTAAAAGCATTTTTACTATCGCTTGTGCTCGTAATTGCGACGCTTGCCCTTTTAAATGTGACGTATGTCAAGAAGATTGATGATTATTATAAAGTCAAGGATAACAGTATTCGTTATAGCACCTCGTATGAAAAGTATAAAAGTAGAGATATTTTAACAAGCAATATCACTCCCAATACCCTAGTTTTAATGGGGTCATCTGAGTTGGTTGCGACGATAAATGAAGACTATCATCCCAATAAAATTTTTAACTACAATGATTTTAATATCATGCAGATTGGGACCAGTTATTCTCAAAACATCATTCAGGCTACGACCTTGGGCTCTATTGAAGGATCCATGAGTAAGCGAAAAGTGGCTATAGTAGAGTCTGTTCAGTGGTTTGAAAAAGATGGGACTCATCAAGATGCCTTTTTGAACAAGGCTTCTCAGGAACATATTTTCCACATGCTAGATAATGACAAGATTAGTAAGGAAACGAAAGAAAAAATAATCAATCGCATTATCGAGATTACCAAGGGGAACAAGCAACAAAATGACATCTACAAAAAATACAAAAGTTATTTCATAGATGGAAAAGGAACCATTGTTGATAAAAAACTATTAGAGTTTGATAAGGCGATGTATTCCTTTAAGCTCAAACAGACTTTTTATCAAAAACATGCCAAATCAGATTATCCTTCACTAGGAGATAAAACCCCAGACTATGATTGGCAGAAGATGACGGATCAGTTTGTGGAAGAGGTCAAAAAGAAAACAGACAATAATGACTATGCTGTTGATAATAACTACTACAATACTTACTTAAAAGATCGCTATGCATCACTGAAAGATTCTAATAAAGATTTGAGTTATCTGGAGTCGCCAGAGTATTCAGATATGGAACTCTTCTTGACAGTTGCCAAAGAATTGGGCATTGAAGTTGAGGTTATTATTTTCCCAGTAAACGGGAAATGGAATGACTACACTGGTGTCTCAAGAGAGATGCGAGAAAAAACTTATAAAAAAATAGAAGATGTCGCAAAAAGCCATGGTGCAACCGTATTAAACTATGGAAACAGAGAGTATGATGATTACTTTTTATTTGACGTGATGCACGTTGGAGTGAAAGGATGGATGGAAGTTGAAAAAGAACTTTACAAATTTGCAAACCAAGCTAACTAACACACATCGTTTAATCTTGTGGACACTATTTTTCTATACGGTTATCTTAAGCATCGTGATTTACTGTTTTGTGACCGATTTTTCGAATATCCAAGAATTTATCTATAGTGAATTCTAAGATTGTATACAAAAAGGCCCTGGAACTAGGCATTGCTAGTCTTCAGGGCTTTTACCTTACATTTTATCGGCTATTTTTTGACTTAGAAACTGCCCAATCACAGCACCAATCAAGGCACAAAGGAGAATGCTTGTGACAAAGAGAAAAATTTTGTCTAGCTCTGGAGCGACCATGATACGGTCAATGTATTCTTGGGATTTTCCACGAGAGAGGAGAGTTGCCGCGTAGGATTCTGGACTAATCCACATGAGGAGGATGGGACCACTTGTACTAAAAGCAAAGACGAGGAAGGAGAGGGTATTTTTGATTCGATCTTTGTAGTTGCCGAGACGAGCGATGGCATCTGCTGCAAGACCGCAAGTGATAGCTGGTAGAAAGGCACCAGCGCCGTGTTTACTAGCTAGGAAAAAGAGAGCCATAAAGAGTCCGAGAGTGGTAATGACACCAAAACGAGGAACCTTTGCTAAAAGAAGCATGTAGACGCTCCCTCCAACAAGGGCAGAAAAGGCAGGCGCATAGAACATATTGCCCGTTGAATCGACCAGGTGTCCAAGCAATACTCCAATTCCTAGACAGAGAAAGTAGAGAACGACGGCTAAGAGGGTAGTTAAGATATTTTTCTTCATGAGAATCTCCTTATATAAAACTGTCAAAATCAATTGTATCACGCTTTTAGAGGATTGTAAATGGATGCTCTATGTTTTTGAAAACGTTTGAAATATGATATAATAGTTACATAGTTGTTTTAAGGAGGATATTATGGGAAAGTTTCTAGAATTCGTCTTTAATCGTTTCTTTTTAGGAATGATTGCGACGGCTTTTTTCTGGTTATTCACACTAGCAGGAGGTGTAGTCTTTGGTTTGGCACCAGCTAGTGCAACTCTTATGAGTTTATATGCGGAGCACGGTTATACTTACCGAGCTTATAGTTTGAAAGAAGCTTGGGAATTGTATAAGAGTAATTTTGTCAAGAGCAATCTCGCTTTCTATAGTTTTGTACTTGTAGATCTAGTCTTAGTTTATGGTTTGTACCTTTTGGTTCAATTGCCCCATCAAACTATCTTCCATCTCTTGGCAACCTTTCTCAATATCCTTGTTGTTGCCTTTGTTTTTTTGGCTTATACCGTTTCATTGAAACTACAAGTTCACTATGAACTCTCTTATCGAAATACCGTAAAACTCGCTCTTATCGGGATTTTTATGAATTTACCAGCAATTGGCAAGGTTTTATTTGGTACAGTTATGCTTGTAGGAATTGGTTACTATATGCCTGCCCTCCTCTTTTTCGTAGGGATTGGTGTGTGGCACTTCTTTATCAGTGATATGTTGGAACCCGTATATGAAAGTATCCATGAAAAATTGGCGACAAAATAAAATGAAGCCGTTCTGGCTCCACTCGCTCTTGCGCATCTATACCTTGGTGATGATTGCCATCATTGCAAGTTTTGCGGTCATGCTCTCCTATGCTGACTGGAGTTCCCGTGAAAAAGAAGCCCAACGAGTAGCTCAACGTGTGACGACTCGGACAGTGAGTGAGATTGAATATTACCATAGAGAGTCGACTCAGATTGCCCAGACTTTGGTTGAAAATCAGGCTCGGATTGAAGGGATTTATAAGTACTTTAGTCTCAGTACACCAGACTATTTTTATTGGCAATTAGAGCGCAAGGCTTCACCCTATATCTCGGTATCTTTGTATGAAAATATAGACGATCTCTATGTTCGGAATGATTTTGTAACTGGAGTAGCTATTGTTCTTCAAGACTACAAGGAAGTGTATGTTTCTACCCGAGGGAAACGAAGTGGAGAGAAAATTCCAGCAGAAAACTTCAAACCAGCTCCCAATAGTTTTGCCATTCCCGTTTCCGATCCTGTGTCTGACAAGGATTTAGGAGTCATCTATATCTCCCTTTCCCCAGATGTTCTCCATGGTGCTATTGACAATACAAGGGGCCATATCCCGATGGCTGTAACAGTAACTTCGCCTTTTGATACGGAGATGTTTCAGATTGGGGAGGCAGTATCTGCCGAGCGGGAGGACTGGCTTGTAGGAGTTACCTCCCATGGTTATCAAGTTCGTGTAGCCGTTCCTAAGGATTTTGTTCTTAAGGGAACGTTGACCAGTTCGGCTATCATTATTGGACTAAGCGTTCTCTTTATCATTATCTTGTATACCACTCTGAGGCAGACCTTTTCCAATTACCAAAAGCAGGTGGTGGATTTGGTTGAGTCTATTCAGGTTATTGCCCAAGGAGAAGAGGGACTTCGCATTGATACTTCTGAAAAAGACCAAGAATTGCTTCTCATTGCAGAAACAACCAATGATATGTTGGATCGCCTGGAAAAAAATATCCACGATATCTATCAGCTAGAGCTCAGTCAAAAAGATGCCAATATGCGAGCTCTACAAGCTCAAATCAATCCTCACTTTATGTACAATACTCTAGAGTTTTTACGGATGTATGCCGTCATGCAAAGTCAGGATGAACTGGCAGATATTATCTATGAATTTAGTAGCTTGTTACGCAACAATATCTCCGACGAGCGGGAAACCACGCTGAAGCAGGAGTTGGAATTCTGCCGAAAATATAGCTATCTCTGCATGGTGCGTTATCCTAAATCCATTGCTTATGGTTTCAAGATTGCACCAGAATTGGAAGAAATGAGGATTCCAAAATTTACACTCCAACCATTAGTAGAAAACTACTTTGCCCATGGTGTTGATCATCGCAGAACAGATAATGTCATCAGTATCAAAGCCTTGAAGGGCCAAGGATTCGTTGAAATCCTAGTGGAAGACAATGGTCGGGGAATGCCCGCTGAGAAACTAGCTAGCTTGCAAGAAAAATTAACTCAACGAAGTTTTGAACACGAAGCAAGCTATAGTGGGGAGCGGCAATCAATTGGAATAGTAAATGTACACGAACGCTTTGTTCTCTACTTTGGGGATCGCTACCAAATCAGTGTAGAGTCAGCTGAGCAAGAAGGTGTTCGTTACCATATCACTATCCAGGATGAATAGAAAGGGTAGAAATGTATAAAGTTTTATTAGTAGACGATGAGTACATGGTGACAGAGGGGCTCAAGCGATTAATCCCCTTTGAAAAATGGGATATGCAAGTCGTCGCGACAGCTAATCACGCAGATGATGCTTTGGACTATGTTAAGAAAAATCCAGTGGATGTGATCATTTCCGATGTCAACATGCCAGATAAGACAGGGCTTGAGATGATTAGGGAAATGAAAGAGCTACTTCCAGATACCTATTATATCTTGCTGTCTGGTTATCAGGAGTTTGATTATGTCAAAAAAGCCATGAACCTTAGTGTCGTGGATTATCTGGTCAAGCCAGTAGACAAGGTGGAGTTGGGCAATTTATTAGAAAAGATTGCGCAACAGCTTCAGGAGAAGGTGGAGCAAAGTCAGACCCTCAGTCAAGAATTAGATGAAGAAGGCTTTATCAGTTTCTTAGCAGGTAAAGAAAACTGGTGGATAGGAATTTCAAAGGAAAAGCAAGGCTCTTTTACCATTCCTTACTATGTTTTGGGGCAAGACTGGCAGATTTTCATCTCTGATCAACCGCTCGATGGCATCGTCGTGACACCATTTGAAGCACCCTACCAGCAGTCCTTTGAGAATTGGAAGATCAATGCTGAAAAAGCCCTTTTCTACGGTTCAGTTAACCTAGAAAAGTCCGAGAGTTTGTTTGCTTATTACGAACCGATTTATCGGGTGATTATCCAAGGGAATATCAATCAAATTATCGAAGAATTGACCTTGCTAGAGAAGGTTGTTTTGAAGAATACCCCGCGCGTGGCCATCACGAAGCAGCTCTTCACCCAGTTTGTCATGGATGTCTTTCATTTGTTTGAACACCTAAAAGCAGATGATATGACCGAGATTGTCAAAGCCATCCATGCCATTAACTCCTTTGAAGAATTGGTTGCCTATATCAAAGAAACCTTGACCAAGTTCTTTGGCCAGTACCGCATGAATGAAAATGTGGTGAGCGTTCTGGAGGTGATTGGGCGTGATTATCAGAAAGAGCTCTCGCTTAAGGATATTAGCAAGGATCTCTTTATTAACCCAGTCTACCTGGGTCAGCTGATTAAGAGGGAAACCAACTCAACCTTTGCGGAATTGCTCAATAAACAGCGAATTAAGGCAGCGCAACAGCTCTTGCTTTCAACCAATGATAGTATTGAAGATGTTTGCTATGCAGTTGGTTACAGTAATGTTGGATATTTCTACAAGGTTTTCCGTAAATTGTGCGGAAAATCACCGAAAGCTTATCGGAAACAAGTTGAAACCAGCTTGTAAAAGTTGTATTCCTGTACAAAAAATGCTATAATGTTCAAAATATCTTATGGAGGAAAACATGAAAAAGAATCCTATTTATCTTTGGGTCTTGTTAGTCCTATCAGCCCTTATTTCATCTATGTCATTATTTGGAATCTTGAGTCCATTGCCGAGTAAAGATGCTCTTCGTGCTAGCCTGGCGAATAGCGGGACGCTCACTGCCCAGCAATTAGAAGACACAGTCAATTATACTTACCAAGTAACAGCGTCATCGCACTCTATTTTTAATACGTTGTTGATTGTCTTATCTGCAATTCTAGTTGTAGTATCCTTTGTGTTCCTAGTACGTAAAAATGTGCAATTCGCAAACTATGCTTATATTGGCTATGTTCTACTAGCTATTGTTGGTTTGGTTTATAGCTATATGAACGTTCAAGATGCAGTTCAATTAATCAAAGATAGTGCCCTTGGCTTAGGAATGGGAGCATTAGCACAAGGAACAAATATTTTGTTCATCATCATCAATGTTCTCTTTTTAGCCTTAGTCTTTTACAAGATGTGGCGCCAACAAAAAGATTTGGCTGAAGAAGTCGAAGCAGAAGAAGTTGCCTAAGTATTGACAAAAAAGAACTATCAAGTTACAATCTTGGTAGTTCTTTTTATATCGTAAACATAAAAATCGAGGTCAACATGAAAAAAATATCCTTAGTGTATATCAGTCTGAGTGGGAATACAGAGAGTTTTGTAACCCGACTCAAGGACTATCTCTTGTCCCAGTACGAAGGGATTGAGGTCCAAAAAATCCATATCAAGGACCTAGTCAAGGAAGGTCAAGAATTCTTTGAAATGGAACATCCCTATATCGCTTTTTTGCCGACCTATCTAGAAGGTGGGAATGGTGTCGATAACGGCGATGTTGAGATTTTAACAACTCCA